>Ga0114918_10000731_pt1 | contig 28808 bp, 38 predicted proteins | sample LantaG_FD_87015 | JGI IMG/M metagenome (GOLD analysis project Ga0114918, IMG submission 87015) | Deep subsurface microbial communities from Baltic Sea to uncover new lineages of life (NeLLi) - Landsort_02402 metaG | ecosystem: Environmental > Aquatic > Marine > Oceanic > Sediment | place...
ATATTGGGTAACTTAAAGAGTGCTGAAAATATTATCACAACTACAACAATCTTTAGTGATGAATTAAAAAGGGCCACTGGTAATAAAAATATTTTCGTTTTACCAAACGCAATTGACCCAACTGAGAAACAATACATACCAAACCCAGAACCATCTGATAGAATTAGAATTGGTTGGTTAGGTGGTTCATCTCACTTGAAAGACCTTGAGTTATTAAATGGTCTAGTTAATAAATTAAAGGGTGATGGTCTTATGGATAAAATCCAATTTGTTTTATGTGGGTTTGACCTTAGAGGTTCTGTAACTATGATTGATGAGAATGGTAATCAAACTCAAAGACCAATACAACCAAAAGAAAGTGTATGGTTTAAATACGAGCAAATATTTACAGATAATTATAATTCAGTTTCTGATGAATATAAGGAATTTTTATTAAAGTTTAAACAAGAAGAATATCCTAATATTAAAAATGAAGCATATAGACGAGTGTGGACAAAACCAATCTCAACCTATGCAACAAACTATAATCTATTTGACATATCGTTAGCACCAATTGAAGAGAATTTATTTAATAAGGTTAAGAGTCAACTAAAGGTTATTGAAAGTGGGTTCCACAAGAAAGCAATTGTCGCACAAGACTTTGGACCTTATCAAATTGACTTAGTTAATGCTTATACCAAACCAACATCTAAAAGAGATGAGGCTAAGTTTGATGATACCGCAAATTCATTATTAGTTAGTTCTAATAAGAATCATAAACAATGGTACCAACACATTAAAAGGTTAATAAATAATCCAGAGAGAATTAAAATATTACAAGATAATTTATTTGAAACCGTTAAGGATATATACAGTATTGAAGCTGTAACTAAAAACAGACGTGACTTATATATTAACGCCTTAGAAGCATTTAGAAAAAATAAAACATCCGAAGAGGTTGCATCATAATAAATAATATAGTATATTTGTAAAAATTATGAGTAAAGATAATGAGTCACCAATTGTAATTAATTACGATTTAAAAACCATTGAAATTACCAATACGATTAGAGTGCAAGATTTATCATTTCTAATTGGCCCACTTGCTAATTACGAAAGAACACAAGATGATTGGCCGAACGTTCCAGATATGAGATGGACTGTAATTGTAAAAGAATAACCACAATAAAATTGAATTAAAATGACAAAGAAAGAGAAAGTTTTAGGTTTATTTGATTTCCTAATGGATTTATTGGATGATGAATCACCCACACCCAAAAAAGAAATAAAACAAACACTAACCGAGGACAAATCCAAAGAAAAGGTATTAGTTAACCCATTACTACCACATCATCCATTTTCAAATCCTTACATACCTAATCCTTCCGTATCAAAACCTAAATGGGTTGATAGTTCACTGGATTTGATAAAAAAGGTTGAAGAGATAGACAGGGAACATGCTGAGGAACTAGGCAAGAATAGAGCAGTAAAAAAGGCTGTTAGCCCACTAATTGAGGAACTTGAAAAACTTAAAAAAAGTGGTATTGGAAATGCCATTAAGGATAGGGATGAAGAGATATTAAAAGATGTTGTTACTGATGTTGGAGATAAGCTAGGTATTACTCTTGAAAATGGTAAGGTTAAATTAGTTGATGTTCCTAAGGTGTTATGAAATAACATTCCATTGAATGAAGTATCTAGTGCAAGTACAATTGGGGTTAACATTAAGAAGACTGATTTAGGTCAACCTTCTAGTGACCCATCTGAAATTAGAAGTACGAATGATTTATCTAAAGGGGTTAAAGAAGAATTTGATAAGGTGGTAACCGAAAAAAGTAATACGTTAGAAGATGCCATTAAAAAAGCTATGGATAATAAAATTCCACCAGCACAATAAAAACAAATAAAATGAATACAATGTTAACAGAAGAAAAAATTTTAAAGAATACTGATAAGTATTTTAAGACTGCGGAATCATATGGTTTTATGAATGATGAATTACTTGACTTTTTAGGTGAAGATTTCATCAAAGCCCCAGCATCAACAGCAACTAACCTACACAATTCATTTGAAGGTGGGCTTATTGCACATTTATTATTAACAGCGAAGTATGCTGTATCGATAAATAATATATTACCAGATAATATGAAGGTTGAATTAGCCTCTTTATTAAAGGTTGCTTTACTTCACCAAATTGGTAAAGCTAAATTATATAAACCACTTGAATCTAAGTGGCATAATGATAGGGGTATCAATTATGAATTTGCTGACGAATCAACCTCATTAAGAGTTGGTGAACGTTCTACTATCTATGCTTTATCTAATGGTATTACACTTACCGAAGATGAATTCCAATCGATTATTAATCATGATAAAGATGATACCGACAAACAAGCCAAATGGCACTCAAGCACACTTGCTGTTGTTCTTAGACAAGCAAATGAGTTAGCCATAATGGAAGAAAAATCTAAAGCATAATGCAAGGTTACTTTAGCATGGAAGAAGCCCAAGCTAAGTTAGCTAGAGTGATGGACCCAAATGACGAATACACACATGATGATTTCATGGTCGAATACAGTGATGGTAATCAACAATTACCAGAGATGAGTAAGATAAGCATTTCATTTGTAAATGAATCAGAAAATGATGACCCACAATGGGAAACTAATGGTTCTGCTGGATTTGACCTTAGGGCTAGTGAACATGGTAGTATCAAACCTAATGAATTTAAGGTAATACCAACTGGTTTATTTTTTGATATCCCAGAAAATTTTGAGATTCAAATTAGACCTAGAAGTGGTTTAGCTGCTAAGAAGGGTGTTACGGTATTAAATTCACCAGGTACGATTGATTCAGATTATACGGGAGAAATCAAGGTAATTCTAATCAATCATGGTGATAAAACATTTGATATTGCAAAGGGTGATAGGATAGCACAAGCGGTTATTGCAACCGTAACAGCTAAGAACATCATACAACTAAACAAGGTATCTAAGATAGAAAAAGATACTGAAAGAGGTACTGGTGGATTTGGAAGTACGGGATTGCGATAATTAAGATAGTTTCACCTTTTTAGGTGTTGTCATACCAAAATTAATTGAATATAAAAATAAAAATTATGAATAGAGAAGAGAAATTAGAAACCATTGTAAGATTATTTAGTAAGGCCATGTTTCATGGTGATTGGGAGTGGGAAACCCCAAACGAACGTACAATTGAAATGCTTATGGTAGAAGTTGGTTATTGGCCATATGAGGATGAAGATGAAATGATTGCTAAAACAAATGTTAATGAAGAATTATATCAAAAGGCAAGAGTAGTCCTCCCAACTAGGATATCTAACCAAGATAATACTGGAGAAGGACCAGTAAAGAGTAGTATAAAATAATTTACATGATAACAATAATATACTGTACACGAGAATCAAAACCAGAACATAAAGAACATCTTATCAAGTCTTCTGGCTTACACAAACATGTTGAGGTGATAGAAATAGTTAATAATGGTGAATCACTAACCAAATGTTATAATCGTGGCTTAAAACAAGCCAAATACGATATTGTTGTATTCTGTTAAATAATACCTTTAGATTTCAATAACCTCACTTTATTATATATTGAGTTTAAATTTTTATTTAATAATTTAGCACATTTATTACCACCAATTACTTTATAATTTTCTATTAATACTCTAACTTCTTTATCGGACCAAAATAATTTTGATTTAATATCGATATAGTTTAATACATCAAGGTATTTTTTATATTTTCTACTAAATCCAATACCATCATAATCATCATAAATATAATCACATATTTTTTTAACATCTAATTTTTTATTAACCCTAAAGTGGGAATACCCACCTTTTTTAACAATATGTTTATTTATCGAATAATTAATATCTAGTTCATCACATAATTTAACCATGAATTTCCAATCTTGTTCATAAGAACCAGCAAACACAACAGAAACTCTATTATTAGTAACAATAATGCAACCATCACCATCTAAATAACCTCTAAACCAATATTTTTTTAATGTATTTGGTATCTTAGATAACATTTGTTCTGGTGATACTTTTGATTTATCAACAAAATCGAACCCAATCAAAGTATCACATAAACCCCAAGTGGTTGTATTTATTCTTAATTGTGTTTTCATTTTCAGATTATTATTTACTTTTTTAACCTCACTATATAACCAATCACCAGTTTTCATGAACACAGGTAGTACACAATCTAAATCACTTTTAATAGCGTTGATTGTGGTTAAATGTTTATCTGGTCTAATATGACCATCAGCCCATAATAATCCTAGAATATAAACACTTTCCTTAGTAAAATCTTTACTAAATAATCTGTAGTTAACAATATTTTTACCTTTATTCTCACCTCTAACAATCACATTAGTCTTCAAACCAATCAAATTGGCTTTACTAACTATTTGTTTTCTACTTTTATTTAATTTTTCGGCACAATATTCTGAACCAAATTCTTGATAATTATCTTTTAAAAATTTAATCTCAACATCCAACCACAAATTTTTTGATTTAATTGTTAACCCTAAGTCCCTAATTTTACTAGATATCGAATTTTTACTTCTACCTAAAATATTAACACATTCGGCTCGACCCAATATATGATAATTATCTTTTAAAAAATTTATTTCATTTTGTTTCCATTCCATATGGTTATGTTTATACATATAAATATACTAATAAAACTAGAAAGTGTCAAGTATTTATTATAAATATTTATTATTATTTATTAAAGTGTATATTTGTATCATGGGAAAAAATATTATAAATGGCATAACTGTTGTTTGTTCATCACAGCATGATTTAACATCACATGAAGAACATATTAAAAAAACTTCTGGTCTACATAATAAAATTGAATTTTTAGGGTATAAAAATAATGGTGAGTTTTCATTAACTGAAATATATAATAAGGGGTTATCTGAGGCTAAATATGATATTGTAGTTTTTTTACATCATGATATTACCATTCATACAAAACAATGGGGTAAAAAATTAGTTAAGTTATACGATAAGAATCCAGAGTATGGTGTCTTAGGCGTTGCTGGTTCCAAATACATGGCAGAAAGTGGCATGTGGTGGGAAAAAAGAAAAAAGATGTTTGGTAGGGTTAAGCATACTAGTGAAGGGAAGACTTGGCTTTCTGCTTATAGTCCAGATATTGCTAACGATTTAGAGGAAGTATTAGTAGTGGACGGTGTTTTCTTCTCTTGTCATAAGGGTAGAATTAAAAAGGGGTTTGATGAAACCGTTGAAGGGTTTCACTTTTATGATGTTACCTTCGCATTTGACAATCACCTTGAAGGTATTAAGGTCGGTGTTTTCACAAATATTAGAATCAATCACCAATCCGTTGGTCAGACCAACGAACAATGGGAAGAGAATAGAAAAGTATTTGCTGAGAACTATAAAGATAAACTTCCAATCAACATTAAAAAAGAATTTAGGAAGAATGAAAAGATAAGAGTACTTATCGGTTGTCTTCATTTCTCGAACCATACTGGTTCAGAACTATACGTTTATGAATTAGCTAAAGAATTAATAAAACAAGGTTGTGATGTTTCAGTATGTTCCACTCTTGGAGACCCATTAGCTAGAAAAGCGCATGCGTTGGGTGTTAAGTTATACAATATTCAAGAGCCACCAGGATATAAGCTGGGTGATGGTGAGTGGACATTAAACACACCAGAAGGTCCTGTGGTATCAACTAAGAATCACTTATATAAAGTTTCTGACATCCAATTTGATGTTCTACACTTAAATCATAAGCCGATTACTGAGCATCTTTTAAAGTTGTATCCAGATACTGAAACTATTTGTTCAATACATTCTGAGGTTATTGATTTGGAACACCCAGTTATACATCCACAAATTAAAAAATACATTGCTATTAGACCAGAGATTAAGGATTTCTTAATCGAAAGATTTGAAATAGATGCTGATATGGTTGATGTTGTTTATAACCCAATCGATTATAATAGATTTAAACCAACCCAAACAAATAATGATAGACCAATTGTCTTATTTGTTGGTACAATGGATTACTTACGTGAAAAGACTATTAGAGATTTAATTCTAACAACTAAAGCTGAAGGTAAAGACTTATGGTTAGTTGGTAAGGAAAATGGAATTGTGGTTGCTGATTTAATTGGTGATGACAACCCACATGTAACTTATCATGGGCCAAGTTGGAAAGTTGAGGACTTTGTTAAGAAGTGTGATGAAACCGCTGGTATCCTTTTAGGTAGGACAACTATTGAAGGTTGGTTATGTGGTAAGGCTGGATGGATTTATGATATCGATTCTAATGGTAATATTAAGAGTAAAGAATTACACCAAGTGCCAGATGACATTGATAAGTTTAGAGCAGATAATGTGGCTAAGGAAATAATTGAAGAATATAAAGAAATCGTACAATAATGGGACTAGTAAAATGGCTTAAGAGAAAGATGACCGCAATTGCAATTGCAACGGCAGCGGTGGAAGAAAGTACGCTTAAACAAACTGGTGATGATGTAGGAGAAACCACTGGGAAATTCCAAAGACACAATCAAGGTTCATTAGCTGATGATTTAAAACAAGGTGTTATAACTCAACAAGTTCAAGAGTTACGTTGGAGAATGTATAAGGTTCTTGAAGAATCGCAAAAGCATAAAAGCAAGGTTGTTGGTTATGATGAAGATGGTTTTATGATAACCGAACAAGTTAAAATTGGGGATGGTGACTTAGGTAAGGGTACATTGACTAAGGTTAAGATGGATGAATATGATGATTATCCCTTAGAACTTTTAGTAAATAATGACCAAATTACGATTAGTATGCTTGAGGCTACAAATGACACTACGGAAAAACCAGAACGTGTAATTAGTTGTGCTAGAGAATTAAGGGCTAAGTTTGAAATTGAAGATTATACAAAGAAAATGCATGTAAGAACAATTTCTGATACTGAAAAGTTATTAGAATTTTATGTTTCAATTTACCCAGATGAATATAATAGAAAGAGTAGATTCTTTCTTAGTGAAATAGGTAAAGCGGTTAAGAACCCTAGAATGTGTGACTTCTTAGATATAACAAATGTTATGTTTGTTTCCTATAATACTGTTGGTGTTCAAGACTTAATGGAGTTCGATTATAAGGTTACGGGATTTGATAAGATTGTTGAGTTTGGTGGTTACCATGTAATAAAATTCAAGGTTGAGGTTATTAAGAATGGTGAGTCACTTACCGATAAATTTAAGGAAGGTGCTGAAGAGTTAATCGAGAAATATAAGAATAACGAAAAGAAAGACAACGGATTCAATTAATGATAATTGTAACGACATTATATAATTGTGAAGAATACATTGAACAATGTTTAGGTTCCATAATGGGTCAAACATTCAAGGATTTCAAGTGCTACATCACCAACGATATATCAACCGATAATTCTGCAAAGAAAGTTAAGAGTATGATTCAAGGGGATGATAGGTTTATCCTCATTGAAAATACTGAGAAGTTATACCAACCTGGTAATTATGACCAAGTTATCCGAAACAATCCAGATATTGATAATAATGATGTTATCGTTGAGATTGATGGGGATGATTGGCTTCCAGATTCAAAGACACTTGCTAGAATCGATGAAGTGTATAAGAATCAAGATATTTGGATTGCTAATGGTTCCTTTAGGTACTCAAATGGTAGTAAGGGATTTGCCGCACCACCAAGAGACTTCAACACTATTAGACAAGACCAATTCACAGCAAGTCATATGAGAACTTGGAGAGCGTTCCTTTGGAGAGCAATAGACCAAGATTATTTAAAGGATGAGAATGGTATATATTGGGAGGTTGCTGGTGATTTAGCATTTATGTTCCCAATGTTTGAAATGGCTGGACCAGAACATTATTTATTTATGGATGAAATCAACTATATTTATAACGAAGTTAACCCTCTAAATGACCATAAGGTCAATATGCCTAAGGTTAACGATATTGTTAGGAAGTTAAGGGCCAAACCTAAGTATAATAGATTAATTAGATGATAGATACGATTTTAAATGAGGTTATCAATAACCCAATGGATTATGATAAAATATTTGATGAAAGTTTTTCATATTTACCAAACGTTGAAGAGGTAGATATTAATTTTATAATTACCGTTAGAGATAGATTGTCATTCGCATCGCCAATGTATAATTCATTTTTAAAAGCAAGTAAAAATTCAACACTTAAAATATTATATACGGTTGTTGAACACTCAATTAATCGTGACCATTATGACTTTTGTTTAGCTAATAAAATTAATTATATATGGATTAAAGCTAATCCTAATGAATTGTTCAATAAATGTTTAGCTTATAATATGGCAGCTTTATTCACAAATAAAACAAAAAATTATATTTTCCACGATATTGATATTTTAGTTCAAAGTGATTTTTTTAATAAATTAGGAGAAAATATAGAAAACAAGAAGTGTAACGCAATTCAATGTTTTACAGGTAGACGGGTGATATGTTGTAAACCAACATTAACCGAAAAAATAATTAATGGGTTGGTTAGTCCAGATGAAATATCAATGTTATCACCAGAAATAACGATACCAAAAAGTGGTGCGCCTGGTGGGTCAATTTTTGTTAGTAGAGATTTATTCTTTCGTGTAGGTGGTTACGATGCTGAACTATTTTTAGGTTACGCACCAGAAGATGGATTTTTCTGGGACAAAATAGATACGGTAGATAAAATGGAAGTTTCGGATAACCCACCTATTGAATTATATCATATGCATCATAAACCAAGTATAAATGATAATCCACATTATCGACATATGATAAGCTTGATAACTATTCTTTATGGTTGTAGCTTTGATGATAAAATAAAACTTATAAATTTTAAGGAAGAGTTAATAAAAAAATATAAATGAATCATATAACAATTTTAATCAGTACTAGGAATGCGGCTAAATATGTGAAGAAATGTCTTGATAGTGCTATTTCGCAAAATTATGAAAATTTCGACATTATTTTTATTGATGCCGATTCAACCGATAATACATTTGAATTAGCAAAAGAATATGAAAGTGTAGAAACCAATGTATTAGTTATCAAAAATGATGTTAGGAAATATCAAAGTGAAAATATACTAATTGGTACCACTATGGCTAAACCAGAATCAATTATCATTACGTTAGATGGTGATGATTGGTTTCCACACAACGAAGTTCTATCTAAAGTTAATGAGGTGTACACAACTACCAATTGTTGGATGACATATGGTACATATGTCGAACATCCACATAGAAGTGTTTCCCATATCTATAAAGAATATCCTTTAGATGTTAGAACAAATAAAAGATTTAGAGAGGTTGGATGGTTAGCCTCACATTTAAGAAGTTTTAGACGAGAACTATTTCTAAAAATTAATGTTGAAGACTTAAAAGACCCATTAACTGGGGATTTCCTATCTATGGTAGCCGATTTAGCATTTCAATTTCCGATGTTAGAAATGTGTGGTGTAGATAAAAGTGTTTACATCCCAGACATTCTTTATGTTTATAATTGTGAAAACCCTTTAAGTGAATCTAAAATAAACCAAGCAGAAATAAATAGAATTGAAAAGATAATAAGGGCTAGGACTAAATATAATACAATAGAAAAACTATATTAATATGATTTATTGCAATGTAATGGGTGGGCTTGGTAATATGCTATTCCAAATAGCGGCAACTAAAGCATATGCTATTGATGAAGGCGTGGATGCTAGTTTCCCCAATTTAATATCCCAAATGAAATTAGTTAATGATGATAACCTTCATAACCCATTAATTAAACATGGTTTTGAGTATGAAGTTATTTTAAAATCTTTAAATAGAGAAGCACCGATAAATGCTAAAACAATAACATTTCCTTTTGAATATATTGACCACAAGGTTAATGATAACTCAATTATACATGGCTTTTTTCAAAGTGAAAAATATTTTAAACGTCATAGGGATGAAATACTTGAAATGTTTAAAATACCAGAAATTATACAAAATGTTATAACTGATAAATATTCACACTTACTTAATGGGAGGACTACATCAATTCACGTTAGGCGTGGGGATTATCTTAAGTTTCCTAATCACCATCCAGTACAAACACTCGAATATTATCTTTCTGCGGTTGATTTAGTTAAAGATAAAACAGATAAGTTTTTAGTCTTTAGTGATGACATCCCATGGTGTAAAGATAACTTTAAATTCGATAATATCATTTACATTGAGGATGAAAAAGATTATATTGAAATATATTTAATGTCATTATGTGATAATAATATAACATCTAACTCATCATTTGGTTGGTGGGGTGCGTGGTTAAATAGAAATAATGATAAAGTTGTAGTTGGGCCTAACAAATGGTTTGGGCCAGCTATAAAACACGAGACTAGTGATATAATCCCAGAATCGTGGATTAAATTATAAGTATGGAGAAAATATATTCAAAGGTAGAAGAAGGAAGATTATTACACATTATTAATAGATTATCAGAAATTGATGGTAGACAAGAAGTAGTACCAGCAGATAATTTCATTCAATGTGCAACCCTTAAGATGGAAAACGGTAAAACCTTTCCACCACATAAGCACATAACAAAAGATAGACATTATCCAGAACAAATCGCTCAAGAATCTTGGGTCGTAATTAGAGGTAGGGTTAGATGTAAATTTTATGATGTAGATGATACATTAATTGCGGAACCAATACTCGGTGCTGGGGATGCTAGTTTTACACTTTACGGTGGTCACACTTATGAAATATTAGAAGACGATACTATTGTATACGAGTATAAAACTGGGCCTTACGAGGGCCAAGAATTAGATAAAACCTTTATTGATGTTAGATGAAAAAGAACTTTATCGTTGGATTAAAGATAATGGTGATTTAACACATAATCTTAATTACGATTTGAATGAAAATTCTAATGTAATGGATTTGGGTGGTTACACAGGGGAGTGGGCCAATCAAATAATTAATAAATATAATCCGAATGTCTACATAATCGAGCCAGTTGAGGAATTTTATAATGGTATGATTAATCGTTTTACACTTAATGATAAAGTACATTTGTTAAATGTTGGTATTGGCGTTGAAAATAAAACTGGAACTATCTATGTAGATGAAGATGTAACAACAACCTTATTTATAGAAAATGGTGAGGCTATTAACATTGAAATCCTTACCATGGATAATATTTTAAACAAATTTGGTGTGGGTGAAATAGACCTACTTCAAATTAATATTGAGGGTGACGAGTATCCGCTTTTAGAACACATGTTATCCACTGGTACCATAAATAAATTTAAGAATATACAAGTCCAATTTCATTTAGATGTTGAAAACTGTTCAGTAAAAAGAGATAATATTAGAGAAGGGTTTATCGCTAACAGTTTTAAAAATAAGTTTGATTACCCATTCGTTTGGGAAGGATGGACAAAAAATTGTGAAGATGAGATTTAACAATGTAACAATAAAGGGAACGGGTTCGTATCTACCAGCAAGGGTAGTTACAAACGAGGTGTTGGCCTATGGTATTGATACCACCCCAGAATGGATAACGGATAAATTGGGTATTTCAGAAAGACGATATATGGATTTTTATGAATACCCATCTGATATGGCATATAATGCAACTATAAAAGCCTTAGCTAATGCAAATTTGGATAAGGAAGATTTAGATATGATTATAGTTGTTACATCTAGCCCAGAACAATTATCCCCATCAACAGCATGTATTTTAAATAATAAATTAGAACTTGAAAAGAACATACCATCATTTGATGTCAATGCTGTTTGTGCTGGATTCGTATATGGAATATCACTAGCAGCACCTTTGATTAGTAGTGGTGCATATAAAAATATCCTAATCGTTGCAAGTGAGGGATATTCAAGGATAACTAATTATACGCACCGTAATGCTGTATTTTTTGGTGATGGTGCTGGAGCCGTAATTCTAAGTAGTTCTGATAAGGGGTGGATATCTAGTGAGTTATCAGCCAATGGTAAAGGAAGTGGATTAACGGGATTCTCATTGAAGCATGGTGAAAAGTATACAACGATTCCTAAACAAGTTTGGGACCAAGCTGTAGACGTACTACCAAAATCAATTGAAAGTATTCTAAAAACGAATGGCGTGACTGTGGATGATATAGATTTATTCATTCCACACCAAGCTAGTATCAATATGTTAAATTTAATAGCCGAAAAAGTTAATTTACCTAAGAGTAAGTTAAAAACGGTTATGAATAAGTACGGTAATATCGCTGGAGCATCCATACCGATAGTTCTAGACGAGTTAAATCAATCTGGTGAACTCGTAGAGGGTTCAACCATTTTAATGTCAGCAATCGGCTCTGGATGGGCTTGGGGTTCTGTTTTAATAAATTTTGAGAAATGATAATAGATAATTTAAAAAAAGTGGGTGAAGATGTTCGAGTAAGTGAACTAGCTGTTGTAGCAAGACCAGAATTAGTCGAAGTGGGAAACCACATCGCTATTGACCAATGGGTTTATATATCAACACAATTAATATTAGGTGATTATATTCACATAGCACCACACGTATCGATAATTGGTGGTGGGCCAGCATTATTAACAATGGAAGATTTTACTAACATTGGGTCTGGCTCTAAGATAGTTTGTGCTACGGATGATTTCACTCAAGGGTTGATATCACCAGTTGTACCTATCGAATACAGAACGGTAATAAATAAACCAGTTGTATTTAAAAGATTTGCAACATTAGGTGTTAACTGTACAGTGCTACCAGGTGTTACCTTAGCCGAAGGTACAATCGTTGGTGCTAATTCAGTAGTGACCAAAGATACTGAACCTTGGATGATATATGCTGGATGTCCAGCTAAACCAATTAAAGCAAGGGATAAAGACAGAGCAATTGCTGCTGCAAAAGAGTTAGGATATTAAACATTAACGTATGAGGGTAAAGATAAACATGATTGGTGGTGGTTTCCAACACCAAGATTCTTCATCATATGGTCACACACCAAAACTAGTTGAATGGGTTAAGGATGGGTCGGCTCCCATATCGATATACATTGATTTTGCAATTATGCAACATAATCTAAATCCAACCAAACAAAATTATGCTTGGTTAACCGAATCTAAAACAATAAATGTTGGTTTATATAAATGGTGTTTTGAAAATGTTGAATACCTTGAGAATAATTTCGAGGTAATTTTCACTCATGATACTGAATTAGTTAAATTATCAAATAAATTTAAATTAGTAATATGTAGTGCAAAACATTGGATTAACGATATCGGTATACATAATAAAACAAACTTAGTGTCGATGATAGCATCAGATAAAATAAGGTGTTCAGAACATGTATATAGGCAAGAGATTGTAAATAAATATAGAAGTAGGTTGGATTTGTTCGGCAGAGGCTTCAATCCAATAAGTGAAAAGGAAATAGGCCTAAAACCATATTACTTCTCAATAGCCATGGAGAACGGTACATACCCATTAATGTATAGTGAAAAGATAACCGATTGTTTCTCTACTGGGACGATTCCAATATACTATGGTACTGACTTAATCGGTGATGTTTTCAATACTGATGGTATAATAATGTTAGACGATAATTTTAATATTGATGACCTAACCCCAGAACTATATCATAGTAAGATGGATGCTGTAAAAGATAATTATGTGAGGGTTATTACTATGCCTGTTGCAGAAGATTACTTTTATGAGAAATACATAAAATGATATAACCCATTAAAAATCCATAACTAATATTTACTTAGTTGTGTATTATCTATATATTTAATTATGGATTTTAACACAATAGATGAGTTTGAAAAGGAGATAGCCAAATTCTTTGGCGCACCTTACGCTGTAGCAGTAGACTGTTGCACTCATGGCATAGAACTATGCCTAAGATTAACCAATACATCTAAAATAAATGTACCGAAAAGGACATATATTTCAATTCCATTCTTAGCCAACAAATTAGGCATAGGGTTAGAATGGCGTAATGAAGATTGGCAAGATTTTTACACCCTTAATTATGATGACAAAAGAATCATTGATGCAGCAGTACTTTGGAAAAAGGACAGTTACATCCCTAACACAATGATGTCAGTAAGTTTTCAATTTAGAAAACATTTAAGCCTTGGTAGAGGTGGTGTGATACTATGTGATAACTTGACCGATGCTAGAATGCTGAAGAAGATGTCGTATGATGGTAGATTACCAGACGTACCTTGGAGAGAGCAAGACATTAGCACTATGGGTTATCATTATTATATGGCACCAGAGACAGCACAAAAAGGTTTAGATAAGTTGCAAGAAGCTATAGAAACCGAACCTAAAAAATGGACAGTAGAAGATTGGCCAGATTTAACTCAAATGAAAATCTTTAAATAATATGAAATATCAAGTATGGGATTCTATAGGCTATACAGAGGGTGACCCGTTAATGCCGTTCACCAAACTATACGAATCAAATAAATTAGAAGAGGTTGTAGAATACGTTGAGGATAATGTCAATGTTGAAACTATCCTATTCGTTACACTAAATAATGGTACGATACTATTTGACAGTTCTATGTCAATATATGAATCACCAGACGGTAAGGTAGTATATAAAAGAATGCCCTTATCAAATAAGAGAACAAAAATTAAATAAAGAATGAGTAAAACAGCATTTATCACAGGAATCAACGGACAGGATGGTTCGTATCTAACGGAGTATCTTTTATCCTTAGGATATGAGGTTCATGGAATGGTTAGAAGAAATTCAACATCTGAGAACCAATCAGCAAGATTGGGTGAGGCATTTAAGAGTGGTCATCTACATACACATTATGGTGATTTATTAGACCAAACATCAATCGAAAGATTATTAACTGAAATTATGCCAGATGAGATTTATAACTTAGCGGCACAAAGTCATGTTAGGGTAAGTTATGATATACCTCAATTTACTGTTCAAAGTAATGCTGTGGGTGTTATTAATATGTTAGAGGCGTATAGAAGAATTTGTCCAAAGGCAAGTTTCTATCAAGCTTCTTCATCTGAAATGTTCGGATTAACTGTTGAGGATGATAAGTTTCAAAGAGAGACTACTATAATGAACCCAGTATCACCATATGGTTGTTCAAAAGTATTTGGATATAATGTTGTAAGACACTATAGACGTGCTTATGGGTTACACGCAGTAAATGGTATTTTATTTAACCACGAATCACCAAGAAGAGGTAGTAACTTCGTAACCAATAAGGTTGTGAAAGCTGCATGCTCAATTAAACTTGGATTACAAGATGGTTTAGAATTAGGAAATATGGACTCATACAGAGATTGGGGTCATTCTAAAGATTATGTTAGAGCAATGCATATGATTAGTAATCATGATGTTGCGGATGACTTTGTTGTATCAACAATGGAAACTCACTCAGTTAGAGAAATGTGTGAAGTTGTGTTCTCATACTTAGATTTAGATTATAAAGATTTCGTTACACAAAACCCTAAATTCTTAAGAGCGGAAGAACTTCCATATTTAAAGGGAGATTCTACTAAATTAAGAGAAACTTTTGGATGGAAACCAGATTATACATTTGAAGCATTGATGCATGAGATGTGTGACCATTGGATGGATGTTCTTCAAGGTAAACCTTCAATTAGATAATATGGCAAAACGAAAACCACCAGAAAAGGTAGAAGAACCTAGATTGTCACCAATCGCACTAATTCTTCCAATCAGACATAGACTTAAATGTAAGAACCAAAAACAAAAGGTTTTTGCTAATTTGATTACTGAAAAAGAAATCGTATTAGCGACTGGACCAGCTGGTGTTGGTAAAAGTTATGTCGCAATAGCAAGAGCGATTGAGTTACTTCAAAACACTTCAAACCAGTACAATAAAATAATGATTATTAACCCAGCTGTGGAAGCGGAAGAAAAGATTGGTTTTTTACCAGGTTCTCTTCGTGAGAAATTAGACCCATTCGTTGCACCATCAATTGATATTATCGATAAAATTGTTGGTCGTTCTAAAAGGATAGAATTAGAGGGTAGCGGAATTGTAGAAGTTGGCGGGTTAGGTTTCATTAGAGGTAAGTCTATTGATAATACCATACTTGTTATGGAAGAGGCTCAAAACATGTCACCAAATCAAATGAAAACGCTCTTAACTAGAATTGGTTATAGTAGTAAATTCATTATTTCTGGTGACCTTGACCAATCAGATAGATATAACGACTTTAAACAAAGTGGACTTTATGATGCAATCGATAAGCATGGTAAAATAGAACAGATTGGAACTATTGAATTTACTCAATCGGAAATAGTTAGAAATCCGTTGATTAGTTTAATACTCGATAACTATAAAACCAAATCAATATCACAAGAAGATAGTAGATTTAAAGGAATGGTGGGTACTAAACCAACCATAAGTCCAGAATACTTAAAGAAACCAAAAAAGAAATCAAAATTAATGAGAAAGTTTAATTATTGGTTTACTAAGAATTTTAAATGGTAAGGGTTTACTTATAACGATTATATAATATTTTTAAAACATGAAAGTAGGAATTACATTAAACGAAGTCCTTAGGGATTATATAAGCCAGTTTGCTTATACGTATGAGAAATACAGAGACACAGGTGTTGATGAAGATGGAAAACGAATTAAGTTCGAACTTGAACATTACCCAATAACCGATTTCAACCTTATGAATCACGAGTTAGTTAATTTTGAGGATGAGATGGAAATGAAGAAGTTTCTTTACATGGAAGCGGCCTTAGAGATTTTTGGTCAAGCTGATGTAACATATAAGAATATCATGAATCAGTTCAATAATTTCTTAATGGAAATGAAGGATGAAGAGGAACATGAATTTGAATTGGTTAGTAGAGAAGCGTCAACAAGTATCCCATCAACATACTTCTTCTTATCTAAGACATTATGTAAAGCACCTAATGTTAGATTTGTTACAGCGTATGCTGATAAATGGGACGGTTTAGATGTGTTGATTACGGCTTGCCCAACAGCACTAGAAGCAAAACCAAATGGTAAGATTTCAGTAAAGGTTAACGCACCTTATAATAAGGATGTTGAGGCCGATTTTGAAGTTGATAGTTTAGTTGATTTTATGAATGACGGTGACTTAAGAGACCAAATTTTCGGAACTAAGACAGCTGATTTTGAGGAACTATAAAATGGAGACTAACGAGAACTTAATAGATATTGGTGGTTTAGTCTTTACAATTGACTTAGAAAGATTTACTTCATTATTAACAACAACTAAAGTAGATGATAATGGTGACGAAGTTAAGTCTTATGAAACTGAGACAAAGATTAATTACGACTCAGCTGGTCAACCAATCTCAACAACGGTTATTAAACGAGAATACGAAAAGGGTGCTGAAGTTGACGGACCAAAATATGATGTTATTAGGATGTGTTTAGAAATCCTTATGACATATAACGAAGAACTTGATGACGCTATGGGATTTGAAAATGCTATGACTAAAACATCAATATCTTTCAAGATGGCATTTAACACGCTATTAAATTACGGAATACTAAAAGAAATTTAAATAAAAATAATTAAATAAAAACAAAATGACAGAAGAAACAAAGTCGGGAATGACACAAGAAGAAACAGCCGAGACTAATAAAAGTGTTGAAAATGTAATGACTAGTGGTGAGGAAAAAGCTAATGAATTACTATCTAAATTAGATAATAATGATTTTACTTTTTACTTTTTTACATTAGATACTAAGGGTAACCCAGTTGCTGGTGTTGCTAACATTTATGAGCATGTAAAGGTTCTAAACGAATTAGGATATAAGGCATGCATCATGCATGAGAAGGATGATTATAAATTACACGGTACTGAAGATGGTATGGGTATTGATGATTGGTTAGGTGAAGAATATGCGGCATTACCGCATATTTCAATCGAGGGTCAACAGTTAAATATTTCACCAACTGATTTCATTATCATACCAGAGATATTTGCAAACATCATGGACCAAGTTAAGACTTTCCCATGTAAGAAAATTGTATTCTCACAAGCCTATGACTATCTATTAGAGTTATTACCAATCGATAAAAGATGGCATACTGATTTTGGATTTTATGATGTTATTACAACATCTCAGAATCAAGCTAATTACATAACTTCATTATTTAATGGGATTAATACACACATTGTTCCAGTTGGGGTTGCTGATTACTTTAAACCAAGTGAAAAGCCGAAGATGCCAATCGTATCAATCGTTACTAGAAATCATGGTGATGGTAAGAAAATCGCAAATTCATTTTACAGACAATTTCCAATCTATAAGTTTGTTACTTTCAATGAACTTAGAGGACTACCTAAAACGCAGTTCGCTGAGGAATTAGGTAAATCTTGTTTAGCGGTTTGGATTGATGACCCATCTGGGTTCGGAACATTCCCAATTGAGGCAATGGAATCTGGAACGCCAGTAATTGGTAAGATACCTAATATGATTCCAGAATGGATGGGTGATATAGGTGAGAATGGGGAAACTATTCTTAAGAACAATGGTGTTTGGACCAGTTCAACAATTAACATCCCAGAATTAATCGGAACATTCATGAAAGTATGGTTTGAAGACCAAGTACCAGCAAATATCCTAGAGGAAATGGAAAAAACTAGAGGTACTTACTCAATGGATAAACAAAGAGCCGCAATCAAAGAAGTTTACGGTACACTTGTAACTAACAGAAAAGCAGAGTTTAATTCAATGAAAGCAGAAATGGTTGAAGCGAAAAAACTAGCGGAAAGGGGATTAGCAACTAACTAATAATAAAGATATAGACATGAAAGAAAAAACAGAAATAACAGTAATATTACCAGTACACGAATTAAATGATTCAACTAGACCATTGTTTGCTAACGCAATTCAAAGTGTTGAGGAACAACTTGTACAACCAGATGCATTACTAATCGTTGTACCTAAGGGTAGCGAAGTATCAAAAGAATTAATCAACTATGATTTTGGGAAACTAAAGGAGATAGTAAAAGTTGTTAATAATGATGGTGAGTCAGATTTTGCATCTCAAATTAACTTCGGTGTTAAAACAGCTAAGACTGAATGGGTATCTATTCTAGAGTTAGATGATGAGTACGCTAAAATATGGTTTAAAAATGTTGTTGAATATATTAACGCATATGACGATGTAGAGATATTCATGCCAATTATTGTTGATGTTAATCCAGAGCAAGGATTTGTAGGATTAACTAACGAAGCAGTGTGGGCCAATAAGTTTTCAGAAGTGCAAGGTGTTTTAGATAACGGAGCACTAATGGCATATCAAAACTTTAATATCGATGGTGTGGTTATGAAGAAATCATTATTCGAAGAATACGGTGGGCTCAAATCAAATATTAAACTTACATTCGTTTACGAATTCTTACTTAGAATGACATTCAAAGATGTAAAGGTATTCGTTATCCCTAGATTCGGTTACAAACATGTTAACCAAAGAGAAGGTTCTTTGTTCCATACTTACAAAACTGAACTTGACCCAACAGAAGCTAAATGGTGGTTATCACAAGCGAAGAAAGAGTATTACTTTGATAATGATAGAGCACTAAATTATGACGCTGAAATAAACTAAGGATGGGAAATACTGAAAACAAATCCGAAGGGACCCAGAAAAAAAGAGGTCGCAAGAGGAAAAATGATTTGTATTTCGGCCCAGAACAAGAAGAAGCAGTTGTAAGATTTTTAGAATCAGATGACATAATAGAGAGAAACAAAATCTATAATAAATTCCTTAGACATCCCATTGAAAAAATGGTTGAGTCTATAATCAGAACCTATAAACTTTATAGGAAGTCTGTTACATTTGAGGAATTACATACAGATACAATATCGTTTCTAATAACCAAGGCCCATAAATTTGAGGCCAAACAAGGAAAGAAAGCTTACTCGTACTATGGTACAATTTGTAAGAATTATTTGATAGGGATGCTTCAAAAGGATGATAGGGGACTTAAACAGTTCACATCTTTTGAAGACAACTACGATTCACTGGAATCGAATGATACGTTAAGTTATAGCTTAGATAGTGATAAACTAATTCTACATGACTTCATTGCCAAAATTATTATTGAGGTTGAGAATGAGATGTTGGTGGATTATCCCGATAAGAAAAAACTAACCGAAAATGAAATAAAGGTTGGTAGATGTTTGATTGAGATATTAGAAAAATGGGAAACCGTATTTGATGATATGAAGGGTGGTGCCAAGTATAATAAGAACCAAGTTCTTGAAACTATGCGTAACTATACCAAACTCACAACAAAGGACATTAGGGTCTCAATGAAAAGATACAAAATTATGTATGAGTTCATAAAAGCCGATGGTCTTGAGAATGGTTTTGATGAAAACCCATATGCTTGATATTTATAATAAAAGAATATTATGCCAAGGAAGAAGAAGCAATCAATCAAAGTCAATAATACCACGTCATTAGAAGGTCTAATGCAAGAGGTATATAATGACGCATGTGGTCAAATTAACGATGCCAATAGAACAATAAATGAGTTGCAAAATTCGACAACCCCAGCGGATGTGGAAGATGCAACTAAAGTAGCTAAGGCTAAAATCGATGCACAGAAGGTTAAAGACTCTGGTATCAAAATCAAATTAGAAGTTGCAAAACTTCAAAGTGATATAATTAAACACAGCGGTAATTCAGAAAAGGCTGTGGAAGAAAGATATGAGGGTAAGGCCCAAATAAGCGATTTTAAGACCATTAGAGACATCATCAAGAGCAATGGTGATGAAGAAGACACTAACGAAGAACCTAACGCTTAAGGACAATGGGAATAATAGACCAAAAAAGTGAAATATTTGGTAAAATTGCAGCTGCTAGAACAGTTGCTGAGGGATTACCTAAATTGGTGACCAATCCTTCGTTCCCGTCAATAAACAATGATGGCGATAGTGTTGCCTTTCTAGTTGACTTACTAAAATCTTTAGTGGGTCTTGAAAAATTACGTGAAGTTATTGTAGATACTCTAACATATAAGTTAGATGATATGGAACTGACCATTAAAACTGCAATGAAATTAGCCCTTAAAGATTTGGTTAATTGTGGTGTTGACCCGTCAATACCAGCATTTATTCAATCAACAGGTTCTGGAATTGAGATTGAGGTTAATAAAGTAGATTTTTTTGATATCCTAAAGACCGACCCAACATCACAAGAAGGTAATTTAATATACACTGACACTGAAGTTGTACCACTTACAAATAGTAATGACTATAACACATTCCTTTATGGTGCAATACAAAATGATGGAACAGTAGAAACTTGGGGGATACCATCAATCTTAGATATTAGATTTGATTCGGTTAACACTTTCCCAACACCAAACAATACACTAACTTTTAAAACAAACCCATTATTTGATTCTAAGACATTAACTGATTTAAATAATGATTACATAGATTCAATTAAATTGTTTGAAGCAGAAAATCTTTTAAATAAATTATTGGATAATCTATTTGGTTCTATATCGGTTAACTTAAATAAAACTACTAGTCAATTACAGAAGGAAGAAGAAATAAATACTATCATTAAATGTATTATAAATGCTGATGTAGACGATGTTATAGATGATTCATTTTTCACTTTCACAAATGAGGAAGTTGCAGAACAAGAAAATAGGGCTAGTTTAAGAAGTAGAGGTATTAGGGTTATTGAAGTTTGTGAACCGAAACCAGTTTCATTAAGAGCATCATCTATAAGGCGTGTTAATAATGAAATTAGTGGGACAACTGGTGAAGCAAAAAAGGTCGCAATTAGTGATGGTATTAACCAATTGGGTGGTGAAGTTGCTGGGAATGCAAATGATTCAAACGACCAATACGCATTAGAATTAAATTTCATTGAGAACCTTATTCAAAATCTTATTGTTGCCATAGTTGGGTTTATACTATCTCCTAAGGTAATTAGTATATTCTTATTTAATTATAAAATAGTTTACGGGGTAAGTGAGGATTATACTAGTGCCGCAGACTTCATGAAACAAAATAAAAATTTAGTAAAAGCTGTGTCTAACTCAGTTAGAGATGCTATCATTAAAGTATTGTTGAATACAGTACTTAAGGAAATATCAACTCTAGTGTCTCAAACAATTGTTGAGATAGCAACTGAGAAAGCTAAAAACCAACTAGCACAAATACTTAGCTTAGTTGGGGTTCCAGCACAAGTACTAAGATTAATAAAAGGATTATAATGGGAAAATCAACACAAAAAGCTGGGCCAGATGCTGATGGTTTTAAATTTGGTTCTATAGGTAATTTAATACAAATTATATTAGCAGCATTTTCAATTCCACAAAAGCCTGTGACACCATTACCACCACCATTAATTATGTTGGGTGGTAGTATGAGGACTGGTATTAGTTCAAAAGAAATTAGTTCTAGAGTAATTTCTAGACAATCTGAAGCTGGTGCTCCAGTTGGGGACATTTGGGGTGATGGTGAAAATGTGATGGAGGGTTTGATATCAATCATTTGTGAGGAAGTGGTTTATTCGATACAGAATGAATCAGTTGTTAATGTTGTTGTACCACCTGGTATTCCATTAACATCCATCGGTGCTGGTAACTTTGGAGCACCAGTTGTTTCTCAAGGTTATACAACTAGCTATAAAGAAGCTAACGGAATAATAAGATAAGATATGAGTAGATTAGAAGATAAATCAAATAACGAAATATTACTTGACATTAAGCAGTTACAAGCAGAACACGAATCACTTAAACTATCAATGGTTAAGGATTATGATACTATAGAGTTTCTTAAAGAAAAAATGAAAAAGGATTTCAAAAAATTAGAAGAGGTTGAGGTTAACTTTACTGAGGCCAATCAAATAATATTACGTAGATTAAAGGGTGAAATATAATGTATTTTAACGGTAAATATTCAAGAGAAGGTAAAAATGCCTATCAAGGTGCGGGTGATATAACATTTATTCGTAGAGGTAAAGTTGTATCTACTAGTGACCCGGATGATGCTGGTAGGATTAAGGTGAGGGTTATGGGTGTTGATAAGTCACAAACTGACGCTGAAACGTTTTATGCGTTTCCTATGTTACCTAAACATATCAATATTGTACCTAAACTTAAAGATGGTGTTTTAATATTCACCTTCAATAGTGGGAATGATAAAGTGGATAGAATGTATATGGGACCAATTATCCCACAACCACAATTCTTAGATAAGGCTGATTTTGATTTAGAAGCTTGGAATGCATTTACATTTGGAACTACAGATTTGGGTCCAGCACCAACAAATAGAAATAAATTAAAGGGTGGTTATCCAGAAAAGGAAGACATTGCACTTCAAGGTAGAAAAAATACTGATTTAATTCTTAAAGATAATGAAGTATTACTTAGGGCTGGGAAATTTGTATATAAAGGAGACCTTGCGGATAATAGTAAGAATGCTAGTGAGTTCGATAAGAAATTACCATTTAAATTTAATCTTAGAACACAAGGTTATATTCAAATAAAATATAACACACAAATAAATGTTCCTGTGGGTAATAATGAGCCTAAGGAATATGGTACCGTGACTAATATTGTTAGTAATAAGATAAATCTTTTAACACATAAGAATGGTAGTCCTAGATTTAATTTAACAAATCAAGATAATCTAATTAGTGATGATGAAATGCAGACAATACTTAGTACTGCCCATCCGCTTGCGTTCGGTGATAAGTTACTTGAGATTCTTAAATTGATTATTAGTGCGGTTAGTAACCATACACATAAATTCCCAGGTATTAGTCCACATAGTGAGGGTTCTTCTGAGACCGCTAAAGTAATACAAGATATGAACGAGTACGATTTAGAGCAAATATTATCCAAAAACATCCGTATTAATTGATACTTCCAAGTATTTATAATAAAAGGGAATAGCATGGTAGTACGTACATTTTTCGATAGAAACAACACAATCATATATAATAACGTAATAAACACGGGTAGAAATCCTGTGGCTGAATTATTCTATGGTGGTAGAAATGCGGAAAACAAATATAGTAGAATGTTATTCTATTTCGATGAAACCAATCTTAAAGAATTATACACGGGTGGAACATACACCGATTTAACCAAACTTAAACACACCCTTAGACTTACCAACACTGGTTCTTTTGATAAAGGATTATTGGGTGGTACTACTTGTGATGGGAAAGATAGAGCATGTTCTTTTGACCTTATTCTATTCCCAATAGACCAAACGTGGGATGAAGGTGTTGGTTATGACTATGATGCTTGTACTGTATACTTAGGTGGTGACCCATCAACATCTATTTGTCCATCAAATTGGATTGAAGCACAAACTAACGTATCATGGTCTGGTGGTAATGGAACCTTTACTGGCGCAACAACTGCCGCAACTAAGACAATTCACTTTGAACAAGGTAACGAAAATATTGAATTAGATATTTCAGACATTGTTAATGCATACCTTACGGGTGGTACCAACCATGGTTTAGGTATAGCATTCGATAGGTCGTTAGAATTAACCGAAACTAGTACATACCAATACGTTGGGTTCTTTACAAGACATACACAATTCTTCTATGAACCTTACGTTGAGACTATATATGATTGTCACATCACAGATGATAGGGCAAACTTTTATTTAGATAAAACAAATAAACTTTATCTATATGTCAATACTGGTGGTAATCCAACCAATTTAGATGTTAATCCAAGTGTTCAACTTCTAGATAATAATGGTGTTGTATATTCAAGTATAACTTCTAGTGCTGTAACACACGTTACTAAAGGGGTTTATTGTGTTGAGGCATATGTACCAACTACAAGTGATTACACCGATTGTTATTTATTCAATGATTTGTGGACAGGGTTGGTTATCAATGGGGTTGCAAGACCAAATGTTGAAATGGATTTTGCATTAGTTGATAGTAACAAGTATTACAATATTGGTAATAATGATACAATGCCACAACAATACGCATTTAATGTTTCTGGGATTAGAAGAGATGAGAAGATAAAGAGGGGTGATATCAGACGTGTTAATGTAACCGCTAGAATTCCTTACACAACTAATCAAACAGCAGTAATTGATGGATTACAATATAGACTATACGTTAAGGAAGGTAGAAACGAACTTACAGTTATCGATTTCCAAGATGTTGAAAGGTCATTTAATCATAACTATTTCTTACTCCATACTGAGAGTTTAATCCCTAATACATATTATTTAGACGTTAAGGTAACCTCAAATAACGAAGTAACTACAATAAAAGAAACTCTTTCATTTGACATTGTTAGTCAAAGTGAATTGAGAATAAGCCAATAACAAAAACAAAAACAACTATTATGTGCGAAAAATGTAAATGCGAAACTTGCCCGTGTGACTGCGGTTGCGACTGTTGCAAAAAATAAATTAAAATTAAAACCCAAAATTGCTTGACTTTTTTGGGTTTTTTATTATCCTTACAAAAGTTAACTCTAGTATTAGTCTTGAGTCATTCATTTGGCTTTAGAACTTTCTTAGGAAGTGAAAAGATTGGTACGATAATAACAAATATTAAAAAGTTAAAAAATGTACAAAACAGTAAACGAAGGGTATCCTACGCCCACGGCTAACTTAGCCATAAACAAAAGTAGAATTAAATTATATAGTAAGACTTCAAAAGTCCCAACTTACTATCTACAAAAAGGGCAAGAGTTCCAAATGGAACTATTCAATCCAACTAAAGATACTATCATGGCAAAGATTTTCCTTAATGGAAAACCAATTGCACAGGGTGGGCTTGTTTTAAAGCCAGCACAGAGAGTTTTTCTTGATAGATACATAGATGTGGCTAATAAGTTCAAATTTGACACCTACGAGGTTGCAAATACATCTGAGAGTAGAGCAGCTATTGAAGATAATGGTGATTTCAAAGTGGAGTTCTATAAAGAACGTACACCAGTTCATGATTATAATCACGCTATTCTTAGAAGTGTCGGTACTTTTAATGATGGTACTTACAATGGTAATGGTAATGGTGGAAATAACACAACTAATGCACCACACTTCGGTGACCTAACAACTAACACTTGTAATACTGGTGATTTCAGTGGACAATCTCTAGGACTAACTAATATGTCTAGCGGTGTTGTTAATGCTTCAGCATCTAATTATTCAGCTGATAATATGGCATCCATGGATTTCTTGGATTTCATGCCCCAAGAATTAAACAGGGATATTGCTCCAGAGCGTAAGGAAATTAAAACTAAGGGTAAGACTAGAAGAAGATTAAGTAAGAAAATCGAAACTGGTAGAGTTGAGGCTGGTTCTAAATCAGACCAATCCCTTACAACGGTTTATATGAACTGGGAATACACACCATTCCATACGGTGGAATATAAGATGTTACCAGTATCACAAAAGATTAATACAGTTGATGACATTCAAGTCAAAAGGTATTGTACCGCTTGTGGTGGTAAAACCAAATCAAAAGATAAATTCTGTTCTTCATGTGGAGATAGAATCTAAATTAAACTAAACATAAAGAGTTAACTACTAACGGGATTTGCATTGCATTTCCCGTTTTTTATTGTAATAAATTTGCATAATTAAAATATTATCCCTATATTTGTATTCAATCAATAATTAAAAATTAATATTATGGCTAAAAAAGCAACACACAAAAAAGCATCACACAAACAAAGAGTATTGGATGCAATGCAGAATGGTAGAACTATTTCACCTTGGTATGCAATCAATGATTTGGGTAATACTAGATTAGCGGCAACTATTTTTTCTTTAAAGAAAGATGGTCATGAGATTTCATGTGAAATTGCAGAAGGTGTTAACAAGTTTGGTGATAAGATTCGCTACGCTAAATATAAGCTAGAGAAACAAGCTGACTAATGTATTATTGGTACAGTTGGGATGGACCACCATATATGGGACCATGTAATGGTTCTTGTTGGGACTTAACAATGTGTAAGTGTTTACCATACGATTATGATGGTGGTTTAGAATGGTAAGTTATATAAAACAAAAAAAGCCATCCTTTCGGATAGCTTTTTTGTTTATATAATTTATAAGTAATCTTACGATTATCTTAATTCATTAAGGTTGAAGTGAGGAACACCATCACATCTTACATGGCCGTAAAAACGGTTGTTAAAATTTAGTGTTATTTACTAACTAATTTAATCGTTTTAATTTTTTCTTTAATTGGACCAAACAAAAAATAATTTAAAACACCACCCTCTGTAATTATAACTCCATCATAATTACTTTCTATCCATTCTAAAACACCATCAGTCTGCTCTATCGGATTCCAATTATCTGAATTATATATGAGTTGTTCTGCCGTTTTTATATAATGTTCTTCTTCATCTTCACCATAATAAGAATCATATAATGTGCGAAATTCGGAAAATAATATTTTAGCATCCGACAAGTTAGTTGAATTAAATAAATTAATATTTGGGGTTAAAACCACTTTATAGACAAATTCTCCATAACTCCTAGCTTCATTCTCATTAGGTGAAAAAAATGTACCATTATAAATTTGACCCCTATCATTAAAATCATGTTTATTTGGTGTGCCATGATAAATAATGGTATTAGTACTTAGCCCTTCATGTAATAATTGTTTTATTAAAAGCTTTATCTTCATATTAATAAATATCATTAAATGTCATAAAAGTTTGGTTCCTTTACTCAAATTATCCTCACCCCATAACGGTTGAAGGTTACTCAACCTCCAACAATCCTTAAATCCATCATCATACACGGATTCAAATGTAAATGAACTCATTGGTATTATGTGGTCCACATGCCACTCACCATAATTATCCCATGTCATACCATCAGTGAATAAACTCTCCAAGTGTGACATCAATTCTTCAATAGTATAACCTAATGTATCAAATGTAGAACGATACTTAGCAACGTTAGCTTCTTTAAGACATGTGTAGACCGCTGTACGGGTTCTAACACCTAAACGATACTTTGGGTCCTCTGCTCTACGTTTACGTTCATAGTTTCTTTTATATTCATTCACATGTTCTCGGTTATCGATGTTCCATTGTTTTGAATAATTTTTAAGGTGGTCTTTGTTTTCTTTTGCCCATACCTTATAAAATTCACTTTTCTTTTTCTTATGTTTATGATAATTCCTTTTATCGGATGCTGATTTACCACCTATATTTCTTCTACCAGATGGTCCCATGACAACACCATTCTCTTTAAGTGTCCTAATTATAATGGTTTTATGTATTCCCATATTTTTACTTATGGTTGTTGAACCCAATAATTCCTCATTATACATTCTTAAAACTTCGTTGGTTTGTTCTTCGGTTAATACTATCTTTCTACTCATATTTATAAATATACGAACAATAGTATTAAAAGTCAAGTACTTTCCATAAAAAAAGCCCTAACTTTCGTTAAGGCTTTTAATATTATATAAGTAATACTACTATTATCTTAATTCATTTAAGTTGAAATGAGGAACCCCATCACATCTTACATGCCCGTAAAATCTGTTGTTTACGACTTTTTTCGCGTATCTTGTCATAATCCCCTTCACTGGTGCGAAGTTAAATGGATTGTACATTGTAGGCGTAAGTTGTAACGGCACGTACGGAGCGTAGATATATCCAGTATCAAGTAACGATTTACCTTTGTGTCCGATAATCATAGAGTACCATGGAGAGTAAGGGTCAGCGTATACTTGGAATCTTCCACCTAGTGAACCGATTCTTTCAATACCCATGTTA
>Ga0114918_10000732_pt1 | contig 28800 bp, 27 predicted proteins | sample LantaG_FD_87015 | JGI IMG/M metagenome (GOLD analysis project Ga0114918, IMG submission 87015) | Deep subsurface microbial communities from Baltic Sea to uncover new lineages of life (NeLLi) - Landsort_02402 metaG | ecosystem: Environmental > Aquatic > Marine > Oceanic > Sediment | place...
AGTAGAGTGAAGATCCATTCCAACATAATTTATCATAAAACACCTCCTTTATTAACTATTTGAAGGTATTTTACCACTTTTATTTAATCATACAGAATACCTTCTATATGATTATCAGGTCTTTGATTTTAGCATTTTATTATGTTATAAGAAAAAATAGGAGTGAAGGAGGCTAACTATGCCAGGAATTGATTTTAATGATAATCGTGATAAAAAATTTCCCCGTTATGTGTATGCCAAAGAACCATTAACAAATGTGTATAAAGAACGAATCTCTGACAATAAAGTCAAAGTCGCAAAGTTATTTATGGGAGAATGGATGAAAATTCTGGATGATAATATTACTGAAGGTGAAAGAATTCATGTTCGTTATCGTGGAGGAAAAGGATATGTTCAAGCAGACCAATTAAGTTGGAATCGATACTTGGAGATTTATTTTATAGATGTTCAACAGGGGGATTCTATCCTTATTCAGACTCCAGATGATCGCCGTATATTAATTGATGGCGGTGATAATGATAGTGCTCATAATTTTATCAGCACCAAGTATAACCTGAAAGAAAAAGAAAATTACATTGATATTGATGCAATTGTGGCCACACACTCCGACAAAGATCATACCAAGGGATTGATAAAGATTCTTGAGGATCCAAAGATTTTGGTCAAACGATTTTACCACAATGGCTTGTTCCGGCGTGTAGATAAAGCTCAGGATCCGGGTCCGAAATCAAACAACCGGATTTTTGGACTCGTAGATTATCCTAAAGTTGATGATTTGCCTGAACTTGCTCCCTTGATGAAGAATATTGTAAATGCCGTAAACAAAGCCGAGGAGAGAATGGCAAGGATTTTTGAGATAATGAAAGAACAGGAACGATGGAAGGGGCGTATTGACCTTCCGGATAAAGGTTTCATTTGCAAACGCCTGGATGCTTCGAATAAATACCTTCCTCCATATGATGATCCAGGAAAATCCTTGAGGATCAAAGTGATCTGGCCTGTTGCTCGAAAACATGAAGAGAATCTATATTATCCTTATTATGGAGATGTTGGTAAAACAGTTAATGGAAATTCCATTGTTCTAATGTTGGAATATGGAGACCAAACAAATCCCCAGCGTATACTTCTAACTGGAGATTTGAACACCCAATCAATGGATGAAATACTCCTATATTACAAACAAAAAGGCGAACTACCAGAAGATGTTCTTAGAGCGAAAGTGTACAAGGCTGCACATCATGGAAGTCAACATTTCTCTCTTTCGTTCTTACAATCAGTAAAACCTGATGCAGCAGTTATTTCCTCAGGTGATAATCGCTATGATGTTCATGGACACCCACGTGCCGTACTTATGGGTACAATAACCCGTTATTCAGCAAATATAAAACCTGCTGTATTTTCGACTGAATTGGCTGCATGTTATCGGCCTTTATCAAAGAGAGAAATGAAAAATTCTGTAAAGGGTAAGGGGCAGCTCTATGAGCGTTCCATTTCAGGGATTATACATCTACGCAGTGATGGGAATCACCTCTATATGGGTACTGTTTTTGGACGAAAACCATTAGAGGATCCACATGCGAATATTCTCTGGAAATGGGATATTTGGCCTGATAAAGAATAGTTAAATATCATAAGAAAAAAATTTAAATTATTTGTAAGGAGAGAAATTATGAGTGATGAAAAAAAGATTAATGGAAAAGAAGCAAAACCTGCCGGGATTATTGGTGTTATTGCTGTTACCACTTTTCTTGTGCTCCTGGGGATATTATGTTTTTATTCCCTTTTGAAATTCTGGCCATCTATCCCTGAAGGGAAACAGACAATAAGTTCATCTGTAAATTTTCTTTCTTGGACATTTTCATTACCCGGAGAAATGCGCCTTATATTTATTGTTATTATCGCTGGTGCTCTCGGTGGTTTGGTTCATGCATTACGTTCTCTTTACTGGTATATCGGAAACAGAGAGATGAAAAGAAGCTGGATTGTTAAATATATTTTGTTACCCTTTGTTGGTTCAATCCTTTCGCTTATTTTTTATTTTGTCATTCGCGGCGGGTTCTTTTCTCCGGGAACAACAGTTGAAAAAACAAGTATTTTTGGATTTGCTGCTATGGCTGCTTTAGTAGGTATGTTTTCTGAACAAGCTGCACTTAAACTAAAGGAAGTGGCTGATACTCTTCTATTTAAACCAAAACCAGGCAAAGATTCAATTCCTCAGGAAAAGGAGAATAAAGAGTAAAAATAAATATTCCCTTTCAGAAAAAAAATAATATTGAATTGGTTAAAAAGGAAATAGAAAACGGAGCAGAGGATTCCAGTTTTAATGTATATTGATTATTTCATTCGGGGTAGGGTTACAGTAACCGTAGAAGCATCTTTCAATTGAAGCTCTGCCAGGGAGATATCCGAAGAGACATCAAATACCAGAATAATCCAGGTTTTTTCTCCGGGTTTTAATTGTGCAATTAATGAACCCTCCCAGGATGTAACCAGGCTGATTGAAGCCATGTCCAGACCCGGAATGAGAAAGGCATGAACATCAATACTTTTTTTATCGGCTGTAATCAAACGGGCATTAAATTTGGTTTTTCCGTTTTCTAAAAAATTGATCTCCTGTTCCTTTTTTCCATTGTTGCTTAAAAAAACCAGTAGCTCGCAGAATCTTCCCGAGGGTTTGGGCATTTCTAAATCTTGATAGGGAGCAAAGGTCTTGATGGTTACCGTATAACCCTTTTCTCCTTCCTTAACACTTCTGGAGCCGCTGAGAAGTGTGGATCCCATATTGTAAATATTGGTAATATGAATGGAATTTGAGAACCAGTGGTTGTAAGAAATATTTTCTTTTTTTTCTGGAAGTTTATTTTCCAGAAATTCCCAGGTTCTTATCCTGTCCACGGAAAATGAAACTCCCTCTGCCAGCTCCTTTTTGGTTTCAGATATACAATTGGATAAACATAAAATTAAAAACATAATCAATAAAAAGCCTGTAGTTTTCATGAATCCTCCTTTCCGATTCACTTCCTGAATGAAGAAAACAAATAATAAATATAGCATATTCAAAAAAAGGTATCCAGTGCGCTTATCCTTAAAGAAAAAAAAGAATATTGAAAAAAAAATTGTTTTATATTATATTAAGTATTGTCAAAGCAGGATGATTAAAATCCTGTATATATAAAAGGGAGGGAATCACATTTCAGGTTGTATGCTGCTATACCCACCGGCGGCAGCCTACCTGTGACGTAAGGAACAGTCACGGCTGTTCCATCTATCTGAACCGTGAGTATTTCATATATTTTTTTAATGTGAATCAAATAATGAAAGATTTCCCACAAAGAAAACCAACCCGGTTACAAAATTTCAATTATTCAGAATATCGAGTCTATTATGTCACCATTTGTACCAAAGATCGTAATCCCTTTTTCGGGGAAATAATCGACAAAAAGATAAAATTATCAAAAATCGGTAAACTAGCTGAAAAATGCTGGCTGGAGATTCCGGATCATTTCTTTGAGATTGAATTGATGAATTTTGTCATCATGCCGGATCATCTTCATGGTATTTTAAAAATACAGAGATCAAATAAATATTCCCTTTCAGAAAAAAAATATAGATTTGATGACAAACAATGGAACAGGCAGGATTGTGATATGCGGAACAGGGATGGTTCAATAAATAATCGGAACAGGCATGCCTGTTCCCTACAACCGAGGAATCATCAGAGATTACCGGTTATTATCGGATCATTCAAATCGTCTGTTACCCGAATTGTAAAACAATTGGATGGTTATGAATATTTTGCCTGGCAAAAATCATACCATGATCGAATCATAAGGAATAATGATGAATTAAAAATCATAATAAAATATATAAAAACAAATCCCCTGACCTGGTCACCGGATGAGCATACAGATATTTTTTAATTCATCTGTAGGGTTCAGCCATGGCTGAACCGTTATTATTCTTTTTGATATAAACCTTTTTTTAAAAAGATAGTATAAAATAAAGGGGGATTAAAAAATGGTAGAAGAGAATAAGAATCTGATTGCATATTGTGGTCTTTATTGTGGAGACTGTTTTGCTTACAAAGGAAAGATTACCGATTTAGCAAGAGACCTGAGAAAAGAACTAAGAGATGTGAAGTTTGACGAACAAGAGAGCTGGGGTTGATGATTTTATTAAAGGGAAAAGACTTTGGTATAATAAAATTAAATAAAACAGGTAAGGAATTATAAAAAGAGGCGACAAGAAATATAAAAAGATATATAGGGCTTTAAGTTATTATGTGAGGAGGTTATTATGTCGAAGATAAGCAGAAATTTTACAAGGAGGGATTTTCTTTCAAAATCTGCTTTTGGAGTTGCAGCACTTGGAATATTAGGTGCTTCAGGACATTCTTTACAATCAAAAGATGAAAAAAAATCAATCCATACAAAAGGCAATATTATTTATCGTACGCTTGGGAGAACTGGAATCAAGATCCCTATTGTTAATATGGGAGTAATGAATGTTTATAACCCTGAATTAGTAAAAAGATCATATGAAATTGGAGTTCGCCATTTTGATACTGCCGAACATTACCAGCGTGGAAAGAATGAAGAAATGGTTGGAAATGTTATAAAAGAGTTGAATGCTCGTGATAAAGTAATTATTGCAACTAAGGTTTATATACCATATCAACAGCGAAATATGACTCCTGAAAAAGCCAAAGAGATATTCTTGAAAACAGTTGAAGGCAGCCTTAAACGTCTGAAAACGGATTATATTGATATTCTCTATGTACATAATGTGAAAAATATTGATTATCTGAATAACCCTGGAATTAAAGAGGCAATGCAGATTCTAAAAAAACAAAAGAAAATTCGGTTTCTCGGGTTTAGTACACATAAAAATATGACTGAATGTATAAATGATGCTGCTCACACAGGTTTTTATGATGTGATTTTAACAGCTTTCAACTATGCAATGAGTGATGATAAAGAATTTCTAAATGCAGTAAAAAACGCAGCTTCAAAAGGAATAGGCATTATTGCAATGAAGACCCAGCGTACACACTATTGGTACAGAGAGAGTTATGTACCAAAAAGTTATCAACAGTATTATAAGGGTAAGATACTATATACATCTGTTCTCAAATGGGCTTTGCAACATCCATATATTTGCACAGCAATACCAGGATATACTACATTTGAACAAATGGAAGAAGACTTTTCAGTTGCTTATAATCTTGAATACACTTCAGAGGAGAAGAAATTTTTAAAGAGAGAGATATAAAACTATCAATGGCATATTGTAAACAGTGTTACAATTGTGTCTCTTCATGTTCAAAGCAAGTAGATATACCTACACTCATGTGTGTGCAATAGTCTTAAAGCATGTGTGTCTTGTAATAAATGTTCAGCTAAATGTGTTAACTATGTTAATATTGCACAAAGAGTTGATGAATTAAAGACAATGTATGCGTAAGAATAGTAAAAAATGGAATTTTTATACTTATAATCTATTTCAAATGTTTTATTATTTCGTCTGTCATTTGAGTAGTTGAAGCAGCACCCTGGTTTAGAACATCCTGGGAACCTGAGAGTTTTAACATATCGTATGTTCTTACTTTACCCTGTTCAACAGCTTTAGAAATAGCATTGCGGATTTTTGAAGCTTTTTCTGTTTCTCCAATATGATCCAGCATCATGCAGGCTGAAAGTATCATTGCGATAGGGCTTACAATTGATGTTTCATATTCTGCATATTTTGGAGCTGACCCATGAGTTGGTTCAAAAACAGCAACATCTTTGCCTATATTTGCACTACATGCGAAACCAAGACCACCTGTAAGACCTGCAAATCCATCGGATAATATGTCTCCAAACATATTACCGCTAACAAACACGCCATAGGCTTCAGGGTTTTTGGTTAACCACATCATCTGTGCATCTATGTTTGTATTTCTAAGAGATATACCATCATATTCTTTTGCAATATCTTTTGCATAGGCAAGCATCATACCTGAGGTTTCCCTGATTACATTTGGCTTTTCACAAAGCGTTACTGTTTTATATCCGAAATTTTTAGCATGTTCAAAAGCTGCTCTTATAATCCTTTCAGTTGCTTTTTTTGTGAATATACGTGTGGAAATAGCTAACTCTTCTTTTGGGCACCATGTAAAATTTTTCATTTTTGGGTGTGTGTTCAATGCTGCATAAACTTCAGCTGAAGGATTTGTCCACTCAATACCGCAATATAGTCCCTCTGTGTTCTGGCGGAAAATTACAACATCAACTTCTGGCTCTTCGATCGTATTGTTTTTTCCTTTTCTTATGAAATTGAGGGGGTTGTCTTTAAAACTTTTGCATGGGCGTATGCATATATCAAGGTTAAAATGCTGTCTGAGTCCAACAATTGGACTGTAATATACATATCCTTTATCCTGAAGATCAGGGGCTAATTCATTTGCAGCCTCTGTTTTTGGCTTTGAAGTGATTGCCCCAAAAAGGCTTACCTTGTGTTCTTTTAAAAGGTCAAGTGTTCTTTGTGGAAGAGGATTGCCCTCTTTACACCAGAATTCCCACCCTATATCGGCATGAATATAATCTGCATTAAAATCAACTGCATTTAAGGTTCTTATTGCCTCTGGCAGAACCGTTTTCCCTATACCGTCACCTGGCATTGTTACTATTGTTCTTTTTGACATAAATCCTCCTGTTTTTTAATCTTGTTTTTTATAAAATTTATTAATCCATTACTTTCTAAAATTTCCATTACTGTTTTTGGGTAAGCAGGGAATGTAAATTCATTATTTTTTGTGATAATCTTTCCGTTTTTCATATCAATTGTAATCTCATCTCCATTCTCAATTGCATCTACAGCTTCAGTAGATTTGATTGCCGGCATACCTGCATTAATTGCATTTCTGAAGTAAATTCTTGCAAATGATTTTGCAATTATTACTTTAATTCCAGAACATTTTATTGCTATTGCAGCCTGTTCTCGTGAAGAACCCATTCCGAAATTTTTCCCAGCAACAATAATATCTCCCTCTTTTACTTTAGAGGCAAAACCAGGATCAAGATCTTCTAAAGCATGTTTTGCCATTTCTTCTGGTTCCATTTTTTGATATGTATATTTCCCAGGAAAAATCACATCAGTATTTACATTGTCTCCATATTTCCAAACCCTACCTGAAAATTTTTTTATCATAAGAACCTCCTAGGATCTGTTATTTCTCCAGTTATTGCAGATGCAGCAACTGAAAGAGGGGAACCAAGATATATCTCAGCTTCTCTGCATCCCATTCTTCCTTTAAAATTTCTATTAGCTGTAGAAAAGGTTTTCTCTCCAGGAGCCATTACTCCCATATGAGCTCCAAGGCATGGACCACACCCGGGGTTTAAGACAAGTGCTCCTGCATCTATAAATATTTCTATAAACCCCTTTTTTATAGCTTCTCTATATATATTCCAGGATGCAGGGATAATGAGAGTTCTTATCTTAACTTTGCGACCTTTTAAAATTTTTGCTGCCATCTCAAGGTCAATTAATCTACCATTTGTGCAGGTTCCAATCAATGCTTGATCTATTGTTTTACCTTCAAGCTCTTCAATAGGAGCATAGTTATCAACTGTATGAGGCTTTGCAATTGATGGAGAAATTTTAGATATATCAAATTCAATTGTTTTATAATATTTTGCATCTTTATCAGAATAGAGGGTTTCATATTCTGTTCTTGCTCTGTTCTTGATGTAATTAAAGGTTGTATGATCAGGTTGTACATATCCATTTTTAGCTCCCATTTCAGCTGCCATATTGCATAAGACCATTCGTTCAGCAATGCTCATATGTGAAACAATGTCTCCAATAAATTCCACTGCTTTATAGTCAGCACCATCTGATCTTATCTGACCAATTATATATAGAGCAATATCTTTTGCTGTTATATATTCAGGCATTTTACTATTAAGTATTATTTTTATTGTTTCTGGAACTTGAAACCAAAGCTCACCAGTTGCCCATATAGATGCAACTTCAGATCGTCCTATTCCAGCTGACATTGCTCCAAGAGCCCCATAAGTAGTTGTATGAGAATCTGAACCAACAATAAGTTTGCCAGGGAGTGCAAATCCCTGCTCAGTAAAGACTTGATGACATATTCCATTATTTATATCAAAGAAATTGGATATACTCTGTTCTTTAACAAATTCTCTAATCTCTTTATGATTTATTGCGGATGATTCTTTTGGAGCTGGAATTTCGTGATCCAGGATAATTACCACTTTTTCAGGATATTTGACATTGTTAACACCAATCTTTTTAAAGGTTCTTGATATTGCAGCTGCATTATCATGACTCATTACGAAATCAGGTTCAACTGAAACTATTTCTCCTGCATAAACATCTTTTTTAGCCTTTTTTGTGAATATTTTTTCAACAAATGTTTTACCCATTTTTTCTCCTTTAATAATAGAAACCAATTTTATTATAAGTTATTTTATAAGTAAAGATAAATAATATTAAAATTTATTAATTTGTTATGAAATTTCTTTTTTTTTATTTTTTGTGGAGACAAATAATAAAGGAAATATTATATCGCTTGTACAGCATGGTATCCATACTGCTAAAAATAGAAATAAAAAGATTCCAATGATCAGAGTGAAACTTATTGTCTGGCCTATTGCCATGATTATATGAAATAGGGAAGCCCATGTGCTAATTAATACATGGCCTGAATGTGGAAATTTTGTTTTTGGTTTGAGAAATCCAATGGCAATACCCAAGAAAGCAGCAGAATTTATAAGAAATGGTTTTTCAATAAAACCTAAATGTATTCCTCTATTAGGTAAATCTAATAAGAATTCGCCAATATAAGGGATTATTGAATCACTTAATGTAGCAATCCCGATTGAGCCTATGTAGCCAATTATAATTGCTTTTGAAATTTTTGCTTTTGGTTTATAAAGTTTATATAATGCGACAGTTGCAATTGAGCTTAAAACTACATGCATTGGATGTAGAATATAAAAAATCGGAAGAGAAACATTTGAAACTTGAGGAAGAATGTTGAATAGAATTATTATAAACATTATAACAATTCCTGTTATCCCTCCAAAAATAGTAAAAGGAGCGTGGTTTTTAAGTTCGCTTAATATCTGTTTAAACATCTTTATTTGTTATTTTAGCCATAAAATTATATAGCCAAATCAATGCTATATTTTATAAGAAGTAAAGGAATTTGTCAAAAAAAAAAATTATTACATTCTTGATAGATTTAAGAATTCTATATATTGTTTAAATGTTTATCCCTTTTAATACTATATCGTTTTCTTTTACACCTATATGATTTGCTAAAACCGAGCACTTCACCTTTAATAAAAAAAATATCGGGACTTTTTCATTCGAGAGCCCTTCATAATTTCCCTGACCTTTACTTATTATAAATTTCGAATCATAAAACATCTTTTTGAATTCTTCATTACAAAAATTTAATATTGTCCCTGGTGTACTTGTTCCAGATGAAATTATAGTTGCAACTTTATCTATACCTGCTTGAATAGCATCATCATAAGTTACATCATTTATAATTGGATTTTCTCTTACAACATAAATTATCTGTTTTTTCATCTTCTCTATAAGAATCCTATCGAAAACAGACTCTCCAGCATTATCAGCTATGTATAAGATTTTCTCATTTTTACCAATAGAGTCTTTGTAATACTTAAATTTTTCATAATCTAATATTGCAAATTTTTTTTTGAGTGTTTCATCTATTTCTTGTTCAATATTAAAAATTTTATTTACTCCATAATCTATAGCATTACCTGCAATTGCGAGCCTTATTGCATAAAGAAGGCTATCATCTGCCTTTTCAACCTTTTTTTTTAATAGAGGATATAATGACAGGGCTTTTTTTGTACATTCAATCTTTATTTTTTTATATGGGTCCTTATTTCCTGTAATCTCTTTTATTTTTCTGTATATAAAAATCGAGGTTTCTGGAGGTGTGCTTTCCATTGGAATATCCTTAATCGTCATTCCTACTTCATCTAATATTCTTTTTATTTTTTTTTCATCTTTTGTTGCTATTCGCCCTGTACGAAGTGCTTGATTTAAAAAACAGGGTAAACAGTCAAGATATGTTTTCATTTAGCCACCTTTTTTATGAAAAGTTATAATAAATTACCATTATTCAGTACTTTAAGTCAATAGCTTTAGTTTCCTTTGTTTTTACAATATAGAGATGAATAAAAAGTAATGATTTATAAAATAACTTGACATTATTCTCTTTAATTATTATTATAAATACAAGAAAATGGAAGAACTTGTTGATAAATTGATTACCCAGCATTTAAGTTTAGACGTGGATTTAAACTCTTTTTTGATTAAGGTTAATCATTGTATTAAGAATCTTAAAGAAGAAATGCGAATAGGATTTGAAGAAAGAGAGAGTAGCTTTCTGTCTATTGAATCAAGACAATACTCTATATCAGATGAGAGTTTTGAGAAAATTTTTTTTAGAACTGAGAAAAGAATTGATGTTCTAAAAAAAGTATTGTTGTATTTGGTTTCATTTGCTCAAAATTACTCTCAGGAAGATGAGTTATATGATAAATTACATATATCTTTTATTGAATTTAAAAACCTGGTACTTTTTTTAATAGATCTTTTACTTGAAGAAGATGTACAAAAAGCTATAGCAAAAGAATATGAAAAATTAAGTTCAGAAAATAAAAAGCAAATTAAAGATATGATCTTACAAAATCACAAGGAATTTGTAAAATTATTAAAAAATATAGAGGCTTCTAAAGATGAAAATTATATGAAATTATTTAATGCATTGAAAAATTTAAGTGCATTATGGTTCAAGATAAAAAGTTGGAATTCTTTAAAGATTCGAAAAACTGATATTTTCATATATCAATTAACTGAAGTTTTACTTTCAAAAAAAGAGGAATAATTACATTCTGTTTTTTTAAGCTTTATTTATTCTATGAGTTAATAAATAATATTTAGTAATATACACATTATGTTATTTTTAAAATAAGGTTTAAATAGATTATAATCTGAAGTTTATAACTTTTTCAATTAATTCAAATTCAGCAGGAAGTGTTTCTCCTGCTTCACCATCATATTCTATATTAACTTCTTCATCAGAATAGACTTTTATATTTTTTGCTTTTATTATTGTAACTTTTGGATTTTTTTTAATTGAGCCTGTATAGAGGTGTCTGGAATTTTTGATAATTTCAAGCTTTTTCATATCTTCAATAAGGATAACATCAAAGTAGCCGTCATCAAGTTTTGCTTCTGGGGCAATTATCATACCTCCTCCAAATATTCTTCCATTAGCTATTGCTACAATCAGGAATTTATTATTTATTTCATATGAATTATCAATAATCATCTTTACATTTTTACTTTTATATCTTTTTAAAGTGAGCAGCATACCTTTGTAATATGCAAATGCTCCTCTTTTTAAAGGAGGAATTGAAGACAGGTTTTTTATTACATCAGCACCTAAACCAAAATCAGAAATGTTTATAAAGTATTTGTAGTTTTTCTGTTTATCTTTTAAATCATAAAAGGTAATTTTACCTATATCGATTTTTTTACTTTGAGAGTTTTTTATTAATTTTACTGATTTAGTGAAATCCCTTGGTAATCTTATAGATCTTGTGAAGTCAGACCCTGTTCCAGAAGGTATTATGCCTAAAGCTGCTTCTTGATTAATAGTTGTTGAGCTATTTTTGTTAAAAAATCCATTTGTTATTTCGTTTAATGTCCCGTCTCCTCCCACACCAATAATTAAATCATATCCTTCTTTGAGTAGAGATCTTGCAATTTCAGTTGCTTGTTTTGGTTTTTCAGTAAATATATATTTAAATTCTCTAAAATAATGTGTTATGACTTCTTTTATTATTTTCCACCTCTTTTCTGTTTTACCTTGAGCAGAAGACGGATTTACAATAATGTGAACTTTATCCATCTTTTTTTTGAAAGAGGGATTTTGAAATAAATCCCCCTATAGCACCAGAAATCATAGAGAAAAAGATTAAAAAAGCTATTATTTTTCTGGCCATTGTTTTTAAATTACCATTTTGAAAAAACATATCCATTTCATCCTCTATATTTGATGAAAAAATTTTTGCTGTTGACATAATATCTTCTATTTTTTCAGGTGTTATGTTTAATATGACTATGTATATAAAAATCCCTAAAATGAAGCCTCCAACAGAACCACTTAGCAAACCTGTTAATAATGCATCTGATGTTTTTATGCTTTTATTCTCCTTTATTAATAAATATACGCTTAGAGCACCTCCAAATCCCATTAACATCATAAAAAATAGATTTAAAAAGTTGATAATAGGTATTAGTGATACAGTACCTGCTGCTATACCGCCAATCAATATACATTTTATAGTTGATTTCGTATTATTCATTTTAAAATATCATTGTATTATTTCTAATTTACCATAGTATCTTTGTGGAACTACATCACTTACAACTATTTTCCCATCTTTTGTTCTATATTTATATAATTTCGTACTTGCGCGTCTATTAAAATAGCTACTATACCCCAAGCCCATATATCTCATAACACGTTTTATAAAATTCTTGGTCTCTCTATATGGGGGTACTCCATTGTATTTTTTTACAGCTGTTTCCCCTGAATTATAGGCAGCTAATGTTAAAGGTATATTGTTATACTTTTCATATAGATGTTTTAGATACTTAACCCCTGCTTCTAAATTTTGATCAACATTGAATCTGTCATTAACATTGTAATTTTTTGCAGTATCAGGCATTAATTGCATTATTCCTACAGCCCCCTTTTTTGATACAGCAAATGCATCAAAGCTTGATTCAGCTCTTGCAACAGCTATTATTAAATCTTCCCTTAATTTATGTTTTCTTGAGAGTTTTATTATTTTGTTTAGATAACTTGTTGGGATTATCATAGAGCTTGATGGTCTAAGAAATGTGGCATTTTCAGATTTTTCATTTATGCATATTTTAGGTTTGTTTGAGACAATTACTCTTCCGTTTTTATCTTGTTTTACTATTATATCAGAAAACAGAAAGAATGTTAAAAATAGTAAAATTTGAGATATGAGAAGGATTTTTTTTATCATTTTATATACCTATTTAATATATCTAAAATACCTTTTTTTGTAGTTTTAAAATTTTTAATGGGATTTCCTCCTGCTTGAGCAAAATCCGGTCTCCCTCCTCCACTTCCATTTACAAGTTTTGCGATCTCTTTTACTATATTGTTAGATTTAATGATATTTGTTAGGTCCTTAAATACAGACATAATAATATAAGATTTTCCATTTATGTTTGAAAGAAGTATTGAAACTCCATGAGTTGTGTTTTTTATATCATCAGCTAATGAGTTTAATTGTTTTTTTTCTAAATTTTCAAAATATTCAATTACAATTTTTATATTATCTATATAAGAGCAATTGTCTATAATTTTATCAAAATTGATTTTTCCATTGCTTTTGTTTGAAGTTTTTAATTGTCTTTCCTTTTGTTTAAGGTTTTTATCAAGACTCATAAGAAATTCAAATATTGTGCTCTGCTTTTGTTTAAAATGTAATTGAATATCATTAAATGTATTCAGGTTTTTTTGAATATAATTAAATCCAGGCTCTCCTGCAACAGCCTCGATTCTTCTTACTCCGGACGAAGTTGATGATTCACTAAGGATTTTAAAAACTCCTATTTCCCCAGTAGAATCCAAGTGAGTCCCACCACACAATTCTTTTGAGCAGCTCCCTATTAAAATTAATCTAACAGTGTCTGAATATTTTTCTTCAAATATTGCGATAGCTCCTTTTTCAATAGCCTCTTCATATTTCAATATTTCTGATTTTATAATAATATTTTCTCTTACCTTTTGGTTTACAAAATTTTCAACTTTTTCTATTTCTTCTTGTGTTAAAGATTTAAAATGTGTGAAATCAAATCTTAATTTATTATGATCAACGTGTGAGCCAGCTTGTTTAACATGTAGACCAAGTACTTCTCTTAATCCGGAATGAAGTAAATGTGTTGAAGAATGGTGTACACGGATTTTTTGTCTTCTGTTTTCATCAATTTTTAATATGACCTTATCTCCTGGTTTTAATTCGCCTTTTTTTATTTTTGAAAAATGTAGAAAAATCCCGGATTTCCCAAAATCTATTTTCTGTGTATCAGAAATGATAAGATATGAATTGTCATTTTTCCCAATTCCAATATCTCCAATTTGTCCACCGGACTCAGCATAAAATGGCGTCTTGTCAAAAACTAAAATAGCTTTCTGGTTTTCTTTAATTGAGGATATTTCTTTATTGTTTTTATAAATTGAGAGAAGGGTTGCCTCTTCTTCAAAATTGTTGTAACCTGTGAATTCTGTTCTGTATTTGTTTATATTCTCAAGAATTTGGATTGATTTTTGCTTTTTTATTAAATTTGTTCTTGATTGCTCTTTTTGTTTCTTAAGCTCTTGTTGAAAACTATTGTAATCTATTTTAACATCTTTTTCATTTGCAAGGTCTCTTGCGAAATCCAATGGGAAACCAAAAGTGTCTGAAAGTTTAAACAGCTCTTTCCCATGTATAATATTTTCCTTATTTTCAACTGCTTTTTTGAGCAATTCTTCAAATTTTTCTAGTCCATTTAAGAGTGTTCTGTTAAATCTCTCTTCTTCAGATAGAATAACCTGAGAAATAAAATCACGGTTATATTCAAGCTCAGGGTAGAACTTTTTCATTAAATCAACTACTTTTGCACTTATTTTGTAAATGAAAGTATCTGAAAAGCCTAATGCCTTTCCATGTTTTGCAGCTCTTCTTAAGATTCTTCTTAAAACATACCCTCTTCCATCATTTGAGGGTAAAATACCATCTGATATTAGAAAGCATAGGGCTCTTGTATGATCTGCAATAATTTTTAAATTTATTTGATGTTCTTTTTCATCTGGATTAATGTTTGCTAGATCTGATGTGAATTCAACAATTGGTTTGAACAGGTCTGTTTTGTAATTACTGTCAAGTCCTTGAAGAATTGAAGTAAGTCTTTCTATTCCCATTCCAGTATCTATAGATGGAGCAGGAAGTGGATTTAATTTTCCTTCTTTATCTTTATAATATTGCATAAATACCAGGTTCCACACTTCAATAAACCTATTATTATTTTCAGTTAAATATGCGGGCCCATAAATTTCGCCTCTGTCAAAATGGATTTCGGAACAAGGTCCACATGGTCCTGTTTCTCCCATCTGCCAAAAATTGTACTTATCACCTAGTTTTATAATTTTGTGTGTTGGGATTCCAATATGTTGTTCCCATATTTTAAAGGTATCTTCGTCTTTTTCATGAACTGAGATCCATAATTCTTCAGGCTTTAATTTATAGTTTTCAGTTAATAATTCCCATGCATATTCAATTGATTGTTCTTTAAAGTAGTCCCCAAAAGAAAAATTACCCATCATTTCAAAGAATGTATGGTGATATTCGGTTTTCCCAACTTCATCAAAGTCATTGTGTTTACCTGAAACCCTCATACATTTCTGAATGCTCACCGCCCTTTTGTATTCCCTTTTTTCATCTTGAAGGAATACGCTCTTGAATTGATTCATACCAGAATTTGTAAAGAGTAATGTCGGATCTTTAGCAGGTATTAGAGGAGAAGAGAGTACTTTATAATGATTTTTTTTTTCAAAAAATGAGTAAAATATATCTCTTATTTCAATATTTTTCATAGATTTTCTATATCTAATAGATTAGGGTCTTTCATATTATCAAATTCATTTTGTGAATTATCTGATTTCCCAATTTCTGATATTCTTTTTTCCATTTCCTCTTTAGACATATCTTTTGTTGATTGAACTCCAATTTTCTTAAGTTTAAATTCATCAGGATTAGAAGCTGCTTGTAAAGCTTCATCATATGTAATAAATCCTTTTTCAAATAGAAAATATAAGGATTGATCAAAGGTTTGCATTCCGTATTGAGATACTCCCTGGGAAATTGCTTCTCTTATAAATCTTGTTTTTTCAGGGATTGTAATACAATCTTTAATATATGGAGTATTTATTAGCATTTCAACTGCAGGAACTCGTCCTTCTTTGTCTGAGCGAGGAAGTAGCCTCTGGGAGATAATAGCTTTTAGGACAGAGGCAAATTGAATTCTAATTTGTTTCTGATGATGTGGTGGAAACATTGCAATAACTCTGTTTATTGTTTCTGGAGCATCTAAGGTATGTAATGTAGAGAGAACTAAATGGCCTGTTTCTGCAGCCATGAGTGCTGTTTCAATTGTTTCTAGATCTCTCATCTCTCCAACGAGTATTACATCTGGATCTTCTCTCAATGAGCTTCTTAATGCGGATGTAAAATTATTTGTGTCTGAACCAATCTCTCTTTGATTTATAATACTCTTTTTATCTCTATGAAGGTATTCAATTGGATCTTCAATTGTCATTATGTGTTCAAGTCTATGAGTGTTTATAAAGTCAATCATTGCTGCAAGAGTTGTTGTTTTTCCACTACCTGTTGTACCTGTAACAAGCACCATTCCCCTTCTTTCATCGCATATTTTTTCAATAACAAGAGGGAGGTTTAAGTCAGATATTGTTTTTAGCTGTGTAGGAATTACTCTCAAAACAACTCCAATTGCACCTCTTTGATTGAAAATATTACATCTAAATCTTCCCAGACCTGGTACACTATACGACATATCTAGTTCATGTTCTTTTTTAAATGTTTCTTTTTGTTCTGGATTCATTATGGCAAAAGACATGGCAATTGTATCTTCTTGCATAAGTCTTTTTATTTCAACAAGGGGTTGAAGCACACCGTTTATTCTAAGAACGGGGTGATTACCAACCTTTAAATGTAAATCAGAAGCTTCTCTTTCAACTGCTATTTTTAGAAGATCATTTATATTCATCAAATTTCTCCTTTTTATATATCTATATATTATCTAATTTTATCAAAAACATCAAGTGTCATCTTCTATTGTCTATGGTTTTTGTTTTGAATTAATATTTGTTTAACGATTTATTTAAATGTTTTTATATTACTATTTGAATTTTTGATGTTATTTAGAGCTCGTACAATGTTTTGTATTCAGTAATTTCAACATCATTTACATTTATAGAAAGTAATTCTTTTTTTAGATGATTAAGTGCATCTTCTTCACCATGGACAAGGAAGATCTTTTTTAGTTTTTTTAAATCATATTGTGTTACCCATTCTTTTATTTCTCTATAATCTGCATGACTTGAAAAGGCATTTAATGTAGCAATCTGAGCATTTACTTTATAAGGTTTTCCAAAAATTATTATTTCCTTTTCTCTTTCAACGATTCTTCTACCAAGTGTGTGTTCAGCCATATAACCAACAATTGCAATAATATTTTTTGGGTCTTCGATATTGTTTTTTAAATGGTGTAATATTCTTCCGTTTTCAGCCATTCCACTTGCTGAGATAATTACTGCTGGCCCTTTATATGAATTGATTTCTATTGATTCTTTTACGGATGTAACATATTTTACAGAGTCAAATCCAAACGGGTCAATATTATTGGAAGTAAAATTGTTATAAGTTTCTTTATCAAAACATTCAGGATGAAGTTTAAATATTGAAGTTGCATTAACTGCCATTGGAGAATCAACAAAAATTGGAATTTCAGGTATCTCTTTCTCTAAAAGAAGCGTGTGAATTATATAAATTAATTCCTGAGTTCTTTCGATTGTAAAAGCAGGTATTATGATTTTGCTATTATTGTTGTATGCCTTTTTTATTATTTTTTTTAGTTCCTCTTTTGCCATGCCAACTGAATCGTGCAATCTGTTTCCATAAGTACCTTCTAAAACCAGGTAGTCTAAATCCGGCATTTTTTCAGGGTCTTTTATTATTGGAAGGTTTTTTCTGCCAAGGTCACCTGAAAACCCAATTTTCAGTTTATTTTTAATATTTAATAGTATTGATGATGACCCAAGAATATGTCCTGCATCAAAGAATGTAGCTGAGATTCCTTTAGCTGGATAAAATTCTCTATGGTAGTTTACTGTAACAAAATTTTGCATTGTTTTTACAACTTCCATAGAATTATATAGAGGTTCGAATAGTTTTAATTTTCTTTCAGGATGTTTCTGTGATTTATTTTTTATGTATTCAAAATCTTTTTCTTGAATATATGCACTATCAAATAAAATAATATTTGAAATATCCCTTGTAGCTGAAGTTGAATAGATGTTACCTGAAAACCCATTGTTTGTCATTATAGGTAAAGCACCACAATGGTCAAAATGACCATGTGTTAGTAAAATGGCTTTAGTCTCTTTTGGAGGAAAATTTAAATTATGATTCTTTTGAAAAGATTCTTCCCTCTTTCCCTGAAACATACCAGAATCTATCTGAATTATCTCCTCATCAACTTTAATAAAATGTTTTGACCCAGTTACCTCTTTACATGCTCCATGAGAGTAAAATTTAATTTTCATATAGGAATATACAATTTTTAAGGTGAATTTTCAAGTAAATTTTTTTTAAATATAAAATAAATCTTGCAAACTATTGTTTTAATTTGACACCTGAAATGAAAATCTATATTATTTAATATGAATAAATTAATAGATATTTTGGGATTCACTGGATTTATAATTGTTTTAATTGTTATTGCAAAGGTTATCTACTTGATTTTAGAAAGAAATAAAAAGGGTAAAATAAAAAAGGAGTTTAAAGGATTCATGAATAGTTTTTCTTTATCTAATAAGGATCTAAGAACAGTTTCAAGAATTTCAATTCCTGAGTCCCTGGAAGTTATTATCACATTTTCATATGGAAAACATGAAGGATTAAAATCATATGCTATAAATATGTCTCTTAGTGGAATTGCTGTTAGGACCGATTTTTCTCTAAAAAAATTACCTTTAAATGCAACATTGGAAAATGTGTTGGTTAAAACTCCAATAAATAATTTTGTGATAAGAGAGCTAAAACAGGTTAGAATAGAAAGTAGAACTGAGAACAAACTTATGGCTTTTAATATTGTGAATATTGATGATGATCAATTTGAAGAGCTTAAAAGTTTCATGAGTTTTCTTTATGAATTTTTAAAAGATGAAAAAAAAGATATTTGATTTTAAATTAAAGGATTTTTTTATAGATGTTTTTAAAGATAAGGTTTTTGTTGTGGGTGGTACAATAAGAGATTATTACCTTTATAATAGTGTAGATGTAGATCGAGATATAGACCTTGTTGTTTTAAATCATACATATGAGGAAATAGAGGAAAAATTAAGACATTATGGGAAAACAAATACAGTGGGTAAGAGCTTTGCAGTAGTAAAGTTTACAAAAGGTGGAAAAACTTTTGATATATCTCTTCCAAGAAAAGATGTAAAATTGGATCCTTTATCAAATTCGCATAAAAATTTTATTGTTGAATCAGGGCCTCATATAAGTCTTGTCGAAGATTTAAAAAGAAGAGATTTTACATGTAATTCAATTGCTATTAGATTAGTTGATAATAAAATATTCGATCCATTTAATGGTTATAAAGCAATAAAAGAGAAAAAAATATATATGACTGGGCCTGAAACTTTTTTTGATGATCCTTTAAGGATTTTAAGAGGAGCAAGGTTTGCTTCAGTTCATAAATTTTCAATTGATGAGGAAATATATTTAAATGCTAAAAAAATTAACCTTAATGAATTAAGCAAGGAAAGAATTCAGGAAGAATTATTCAGATTGCTGCTTGAATCAGAAAATCCTTCTTATGGATTAAATGAGTATTTTAAGTTATCAGTTATAGAAAAACTTTTCCCTGAACTTTTTGCTTTAACCCTAACAATTCAGGATGAAATATTTCACCCTGAAAAAGATGAATTTGGGAATCATACTGTGTGGATTCATACTTTGAATACGATTGATATTTCAAAGGAATTATCCAGACAATTTGATCTGGATGAAGAAAGGACTCTTACTCTACTTTTAGCTGCTCTTCTTCATGATATAGGAAAAGCTGCAACAACAAAATGGGAATTTAAAAGAGGTAGAATGGTAGTAACTTCTTTATTTCATGACACACTGGGTGTGAAAATTGCAGATAAATTTTTATTTAACCTGAAAATCGAAACATGGAAAAATTTTCCGTTGAAGAGAGTTATATTAAATTTAATAAAAAATCATCATAGAATTTTTGAACTTTACAGGAATAGAGAGAATATAGGATTTAAAGCTATTTCAAGGTTGGTAAGAGATCTTGAAGGATATGATTTTTTACTTATTTTGCTTGATTTTGCTGATCGTCAATCACGTGAAATTGAGCCTTTAGGTTTTAAAGGAGTTGACGAGATTTCACAATGGATTCTGAATAAAAAAGAGGAATTTAATATTAATCAAGATACTATAAAACCCCTCATTATGGGAAGAGATCTTTTAAGTTTAGGGATACCTCCAGGGAAAGAAATGGGAAGATATCTAAAAGAATTATACGAGCTTCAACTTGACGGTAAGTTTAAAACAAAAGAAAATGGAATTGAGATATTTAAGAAATTAATTTCAGATACAAAAGGTAAATGTGGGAAAGATGAGTGAACCCAGCGTTAATTTTGCATATACAGGCTCATTTGCTTTGTTGATTTGTTCGTACTTCTCATATATGCAGAACATTATATGAAATTAACAGTACTTATTGATAACAATACTTTGATAGATAGGTATTTTCTTGGAGAACCAGGTGTGTCATATCTAATTCAAGATAGCAATATTCAAATATTGTTTGATGTTGGTTATTCCGACGCATTTATTAAGAATGCGAACAAAATGAATATAAAACTATTAAATACTGATTTTGTAGTTCTGTCTCATGGTCACCTTGATCATACATGGGGGCTTGAACCTTTGATAAAACTATATACAGAAGCTCATATTGAGAAACTTAAATGTCAAAAGCCTGTCCTTGTAGCACATCCATTAATATTTAACACAAAGTCGATGGCTGATATAAATGAAATAGGGACTATAATTTCGAGAGAAAAATTATCAAAACACTTTAGTTTAAAATTGTCAAAGAACCCTTTTTGGCTGACAAAAAAGTTTGTATTTCTTGGAGAAATAGAAAGATCAAATGATTTTGAAAATAAAGAACCTTTAGGGAAAGTTCATAATGATAATATTGAGGATGATTATCTTTTAGATGATTCAGCATTAGCCTATAAATCATCAAGCGGACTTGTAATAATTACAGGCTGTTCACATTCAGGAATTTGCAATATTATTGAGTATGCTAAGAAGGTCTGTAAAGAAGACAAAGTTATTGATGTTATTGGTGGATTTCACCTTTTAAAGCCATCAGATAAACAATTAAATGATACATTGACATATTTTCAAAAACTAAAATCTAAGGAATTACATGCTTGTCATTGTGTTGATTTGAATTCAAAAATTGCCTTATCCAAGGTTGGCAACCTAAAAGAGGTTGGAGTTGGACTATCATTAGATTATGAATGATAATAAATAATTATATAAAATTATTTTATAAAAAGAGGCAGTACATCGCATAACAGCATTTATGAGGAAGGCCATGTTTCGTTTTTCCCCTCTACTTCGTTTACAATTTGTTACAATTTTGACAATCTTTATTCATAAATGGTATATATATTAATATTGTACGGGCAAAAAAAATGAAAAAAAAGATACTGGTTATAGATGATGATAAAAAACTAAATGCCCTGCTCAAGGATTATCTGATAAAATTTGATCTTAAAGTGATATCAGAAACAAAACCTGTAAAAGGATTGAAAGTATTAAAAAAAGAAAACCCGGATCTGGTTATCCTTGATGTAATGATGCCTGAAATGGATGGTTTTGAAGTCTGCAGGAAAATTAGATCTGAAAGCTCTGTTCCGATAATTATGCTGACAGCGAGAGGAGAGGTTTCCGATCGTGTGGTTGGTCTGGAGCTGGGGGCAGATGATTATCTTCCCAAACCCTTTGAACCGAGGGAACTTGCCGCCAGGATCCAGTCCATATTGAGAAGGGGAAGACTTGATACATCTTCTGATATAAGAAGTTCCGGTGAGCTGACAATTAATCTGAAGAACCACAGGGTTGAGTTAAAGGAAAATCTGATCGAACTGACTTCCGCTGAATTTGAAATATTGAAGATGTTCATGAACCGGCCGGGTATTGTTTTTACAAGGAATCAGATACTTGACCATTTGTGGGATATTGAGTGGGATGTTTATAGCCGCTCTGTGGATGTGTTGATAAGCAGGCTCAGGCAAAAACTGAATGATGATCCGAAAAACCCGAAATATATAAAAACCATATGGGGTGTCGGATATATGTTTGTGGGAGAAGATTAATTGATTAGGAATTTCATTAACAGGGTAAGATCAAAGCTGTTTCTAAAGATATCCCTTGTATTTATAATCTCACTTGTCGTAATCCTGATCTCTACTATTACATTTCACAGGGTTTTTTTTAAGCCTAAAAATATTCCCGGTGGTATCAGACAGATAGTCAATAATGCAAATTATATGATAAAAGAGATCGGTTTTCCGCCTGATCTGAAAAAGGCTGAGTTGATCTCGGAGAAAACAAAGGTCCCGATAAGCATTAAGCATAATAATTCAACATGGAAGAGCGAAGTTGGGATAAAAGATCCTGATCAGATCACACTCACTCCATATAAAGAGTTTGAGGGATTCGCTGCAGGATTCAATGACCTGGGATTATGTGTCAGTTATGAAAATACCGCGTATAAAGTGTTATTTGTCATGCACAGAAAGAGAGAAGGGTTCAGGCGAATAGTAAATTCTTTAATTATGACACTTTTAAGTTTTGCGATCCTTGTCATTGTCGTCCTCTTCTTCTTCATAAGGTGGCTCCTGAAACCAGTCAGAGTACTTAAAGAGGGGGTTGATCAGGTCAGCCGGGGGAAATTGAATCTGGAAATGCCCGTAAGAAACAGTGATGAACTGGGAAAACTGACAATGTCTTTTAATTCAATGACAAACAGAATAGGAGAGATGCTGGAATCCAGGGATCAATTGCTCCGGGATGTCAGTCATGAACTCAGATCACCTCTCACCAGAATAAAAATGGGTTTGGAATTCATAGATGAGGGTGGTGCAAAGAGGGGAATAGCAGAAGATGTCTCTGAATTGGGAATGATGATCTCCGAGCTTCTCGAGACAGATAGACTTAACAGCAGGTTCGGCAAACTGAAGCTGGAGCAAACGAATGTAGCTGAATTGATAAAAAACATTATCAATGAATTTGACGGGAAGAATCCGGGGATATTGATGGATGGCTTTCCCAATCATCTCAAACTCAAAATAGACAGGGGCAGAGTGATGATATTACTGCGGAATATTTTCAGCAATGCCCTCAGGTATTCAGATTCAGATGGAGCGCCTGTCCGTGTCAGTTGTAAGGAAGATTCCGGTGAAACCATCATTATGATAAAAGATTCCGGGATCGGAATTCCTGAAGATGAACTCCCTTACATTTTCGAACCCTTCTACAGGGTAGATAAATCCAGATCAAGAGAAACAGGGGGATATGGCCTCGGCCTGAGTCTCAGTAAAAAGATAATGGATGCGCATAAGGGAATGATTGATGTCACTAGTGTTCAAGGAAAGGGGACCACTATCAAATTAATTTTTCACTATTCAGAATAAATATCACTTGTTACACATTGTAACATTTCTACAATTTTTCATTAACAATTAAATTGTATAATAGATATAAAGCAGATTTTAAAGGAGATAATATGAAAATAAAATTAAGAGTCTCAATTGGCAGATCAGTGGAGTCATTCTTTCTAATGTCAGTTTTTTTTGTGATCTTCAGTAGGAGCCTTTTTCCCGAACAGGATAAAATGCTCACCCTGAAGGATGCAGTTGATCTCACATTAAAGAATAATCAGGATCTGGAGAAATATTCAAATACAGTTTTGTCATTGAAGAGCACCCTGGATCAGAAAAAGAAGAATTTTCTACCGGATCTTAATTTATCGGGGAATTATAATAAAAATTATTTTAAAACTGCAGATAATACAGGGACGTTTCTGGGAGATAATTCCGGAACATTCAGTCTAAGTCTCTCTACCAATCTGGTATTGTTTGACGGTTTTTTTAATATATCTGTAAAAAAACAGGCGCTCTCAAGGTATGAAAGTTCAAAACATACCTATTCAAGAACAGAACAGCAGGTGATTTATAATACCATCCTTAATTATCTGGATGTTGTTCTTTCAAAGGAGTTGATAAGGGTCGGGAATGAGAACCTGAAAACCCAGAAGCTTCTTCTTGTGCGGATTAAAGATTTTTTTAATGCCGGTAAGAAAGCAGCAGTAGATGTTCACTACCAGAATGCTGAGATTGCCAACTCTCAATATCAATTGTTGAATTGGGAGAATAATTTAAAACTGGCGAAAGTAAAGCTGATGGAAGGAATGGGGTTTGCCACCGGACTTGATTTTGATGTGATTGCACCCGGGTCTGAAGATCCGACAAAAATAGTTGATCTTGACAAGAGGGATATATTTGAACTTGCAAAAAAAAACAGACCGGATCTAAGGTCTGCTGAACTCAGTATTGATGCGGCAACACATGGTCTGAGATCAGCAAAATCAGGGCTTTACCCGAGGGTCTCATTAACCGGTAATATTTCATCCAGATATTCAAGTGTCAGTCATTCATATTCATTTTCAGATCAACTTTTGAGCAATAATCCGTCTGCTGCGGTTGGCGTTTCAGTATCTGTCCCGATTTTTGACAAGGGGGCGACAAAAAATCAGGTTAGTCAAGCAAGACTTGATCTGGAGAACAGCAGAATTGATTTTGTCAAGATCAATAATCAGATCTGGGGTGATCTCATTCAGGCGGAGTCAGATTACAGAACAGGTTTGAGGCAGGTCGAAGTGGCAAAAGCAAAGTTGGCATATTCAAAAATTGCGTTTGAGAGTATGACTGAAAGATATCATGTGAATGCATCAACAATAACTGAGCTTTCACAGACCAGGGCACAATATTTACAGTCTCAATATGATCAGGTTGATGCAGGTTTGAATTTATACAGACAGGGGATAACCCTGCTTTATCAGGTCGGGGATATAAAAAAAATACTGGCTCTGATCAAGTGAAAATATTAAGGAGAAAGATATGAAAAAGAAATTAATAATTATTTCGGTTTTGGTTATAGTGGCGGCATTAATACTGTATGTGTTTATTGGAAGAGATGGATCGGCTGGCAAACAGGGATATAGAATTGAAGCGGTAAAAAAAGGTAATATTGAGAATCTTGTATCCAGCACTGGTACCTTGTCTGCATTGGAAACGGTTGAGGTGGGCTCACAGGTTTCAGGGATATTAAATAAACTCTATGTTGACTTTAACTCATCTGTAAAAAAAGGTCAGCTACTGGCAGTTCTTGATAAAACACTATTTCTTGTTGCTGTAAATGAAAAGAAAGCCTCTCTAAACAGTGCTAAAGCCACTCTGAACAGGGCAAATGCGGAAGTGAAGAGAAATAAACCCCTTTTTGAAAAAGGACATTTATCAGAAACCGAATTTCTTGTGATAAAAACAGATGCGGAGAAATCTGAAGCGGATGTCCAGATAGCTGAGGCAGCATTGAAGAAGGCAAGAACAAATCTTGATTATTGTGAAGTTAGATCCCCTATTGACGGTACTGTGATCGAGAGGACAATAGATGAAGGTCAGACAATTGCTGCCAGTTTTCAGGCGCCACAATTATTTGTTGTAGCCGAGGATCTGAAAAGAATGCAGATAGAGGCAAAGGTAGATGAGAGTGATATTGGCCAGATCAAGCAGGGACAGAGAGTGATTTTTTCAGTTCAGGCATATGCAGAAAAAATATTTCAAGGAAAGGTCAGGCAGATCCGTCTTCAGCCGGAGACGATTCAGAATGTTGTAAACTATACGGTTATTGTGGATGCACCGAATGACCAGGGCCTATTACTCCCGGGTATGACCGCTACTGTGGATTTTGTGATAGAGGAGGTTAATAATGTTCTACTAATAACGAATAAGGCCTTCAGCTGGACACCGCCGATGGAAGATATGAAAAAAATATTTAAAAAAATGGGAAACTCCAAATTGGGTGAAGGGCAGGTAAAGAGGTCTGAAACCGGTAAACTGATGAGTAGTGGAAATCCGGGAAATTTTAAAATGCCTGAAGATATTGGAAGGGTTTTTTATGTGGATAATGAGAGTAATCTTGCAATGGCAGTATTTAAAAAGGGTTTAAGCGACGGAATCCAGACAGAGATAAAAAGTGTGATGAGGGGAGAACTGAGTGAAGGCGCAAAGGTGATAACCGGTATCGAAAAGGTCAAGAAAAATAAAAAGGAAAATACTGCAAAGAATACATTGATGCCAACAGGTCCAGGAAGAGGCCCGAGATAAGGATTAAAAAATGGAAATTATAAAGGTAGAGGGAATCAGAAAAACATATACCGTCGGGGATGTAAAAGTCCATGCACTGCGGAAAGTAGATCTGATTGTTAAGAAAGGAGAGTTTGTTTCTGTAATGGGGTCTTCCGGCTCAGGGAAATCAACACTGATGAATCTGCTTGGGTGTCTTGATACACCAACATCTGGCACCTATATACTGGATGGGAAACAGATTGATACTCTCAAAAAGTCTCAATTATCAGATATAAGGAATCAGAAGATTGGATTTGTTTTTCAGGGATTTAATCTCCTTTCAAGAACATCTGCAATTGAAAATGTTGAATTGCCCCTTCTTTATGATAGAAGGGGAAGAATCAAGGATCCTTCTGAGAAAGCTCGACAAGCGCTTGACCGTGTTGGATTGCTTGACAGGATGAGCCATGAACCCTCTCAGCTTTCAGGCGGGCAGCAGCAGAGAGTTGCCCTTGCCAGAGCGCTTGTGAATGAGCCGGCAATTATCCTGGCAGATGAGCCGACCGGTAATCTGGATTCGAGAACTTCCATAGAGATGATGAAGATATTACAGGAACTTAACAGTCAGGGAATAACTATCCTTCTTGTCACACACGAGGAGGATATTGCATGTTATTCAAGTAGGATAGTCAGATTAAGGGATGGAATAAAGGTTGAGGACAAAGTTTTAACTGAAAACCGTTCTGCAGCGAAAGACCTGGAGGAAATGGGAACCCTTCCGGTGGAATTGAATGGGAACGGATATTCCCCGGAGGTTTAGTCAATGAAAATAAAAAATTTATTGAAAGTCGCATTTAAAAGCATCATAAAAAACAGAATGAGAAGTTTTCTGACTATGTTGGGAATTATAATCGGTGTTGGTGCGGTCATTGCACTGGTTGCAATAGGTCAGGGGACATCTGCTCAGGTTAAGAATCAGGTTTCTGCTCTCGGTTCTAATCTGGTAATGGTGCGACCGGGTTCTTCCCGTATGGGAGGGGTCAGCCGGGGAGCCGGAAGTCGAAGCAGTTTAACCCTCAAGGATGTTGAGAAGCTGAAAAAGAACACCGAGTATATTGCAGAAGTTTCTGCCTTTGTAAGAGCTACCGGTCAGGTGATTGCAGCTGGTAAGAATTGGTCAACATCTATTAATGGGGTTGATCCAAATTATCTGATCATCAAAGACTGGGAATTGGAAAATGGAGATTTTTTTACCGAAAGAAATGTCAGGTCCAGAGCAAAGGTGGCGGTTATTGGAAAAACCGTTGCTGATGAGCTGTTTGAAGATGTTGATCCGGTGGGGTCAAGCATCCGGATCAGAAATATTCCCTTTAAAATTATTGGAGTCCTTGAGTCCAAGGGCACCAGTATGATGGGAGATCAGGATGATGTAATTCTGGTGCCCACCTCAACGGCATTGTATAGGATGACCAATGGGAAAAATATTAATGATATCATGATAAGTGCAATTAGTAATGAGGCAATTGAAGATGCCCAGACGGAGATAACATCCATTCTAAGGAAATCTCATAAACTTAAGGATGAGGATGATGATGACTTCGAGATCAGGTCCCAGACCGAGATCATTGAACGGGTATCCTCTGTAACAGGTGCGTTGACACTTCTTCTTGGGGCCATTGCGGCGGTTTCACTTCTGGTTGGGGGAATCGGGATAATGAATATTATGCTTGTATCGGTTACAGAACGGACAAAGGAGATAGGGATCAGGCTTGCCATCGGGGCCAGAGGTATGGATGTCCTCATACAATTCCTGATTGAAGCGGTACTGCTGAGTCTTGTGGGGGGAATAATTGGTATTATTTTCGGTATACTGCTGGCAAACGGGGCCTCTTATTTTATGAATATGAGCATTTTTTTGAATCCATTCATTTCTCTGATGGCATTTAGCTTTTCAGGTGCTGTCGGGGTGTTCTTTGGATTTTATCCTGCAAGAAAAGCAGCATCAATGGACCCGATCGATGCATTAAGGTATGAGTAGTTTATTGGAATAACTGATTTTTGGTATAAATCTACACGTCTACGCGGGGTCGGTGCTTGAGTTCTTGAGTTTATCAGTCACCTTTCATTCATCTATTGACAATTAACAATAATTCCCCTAATATTTCATTGAGATGAAAAAGGGAATTTCCTGTGGTGTTTTTGTAGTTTGTCTGCTGGTGGTGATTAGTGGCTGTAAAACTGCCGGGATTGATAAATTTATGAGTGAGATAGCAGGGATATGGCAGTTTGAAATTTCCTATGATGAGTCAAGCAAATTAAATCTGCCATGGATTATGATTGTAACCTTGTATGATGACGGTAATTTTGATTTATTTGCAGAAAATAAAGGGAAATACACCATTAATGGAGAT
>Ga0114918_10000733_pt1 | contig 28799 bp, 42 predicted proteins | sample LantaG_FD_87015 | JGI IMG/M metagenome (GOLD analysis project Ga0114918, IMG submission 87015) | Deep subsurface microbial communities from Baltic Sea to uncover new lineages of life (NeLLi) - Landsort_02402 metaG | ecosystem: Environmental > Aquatic > Marine > Oceanic > Sediment | place...
AAACGGATTATGGGTCTCAACGTACTCGTTAGTGGATTACTACCTGAAGGTGGATTCATGTTAATATAGAAGAACAGGAGTGATATTATGAGTAATGTTTATGGAGACTTTGATTATATTATTCATAAGATATTCCGCGAGGTTGATGATAGAATAGCAAATACAGGGTACGAGCCAAAGGTACTTATTGTGGCTGTTGATATTGAATTAATGCTTAGGCGTTGTGATGAAGCTATTAGAATGGGGCCCGTTGAAATACATCCATTAAAACGGATTATGGGTCTCAACGTACTCGTTAGTGGATTACTACCTGAAGGTGGATTCATGTTATTAGATGAACATGATGTTGCATTAATAGAAGAGTATAAAAGAATTATTAAAGAGAACAGTTATAACGTGAAAGAAGATGAAGTTAACTTTGATATGACTGAGTTTACAACTGCAAGAATATTAGCTAAGACAAATGTATTGGTGGGATTTGATGCCGGAAAAAGGTGATAAACTTTGGTGGTGGTGTAGCCGTTGGGGTTTAATGGTTTATAATGAAATGTGTGATATGGCTTGTTTGCCTGAGGAAGTGTCTGAATGCACAGATAAGAAAGAAAAGCCGCAAAGTGCTTATGCACCAATCAATCCGAATTTGGATAGAAGATTAAAGAAAATGCTTGAAAGAAAAAAGGAGAAGAGACAATGACACTATTTTTATTAGCGGGGAACTTTCAAGAGTTCCAAAGGTACATGAAAGAAAAGAACATGACTCGAGGAGTATTCTATGTTTCAGGATTATCCAGACTCAAAGGACGTAAAATTGGGCCACGAGATAAAATCCTTATATATGGTACTTTCTACCAACGAAAAGATGCCGAAGACATAATCAAAGAAATTACAATATGTAAGACAGTCACTTAGCTTTATATACTATAAACGCTATTGTAAAAATAAAAATAAAAAACCAGGGAGGTATAGAATGGTTAAACTGATAGAAGTAGTAGATGAACAAGGTGAGCCGTCAAAAGAACCTAAAGACATTATTAAGGAATTTTTGGATTCTGCAATGAGTGAAGCAAAATTTGAAGAAGAAGAAATTGGTAGGTCAGACAAAAGGGTTAATAATTTTATGGCTAGAACTAGGGTTTATTTGAAATATCATAAGTATGATACGATGGTAGATATTTCAAGAAAGAAGCCCTATATATATTTAAAAAGAATAGATAAGAAGGAGGTAGAAGAAAATGTCAACAGAAATGATACCAATGAAACAGATTCGATTGATGGATAATCAACCGAGGAGCGAGTACGACGATAAATACATTAAGGAACTCTGTGATACTTTTAAGACAAAGGGATTCAAAGGGGCCTTGACTGTATGGCAGCCTCCAGGAGAAGAATATTACGAGATTATATCCGGTCATTGTAGATATTTAGCGCTGGAGAAATTAGGAACTGATGAAGTTGCTTGTGCTGTATATGAAGATATAGATGCTGCAAAAGCATATGAGTTAGCTATATTGTTCAATGAACAGAGAAAAGATTTGTCTTTGTTAGAACTTGCTGAGTCATATCAGGTTTTGATGGAGAAACATGGGAAGGATATAAAATTTATATCTTCGACATTCCATTCGTCACAGTCAAGTGTATCGAATGTTTTGTCTGTTCTTAAGCAACCCGATTATATAAGAGAGCAAGCACATAAGGGTAAGTTAACTCTTTTTGATATTAATACACTGAAACAGATACCTAATGTTGATGAAAGGGTAAGATATGCAAAGAAAGTTGTATCTGGTGATATTGCAAAGACAAGACTTGCAGACGAAGTAAAAATGCATATTAGAAGACAGAAAATTGTTGATGCTGTTCCAGATTTAACTAATGAGTTGTTAGATAAGCCTGAAAGCAGTTCAAAACAAGGTAAGAATATTTTCATACCACCAGACTTCAAGTTGTATTTTACAATGGGTGCTGCAGTAAGACTTGACTGGGCATTATTGCCTCAGACAAATATACTTGTTAGTGCATATCATATATTGCATGCAAGAAACAGACTTCCAATGCTTGATGACATTATTAATAGGAGAAGTGAAATGGATTCTCTTATGATTGATTCAAGTTCCATTATTGCAATGGATAAGGGAGATACTGATTGGTTTGGCAAACAAAAAGAGATAGTTGCACTTGCAAATGCTGTTAATGCAGATGTGGTTGTTCAACTTGATGTGTTGTGCAAACCAAAATTGTTAGATAAGTGTGGTATGTCAGTTGCTGAAGCACAAGCAATAACTATAGAAAATGCAGAGAACTTTATGGATTTGGAAACAGATGCACGTAAAGTATATGTATTGCAAGGATACGAGAAGAGAGAATATATGACTTGTATTAATGCGTTCCATGAACTTGGCATATTTGAAAATAACAACAATATTATTGGTGTTGGCAGTTCAGCTGGTGAGAAGGCAGAGGCAACATTGGATAGGTATAAATTCTGTTGTGATGCAGTACATAAGATAAATCCAAAACTTGGAATACATGCTTTCGGTATTGGTTCACCTGATATCATTACAAAACTATATGGTTATGGAGTAACACAAGTTGATAATCAGACTCCAACTGTATTGTCACGTATTAATCAGTGGGTCAATCCCGAAGATGGTGAGTCTTTTAAAGGACTTACACTTGCAAAAACAAGAAATACCGCAATGTATCAAGCACAACTGTTATGGAACTATGGTGCATATTTCAATGGTATAAATAACAAGTTTGCAGCGTTAAAAGGCATTGAGCCAAGAATAGTTGACGAAGCAGTTGACGAAACACCAGAAGAGGAGTGAGTATAATGGTTAGGCAGTACATGGAATTTAATTTCGATACAGTAGCAATAAGTAAATCAGGTATACATATGTATAGACAGTGCCCGAAGAGATTTGAATATATGGTAGTAAAGGATATGGGTTTTAAAGATACAGACCTTCCTGAGGCCATGGTTGTCGGGACTGAGTTTCATGATGCTGCCGAACTGATATATGACCAAATAGATAAGGAAGCCATATTAAGGGGAGATATTTCGGTTGTTGATGAATATTCCAAGTATATGGAATATACAGAACATAGAAAGAATTTTATTGATATGGAACAACGACGTTTCGACTCGTTGGGTGGTGTAGGGAAGGTAGATGAATTCTTCTTCCCTTTGCACCGCGAACTTTATATGGAAGACAAAGAATTAAATTTCTATGGCACATTGGATAGAATTGATAAAATGCCAGATGGGGAATATGTTGTTATTGATTATAAGGTAAGTAAGTATCCTAAACATCAAAGCGCATTTAGTAAGTACAGATTAGAATTAGCAGGATATGCACATTTGGCTTATGCTTGTGGTATAGTTGATAAGCCAGTAAAGTATATTGGAATTATGTTTATGAAAGATGATGATGAAGGTGGACACGGGGGTATGTTCTTTGAAAAATTAAAAGAGACCTCTATAAATGCATTTCACAGAAATCTTAAGAAGGTACAAGAAGGAGCACGTAATAGAATATTTGATGCAAAACCTGGCTGGGGATGTCAATGGTGTCCTTATGAGAGGGTTTGTATAGTTGATGAAGCACAACAGGTGAAATAATGGTAGTGAACAGAAAACAGGTATTAACCAGGATTGAGAAAGAAATTTACGATATATTAGTAGACGAAGGTGGAGTAACTGCAGAAGAAATTGCAAGAACGCGTCATGTTAAAAGGAACCAGATACAAAAAATGTTTGTTAATTTAAGAAAGAAAGGTGTTATAATAAGACAACAAAAAACTGGTAGTGGTCCTGGAGACGATGCTATATATTGGATAGATGAAGAAGACGTATTTGAAGGCAAACCTACATATAAGAAAGAATATAAAACACGTGCAGAATATGGATATGATTTACTGCAAGGTGTTAAAATGGTTGCTGAGGTGCAAACAAATCGTTTTATGCCAGAGGTTAGGCATTTTGATTTTGAAAGTCAATTGAGTATTGCTATATTGTATTTAGCTGATTTTCACATTGGACACCAGCATGGAGATTATGGTGCTATGGAATTTATGTTTGATTTAATTGCAAATACTGAAGGTTTATATGTTGTGTTTGTTGGTGATATGATAGATAATAGTGTTAACGCTATTGCGCCTACAGGTAGTACAAATATAGTGGACAAAGACGGACAATTAGCCATATATGAAAGCCTATTGGCTAAAGTCACTGACAAAAAGAAATTACTCATTATGTTTGAAGGTAATCATGAAGTCAGGTCTATTATATCTGACCACTTTAGAGTAACACAATATATTGCAAAACAACAAGACACAGAATATGGTAACTTTGGTCATCAGTTTGTTGTGACAATGAATGGCAGTCCAACAATTATATATTGTAGACACAAGATGAAGGGTCATTCACAATATAATCCCTTGCATCAAATGGTAAGAGCAGTGTTGTTTGATAATTGCAGACATGCAGGAAATGCAGATGTATTAGTAAGAGCACATACACATGAAAGTGCAATGGGTGTATTTAAAGTAGGTAACAAAGTTCGAGAAATGTTAGTATGTGGTAATGCTGTAGTATATGATGATTTTGCAGATAGGGTAGGATATGAAAGTATGAAATGGTCTATGCCTATGACTATAATAAGACCCGATGGCACAAGAAGAAATTATCGTCGTTTTACTGAAGGCATACAAGATTTGAAAGACTTCAGAGAAATTGAAATGAGAAGAATTGAACCAGAAGATGATGAGGAGGATGGAGAATAATGGTTAATATAATAGATGCTGGATTTATTATTAATTTGTCACCTGGTGATGAAATTAAAATAATGGAAAATATAGAAAGAGCTGGTCGAACTGCATACAAATCTGAAGCAAATATTACATCTGGTTCAGCAAAAGATTTTGTTGAAATGCTTATTAATAGAGGACATGAAAGTGTTTTAGAACATGAATGTGTATCAGTGAGAGTGATTTGTGATAGAGGTGTATCTCATGAGATAGTGAGACATAGAATAGCGAGTTATAGTCAAGAGAGTACCCGTTATTGTAATTACAGTAAGGAAAAGTTCGGTAATCAAATAACAGTTATTGATATCAGAAAATATTTGAAGGATGATGAATATGATGATTGGATAGAAGCTGTTGAGAATACCGAAATACATTATTTCGAATTATTAAGAAAAACAGGTTCACCTCAACTTGCAAGAAGTGTATTACCGAATTCGTTAAAAACTGAAATCTTAATTACAATGAATTTGCGTGAATGGAGACATTTCTTTAGATTGAGAACAGCTAAAGCTGCACATCCTCAAATGCGAGAGATTGCAATACCAATGCTTAATGAATTTAAGGGAATATTGCCTGCGGTATTTGATGATATAAAGGTGATTGAATGAGTGATGATGCAATAAATCCTAAACATTATAAGGATACGGAAGTTGAGCCAATAAAAGCTATAGAGGCTTGGGGATTGAATTTCAGTTTGGGCAATGTGATAAAATATATTGCCAGATGTGGAAAGAAAGATGATGAGATACAGGAGTTGAAAAAAGCTCGATGGTATCTTGATAGAGAAATTGCCCGGAGGGAAAAAAATGAATAAGACAACAATAGGATTACAGGAAATAAGCTTAGCAGCTGCACATATGGTACATACAGTCGATACAAAATGTTATAGGCTTCACGGTCATAACTGGATTGTAAATGTAGAGTTAATTGGCGATATAGCTGATGATGGAATGATAGTAGATTACGGTCTTATCAAAGAGTATCTCGATATGTTTGACCATAAGGTTTGGTTCATTGAAGGATATACAGATGATGTAAAGTATGAAGCATATAGGGAAATGTGTGTTCAGTATGGCGATGCAATGCAAATTGCGGTTCCAGTAATTACTAGTGAACATATGGCAAATTTCTTTGCAAAAGAGATAAAAGAAAAGTTCGGACTTAAAGGTGTTCAGGTAACTGTATTTGAGGGTCTTAGGTCATACGCTACGGGAGTGTGTTATGATGAAGATATCTGAGATATTTTGGAGTATTCAGGGCGAGAGCACATTCGCTGGTATTCCTACTTTGTTTATTCGATTTCAGGGATGTAATTTAAGGTGTAACTATTGTGATAGTGCTTATACCTTTGATATGGAAGCTGAAGGTGTAAAAGATATGACTGTTGATGAAGTAATGGCTGAAGTATATGAAGAGGCTGTTACCAAGACAAAGAACAATATGTTCATTTGTATTACCGGCGGCGAACCACTTATACATGCTGCTGACTTACAAATATTGTTGCAGAAACTTATTGCTGAATTTGGCGAAAGTGTTATTATCACGATAGAAACTAATGGTAGTATTAAAATACCAAAGGAATTGAGATTACCACAAGTGTTCTGGATTGTTGATATTAAGTGTCCTTCTTCAGGTCATGAATTAAATGATATGTCAGTATATGGTTTGTTGAAAACTTTAGGAAAACAGGATGAGATTAAGTTTGTCATTGGAGATGAAAATGATTTCATTTATGCACATACTATTGTTAGGCACTTCATACCTGAATACTTTTTGAATCAGCGCAGTGTTATATTTTCACCAGTTATACTTGATGATAATAAGGAATGGCCTGCAAAACTCGCACAGATGGTATTGGATGCTGAGTTACCGGTAAGAGTACAAATACAGTTACATAAGGTGATTTGGCCCAATGAAAATAGAGGATATTGAGTCTACAGTAGATATATTTGAGGATGAAAAAACTGGGGAAATCTCAATGGTTTTAAAAAGAGCTACCATAATGTTTATGGATGGTTCAAAGTTGAAACTCGTATGTACAATGGATAGTTGTGAGGATAAACTGGATACTGTATGCGTGGGCATTAATTGCGAACATTATAAAGCATATGATGGAAAAGGTAATGAGTTAAAAAGAGAACATTATGATAGTAAGTTGTTGCCACAATTCATTAAAAGAGTATGGCGAAGTAGAAAAGGAAAGAAGAGGGAATAATATGGAAATAAGATTTGATGAACTACTCGAAATGTTTAATACTTGTTGCGAAAAGTTCAAAGATGAAAAAGTAGACTGTGTTCTATTTGAAGATGACTTTAAGCAAATATTAGTAACAAGGAAGTGAAATTATGCACGATATGCAAAATGAAGAAGATAAGAGAGGGATTGAAATACAAGAGGTAGGTGTTACGGGGGTAGTACTACCTTTTAGAATAAAGGATAAGACAAGTGGAACACAACACACGGTCGGTATGTTCGATGTAGGTGTATCTTTGAATGCTGACTTAAAAGGTACACACATGAGTAGGTTTGTACAGTATTTGTCTAGTATTGATGAACCACTTTCATTGAAGTTATTGTCTATGACTATATTACCGGACATAAAGAGAAAGTTGGAAGCCAACAGTGGTTATATTAAGGTTAGATTTCCTTATTTTGTTAAAGTACTTGCACCCGTATCTGGTAAGTATTCATATTTGAAGTTGTCTGTTGAATTTGAGGCAAGGGATGAAGAAGTATTTCTTACTGTAACAACACCCGTGACTACTCTATGTCCATGCAGCAAAGAAATAAGTGAATATGGTGCACATAATCAGAGGAGCCATATAATGATTAAGATACAATCTGATGGTTGGGTGTGGGTTGAAGAATTAATGGATATTGCAGAAAAGAGTTCAAGTTGTCCGATTTATCCTTTGCTGAAACGACCTGATGAGAAACACGTAACAGAACAAGCCTATGATAATCCTAAGTTTGTAGAAGATGTTGTTCGAGAAGCTAAGTTACTTCTTGCAAGGCATCCTCAAATTACGTATTACAGAGTAGAAGCAATAAACCACGAGAGTATACATGCACATGATGCATATGCTATAGTCGAAGGGAGGAAATACAATGAATGAAGAAAAAGAAAATGTCGAAACAAAGACAGAAACGAAAAAGGTGAACTTGGTTCCGAAAAAAGTAATTGCCGAAATGGTATTTAATGAGGAAACAGGTAAAGTGGAAACGAACATAAAAGAGAGTGTTGTAAGAAAGCTTGTGAAAGATGACGTACAGGCCGGTCCTATAGCAATCGATAAGGGCATGAGAGAACTTCGTAAAGATATGACGAAATTGATAAAGAGTCCTAGGCGAAATGAGTGATTGTTTATAGGTGCATCCTAATAATGGACTACTAATCGTTAACACATAGTAAATGAAGTCTACCATAGTGTCTATATTGGCGAATCGAAAAAATTGTTGGGATATACCTATAAAAAATGAACATAAATGACTGTCTTTCAGGAGGTAGTACAATGTTGGAAAAAGAGATAAATTTAATAGGAAACAAGGAAATGCAAGATGGTGTTAGGGCCATCATTGAACAATATGAGGAATGGGTAGGGTCCTGTCCTCCAAGCCCAAGTGGTAAATATCATACGCATGAGAATACCATGGAAGAACATATACAGGATACAGTTACTTGTGCACTTGATGTTGCAAAAGAGTTTAAGATTCAAGGAACTGATTTTGATATATTGATTGCTGCGTGTATTCTTCATGATATAGGTAGAGTGAAAACCACATGTCTGGGCGAGAGTAAAGAGAGAGGTAATTGGAAATATTATCCAAAGACTGGATGGAGTCAGAAAGATTATGGAAAGAACCATCCGTTCGATAGCAATGATATTATCAAGAACATGCCATTCGAACATAGTGATAGAGTAAGAGACTTAGTGAAATGCCATATGTCTCATTGGTTAGCATATGCCCCACAGCCTAATAATTTGCTGGAATATGCAATGTGTATGAGTGACTACCTTGCTGTTCATATCCCAAGGATAAAGACTGATATGGATTCAAGGAGAGGAAGCAAATGAAAAAGGATACAAGTAAAGAAGTAAAGGCAGTTGTATTAACATCTGGTGGATTGGACTCTAGTACTTGCATCGGTATGGCTATAGAAGAGGGAAGAGAAATCTTTCCTTTGTCTATAGAGTATGGCCAAAAGCACCTTAGAGAGGTCAAGTCTATTTCTGATGTGGTGGTCCATTATAGGACTAAAACGAGGAATATTGAACCTTATGGTTTCCGCTCTCAGGTCAATCCACTTAAAAAAGTGAAGATTGACCTTCGTGCTATCGGCGGCAGTGCCTTGACTGATGATAGTATTGCAGTTCCAGAGGGACGTGATGAATCGGAGATGTCCGAATCTATTCCCCTAACCTATGTTCCAGCTCGCAATACCATTATGTTATCCATTGCGTTGGGATATGCAGAAGTTATAGAGGCCGATGAAATATGGATTGGTGCCAATGACGTAGACTATTCGGGTTACCCTGATTGCAGGCCCGAGTTCCTTGAAGCTTATGAAACTCTTGCACAATTAGCAACAGTCAGGGGCATACAAGGAAATCCATTAAAAATTAGAGCCCCCCTTCTATCTCTCACAAAAGCTGAAATCATAAAAAAAGGAAATTCGATAGGCGTACCATACCATTTGACATGGTCTTGTTACAACGGAGCTAACAAAGCTTGCAGTGTATGTGACTCATGCACATTGCGCTTAAAAGGATTTAAAGAAGCAGGAAGTGAAGACCCTATTGATTACCAATAAGGTCTTCCAGTATTTTTTTATACTCAATCTTGGCCCACTCATCTGCGTGAGCTGCGTATAAGTCCAACTTGGCTTCCACTGCTGCTCTCAATACTTCGTTCTTGATGTACTTGTGAGTAGCGGTTGAAATCTCAACATCAACTTCTATCATGATGTCATCTATGTACATATCGCAGTACATATATATCTCGTCCTTATACTCTCTATACATCTTTTTCACATACTTGTTTACAGCGACTCTGAATTTAGGACTTTTCCAATATGCGACACCAAAACTTATGGCCGCTATTGTTCCTGCAACAATCAGAATTGCTGTTTCTGTATCTATTTCCATTTCTTTACCTCCTTAAACTATATTATTAACATCAAGACAGCCGACACCATTAAGTGTTATGTCGCCTCCACTTGGATTATTTATATAATTTCCTGTAACTAATATATAATCCGATGTTGATGGCCCGTATACCGCGTCTACAAAATTACCTACAAACATATTACCACTTATCACAATCTTATCTGCACCATTTGTATCTATGGCTCTATAACCATTATTTTTGAAACGATTATTCCTTATAATAGCGCATACTGCAGGTGTATCAAACGTTATGCCTATATCCATATTATCAAATATATTATCTTCAATAATAACTCCAGAACCTGTACATTCAATAAATGTTGTTACTGTATGTAAACCAGTAAACACACATTCTTTAACAAAACTATTATTTGATATTCTCATCCAACAATCATTATCAAATTTGCATTTGTAAATCATTGATTCAGCAATATTTAGATTTGTTGACAAAAATTCTATGTTTTCAAACATGCAATAGTCACCTGATGCTATACTATAAGTATTACCCCCTGTTATTGTAACTTTTCCTATACCTCTAATCGTAATATAATCACCCATGCCCAAATTGGCATTGATAATATAATCTCCTGCATTGACTATGATTTCTCCACCTGTTGCAGCAAGAGAATTTACAGCATCAACTATATTATCATAATCTGCATTACCCGCCAAATTAACAGTAACAGAAGCAGTAACCGACCCAAATGGGTCATCAATTCCAATATGTCTGTCATTATGTGATTCAATTACCATATTATTAATTGTTGCTACTTCAACATTGTTATAAACCGAACCACTTATATCCCAAAATTCAAGATTCTCATCAGTAAGACTCTTTAATATAACATCAAGAGTATCTATATATATTTGACCTTTAGCTACAGGAACAGAGTCAGCTATAATAATATCCTCTGTAATTATATCATTAACAAATGTCTTATTCCCATAAAATGTCATATCATTATTATGCAAATCATCTATAGCTTCCTCTAGTCTGTTCATTTCTGAAGTTAATATTATTTCTGTGCCCCAAGTCTTCTTAGTAAATCCCTTTGTACTCGGTGGTGTTGGTACTGCCATATTCATTCCTCCTTAAAATTCTATATTATTGTCATCGGTGTTTGCTCCATTATCAATGATACTACCAACTACGTTAGTAGTTAATTGATTACCAACACTACCCGCTCCAAACGTTACATTAGTCGATATTATATTGTCCGCAATTATATTATTATCACCGTTCATTATAAAATATTCTAATACATTACCAACATATATAGCATTTGATACATGGGCATATGCTGCTTCAATTTTGTAAAAATTACAACCAGCTATTATAACCCCATCTGTATTATTTAAACAATTAACAGTTTCTAAACTAATACAGTTTATTAATTTTGTACCCATTAATATGTATAAAGCGCCTGCAATAAATACATTGTAAATTAAAGTATCAATAATATTACCATTGATATTCACTTTACAATTATTAATAATACAATTCGACACATCGCCTAACGTTATATGTGTTGTATACCCTTCACCTATAATTACACGGGCGTAGACAGATACAGGTGAAGAATAATTACCCGCACGCACATATAAAATGTCATGATTTGCTGTAGCTGCAATTGCTGTATTTAAATTAAGAAAGTCACCTTTGCCTGAAGGGTCTACAATATACATGGTCGCTCTTGGCACAACATCCCCCCCACCACTACCTCTAGGCGAATGTCTCATTCCATGAAGCTGTGGGTATACATCATTTACCAACCTTGTAACAAAATTCCCTAGAGAACCGTTTTGTAGAATTCGTGTGGAGAGTCCACCTGATTGTTGTATCCCTAAAGATATTCCTGAATATGTATAAAATGTACCATTAAGTGTAGGTGCAGAACTATCTTCGACTTTTAAATCCTTTGTACTTGTTTCACAATTAGTTATCCATAACGTTTTCAGAAACGTTTTTTCTCCATTAATGGTCATGTTATTATTAAATAAGTCATCGAGACCATCCTCTATGTTTTGCATTTCTGCAGCAGATATGTTATTTGCTGAAACCCATGTCTTTTTCGAAAACGCCATTATATCACCTAAGTTATATTACCATATGTAATACTGCCAGCACCCAAATTGGTTATAGCTGTACCAACAATATTTAACACTATATTATTACGTATTATCGTCTTACCACTGGCTGAATAAATTCCACTCCAAAAATCATCAATATAATTATCTTCAATTATTGCTCTTCCTAAACTTACATCGATTGCTATTGAAGTTGTACCATTTCCTTCATAAATATAATTACCCTTGACTATATTATAATAACCACTATTTATGCTAACACATTTTGAATCTCCGCCTAATCCACGAATATCATTATAAGATATTATATTATAATCTCCACCATTAATATATATATTATGTACAATACCTGCAACACTCATATGATACAAAGTGCAATGTGACACATTATTATTGCTTCCTGTAATTACTATTGAACTAACCGTTGTGGTCCACACATCATTTCTTATGGTAATACCTCTTACTATATTATTATCGCCACTTACAATAAGTGATACTGTAGCATATGTAAATGATACTGCCATATTTTCAAAAACAATATTATCACCCGCTATATCAATAGTATAAGTCAAACCGGCTGGTGCATTAAGTTCTGTATGATTACCACTGCCAATGATAGTTAAATTATTTGTTGAAATTGTAATATTAGAAGTTATTTCATAAGCCCCTGGTTCTATATATATTTTATCACCAGAAACCGCAGCTGCTAATGCGAGTTGCAAAGTTGCATAATCCCCATCAGGCCCTACTATTATTTGTGCACCTTTAGTAATATAATCACTACCACCGTGCATATGCCTAAGATGATGATTTTCTACAACAACACCATTAATAGAACCCAAATCTACATTTTCGGTAGAACCAGAACTGTCCAAACATTTAACAGAACCACCCAATGAATCGATATACATACCTTTGGCTGCTTCTATTCCAATAACGCCTCTAAGGTCAACTCCATCCATCAGTTCTATTCTTGCACCATTAGGATTCTTATCTATAACAAGAGCATCTTCGAACATTTTAATATTATCAACATCAGATACATTTTGATTATACCAATCATCAATACCAGTTTCAATTCTATTGAGCTCTGTAGCACTTATCTTTTCTGCGGTTACCCAAAGCTTTTTGACGAATGTCATAAAGTATACCTCCTTATGCGAACGTTATATCCCATGTAACTGTAATCGAATCACCTGCAAGTTTAACAATATTAATCGGTGCAACTCTACATGCACAATTTCTACTACTCTTTGCAGCATTAGTATCGGCTATAACAGCTTCACCCCATGTACCGGTTCCTACACCTGCAGCAAACGTTGCTACAAATCTAGCTAACCCAGTACTAGGTGAACTATTACTTGTAGGACTTACATATCCTAGCTCAGTACCTAACAATTCTGTGTCTGTTACCAATGCAGCAGTATTATCATCACCAACAGCAATGGTCTTAAGATATGATTCAGCAAACGCCATTTTATTGACATTGGTCAATAAACATGCAGCTAAATCTAAACCATCATCTAACACAAGATTGTGTTCTTCCACTTGTTTTAAGTTTCCATCTTTATCAAAAACTTCAAACTTTACGTTCGATTTCATACCTATTGTTTTCTCTTTCATTATAACACCTCATTTAACGAGTCAGTGCTCGTAATATCTGTTCTGTGTATTAATATATCTTCATCATCAACAATGCTAATAGGTTCAATATAAGCCAAGTCACCTGATGATTGATAAAATGAATCTGTCATACTAATTGTTTCACCCGAATATGGTCCTATACCATCAAAGTATATACCTGCTGCCTTAACATCATTTATTAAAGTCACTAGTTTATTCCAATCTTGTATAACTGTCCAACCAGCATTCATGTCTATAGCAATAAGAAAATGACCATAAGCACCAGCATCTATATATCCATCAATTACATCTACAGATATGATATCAATGCCTAGGAAAACAGATACAGCTTCTCTAATACTATATTTAGTTCCACCACCAACAAACCCTGCAACTCTTGCTTGAATTCTAGCACGAAATTGTGTATCTGTTTCTGCAGTCTGTCTTGTGAGTCCAACTATTTCACCAATGTTATCTAACGATTCACCTATAGCTGTAGAAACAAAATGTGAATCTCTTACATCATCAAGCGTATCACTAATATCGTCATACTGTTCTCCGTCCAGAGAAAGTAACTTGTAATTATTACTTGTGGTCTCACGATTAAAGACATCAGTCAATCTTCTAATTATATTGTCTACTCTACCCATTTAATCACCTTATGGTGGACTTATTGGATTAATAGTCGCAGTTATATTTCCTATAACTGTTTCTGCTTCTTGTATATTCGATATTACTATATTAACAGTTGCAACTGGTGGTGTAACTGTATCTAATGTAAGAGCGGTTACATCAATGACCCAATTACCAACATTATAAATAACATCATATAACTTTGCGTATATAACATCATCACCCAAACCAAGTGTATCATTAATATATGTAGTAATCGCTTGTTCAATCTGTGTAATAGCATCTGTTGGATAAATATCTTGATTTACATCTACAGTACATGATGCATAACAAGTTACACCTGTAGGATTCTGCCACGTAAATGCAATACCAGCTGCCCTTGTTTCATCAATTGCTACATATACAGGGTCTGTAACCAAAGGTGAATATGCTGGTCCTTTAACAACAACATTAATATTATGTAATGTCAAATTCTCAATTACTAATACCTCTGTAACACCCGCAACTGCCAATACAGCTTGTGTAATAGCTTCAATTGTGGCATTTCCACTACCTTCTAATGCTAATTTAATTCTTAATCTTAATGCAGCATCTGTTTCTATATCAGTTCCCCCGGATGCCGCTGCAACATTGGTAATAGAAGTTACACCTGGAATACCAGTAACAAGTTGTGTAATAGTACTACTTGATACATTCCAACCAATACCATAACCCATAGCTTCAGCAGCTAATATAAGTGTACCTCCAGCAATCGTTCCACTTGTGGTTGTCTGGAAAGTAATACCATCAATAGTCTGTACACCCTGTCCAATACCAACAAATGTACCATTAATACCATTAAACGTTATATTAACAGTAGCCTTATTAGCTGGTATCCTGATTATGCTGAGAAGCTCTCCTAATTTATCCAGAGAGGCACCAGTTGCAGTACTCACGAATCCAGAGTAATATATACCTTCTGCCATATTCCACAAATTAGCTTCTTCAAATGCACATACTTGTATAAATTTATACAAAGGAGATGTATCAGTTAAATCTGCATCTGCACCAAATAATGCTAAAGCATCAGCTTTCTTTTCGTTTAATATCACTTCATACAGTTTCTTAATAAAACCGTCAACCGTAACTCCATATGCCATTAGAATACCACCGTAAATACTATGTTTTCTTCACCAAATACTGCACTAACTTCAACACGCATTGTCCTGTTAATGTAATCTTTATCTATAATCTTGATGTTCTTTATCATTCTAAAATACCGATACTTAATAAGAGCTTCTCTAATAACAGTTTCAATAACAATATCGGGAGATTTTGCATTTAATATTACACTTATATTAGTACCAAAACTGGTATTAAACATATCTTCACCCACTTGTGTTTTAAATAAGAAAACAATATCCTGCCCTACTTTATCGCTATCTGTCAGCATAATAAGATTCTTTGTCGAATCATATACTAAATCGAGACCATCGATTGTATCTTCCATCTCAAATGTTTGACCATATGCCATTATATCACTTATCCTTTTCTTACTATATATAGTTTGCGGACTACTTTTAAACTCCACCGTTAGCTATTTCGACCCACGAATACGCGTCCGCATCACTTTTCATACACATATATACCCTGTCTCTAAATCCAGCAGCACCTTCAACAGTCATAATCTGCCCTCTGTACGTTACACTTGCAGAGGGTAGTGATGACATATCATAAAACTTTAAAGCTAAACAACCAAAGACATTAGCATATATATCATCTTCACTTAACATTGTAATTTTGTCAGGAATTTTAATATCAATACCATCAATACTACTTCCTATTTCTGAATCTAATATAAATCCACCTAATATGAAAGCGTTATCAGAACTAAAGAACTTAGTGGCTATTTCTTTTCTGGAACTACTGTCAATGATTGCCTTCGAGATACTTTCCTTCGAAAAGGCAATCATCACAGTGTCCCCCTCTGTAATTGGGTACATTATAATATTATTTCCGCCCCTTGGATATAATATTGGAACATTTTTAAGAACACTTATTGAACCCCTATTAACAGTACTTGAAACTTTAATTCTTACATCGCATCTTACAGTATCTGAATTAACTGCTATAACTGTTCCTATACTAATTATAAACATGTCAAACAATCTTTTATTAACAATATCATCGACAATATCTTGTATAGTGGTATTACGTTGAAGCATCTTCTTCATCTCCCGGGAAAGTATCAGACACATACAAAGCTTGGTCTTTATATGCAGATGCTGGTCTACATTTAAACTCAACAATGTGTTCATCTTCTGTGGACTTATAATTAATAGAATTAATAATAAAATATTGGTCTGTATTTACATCAAATGCAGACGCTGACGTTTGTATGGCAATTAGCGATTCAGGAAATATATTAGGTAATAGAACAGATTGAACAGTGTATTCAGATAATAACTCTCCACTAATTTCATTAGACCTTGGTGTTTCATTAAAGTTAATAAGTCCAGTTAAATATGACAATCTTACTGAAACAGGCAATGTTAATCCAGGCCATATAATATATAACCTACCATTAATTATCATCCAATCGAAATACAAATTATTTTTTAATGCATTTAACCCAGCTTCATATGTTTCTGTATTTTTGACAAATTGATATTGATAAACAGGTTGAGTCAGGAAACTAATATCAGAGAAAAAATCTTCTCTTTCAAAATTTTCATCAATGCCGGCTATTGCTCTCATTAAAGCTAAAAAGCTATCATCTTGTGGAAACTGAAATACTATATCAATGCCATATTTGTATAGTGGAATTCTACTAGTATCTATAGTGGGCGAAACACTATCTGTAACTCCAGCATTAAGCCATTCTTCTATACATTCTCTTACACCCTTATCTCTTACATACGCAACAGTATCAGTATTATTTGTAGTTATACCACTTAATATGGTACCATTAATACATGGAGCTGTTAAAGCTTTTGGATAACCGCCTGAAATTTTCAACATGGTTCTTACATCTTCGTCTTCTCTTTCAGTTATTACTTCGGTTATAGTACCTATAAAAATATTATTGTATAAATAATCATAACCAGATTTAATTTGGATATGAGCCCCTGCTTTTATAACTTGAAGTGTGCCTGCACCCAAGTTCCACATTTCTACGTCTCCTTCAATACTTTTTGTATTAGCGCCATTATGTTGTATATCAAAATAAATCTTTACACCTTCATTCCACATTTTTCCTCTTGTATCATAATAATTACGATACTCAGGTAAAATCTGGCCGCCCAACCTATCAGTAATACTTTCAAATCTTCCAGTATGTAATGTTGCTTGTAACTTCCTTACATCAACAAATGACGGGTCAAGTAATTCTAACTTATCTCTTAATTCTTGTTCATCTTCATTTAAATCACCATAATTGGTATTTAATATATGGTCAAGAGTATAAGTATACTCAGTGGAAGCAACACGATTGCTTTCCCTATAATATTCACCTAGTCCGATTTCACCCTCACTCTTAAGAGTAAAGATATCTTTCAAACTAAAACTGCCTGTATTAAGCCCCAGAGAATCAGCAGTAGGCGTAACTGTAACTTCAGTATATCTAACCATTATCCTCCACGTATTGTAAATCACTTGCATCTAATATCCATACCTTTGGATCATAAATATTAGACACGTCATATGCATATAATGCTATTAAAAATCTACCATTAACATCTTTAATAATATATGTGCCTTGGTCAACCAACTTTGTAGTTAATACTATTCTCAACTGAAAATAGTCATTAATTCTTAAAATCAAACTATCATCAACATTATTATAAACCCAATATGCCTGATATAATCTACCACTATATGTAAACATAATCTTTTGAGAAGGTCCCTTATTTTTATCATATGGTATCATACTGTGTCTTGCATTTGTTAACATTTATACACCTCATAATATTGGGTCTAATACTCCACCTAGTACTTCAGAATTAAGTCTCATAAGATATGACTTTTGTTCATCTGTTATTGGCGTGAAATCAGTAAGCTGTATATTTACAAGCTCACCTGTTTCAAGGGAAGTTGATACTAATGAATTTGATTCACTATCATACACAAATTGAACATTAGCTGCTGTTATAATTCCCATTAAAATCTTTTTCAATGTAAAAGAAACTTCGAAACTGTTAAGTGAGTCCGATGATTCGGTTACTTGAAAATCAGTAAATATAACATAATCAAATGTACCAAAATCACATTCTATAGTAAATGGGTCTCTCGTATTTAACAAAGTTGTAAGAGCGTTCATCAATTCTGTTCTGTCAGTAAGCAATGTATTTGAATTCTCCCATTCATCTGTAAGTATACAACTTACATCAAATGTAGGCCTGCTCATACTATAGTGGTCTGAAACTTTGAATCCGTAGTCAGTAGTATATTCAGGTGAATCAATATCATATGAAAGAGTCAATTTACTAACTCCTTTTAACGTAATGCTAATCTGATTTTTCTCTTGCTTCAATATTAAATTACTGTTCCTAGCCGTGGCTACAGGCAAATTAGACGGTGTATATCCGCCCCCACCAGCCATTATCTGAATATCACTACCTAATCCTATTCCGCTTCTAAAGTGTGGCATATTTATACCCCCTGTTGGGCTGCACGCTTAGCCCATTCTCTATTACTTTTTCTAACAGCTTCTTCGACCCCTTGTTTCACCATAAATTTCATTTTCTCTAAATCTTTAGGAGTACCACTAAGTGTAATATTACCCATTGTTACGGTAGTACTTGGACCTGCTACATAAACTGTTTTATTACCAAATCCACTTGCATCACTACCCATACTAGGTTCATTTGGTGATATGTCAGTACCCTTAATATCGTGTTCTAATGTACCCAGTGTCTTTCTTATGTGTTTACTACCACTTTTAAATGCATCTGGAATAGTACTATGAGCCATTGTCTCATCAGCTACTTCTTCTTGGTCTCTCATAGCCATTGCTACAGCGCCAATTGCAAGTGCTATAGCGCCCATTATACCTAAAACAGGCAACATTGATATTGTAAGTGCTTTAAATGAGTTTGATAATGCATAATTAGCAGCTACCCCAAACCATGTTTGAATTGTAAACATTTTAGTAACCAGATAATCCTTGACCTTTAATAATATACTCCATAATTGGCCAGCTATAACCTTCATTCTGGCGTTTTTAACACCCATTAAAGAAACAACAGCTGCTCTATTTGCGGTGTTTAATTTCCACGTTGCGTAAGCATCTGCTATATTAGCAGCTGTCGAACTTTTGGTAATTATTACCTCTTTTAATTGAGCCATATACTTAGCGACAATTGCTCTTTGAGTCTTATATATTTTAGCATTAAGGAATACATAAGCATAAGCAAGTGTTAATACAATACCGGTTAACCAACCTGCAGCTTTTCCATACTTAATTGATACATGTTCTGCAACCAAGAATATCAAAATTAGTGGTGCTATCACAGCCATTAGTTTTAAGAAACCCCCTACCGTTAACTTAATTATTTCCCATGTTAGTTTTTGGGTCTCTATTCTTAAGAATTTAAATGATGCCGAAAGCATTTTAGTATCTATATTAACCTTCATCATATCTTTACCCATAGCTTTAAAAGCTGCAATCATCATAATAAATGAACCTAATAACATTAATGTCTTGGCAAATAAACCACCAAACACTGTTATTAATATAATACCTAAACCAATAATAGTAGCTAACCAAGGCGGCATCTTAGCAAGAGCATCAGCTGTAATTCTAATAAGATTATTCCAAGTTTGCATTACTGGTGCCATTTGCGAACCAATAGATTCCCACATCGTGTCCATAGAAGCTTGTAACAATATAATACTACCATTAAGTGTTTGCAATCTTTCTCTAACAATTTCACTAACAGAAGAAATAGCTTCCATTTCCTCTACCCATCTAGCTGTTGCATCGGCAGCAGACATTCCTTCTTCAGTATATTGTTTTATTGTTTCTCTACCAGAAACTAACACATTTTCAATATCTATTGCCGCTTCTACTGAATAACCCAACTCTTCTGTAAAGTAATCAATGGCTGTTTGCCCAGCCTGTAATTGATTAACCCATGTACCTAAAACTTCAGCAGAATTTTCAACTATATTACTATGTATTGTTGTACGAGCACTTGCTACCTGCATCTCATATTCCCATTTTTTCATCTGTGCAATTGCTTCATCATCTAATGCTGCTGCCCATGCGGTAGCTGCTCTTGCACCGAATAAAGCTGACAATGCTGCAAGTTTTTGTGTAGCTGTTAAATCACCTAACTTATTATTTAATTCATCGGCGATATCAATCATTTGAATCATGCTACCATCTGCATTTGTCAATTCCAAACCATATTGTTCAATAACACTTCCAGCATTTAATCCTTCATCGGTAGTTATTCCTAAAGCTTTAGACAAATTCAATAAAGACTGTCTTAAACCTCTACCAGCAATACCACCTCTAATCATATTGTTACCAGCATTCATAAGGAAGGCATTAATTCCTTCGAATTCTAAACTTAATTGTGATGCAATTGCACCTACGAACTTAAGTGCTTCTCCTAAGTCAGTAGCTGTATTTGCAGAATTTGTAATAGCATAAGCAACTTCAGCAACAGTTGCTTCTAAATCTGAAGCATCTAAATTAAAAGACCTAATAATACCTGCAGTTAAATCAGCTGCTTCTCCTGTATCTATCATACCTATAGTAGCTAAACTAAGAGTAGATTCAGTGGCTTGTAATACTTCATTCATTTCAAAACCAGACATAGCTAATCTTTCCATAGCTTGTCCAGCCTGTTTAGATGTAAATTCAGTCTCTATACCTAATCTAATCATTTCTTGTCTGACAGAACCAAAATTATCTTCAATGCCGGGTAATAAGGTATTAACAACTGTTGCCTGTTGTTCAACAGCTCTTGTAGCTTCCATCATTGTTTGTTGCAACTGACTAGTAATATTAACAGCTTTATTAATAATACCAGCCATAGCGTACATGCCAAAAGATAGGAAAAGTGCCTGATTTCTGGTAAGCTCCATAGATTGACCAATACCCGCCAATCCTGCTTTAACATTACCAGCATCTTTACTAAACTGGGCTGTACCACCCAATTGTATATCTGCTTGGGCTACTTCAGTCATTACACTTCTCCTATCTGTACTGTTGTGACATGCGACCAACAGCGGACCGTGGTCTTGAAGATGCTCTTGCCATATCACGCATTATTTTTTCTGCATCGGATGGATTCTTTGCATTTTTTACAGTTATTATTCCAGCCTGACGCAAATATATCAAATGCTTAACAATGGTCTTATAGGGCCACTTCTTTACTTCTTCTACTCGTTCTCCAAATTCGTGGGCAATGGCATAGTAGGCGGATTCTCTTCCAACCTCACGCTCGAGTTTTTTTGCACCACCTCATTAAGCCCAAGAGTTTTTTCAATCTCTTGTACAAGCATAACAAGTGCTTTCGACTTTAATTTATCGATGTTAAGGTTTTTGGGTTCATTAACTGCTAATCTAATCAGTTTCCTAATATAGGCAGAGCTATCCATATTTTCAGGATTATCACCCATAATCTTTGACAATTCAGTACCTGAAAGTTCTCGCCACTTAAAGGTTACACCACAAATTTCGGCTTCAAATTCCTCATCACATACATAGATGCTGCTTAAATCTTGCTCCGGCATTTTCTATCCTCCTTAAGATGATTCTTCTTCGTACCCAAATCCTATGAGTGTATATTCGATATCTGGTGCTTCCTTGCCACTTGTTTCAAATGGTGATGGGCTCTGAATGTAGGCGTAATTAACTGTCCTTTTCCTAAATCCAAAAGCAAGAATCCAATCAGGGTCAACTTCAACCAGAATTGTTACAGGGCCCTTTAGTCCTGCTTTCTGTTGCTTATAGATTTCATTCAGTACCGTATGCGACTTGCTAGAAGACTTCAGATTTATAACACAAGTAGCTGCGTTTGAAGGGTCGATATTAAAACCAATATCTCCTGTCAAACCTTTAATCAGTGTGTTCTCTGCTTCAGGTGTTAACCCAAAACCGTCTTCTGAAAGACCTTCTATTTCGTTTCCATCAACATACAAGGTAATCTTGCTTACGTCATACACCCTATACGGGTTTGTTGGTTCATTTATAGCCATTTAATTAACCCCCTATCTCGAGTGTGAGATTCAAACGAATCTCCTGTATATGTCCAGGCAATCTTGCTGTAACAAACACGTTCCTAAGTATCCTAGCTGTTTTATCTGCAGCTGATATTGTACTATAGGCAGGAACCTCAACATCATAACCTTTTGTCAACATGTTATTAACAAGATATGGTTCTCTTAGTGCACCAACATTTACTGCATCCTGGCAAGCTGCTTCAACGGTTGACCTAACAAGTGCAATACCAGATGGTGTATACTGTATATGTGTACCAGCAATCAAATCGCTTAGCCTGTCAATTATAAGCTCTTCCAGGTAATATTGTGACCTTACAATATCCACATACTCGTACAAGGTACCAGTGCCTCTTGTTAAACCATCACTTGCTCTGTCGAGGTCCGACTTATTAATAATCACATTAATATTGTCAGCTTCAAAGGTTGCTACATTAGACTTGCTAAAGTATGCATCCATTTCAACACCAGTGACTGTTTTCCACATTAGTTTGTCCCAAGGCACTACACCACTAAGAACGCCTGCCATCATAGCAGCAACATCCTGTGTATCATCCTGATGAGCAAATGCAACAAGATGTCTTGTAGTGAACTCTGTTATTGGGTCAGAGATATCAGCCACTGATTCACTTCCAGTCCATCCACCCATACCTACACCGATAACACGGCTTACATCAAGATATGAATTTATCATTGTGTACCAATCACCATAGAATAAATAGGTAATCGGACTCATTGCAAGCATAGCGATATCTATGTTTAAATCCTCGAGTGCAGTTATCAGGGTTGTCCAGTCAGTATAACTATATGCAATGTTTACAGTACCGCCACCACCAACATTAACCCATATCTTACCGGTCAATGTATTAATCATGGCCTTTGATGCACCTGGGTCTGTTGGCACACCACTTGTATACTCTATTGTATGTGCGGCAATTACCGGGGCTGTTACACCTGCAACTGGGAAATTTGTAAGTGTTTGCAATGAACCCATTGTTACAGCTTCAGCTGCTACATCTGTATTTGTTGCTCTTACAAAATACGCTGATGCAACTCCCTGTGCAAACAGTTCAACTGCTGCAAGATATATATCACTTGTTCCCCCAAAATAGGTTGAAACATCGGTCAAATTACTTAATTCCATAGGTGTGTTGTCTGCGGCAGAACCACCCGCTTCTCTGCCAATTACTAACACTGTGCCGTAGTTGGGAATCTTAGAACCGACTGCGACAATTGTAGTATCTATAAATACTGGGTCTAAAGGCATTATATCACTCTATCCATTTCTCGATAGCTTTGAGCAAATCAGCCTTATACATTGTACCTGGGTCCAATCCTATTTCACTTGCGTATTCTACAAGTTCATCCTTGCTCATCTTATCGAGTGGTTTCTGAGGTTTTGGAAAATCGACTTCGTCATCGTCTTCCTCATCTTCCTCATTTTCGTTCTCTTGCTCAGGCTTCTCTTCCTCTTTCTTCTGTTCTTTTACCTGTTCCTGTTTCTTCTCTTCTTTTGGGGGTTCAGGCGGATTTACAGAAGGCGGCAAAGGAGCTGCCATGGGCTCCGTCTTGTCTTCAACTTTATCCAGCATAATTAGTCCTTGCCTTTGGGCCATTTCTAGTTCTTTAGGAAGTTCCTTACCTTCCCATTCGTATGTTGCGCCCGATGGCAGAACCTGTCCTATGCTTAAAAGTTGAACACTTCCTTTTGCTGTTATTTTGTATTTCATTCGATGTCCACCTCTTGGTCTATTTCTTCAACAGATTCGACCAGAGTTTCAACTAATTCAACGTGTCTTATTTTTACATCAAATTGGCGTCTTCTCTGATATTCTCCCTCAACGAGTGCGTCAAGGTTCACAATTGTTGCTTCTGTGACATTAACTGTATTATCAGGCATAGTCATGCTATACTCGAAATACTTATGAAGCTGACCTGCTATGCTGTCAGCTAATACTATTCCATTAATATAAGTGCCTTCATCTACATCACCGTAATCTTTGGTAAGTACATTAACAGATAGTATATCGAATTTTTCTCCCCCTTTAAGTATTCTTATCCATTTAGATTTAAATGTTACATAGAAATATGAACCATTATCAGGTTCATCAGCACCTAACCATTCTATAGTATCACCTGTTAATTGATAATCAACTCCGTTAACAAATGTATGTAATCTATCTAACAGAAATCCTTGCACTTCATCTATTATCCATACGAGAGTCATAGATAGAGAGTACACGCTTGTTCCAGATGTGAAAGTTATTTCATCCATTTGCTGATTCGTTTTATTATATACCAAGTTAATAAAATCATATGACTTTTCACTAAGTGATGTATACTCTAATATAATACAAGGCCATGTATCATTTTCCCATTGACTAGCATATCTTATTGGTATAGTTAAAGATTGACCATTAACTACAAACTCAGAGGGAATTGCTCTAAATAATTCTAATCTTTGCTCAGGAGTCAACACGGGTAACACCAAACACCTTTGTATTCGCTATATCTTCATAGTCGAATCTTTCAATAACCTTCCATTTATCATCTTTAGAATCTATTATAATATCATTTAACACTAAATCAGGATACCATTCTTGCGACAATCTTATATACAATAATCTTGTAGCTACAGGCCTAACACCTTGAATTTCAGCAATTGCATTCTTGTTATCTACTAATATCCCTTTGAATGGTTTCTCATACGATTTGTCAGGATTCCTATAACCATCTTCCCATCCTATATCTTCAGTTTGCACTACATGTAATGTTTCTTCAAACATCCGAAACGGAAGAGCTAAATCACCGAGTAACTTTGACAAAAGAAGCCTCCAATTCTGCAGTAAATTCTTTTATTATGGGTTTAGCAATTTGAGTCATTTCTCTATTAACTTGTCTTATTGCTGGTCCTATAAACGGTCTAGCTGGAACCCAAGTACCTGATTTATGAACAAACCCAAATTCATGTAATTTGGGGTCAAATTTATCACTCTCTACCCCAAAAGACCAACCAGTAGGAGTTTTTTTAACAAAAATACTTTTCATCAAATCGCCTGTTTCCCAAAGAACGGCATCAAAACCTTTTCTATCTCTGGTAGATTTGGCGAGTGGAGCCCAAGGAGTACCCTCAATAGTACCCTCTATAGTGAACTCCATATCTAAAATTTTCTTACCACGTTCGGCCATGGCTTGAGCTAGATGCTGTTGTGCAATATATGCAGCTCTTTCAGCTATGCCTTTGTCTAGCCCTTTCATCTCGAAGTTGAATAATACTTCCATTCCACAGCCTCGCGTGAGTTTTTCACACCTTCTAAAAAAAAGAAGGGAGGTCATCTTTATCTAGTTCTTGGCCAATTACAATGGGAGTTTTCCCCATCATCTTCTGGCCTATTGTCGAACATTGGAGTTGAATCTATATCGTATTCATCTCCCAATGCGTCTTCTAATGATTCGTCCATTGCGGCTTTTAATGCATTCAATTTATCTTTAATTGACCGCTGAACTTGTAAATCGTGAATCTCAATTCTTGTATATAATTCAGACTGAATAAAAGAGTAATACGCAGCCCGCCTGCGGATGAATTCTTCAGATGCATCATCAGTTAAAGTCATACCTAATCCACTTGCCTTTCTCTCGGCTGATTGGATTTCTAACTCGATTGTGTTAGTCGATATTTCCTCTTCTGAGATGTCGTTCAACTGAAATCTAACATCCGCAACGGTAACCGCCATTTTATTTACCTCATACAGTATAAGGCTTTCACCTTATGATATTGCAATCACTTTTCTCGAAGCAGCTGCAAGCACCTGCTTTGGCTCAAGGAAATCGGCAATTGCCCAACCATCGTAGAAAGCCGGTCCACCCGGGTATTTCTCTACGAGCTCTGGACCATCTGCTAGTGCAAATGCTGGAGCTTTCTGGTCAAGTATCCATGCTGTCTTTGCAGTGAGCTGTGGGTCGATAACAATCTCTAACCCAAGAACGCTTGGAATCATACCTGTTACAGTAGAACCCCTAATGTATGCATCTACGATAAATGGACTTACTGCAAACGCCTTGTATACTGCAGGCGGCATTGCCAAATACTGTGGATTGTATCCATTGTCGTTCAGCGTGGTGATACCAGTCAAGATATCATCAAGCGGGTTATTGGTTGATGTACTCCAAACACCAGCAGATGTAAAGGCTGTCGAACTAACCATTTCCTCTGCAATCTGTTTGTTCTCCATTCTCGCCATATCTCTGGCTGCATCCATGGCTGACATTTTCATGATGTCATGAATTGACCTAAGCTTGGACTCTTTGGACTGGGCCACGTGGACCACATTCTTCCAAAGACTAAAGTCGAGGTCAACGAAGCTTAGAGCACTCAACTCGGCTTCTACCAACTCACCAACTTTTTCCTGGCCTTCGAGGTTTGTCTGTATAGGGAACTTTCCTTCGATTCTATTACCGAAAGGCAATACCCGGCAAAGCTTTCTCAGATTGTACTGTGGTGTTGCCTGAAGCAAAACCTCCTCTGCGATAACCTCTGCTTTCATTGCATCGGTAATATCTTCACTGACTATAATTTTACCCATTTAATCACCTCAGATTAATATCTCCGCGACAACAGCTAATGCTGCGGCATCTGTAGTTACTAAACCAACAAATACACCACTACCGGTACTGTCATCAACGCTTCCGCCAGTTGCACTTGTAAATGCTCCCTGGCCCTGTCTAAGTGCATTACCAGATACCTTGTTCACTGTTACGTTTCCACGCACAAGAACTCTAATATCATGCTGTGTAGCTGCTACTGCGGCAACACTAGGACTGACCATAACACCATAAGGTGCTACATCTGCAGCCAACGTTGGCCTCCAACCGTCATCTGCAATTACACTACACACAACACTTCCAATTGTGATTGCTGTGTTTGTCTTGGATAGACCATCAACTACCAGGAATCCAACCCCAGTCCTATTGATGCTACCTGCTGTTATTGTATTAGCCATTATTCAGCCTCCGGTTTGTTCTCGCGCCCGAAAAGTTCTTTCCTAAGCGCGTTCTTTCTAATATCTTTCTCATCGAGTCCATTGTCTCCGTCCTCAGGGGTTACTGGAGGCTCAGGTGTATCCTGAGGGTTCGCAGACAGACTGCGGATATCCTCAAGCTGCACCTCCAACTGCTCACTTGTAAGTGAGGAAAGCTTCTTGATGAAAGAATCCTTGTCTTCCTCTTTGAGGAAACCTTTGTCAATTCTAAGGCTTGCCATTTCTTCAATTACTGTAGCCTTTTTCTTTGTCTCGATTTCTTCAAATTTGGCAGACAACTCTTCACGAGTAGCCTTCTCTGTTTTGAGTGAGGAAACCAGTTCCTCGTTCTTTGCAGAAAGCTCGGAAACTTTCTTCCTCAAAACAGCGTTCTCAGTCTCGTACGCTGATAGCGCAGGGTTCTGAGAAATATGTCCCTTTGGCAAGAGTACAACGCCTTCTATTTCTGTTCCATTGATAATCAATGGATTTCCATCAGCAAGTGGTGCCTGAGGTGCTGGATAAGCTCCCTCAATTACATCTTGCGGTTCTGGTGTGTTATCGTTCGGCATCGTAATTCACCTTAAATATACTATATCTTCCATCGTATATATACTCTGTGTGGAGGGTAATTAACCATGTGCCTAAAACATAGGAAAAGCAATGTCAGTCAGAAGGATTTATATAGGGTAAGCGCGATATACTAATTACCCCAAACAACATAAGGCGAGGGTTAAGTCTCTCGTCTTATTCTTTCTTTAAGTCCGGCTCTTGAACTACCACCTGAGACTTTTTCTTTCTAGTTTTGTCGCCCCTAGGGCACAGGTCCATAATTTCTACCATGCCGCTTAAAGTCAGGTGCTTGCCTTCATCAAATTTCATCATGCACTCCCTGAACCATTTCTGTTTCACAAATGGAGCCACAATCATGCAGTTTTGGATTCCTTGAATCCTCAAAAAATTATTCCTAATAGTACAGCCTATACTAAGTGCCAACAATTTATTTTGAATGTCACGCAATTTTCCCTCTTCATCGCGAATTTCCACATATGGATTAAGTCTTACACCATTGTCCCTGCGATTAGTACTTACTCCCACATAAGCATTTTTAAATACGGATTCATCCAACATTTAAAAATGATTATGTTGGAGTAAGTGCTAATCGCAGGGATAATGGTATTAGGCTTAATCCATATATAGAAATTCGCGATAATGAAGAGAGTTTACGGGATATTCAAAATAAGCTGCTGA
>Ga0114918_10000735_pt1 | contig 28786 bp, 14 predicted proteins | sample LantaG_FD_87015 | JGI IMG/M metagenome (GOLD analysis project Ga0114918, IMG submission 87015) | Deep subsurface microbial communities from Baltic Sea to uncover new lineages of life (NeLLi) - Landsort_02402 metaG | ecosystem: Environmental > Aquatic > Marine > Oceanic > Sediment | place...
CCTTCCAATCTCACCAGATGCCGCCCGTCCATGCTCGAAAGGGCAAAGTAGGACTCGTTCTCGACATCGGCGTTGGATGCTCTGTTTTTGGTCGGAGGTTTGATCGACGAATGTGAGTTTTTTTCTCTTCTTCTTCTGGCTAACACAGGGGGGCGCCGCGCCGCGTCGGTCGCCCGACACCCTGTCTCTTTTCACATCGGGCTCAACGCTCACCGGTTCGAAACGTAGAGCAGCTTTTTCGGGCACCCGCATGCCTTCCATTTTTTCGGAAGAGCATGGAAGAGATAGCATAGAACGTTCAGGGACACGGCGACGAAGAAGCAAAACACCTCGACGCCCCCGGCGGCCCCCATGCTCTCTGCTTTTTTTTTCTTTTTTTGGTTGCCAGCGCTCCGCTTCCTTTTTTTTTTCTTGTGAGAAAAGTATTTTCATTTTTTCCATTCTTCTCCTCGAAATCAAAACATCTTTTTCTCTTCAGCGCGCGCCCACTCTGGACCGCTACTTTTAGAATTCCGATCCCTTTCCTACGCACTCTTCTGTGAGCCATGTCTCCATAGCCGAGAGAGCACGCAAAGAAAAGAAAGGCACCCAGCAAAAACCTGAAAACAAATCATGTTTGAGTTTCATTGGACGACGCCAACGCGCGGCCTCGGCGTCGGCCTTGGCTGCGGCGTCGGCGTCGGCGCCGGGGCCCCCGTGCGCCTGTCCGGAGTTCCTATTGTAGGCGACGTCGTCTCCGGCATCTCGGTGGGGCTGGGTTCGCTCGACGCGAGCCTCGGGAGGCCGAGCGAGAGGCTGAGGTCGCTCCTGGCGAAAGTCTCTTCTTCTTCCTCGTCTAGTTCTTCTTCTCGTCGCGCTTCTTTTTCCTCCTCTTCTGCTCGTTCGTCTCTGCGCCTGGCCGCCGGGGCGGGCTGTGGCCTGGGACTGGGCTACGGCGTCGGCGTCGGGCTCTTTGTCAAAAAGTCGGCGGCTGAGGCCCTGAGGGCAAAGGTCGCCGCGGCGCTCGAGAGGGTGCATGGTTTCAAGACGGGGCTGTCGCCGCCGCCGCCGACATCAGCAGCAGCAAATGTGCCATCGCCGAGTATTCCTTCCTCCCTCGAGAGCCGCGTGGATGAGCTCGAGAGGCAAATGTGCGAGTTGAGGCCGGAGCACGGGCTCTGCGCGGCGAGGAGGAAGAAAAGAAGAGAGGAGGAGGAGGTCGACGACTAGGAATTGTTTCTGTATTTTTTCTCAAAACTCATGCTCTTTCTCTCTCGCGCTTCCCTTCTCTTTGAGAAGACTGAGCCGACTGTTCCGAGGAAGAGGCCTCGTTCTGAGGGGGCCTCTTTCCTGTTCCTCAACCACGGCGGCGAGGCTGCTCCTCCTCGCAGCGGGGCGCCGAGCCCCTTCATCGACGACGACGACAACGGCGACGACGTCGCAGTCGCCGTTAGCGCTCCTCGTCTCTTCTTCATCTCTCTCGTCTCGCCGCGCTCCCATCATGTCCGCGCTGCTGCGCCCTCCGCAGCAGCGGATGGTGTCTAGATCCATGTGGCTCTTCCCGGGAGGTAAAGCCGTCGAGAGAAAGGCCGTGGCACCCGCGACGCTGCCCCGAATCGTCCGTCGCCGCGGCGACGACGCATGCTCTTTCAGCCGTCGCCGCTGCGGCGCCGTCGCCTCAGCCTCCTCTTTTTCTTCCTCCGCCTCCGGCCCGGCCTCCCTCGAGGACCAGGCCGCCGCCCCGGCTCCCCCTCCTCCTCCGCCTCCTCCCGCCTGGCCCCCGCAGGACCCCTCCCTCCTCCCCTTGGGCCCCGCGGCGCCCTTCCTCCTCTCCTGCCCTTCTCCGGAGGAGATCGTCGCCGTCGGCTTCTACCACCTCGCCGACCTGCCGTCGGCGCGGGCGACCCGCAGGCGGCACGAGGCCTTCCTGCGGGGCAGAGACGTCCGCGGGCGGATCTACGTCGCACCGCAGGGGCTCAACGCGCAGTTCTCTGCCCCCGCTGCCGTTGCGGCGGAATATCTCATCTGGGTACGGAACGAGAGCGAGAAGAAGATGGAGGGGGAAGCGGAGGAAGGAGGAGGCGGCGCCAAAAACTCCGCGGCCGCAAACACCGTCGCCGCGGCCGCCGCCCAAAGGTCGCTGCTCGAGACGATGCGCGCCAACGTTGAGCCCTCCCCCCGCGGCGAGCACCTCTTCCCGAAGCTCAGGCTCAAGTTCAAGCCCAACCTGATCTCGCTGGCGGGCGGGACGGCCTCGCTGCCGATCACCGACCCGGCGGCGAGGGCCGCGCCGCTGTCGCCGAGGCAGTGGGAGGCGATGCTTCTCGAGGGAGGGAGCGAGAGACCGCGCCCGATCGTCCTCGACGTCCGCAACGCGTACGAGTGGGACGCCGGGCACTTTGAGGGCGCCGAGAGGCCTCTCGAGGACAACTTCTGCGAGACGCCCACGGACGCGACAAGCAGGGAAGGAGCCGCCACCGCCGCCGAGGAAGAGAGCGAAGAAGAAGAAGAAGGGAGCGACGACGCCGACGCTGCCGACGGCGCTCCTTCACCCCCCTCCTCCAGCCCTCCCCTCGGCGTCCCCGCCCTCCTCGCCTCGGCCCCCAAGGACGCCCCCGTCATGATGTACTGTACCGGAGGAATCCGCTGCGACATCTACTCCGCGCACCTGCGCCGAAAGGGCTTCACGAACCTCTACACGCTCGAGGGGGGAGTCCACAACTACTTCACCGAGGTCGGGGGCAGAGGGTGGGACGGGAGCCTGTTCGTGTTCGACGCGAGGATGGCCGTGGCCCCGAGGGCGAGCGGGGGGGACGGCGGCGAAGGGCCCGGCGGTCCAGCTTCAGCCGCTGCCGCCGCTCCTGCTGCCGCTTCCTCCTCCTCTGGAGACGGAGGAGGAGAGGGGGAGGGCTTGCCTGCGGCGGCGCTGTGCCTGCTCTGCGGCGGGCGCGCCTCGCTGCCGCACCTCAACTGCTCCAACATCGACTGCAATCGTCTCTTCATATGCTGCGGGGCCTGCGCCTCGAGGCTCAGGGGCTGCTGCTGCGAGGCGTGCGTGGCCGCGCCGAGGCTGCTGCGGCCGGCGAAAGTGGCGGGATACTACGGCACCTGGGCCTCCGAGGCCGCGGCAGGACTCGCCGGGGACGAAGGAGGAGACGCCGCGGCTGCTGCTGCTTCCCTCGCCGCCGCTCGCGCGGCGATGAGCTCCGGGCGTGGGTCCGGGAGGCTCGCGAGGCGCAGGGCGAGGGCCGAGAGGCTGAGCCAGGAGCGTGCTGCGGCGAAGGAGGAGAGGCTGCGGAAGAAGGCGGCCGCGAAGGCCGAGCTGGCCAAGAGAGACGGCGGAGGGAGCGACGAAGGAGGAGGAGGATTGGGAGGCGAAAGCGAGCGAAAAGGAAGCGTCGTCGGAGACGACGAGAGGTCGGCGCGGCTGGCCAAGTTGGAAGCTCTGAGGTCGAGGCTGCTGGTTCGGCGCTGAGAGAGAGCGAAGAAAAAGTGGAGATCCTCCGTGTGTAAAAAGAAATCAATTCGTATTTGCATTTTTTTTCCAAGTTCTCTCTCTCTCTCTCCCTCCCCCCTCCTTAATTATCCTCCCTCAGCCCGCCCCCGCGACTCTTCCCGCCCCTCCTGCTGTTGCTCTTCCCGCCCCCTCTCTGGTTCTTCACCTGGACGCCCGCGGCCCGCAGCCTCGCGACCTCGGCCATCCTCTTCTTGCGGCCCCCCGCCCTGCGCGCCTGCTTCGCGAGCCTGGCGCGCGCCGCCGCGGCCGGGTCGGCGACGGCGAGCAGGGCGGCCTCACGCCTGCGCGCGCCGCGCCTGCGGAGGACGCCCGCCCTGGCGGCGGCGTAGGCTTCGAGGAACGCCCCGGAGCCGCTGCTACTCTGCCGCAGCGCATCGACGACCTGGGCGGCGAGCGCGGCGACGTCGGGGGAGCACGGCGCGCCGCCCTCAGTGAGGCGGAACAGCGGCACGCACAGCTCGCGGAGCAGCGGCCCTCGGCACTTTTCGGGGCCTAGCCTCGCTGCCAGGGCCGCGGAGAGCCTCAGCGCCGCGGAGGCCTGCGGCTCGGAGCCGTGCCTCCTGTCCTGGGCCATGCGGGCGATGGCGCGGCACAGGGAGAGGAGCGTGAGTCCAGTCGAAGAGGCCTTTCGCTTCTCTTCTTCTTCGCCGTCGTCGTCGTCCGATGCTGACGCGCCTTCTTCTTCTCCCTCTTCTTCTCCTTGCTCCCCTCCCCCTTTCGCCTTCTCGAAGGCCCCCGCGAGCAGCCCCTCGGCCTCGTCCAGCTCGTAGAGGGCCGGCGCGAGCGCGATGACGTTCTTGCACGCCTGGCCCAGCAGCCCCGCGTCCTCCCAGGCCGAAGGGTGCTGCGCCGCCGACAGCGCGCGGCGCGCGAGCGTGCGGGTGCCGCCGGCCGCGGCGACGAACGAGCCGGGGCCTCCTCCTCGCGTATTGCCCTTGGACGACGGCGAGGGCGACGACGACGACAACTCCGCGGCCAAGGCTCTGCCGACGAGCCTGGAGGCCGAGCGCCGGACCCAGGCGTGCGGGAAGAGGGAGAGGCGCGCCGCGGCGACGAGCGCCGCGAGGGGCAGGGGGAGCGCCGCCGTAGTTTCGTTGCCGTTTGAAGCCGCGGCGGTTGAGGGGTTCGGGGAGGCGGCGGCGGTTGAGACGTCGGCGCACGCCTCGAGCAGGCAGAGGCAGGCGTAGGCCTCGGCCCAGCGCGCGGGGGCCGCAGGGAGAGGAGAGGGCGCGGGGAGAAGAGCTGCTGCTTCTCCCTCGGCTCCCTCTTCTCCTTCCTCCGCCGCTCTCGCCGTCGCCGCCGCCGCCGCTTCCTCTTCCTCCTCCCTTTCCACCTCCTCGCGCCTCCTCTCCCTGTCCTCCTCGTCCTCGTCGGCGATCGACTCGAGCCTCGCCACGGCCGCGGGAAGCGCCAGCGCGGCGTGACTCCGGGCCGCGGCCGCTGCCGCGAGCGAAGACGACGAGGAGGAAACGCCGGAAGAGGGAGAGCGGGAAGCCTTCGAGACGGCGGCGGCCTCAGTGCGGATCTGCAGCTCGAGCGCGAGCGCTCCCGCCCTCGCCCTCGCGCCGCCACCCTTGTCCTTCTTCCCTCCTCTCCTCGCCCCTCCGACGTCGAGCCACGCCGCGGAGAAGCCCGCGAGCCTGTCCGCGGTCTCCTCCGGCACGCGCGCGAAGAGCGCCGCGAGCGCCCTGCGCGCCGCGGCCCTGGGACCGGGCTCCGGCTCGGAGACGAGCCGCGCGCTCAGCGGCACCGCGACGGCCGGCGCCCACTCTGCCAGCGCCTCCCGCGGGAACGCCGCCGCGACGGCCCGCAGCAGGTCCGCGGCGCCCTCGCGCCCGTCAGCGTGCTCGTACTCGAGGTTGGCGGCGGCCCGCTCGACGTGCGAGGCGAGCCGGCGGGGGCCCAGCGGGCAGTCCAGCAGGAAGGCCAGCAGCGCGCGCGCGGCACGCGCGCGGGCCGCGGCGTCGCCGGCGCCGGTCGCCGCCCTCTGCGCCGCGTCGGCGGCGTCGTACATCTCTGGGACGAGGACGCGCCTCCCGGCGAGGACCCGGAAGACCTCGAGGGCCTGCGCAGAGGGGGGAGGGGGAGCCCTGGCCGAGGAGGAGCTGCCGCTGAGGGAGAAGGCGACGCGGAGGACGGCGCGGGCCGCCTCGGGATTGGGAGGGGGCAGGGCGTGCGCGTCGCTCGAGGTTCCGTTTCCTCCTCCTCCTCCCGGGAGCCTCCACAGCGTTGCCAGAAAGGCCAGGGCGGCGCAGGCGGCCGGGGAGGTGGCCTCGGGGGCACGGCGGAGCAGGGCTGCGGCGTTGGAGGCGGCGGCCGGGGCCGCAGCGGCGAGGCCCGGGAGGAGCGCCGAGGCGTCGCCATCGCTGTCGTCGAGCTCCTCGTCGTCAGCGGCGGCGGCGTCGCTCACTCCCGCCGCGCCGTGCCCGCCGCTCTGCCTCTGCCCCTGCGCCCTCCTCCTCCGCGCGTACCGCACCGTCGCCGCGGCCACGGCCTTGAGCGCGCCCCTCGCCACGGCGTCGTTCCGGCACCTCATCGCCCTGACGAGGAGCGGGAGCAGCGCGTCGACGAGCGCTGCCTTGGGGGCGCGGGGCAGCCTCAGCTCGCGGCAGACGGCCGCGAGCCCCGCCTCGGCGAAGAGGAGCGCCGCGCCGGAGTCCGCGACAGCAGCCAGAGCGCCGCCCCCAGGGGCACCAGAGAATGAGCCGCCGGAGGCAGTCGCTGCAGCCTCCGCCGCGGCCTTGACGACGGCGGTGCGCTCCGTGCCGGAGAAGCGGGCGGGGCGGACGATGACGTCCCCGTCGACGAACCGTTCATCCGCCCAGCCGTCGACAAAGCCCTTTTTCGCCCTCCGCCTGTCGGCCTCGACGCTCGCCGCCGCGGACTGTTGCTGCCCGGCCTGCGCCGACCTTCGCGAAGATTCGTCGGCGTCCACGCCCTCTCTGATGAGGGCGTAGGCCCACGTCAGCCTGTCTTCTTCGGAGGCCGAGGCGTTCAGCGAGAGGCCGCGGACGGCGGCGGCGAGGAGCGCGGCCGCCGTCGCGAGCGCGGCACGCCGCTGCGGCGCCGGCAGTCCGGAGCTCTCCCGCAGCCTGTCCCGCACAGGGCCCTGCAGCAGCGTGCCTGCGTGGCGGCTCCAGGTGATGCCGGCGGCCAGAAGCTCGAACGAGGCCACGCCCGTCGAGGCGCGAACTTCCTTGGCTCCGCCGCCAAAGCCGGTCGCACCGCCGCCGCCGCCGCCGCCGGCGGAGCCCCCGTAGAGGGCCCCGCCGCCGGAGGCCGCGGCCGTGGCGCTCGCGCGCTCCGAGGCCGCCTCGCCGAAGAGGTCGCCCTCGACGATCTCAAGGGCGCGCGTCAGCGACGTGTCGAAGGCGCCAGGGTCGAGCAAGCCAGAAGCCGACTTTTTCTTGCCGGCGGCGGCGGCGGCGGCATCGTCGTCGGCTCCCTCGTCATCATCTGTTCCCCCGCTCCTTTTCTTCTCCTTCTTCGCCGCCTCGGCCAGCGAGGAAAGGCACGCGTGCGCCGTGTAGGCAGCCACGTGCCCGAAGATCCCCCTGGGGGGAAGCGCCGAGGAGAGCACGGAGAGAGCGAACGGGAGGTAGGGCGGTCCCAGAGCCGCGACCATTTGGACAAACGCCCTCCGCGAGTCGTCGCGGCAGGCCTGCGACCGCGAGCGCAGCAAGCCGGCGACTGACTGCAGAGCGCGGGGCAGCGCCGCGGCGACGTCGGCCGGAGGGAGCACCTTGACGAGCTTGGCGATGGCGACGCCGACGCCCGGACGCACGGAGCCGTCGCAGACGAGGACGCGCTGCAAGGAAGGGAGGGCGCGGTCGGTGAGGGCGCGCGCGATGTCGGCGGCCTCCTCGTCGACCTTTTCGGCCTCGGCGACGTCTTCGTCCTCCGAGTCTTCTTCCTCGACGCCTTCCGCCGCTCCTCCTCCCTCTTCCCCGATCTCGATCGCGGCGGTGATCCCTGCGTCCTCTGCGTAGCTTGCCCTCGAGGCCTCCCCGGCCTTGGCCGCCTCGGCCTCCGCCTGTTCCGCGGCGGCCGCGGCGGCGGCGTCCGCGGCGTCGGCCGCGGCGGCGAGCTGCTCGGCGCTCGGAGCGGACGCGGCTGCGGACGCGGCGGCCGAGGCGGCCAAGACCCGATCGCCAAAGTGGAACGCGTCGACGACGGCGCAGACGCCGCGCACCGCGGCCTTGCTCTCCGGGTGCCTGGCCAGCAGCCTGAGCGAGCGGCCGAGCACCTGCGCATAGTGCCTCCAGGGAGCGGCGGCCGCGAGGGCCGAGAGCGCGCCGACGGCGGCGTCGGCGACGGCGGCGCCGCGCGAGGCCGCGGCGGCCGAGACGCTGTGGCCACCGACGCCGCCAATTTCTTCCTCTGCCCCTCCCTCTCCTCCTTCCAGAGAAAGAGAGTTCAAGGCCTTGGTGCCCCCGACGGAGAGCATCGCAGACTCGATAATGGGAAGCGCGACGCCCAGGGCCATCCCTGCCGGGAAGGAGCTCTCCGAAGAAAGAGCCCCGTGCGAGGAAAAAACCTTTGCAAGCTTCGACAGCGCCCGCGCCCTCCTGTGAAGCTGCAGGTGCGCCGCGTTGCAGAAGAAGTCGACCTCGTCGTCCCCGCCGTCGGCGAGCAGGGCCAGACCCGGGTAGGTCTCCGGGTCGTTGATGGCGAGCGCGCGGAGCAGCAGCAGGTGCTCTTGTGCCACCGCGGCGTCGGGCGCCGCGGCGCGGGCGCGGGCGGCAGCGAAGACGACGCGGTCGGCCGCTGAAGTCAGGGCCCCGTTTGACTTGCTGCTGCTGCTGCTCTTCTTCTCCTCCGTCTCCTTGCCATCCTCCTCCTTCTTCGCCTGCGCCGAGGCGACGACGAGAGCGGTCACGGCGCTGGCGGCGGCGTGCCTCAGGGCGAGGTCGCCGCGGTCGGAGAGGTCGGAGAGCGCGCGGCGCGCGAGCGCAGCGACGGCGGCCGAGGCGAGGCTGGCGGAAGCGGAAGCGTCCTCCTCTCCCTCTCCTCCCTCGAACGCCCCCGCGGCCGCGGCCGCGATCCCCCTCCACGCCTCGGCTTCCCGCAGCCTCGCGTACGCGTCCAGCCTGCGGTCGTAGTCCGGGCCGCCGACCTCCGTCGCGGAGGCGGCGTCGAGGCCCGACAGGATCTCGACAGCGGGCGCGAGCGCCGGCGCGTGGCCCGCCGCGAGCGCCGCCCAGCACGAGAGCAGCGAGCCCCTCGCCGCGTCGCCCGCGGGCGGCGGCGGGCAGGCCGCGAGCGGGAGCGAGAGGGCGGCGGCGATCGCCGCGACGTCCCCGGCCGGGAGGCCCTTTCGGGACGCCGCCGCGCCGCTTTCGGCGGGAGCGGGAGCGGCGGGGCCGGCGCGGACGAGCACCGCCGCGAGCGCCGCCGCGGCCACCTCCGCCGCCGGCGACGCCCTCGCGGCGCGGCCGCCCTTCTTCCTCCTGGGAGGGGCCAGCAGGGGCAGCAGGGCCCTGGCGAGCGGGGCCCCGGCCTCGGGCCCGGGCGGGGAGGCGCCCGCCAGAGACTGGAGCACTCCCAGGGCACGGAGGCGCGTCTTGGCGCCGGCCGGCGCCGGCGCCGGAGCAGAGGAGGCAGCGGCGGAGGAGGAGGAGGCGGAGGCGGAGGGAGAGGGAGCGGCCTCGCCCCCGGCCCCTGCGAGCCGCTGCAGCGCCTGGAGCAGCTTGCCAGAGTGCGGCGCCAGGATCTCGCGGACGTACGACTCGCCCAAACCGGAGATCGACTCGAGCGAGCGCAGCGCCGCGTCTCGAGCGGGGGGCGCGGCGACGGGCGACGCGAGCGCGTCGGCGAGCGACGCGGCGAGCGCGCTGCCGAGCCCGCGGGCGGCCCAGGCGTTCGCCGCGGCCGCGGAGCCCCGCGCGGGGCACGGGGGGGGGCCGTGATCGGAGCAGGCGCCTTCCATCGGCCACTCCCCCGCTGCCGCCGCTCCCTCCCCTTCCTCGTCCTCGACGGCGGCCAGGGCGTCGGCGAGCAGCGGCGCGAGCGCGGCGCTGGCGGCGACAGCGCTCACGAACTCGAGGAGGGCCGGCGGCCTCCCGCCCGCGGCGGAGTCGGCAGCGACGCGCTTCGCGGCCCGGGCCAGACCCGGAAGCAGGCGCGGCCACAGCGGAGACCAGTCGCAGGCGTCCGGGAAGCGCCCGAGCGCCGACGAGAGCGCGCGCAGCGAGGCGGCACGCGTCTCGCGCGCCGCCGCCGCGTCGGCCGGCGAGAGGAGCGTGTCTCGCGCTTCTCCCCCCTCTCCTTCCTCGGCCCCCCCTCCCCCTCCCCCTCCTGTTCCGATCGCCACGGACTCGTAGACGGCGACGGTCAGGGCAACGACGGCGGGAAGGCAGGGGCCGAGCCTGTGACCAGCGCGCTCCAGGAGGTCCGACGCGGCGTTGGCGAACCCGAGGCGGGCCCGCAGCGAGGCGGCGGGGGAGCCCCCCGGCGGCGGCGGCCGGGAGGGGCCGGACGGCGGCCCCCGGCGCAGGCCGGAGGCCGCCTCGAGCCACCAGCCCGCGCCCCTCGCCCCCTCCACGAGCTCCGCGGCCCACCATGATTGCTCGAAGAGCCCGCCGGAGATCGACGGGGGGGCCAGAGGGGCGGTAGCGCTTCCGCCGCCCGGCGGCCGTGCCAGCAGGAACGGCGCGAGCGGCGCGACGAAGAGCGAGACCGCGTGCCCCGCCTCGCCCGGCGCCGCCGCCGCCAGGAAGTTGAGGCAGGCGGCCCGCGCCGAGCCGGGCGCGCCGCGGCCGCCCAGCCTCCCGGACCGGCGCCGCATCTTGGGCCACAGCAGCCTGGCGACGAGCGGGAGCACGTGCCGCCTGTCGCCCGCGGGGATCGGGGGGACCTCCGCCGCCGCCGCCGCCGCCGCCGCGGAGGCCGAGGGGGAGGCCGGGGCCGGGCCGCGGGGCGCGATCGGGAACGAGACGAGCTCGCGGCGGAGGCTCGCGTCGTCGGCCAGGCGCCGCAGCCTCGCCAGCAGGCCCGGCGTCAGCCAGGGCAGGGAGAGGCACCGGCTCGCGACCTCGAGCGCGGCGGCCTGGACCCGGCAGTCGACGTCGCCGATCGCCTGGCCCAGCGAGGAGGCGAGCCGCTGCTGCGAGGTCGGGGCGAGGGCGGGGGGCGCGGCCTGCCCCTCCTCCCTTGCCGCCGGCATGGAAGAAGAGGCCGGCGACTCGCTCTCCTTCTTCTTCTTCTTCTCCTCCAGCGACGACGACGGCTGCTGCTGCTGGCTCCGTACGGCGCCCCCGGCGGCCTTGAGGACGGCCAGCCAGTTGAGCAGGAGGTCCCTCCAGGCGCGGGAGCCCAGCGGCCGGAAACCGCCGCTCGATCGGCGGCCGCGGGGGCTGGGGGGGTGCGGCTGAGGCCGAGGGAGGGGGTGGGGACGGCGCTCCCCTCCTCCCTCCTCGTCGTCGGCGTCGCCGTCGTCGTCGTCGTCGTCGCTCTGGCCGTCGCCGTCGTCGCTCTCTTCGACGGCGTCCGGCGCCGCCGCCTCCGCCTTCGCTCCCGCCGCGGCGGCTGCCGCCCCGGGCCTCGCCGCGGCGAACGCGAGGTACAGCGGCGCCCAGTCCCCCAGAGACCTCGACGCGGGCCCGCCGCCGCTCTCGGAGAGGGCCTGCAGGAGGTGCCCGAGCCTGGTCGAGGCGCTGACGGCGCCCGAGGCGGCGAGGCTGGACTCTCCTCCTTCCGCGGACGAGGAGGCCGCCGAGGCCGCGTAGAGGAAGGCGAGGAGCCTGACCGAGCCTCCCAGGGAGGCATCGGACGCGTCGACGGCGAAGGCGGGTCCCCCCTCGGCGTCGGCGCGGTTGCCGTCGTCGTCGTCGTCATCGTCGGAATCGTTTTCAGAGTCGGAGTCCGAATCATCGGCCGCGGCGTCCTCCCCGTCGCCGAACGAGATCCTCACCCTCGACGCCGCCTCCTCGTCCTTGGCAGAGGAGGCCTTTGCATGCTTGCTCCCTTTACCCCGCCAGGAGGGAGCCTCGCCGCCGTTCCCCCCTTCCCCCGCGAGCGCCCCGCGCTGCGCCTCGGCCGTCGCGGAGAGCACCACGGGCCAGACGGAGGCGAAGTCCGCCGCGAGGCCCTCGGCGAGCGCGGTGCGCGCTGCTGGCCACAGCGGCGCGAAGCGCACGTGCAGGACGCCAACCAGGGCGTGCGCCGCCAGAGCGGACAGAGAGGAGGCGGAAGGGGAGGCGGAAGAGGAGGAGGGGGAGGAGGAGGAGGAAGGCGAGGAAGCAAAGAGCCCGCGGGCGAAGCCCTCGCCGACGCGCGCGACGGCGACGGCGCCGGCCCTGCCCCTCGCGACGTCGAGGTCGCCGGCCAGCACGGTCGCCAGAGCCGCCAGCGGCCCCTGGCTGCTGCCAACGTCCCCGGGCCTGGCAGCCACGAGCGCGCGGAGGGCTCCCGAGCGGAGGCGGGCCGAGGGGCTCGAGAGCGAGGGGGCGAGGGCGGCGAGGAGGGCGGCTCGCTGCCCCACCGTCGCGAGGCCGCGCCCCCCGCCCGCACCGCCGCCCTTTGTTCCGCCCTTGCTCCTCGCCGCGGCCGCTGCCGCCGCCGCCGCTGCCATCCCCAGGACGTCCGCCGCGGCGGAGACCGCCGAGGGCGTTGTCGGGTGCGCGAGGAGCAGGGCGACGCAGCGCGGCGCGAGCGAGGACAGGCCCCCCGTCGGGGGAGAAGAGGCGGAAGCGGAAGAGCCCGAGGGAGCCGCCGGCGGCGCCGCGGCGAGCGCCCGGGCGAGGACCCGCAGCGCGGCGCCCTCCGCCGCGGCCAGCTCCGCCGCGGTCGCCTCCTCCCCCTCCTCCCTCCCGGCCTCCAGAGGGAGCTCCGCGGAGGCCGCCGCACGCTCGAGCAGGGCCCGGGCGGCCGCGGCGGCCTCCTGAGGGGAGCGCGCGGCGTGCGGCAGCGCCGCGGCCGCGGCGACAGCGGCGGCGACGGCGAGGCGCGACGGGCGGCGGAGCGGCAGGGACGTCGCGCGGCCAGCCTCCCACTCCGCTCCCGCCGCGATCCTCACGACGGCCGCTGCGAGCGCCGGGCCCAGGCCGCAGGAGGCCAGCAGGAGCATCGGCGACGCGGGCCAGCCCGAAAGGGAAGAAGAGGACGAAGAGGAGGAAGCGGAGAAAGAGGAAGAGGAGGTGCCTCCGAGGTCGGCGGCCGCGCCGGCGAGCTCGGCCAGGGCGCCGAGCCGCGCCTCCCTCTCGGCCCCCCCTCCTCCTCCCCGTCCTCCGCCGCCTTTGCCCTCGCCGCCGAGCACCGCCCGCGCGAGCGGAGCCAGAAGGGCCGGAGCGGCGGCCCGGGCCGCGTTCGGGGAGGTCGAGAGCGCGGCCCTCGCCGCCCGCGACGCCGCGGCCGCGGCCGCCAGGGGGCCCCTCTCGAGGAAGGCGCGCCACTGCGGCAGGGCCTCGGCCGCGAGCGACAGGGGACCGCCGCTGGCCCCCACGGCGCGGCGGTGGCCGTCGGAGACTGCAGCCATGAGCCTGGAGGTAGAGAGAGCGAGGGCGAGGCGGGGCGACGGAGGTGCGGGCGGAGGGGGAGGGGGAGAGGAGGAAGAAGAGGAGGGCGGGCGCCGCGCCTCTGCTCCTTCGTGCCCCTCCCCATGTCCCTCGGGGGCTTCCCCCTCGTCTCCCTCGTCTCCTTCGCTCCTCACGACCAGGCCAGCGGCCCTCGCCGCGAGCGCGATCAGGGGCCCGTAGTCCTCCACCTTGGCCCCTCGAGCGCACTCGACCGCCACGGAGACGAGGTCCAGGGCACGCGAGAGAGCGGCGAAGGACGGAGGAGGAGGAGGAGGAGGAGGAGGAGGAGGATGAGAGGAAGAAGGTGTCCCCTGGTCGCCCGCCGCCCCCTGCTCCGCTTCCCTCTCCGCCTCCGCCAGCGCGCCCGCGGCGTTCGACAGCAGCGCCTGCCACAGAGCGCCGCTCTTCCCGCGCTTGACGTGCGCCGAGACCCTCCTCGCGGCCCCGAGCGACGCCAGCGCCGCGATCTCGCGGAAGGCGGCCGAGCCGTTGCTGCCGCTGTCGCCGGCGAGGGACAGCAGCGCCCCAAGCACGTCCCGCGCCCTCGAGTGCAGCGCCCCCTTGGGTCCCAGACAGGCCTCGCCCACGACGGCGCCCGCGGCCGCCGAGACGGAGGCGACGGAGCGAGCGGAAGGAGGAGAGGCGGCGGCGTCGCTCCCCGCCTCGAGGGAGAGGGCCGCCTCGGCGTCGCGGACGACGGCTGCGGCGGCCCTGCCCGCGGCCTCGGGCCCGCGGAAAGCCGAGGCTCGGCGGACGAGGTAGCCCCCGGCCTGGGCCCCCAGGCGCGTTGCGGGCGCGCCGCAGTCGAGGCGCATGGCCCTGGTCGCAGAGAGGGCGCGGGAGAGGCCGCAGGAGGGGGAGGCGGGAGAGGGCGCGGGGGCGGCGGCGGCGCGGGGCGCCGTCGCAGGGGGGGCCGCCTCGGCGGCGACGCTCGAGAGGCTCCTCCCGAGGTGGCGGAACACCCCGCCCATGCACCCGAACGCCGCTGCCAGGACCCTCGCGTCCTTGCCCCCGTTGCCTCCCAGCTGCTGCTGCTGCTGCTGTTGAAGGCCAGCAGAAGGAGAACCAGAACCAGAACCGGAAGAGCCAGGACCGGGGGGCGCTCGAGGCCGCTCCTTCAGCCAGAGGCCCCAGGCCGCCGCGAGCTCCTCGAGAAAGCTCCCGGAGAGCCAGTCCTGCTGCAGGTCCCTCGCCAGGGCCACGTGTAAGGCGGCCAGCGCGTCCGCGGACAGCACGGCGGTGGCGTCCTCGTCGCCCTTGCCGGAGCCGCTGCCGTCGCGCCCCGACCGCAGCAGCGGCGCGAGCAGCACGGCGAATATTTCCTTCGAGTTGTGGACGAGCTGCGGCAGCGACTGCGATAGGGGCCCGACCGCGGCGGCGGCCTCGCGGAAGTGGGAGGCCGCGCAGAGCTCGCGCCAGCGGGAGAACTCCTCCTGTTTTTTTGTTTTTTCGGATTCGGTCGGTTGGAGGAGGAGTTGAGAGAAAAAGGAAGGTCAGCGCCGTTCTAGCCGCCGTGACGTCCTCGAGCATTGAAAATGGATTCCTTCTTTGGCCCCCTTCTTTATCGTCAGACTCTCTCCTCACCTGGAAAAAGCTCGTCGATCCCGGGAGCGGCGCGTCGCGTACGGGGCCTAGCTGGCGGTAGACCGTGTCGACGCGGACCTGGCGAGTGAATCGAATTGGGGTTTTGAAAAAGGAAGAGAGAGGGGGGAGAGAGAGAGAGAGAGAGAGAGATGGCATCAAGGTGAGAGAGCGTCGAAAAAAGAGGCGGCGGCGGCTTGGTGCATTTTGCTCCGTGGTTGCACATCCAAACGGCAATAGTCCCGTTGCCTGTTGTCGCATGCGCATAGAAGAGATGTCTCTGGCATCGTCCGGCAATGCGCGAAGGCGAGATGAGCTGCCGAGTGCTGGCAGCAGCAGCAGTCGCATTCGAGGTGGCGGCGTTGAGCGCCGGCGCCATGCCTCTTTTCTCAACTCGAATTACCTCTTTCGCCGCCTGCGCCTTGGACTTGTGCCTGAAGCGCTTGACGCGCTTGGCCGGAGGGCCTCCGTTGCCTCCGCGCTCATCGTCCGAGGACGAGTTTCCCGGAGGTCTGTGCCGGGCCATGGTTTTGAAGTCTTGGTTTTTTTTCTCCCTCTTTGGCTTTTCCTTTTCTTCGTTGAGGAAGAAAGGAAGAGGGGGGAGAGAGAGTGAAAACGACGTCGAAAATTTAAACCTCGTTCTCTCACTCTTTTTTTGCTCCTGTTTCGGCATCGACCAACCACGCCGCGGCGAGCAACCCCACACGAATCACGCTGGCTCCCCCGGCACTCGCCATCCTCACAGCCGACGCGTCTCTAATACAGAGGGTAGGTGGCCGGGTGCCCTAGTCGAGAGAAAGAGCGAGGGCGCGGTCGTCCTCGCTCCGGTCCCGCTTGCACGCTTGCTCAGCGAAGAAATGAGAGGGAAAACCAAAACAATGTCCACGCAAGGGTTTTGCCCCAAGGCCCCGTTCCGCCTCCCTTCCGCGCCCAGCCTCCGTCAGGGAGATATTGTTTTCCTGTCGGCTCAATTGGGCCGCGGACAGGGAGCGGTTTGAGAGCTGGACGAGACGGTAGAGAGAGAGAAAGAGAGAGAGAGCGCACCACATCGCGACAGCGCTACACGCATGGAAGCGGCGCCGATGACGGAGGTGGCCTTCTTGTCAAGCGACGAAAAAACAGCTCGCCGAGCGCTCCTGCTTGCGGGCCTTTTATTCTCTCTTACCGACTCGGAACTGTCACAGAGCTTGATTAATAATGATTTCGAGCAAAGTAGCGGTGTCGAGGGCTCGGAAGTCGAGAGAAAACGAGCGCGCACGCGAATAGTTTTTTTTTGTTCCTCGTTCGATTGGAGCTTCCTCCTTGCAAACGACAAGGCCTTCTTCTCAACCTCCAACCTTTTTCCGTCCCCTCAACTCAAAACACCCAGGCGTCCGGCACCATGCGCCCCCCAGGCGAGGGCGCGACCCCGCCTTTCAATTACGATAACAACGACGGAGAAGCAGAGATGAGGTCGAACGCCGCCGAAGTGGCAAAGGCGATCCTCCTCGAGGCCGTCGGTGCCGCCGCGGCCGCGGCCGCTGCTGCCTCTGCCCTGGTTCCCGCTGCCCCCGTCCCCGCGGCGGCGCCTCCGGCGCTCGCTGCCGTCCCAGGGGCTTCCTCCGACACCAACACCGCGACTGGAGGAGGTGAAGCAGGAGGGGAGGGCCAAAAGCGGAGCCTTGCCCCCTCGTCGTCGGAGGAGGAGGAGGAAGAGGAGGAGCAGGAGGGAGGGGACGCTGCGAAAGCGAAAGCCGCGGCGGCGGCAGCTTCTTCGGCTGCTGCAGCTACTGCGGCGGCGGCGGCGCCCCCCTCCGCCGTGACGCTCGAGGCCCTCCGGTCTCTGCTCGCCCGGGTCCACTCGGGGCAGGCGGCGATGCCCGCTGCTGCTGCTGAAGCGGCGGCGGTGGCCTTTGCTCCCTACGTTCCTCTTCCTCCGACTCGGCCCCTGCAGGCCGCCGCTGCCGCACTTGCTCCTGCCGCCGCTGCTGCCGCTGCTGATGCTCCTCCTCCTCGCCTGGGAGGAGCGACGGAGGAAGGCTCGCCCGCGCCCGTCAACTCCCCTCCGCCTCCTCTTCCCCGTGGAGGAGCGGTGGCCGAAGCAGCGGAGCAGGGGCTCGTCTCCTCCCGTTTCGCGAAGCCAGAAGAAGAAGAGGAAGAAAGGGGAGCGAAAGCAGCTCCGACAGCCACCGCCGCCCTCCCCGCTCCTGCCGCCGCCGCTCACTCCGCTCCTGTGGCTGCCGCCGCCCCCTCCGCTCCCGTCGCTGCCGCCGCCGCCGCAGCTCCTCCCCCGTCTCGACAGGTTCCCCCGGTCTCAGCCGCCAAGAAGACCGAGACCCTCACGAAGAAGCGCGTCTCGGCCTTCGCGGCCAACGCCGCGGCCTCCGACGACGAGGACTTTGACGACGACAGCGACGTTGACGACGCCGGAGGAGCCGACGGCGATGCGCCGCCGCTCGAGCTCTCGAAGAAGCTCGACTCCAAGTCGTGCGATCACATCTTTTGCCTGACAAAGGACATGGCCCGGGCCCTGCTGCCCCCTCCCCCGCAGGTGCCGCTGTGGGCCCCCGGAGGCGGAGGCGCCGGGGCGATGACGGCGGGGGCGCTCGAGGGCGGCGGCGGAGGGGTCAACGGCTCGATTCCGCCGCCGTCGTCGTCGTCGCTCCCCTCGCAAGTCGTCGTCGAGGTCGTCGACGAGCTCGGGCGGGTCTGGCCCATGACCTACCGCTGCGTCCCCTCGCGCTACTCGTACGAGCTGCGCGCGGGCTGGAAGCTGTTCGCGGCGGAGTGGGGCGTCGGTGTCGGCGACGTTGTCTTCCTGTCCAAGGTATCTCCGCCGAGCGGCCACCGCCGCCGCCGCCACCACCATGGCGGTTCGACGCCGGCTCGGCTAAGAATCAGGCTGGAGAGGGCTTCACCGCACCTGGCCGGGGGGGCGAGGGCGTCGGCGGCCGCGAAAGGAGGAAGGGGGAAGAAGGCGAAGCGGGGCGGCCTCGGGAGCAGCAGCAGCAAGGCGAGGGCAAAGGCAGCTGCTGCCGCTGCTGCGGCCTTGAAGCGGCAGCGTCTCTCCCCCCCTCCTCCTCCGGTCCATCCTCAGACCAACGTCGCAGGCTCCTCTTCCGGTACCAGCGAGCGCGGCGCGTCGCTGCTGGCCGCCGTGGCTCGTGCGGCGCAGCAGGAGGTCGAGCAGGAAGGAAAGGCCTCCTGAGAAAGAAAAAGAACAAAAGAAAACTTTCGACACTTGTACCAAAATAAAAAAAAGCGTTTTTTTGCGTTCTCTCTCGACGCTTTTTGCCTTGTACCCTTCTGTCTTCTTACTTTATAAACTAGAGAGCGTGCGTGTGCTTTTGTGTCGTGTGCCTTTCATCGTCGATCTTCCGAGCGTTGTTTGTACCTTTTTAGATTTGAAGAACGAGAGAACTTTTGAACAAAACGTCCCACTCTTTGATTACCAACACCAAGAAAAAAAACAAATAGACGACCCACCTCCCCCTCACCCTCGTTTCGGACTTGACATTTCGATAACCTAATAAACCCCTTTATATGAGAGAGAGATTAGATGAGAGGGAGAGACCCGCGTGGAAGGGCGGGGTTCCCCCTGAGCTGTGCAACAAGAACAACAACAAAAAAACGAAACGAGAGAGAATCATAAAAAAACACTTCTGGGGGTTTCAGCCGAAAAGCGGAAAAAAACTCGTTCGATCTCTCATCGCTTCCTGGCGTTTCCCACCGTCTCTGGTAGCTGTTTTATGCTCCATTTGGTCGCAGCTGGTAAGAGCTATGTTTTGTGTCCAATTCAGGCTCTTGCACCCAACGCGAAAGAGACCATGAGAGGGGACTGGAAGGAGGAAGCGGGATTGAATAGTCTTCGCACCTCCGACGTTTTTTCTCTCTCAACCTCCTCTTGGCCTCAACAAAAAATAAAGCGTCAGGAGGCCGCCTCGCGCTGCTTCCCCCGCTTCGGAGCCTCGCCGCCCGCTCGTTCTTGTTCTCTCCTTGTTCTTGTTCTTCTTCTTCTTCTTCTCTTCCGCTCCCTCGCCGTCGATTTCAAAGAACGGTGGCATCGGCGATGGCTTCCCCCTCCCCTCCGCTGGAACCCCTGCCAAAGACCCCGGCCACGGCCCGCGGCGTCCTCGCCGCCCCGCCTCTCGGCGGCCTCTCCGTCTTCCGCGTCCCGTGCCTCAGAGACAACTACGCTTGGGTGCTTGTCGACGCGGCCACGGGCGCCGTCGCCGTCGTCGACCCTGCCGAGGCCGCGCCCGTTTCACAATTTATCGAGGCAGAGCTCGGTGGGAGGCTGGACTTTATTTTGAACACGCACCACCACGGCGATCACGTCGGCGGCAACGAGGCGCTCTGCGAGCGGTTCGGAGCGACCGTCGTGGGCGCGGCATGCGACGCCAAGCGCATCCCGCGGATCGGCGTCAGGCTCTCCGAGGGGGAAAAGATCAAGGTCGGCGAGGCGGAGGCCATCGTGCTTGAGACTCCAGGGCACACCAGCGGTCATATCGCGTTTTGGTTTGAAAAGGGCAAGGCCCTGTTCCCGGTAAGTCTTCATTCTTTCTTATTCTTCCCTGTCTCTTGCTTTTCGTTCCGTGGTGTTCTAGTCTCGAGAAGATCCACGACGACGCTCCTCCAAAACGCCTCACCAAAAAAAAAACTATTTTAAAAACTCAGGGGGACACGCTCTTTGCCCTCGGCTGCGGCCGCCTCTTCGAGGGCGACGGGCCCCAGATGTGGCAGTCCCTGTCCAAGCTCCTCCCTCTGGCCGACGACGCGCGCGTCTTCTGCGCGCACGAGTACACGCAGTCCAACGCGCGGTGGGCCACGAGCCTCGACGCGGCGAACGCAGAGCTGCGGCTTCGGGCCGCCGGGATCGACGCCGACAGGAAGGCAGGGTTTGCGACGGTGCCCTCGCTGCTTGGGGAGGAGAAGCGCACCAATCCCTTCCTGAGGCCGTTTGACCCTCTGATCCGGAAGGAGCTCGGCGTGTCTGCGGAGGCGAGCGACGCGGAGGCATTCACTGCGATCAGGAAGCACAAGGACAAGTTTTGAAAAGTTGGGCGGAAAAAAGCAAGAGGACAAGTGTTTTTGAGTTTTCACAAAAAAAGGCAGGAAAAAATGAAGCTGGACTCAATGGAAAAAATGGCTCTCTCTCTCCCTTTTTATATTTGCTCTCTTTTTCTCTCTCTCCTACTCTACTCATCCGCCACGCTCGACCCGATCCCTTTGGCCACGGCACCCATCGCCAGGGCCAGCGCGACCTTGGAGTCCCCGCGCGTCAGCTCGGAGCCGCCCGAAACGGCGCGCGGGAGCGAGGAAGAAGCATTTTTTGATGTCGAGGCCGGGCTGAGCGTCGGCGCGCCCTTGGGGGCCTTGGGCGGCCTGCGCGCCGGGGCGTGGCCCCTGCCGCGCTTGGAGCCGACGGCGCGGCCGGCCGCGGCGTCGTCTGCCGCGCGGGGCTTGGTGGCGCGGCGCGGCGGGGTGGAGGCTCCGGGAGCGGCGGCGGCGGTCGATGTCTCGGCTTCGACTGCAGTCGAGGTCGAGGTCGAGGTCAAAGCGGCGGCGGCGACGGGAGCGGCAGAGGAGGCAGCGACGGGCCTCGACGACTGCGCGACCGCGGCGGGCTCCTCTCCTCCAGCGACCTGCCATGCGAGCACGGCGCGCGCGATGGGGTCCTCGTCCTGAGAAGCGTTGAAATAATAGAAATAGGGAAAAGAGGGGGGGGAAGGCGTGTGAGTGAGTGTTTTCTTGGACGAGGAGAGTAAAAAGTGCGCGGCGGCGGCGACAAGGAAGAAAGCTTTCTCTCTCTCTCTCTCGGAATTGGCCTTGGTCGCACGGTGGCCCTTGACGCGAGCTAATTATCTCATTCGAGTAACAAAAGTGAAGTATCATGCCTGATTCACCCCTCGACGCCGGGAAGGGTCGCTTCCAGGTGCCGGGGAGACAGAAAGAGAGAGGGAGCAGGCGACATGCGAGAGAGAGAGACAATGGCGGACGAGCGAGAGAGAGCTGGGCAGGCTGATGCTGCTGAAACGCTTCTTCTGAATCTCCCCTCGCTCTCCTTGCCCGGCAGGCTTCTCGCCCTCCAACTCTCACCTCACACGAGGCCATCATGTCGACGTCGGCCGTGCGGCGCGAGAAGCCGAAGCAGGAAGACCAGAAGCCCATTTTTTGGTTGAGATTTTTGTTTTCTTTTTGGTGAGGGGAGGCAGGAGGAGTGAACTGCAACCAACACAACGAAAACGAAAACTCTCGCTTTCATTTTCGAGAGCGCCGAGCAAGGGTCGTCTTTTTCGCTTCTCTTGCCTTTGCAAAACGCTCTCTTACTGTGTGAAGTCTTCTTGCTCGCTAGGTGGAAATTGAAAAGGTCAGCGAGCGTCAGCAGGATAGACATAGAGAGAGCGAGGCCAGGAACATTCAGCAGCTAGACATTTATCTTCCCAACTAGAGATTGCGCCCCGCCAACTTGAAAACGTTACAGAGCGAGCCCCGGCGCAAGACGCTCGCGCGCGCCTCCGCTACTTTCTCCCCACACGAATTGCAGTATCGAATTCTCTCGAGCTCACGACGAAAGAGAAAAAAAGAAAACACTCTTCTTAAATAGGCAAAAACGACGTCAGGGAAGAGGAAGAAAAAAACATGCAATCTCCGTTCCAAGAAACAGCGGCCCCGCCGCCGCCGCCGTTGCTCCACCCCAAAACCTCCTCTCCGTCCCGCCCGGTCTTCCTCATCGGGATCAGCGCGAGCACGAGCACGCCGCCCAAGAGCGGGATCCTCCTCTCACCTGCAAAGCTCCCGAAACCTCCCTCGAGCCTGAGGAAGGCGGCCAGGGCGGAAGCCTCGTCGCCAGCGCGAAAGACCTCTCCGTCCTTGTCGTCGCCGGTGCAGGCCAAGCAGCCGCTGTCGCCCCACCACGCCAAGGCCGCCGAGCACCTCCTCATCGCCGCCGACGAGCTCGAAGCCACGACGAGGACAGGAGGCGATGGCGGAGACGATGACGGCGGGGAGTCGACGGACACGGCGATGGCGGCGGCGGAGCGCGCCCTCGTGTGCGCGGACGCGCCCGACGCGGCCGTCGCCGCCCGGGAGCGGTCGTTCCGGGGATGCAGGCTGACGGCCGGGGCGGTGGCCGCGGCAGCGTCCTCGGGGGCGCTCTTTGTCGCGGGCTCGAGCGAGGCGGCGACCTCCGCGGCCCGCGAGATCGAAGAGGACGAGGCGGCAGCTGAGGCGGCAGCCGAGGAGGTTGAAGACGAGGCGGCGGTGGCAAAGCGAGTAGCGGCGAGGAAGGCAAGAAGGGCCGCCCGCGCCGCCTCGGCGGCCAGGAGAGGGTCGGCCTCGTCTTCCCCGCTCAAGAGCCAGCAGCGAGCTCCATGGTCTTCGCCTTCGTCGTCCTCCCGGCGCCAGCTCTACGTTTCTTCGCCGTCGTCGTCGCGGGACAGGAGAAACTCGCTGCGATCGGAGGAGGAAGCTGTTGCTGCTGCTGTCGCTGCTCCCTCCGAGGAAGAGAACTTCGCTATCGAGGAAGCCGAACACGAGGCGGCTGAGCTCGCGGGGGCGGCCTTCGCCGCGGCAGGGGCCGCCTCGGCGGTGGCGGCAAGGGCGAGGGCTTTTGCGGCGGCGGTGGCCGGCGGACGGGAGGTGGAGGAGGTCGAGAAGGAAGAAAAGGAAGAAGACGCCGCCGCAGCTGCAGCAGCTGCCGCTGCCGCCGCCGTTCACCCGCAGGGTCTCGGCGCTTTACTCGCTGCCTCTCCCTCCGGGAAGACCCCCGTCGTCGCGAGGCGACAGCAGCAGGGAGGAAGGACCGGAGCGAGCCCCCGCGCTTCCTCGTGGGGAGTGTCGAGGCTTTCCCGCAGGCCGGTCCCTTCTCCTTCGAGGCTCGCGAGCGCCGCTGCGGCAGCAGCCGCGGCTGTCGCGTCGTCCAGCTCCTCTTCGCTCCGTCGCCCTCTCCCGCTGACGCCCGCTCAGGCCTCGCGAGCGGCCCGGAGGGCCGCCGCCGCCGAGTCCGCCGTCTCCGCCGCCTCGCTGGCGGCGCGCTCGCTCACAAACGTCGTCGCCGTCGCCGCTGCGGCCGTCGCCGAGGTCTCCGACGGGGTCTCCGGGGCGGCGGGGGCCGCCGGGAACGCCGCTCTCTTCTCTGCGAGAGCCGCCGGGAAGGCCGCCGCCTTTTCCGCGGGGGCCGCGGCCGCCGCCGCCCTCGCGGTGCCGCTCGCGCTCGCCTCCCTGCTGGCGCTCTGCCTCCGCTCCGTAGGCTCGGCGCTCGCACGCGCCGCCTCGGCCTCGCTCGCCGCGGCCGCGGTCGCGAGGCCCCACGCTCTCCGTGCCGCGTCTCTGGCGGCCTTCTCCATCGTCGTCCACGCGCTGCTGGAGCTGCGCCACGAGCAGACGCGCGCGGCGGCGTTCTGCGGGACCGCGGCGCTGTTTGGCAGCAGTGCGGCGGTGCCGAGGTGGTGCGCCCTCCGCGCGCCGAGGAAGACGGGACTCTGGTTTTGAGCCCTTTTTTTAGAGAGCTTTTTTATGGGTGCTTTCCTTTTTTAAATGACCGACGGGAAATGAGATTTATGCCGTCGCTCTCGTATAAATAATGGAGAGGCGTTGAGTTTTTCGAAAGAGAGAGAGAGAGAATGCAAAATTCAAAAAAAACAAGATGCGATATTTTTCTTCCGTTCTCTCTCAACTTAATTTTACAGTCCCTCTTCCTCCAGGAGGTCCGCTAGGCCCTTCTTTCTCGACGTGCGGGACACCCTCCGGTCCTTTTTCGGGTTGAGCAAAGCCTCGGCGCGCATGCCCGGCTGCGAGGAAGGGGCTCCGGAAACGCGCGTCCGCTCTCCGGCTCCCGCTCCTGCCCCTCCCCCTCCCCGCTTCGACGACTTCATCCGCACGGCGCCCTGCCTCGCCGCCTTCTCTGCCTGGCGCGCCTTGGTGCTCGACGCGACCTCGCGGAGCTCGTAGAGGGTCTCTACGTACCAGGGGTGGCGCTGCCAGAGGCGAGAAGAAGAAGAAGAAGAAGATGAAGGAGGCCTCGAGTCGTCTCCGCCGCCGCTGCCGCCTTTGTTCCCTTCCCCCTCTCCCGCCTCGCGTGCGCTTCCTTCGTCCTCCTCGTTCTCGCTGTCGACCCCGTCCCGCAGCGCGCACCCCGGCTCCGACACGTGCGCACAGTCCGCGAACGCGCACCGTCCCAGCCTCTCCCTCACTTCGGGGAACAGGCTCGCGAGCTCCGCGGGCTTGACGCCCAGGGACGCGAGGTCGGGCTGGTTGAATCCTGGAGTGTCGGCGAGGAGCGCGACAGCTGCAGAGGCAGAGTCGTCGCCGTCTCCGTTTCCCTCCTCTTCTCCTCCCTCGCTAGCCATCGGCAAGGGGACGAGGCAGACGTGCCTTGTAGTGTGCCTGCCTCGACCTGCGCGGGAGACCTCTCCGACCGCGAGCAAGGAGGAGGAAGAAGAAGGAGAAGAAGAAGAAGAGGGAGAAGCTTCTTCGCCGCTCTCGTCGCCGTCGCTCCCGTCGTCCCCGTCGTCGCAGCGCTCCTCGCCCTCCTCCGCCTCCGCCTCCGCCTCCTCCTTGCTCCTCTGGAGCAGCGCGTTGATCAGGCTCGACTTACCCACGCCAGAGGGCCCCGCGAGCACGGTCACGCGCCCGCGGAGGGCCGGGAGCAGCGAGGAGACGCCGCCGAACGACGACGAAGAAGAAGGAGAGGCGCCGCTCAATCGCGTCGTTGTCGGGAAGACGTCGTAGCCCCACGACCGCAGCATCTCCGCGCTCGCCCTCAGCTCCTCCTCGGGCACCAGGTCCGCCTTGTTCAGCGCCACACTGACCGGCAATTCCGCGGCCTCGGCGGCCAGCAGGAACTTGGAAGCGTTGCGCGGCTCGAGCGGCGGCGAGGCCGCGGCGAGCACGACCAAAACGTGGTCGGCGTTGGCGACGGGCGGATCTGTGAGGACGCTCGAACGCGGGAGCAGTACGGCGTCGACTGCCCCTCGGGAAGAGGCCCAGTCTATCCCGGACACGGCGACGCGGTCGCCCACGAGCACGGACTGGCGCATCTTTTTTAGGAGGGCGCGGACGGTGCAGAGGAGCTCGGGGCGGGGGAAAGGCGACGAGGTTGAGGCGGCCGAGGTCGAGGTTGAGGTCGACGGAGCCGATTCTCCGTCGACCGAGTCCACGCGGACGCGGACGAAGTTGGCCTGCGCGCTCATGACCTGCCCCAGGATCTTCTCGGGGGCGTTCTCCGGCACTAAGAACGAGGGCGCCTCTCGCCGGTCTTTCTTCCGGTCTCCTGGCGCGGCAGAGGCGGAGGCGGCGATGGCGATCGACCGCCGGGTGTCGGCGATTGCCATGGAAAAAAAGAGAGAGCCTCGGTTACGAGGGCCGAATGCGAGCGCTTCAGTGCTCGCGAGCGCGCGCTGCTGCTCGTGAGACGCCAGGACGGTGACCGCTACGCGTCTGGTGGGCGACGAAATCAGTAGCCTGCGCATGCCGAGCGCGAGAGGCGCCGACATTGAAGAGCCGCCGAGGTTTCGACCTCCCCGGGCTCGAGCTCTTTCTGCTCCTCCTCCTCCTCCTCCTCCTCGACCAGTAGCGAGTCTCCCGCGGGCCTCGCCGCCGCCGCTGCTGCTGCTGCTGCCGCCTGCGGCAGCCGCCGCCGCAGCCGATGCGGGCCTAGGGGAGGCCCGAATTGTCTTCTTCGATGGAGGCGAAAGGAGGGAAGAGAGAAGAAGGGGACAAGGAAGAAGTCCGAGAGGTGGCTTTTTGGGAAAACAGCAGTAGTGACGAGAGACATTTTACAAAACAAAAAACAAAGCGAAAGAAAAACTCCCTCCGAGAGAGTCTCTACCGTCTGCCGAGCTTCAGCGCCGGGAAGCACGCCCCGAGCTCCGTGCCCTCCTTCTCTCCCACGAGGAGCTTCACCGCGTACCTTCGGTGCGGTTTCCCAGCGGGGGAGGACAGAGGAGAAGCAGCAGCAGCAGCAGCAGCTTCCTCTCCGCCGTCGGCGCCTATCTCTTCGCTGCCGCTCTCCTCCTCGCCGTCTTTCCCTCCTCCTTTGGCGCTGCGAGAGACCGGGCTCGCCCTCGCCCCAACCTCCCTGAAGGAGCTCGCGAGCTCCCTCGCCGACGCCTTGAGCTCGGCCCTCAGCGCCTCGAACGCCGCGGGAGCGAGGCTCCCGTCGCCGGCCAGCAGCGAGAGCACGAGGGTCAGGGACGCGAGCTTGCGCTCCGGGAGCCCACCCCGCGAGAAGCTGAGCGCGAGCGGCGACGCGGGGGAAGCCGGCCCCGCGGCAGCGCTGCTCGCGTAGTCCCCGCTCTCGAGCATCGGCCGCAGCAGGTCCGCGGACACGCCCAGCTTTTCTCCGAGGGACTCGTAGCCGCCCCTCGAAGGGTCGACGCGCAGCGACCTCGGGGCGCGGCGCAGGCGCAGCGCGGCGGCGAGGAGCGCGAGCGCGCGCAGGCTGCGGCGCTGGCCGCCGCCCCGTCCGCCCTCCTCCGCCGCCGCCGCGCCTTCCTTCTCCGCGCGCAGCAGCAGCGCCGAGGCTCTCGCCAGGACGCAGGCGGGGAACTCCTCGACGGCGGGAGCACAGGGAGAGGAGGGAGAGGCGACAGGTGCCTCCTTCCCTCCGGCGCCCCCTCCTCCGTCCTCGGTCTTCACCAAGGTCGCCGCCTGAACCAGCCTGTCGGCCGCGGCCTCCAGCGCCGCCAGCGCCCCCGCCGGGACCAGCTCGTCGAGTACGTACGCCTCGTGCACCGTCGTGGCTCTTGGATGGTGCTTCGGGAGCGTGACGGCGCGAGACGCGGCCGCGGCGGCCGCGGCGGCGTCTCGGGGAGTTCCGGCAGCGGCGGCGTCGGCGGCGGCCCTCGTCAGGAGCGCGCCGACGCCCGCGGCGGCCGCGCCGCCGCCGAGCGCCGCGTCGCCGTCGCCGTCGATCGCCCCTCGCGCGGCAGCGGCCAGCTTCTTCCGCGACTTCTCGGACCCGAAAGCCGCGACGAGAGCGCGCTTGGCCCCCGCGGTAGCCGCGCGGTCGGCGCGCTCGGCGAGCGAGACCGCGGCGGCCGCGGCGGCGTCGTCGCCGGCCGCGGCGGCGAGTGCGGCAGCCTCCCTGGCCGCGCGGGCGCCGGCGTCGCCCCCGACGACCGCAGCAGCAGCCGTCGTGGAAGGGGGAGAGGGGAGGGCGAGGGCGCCGTCGTCGCCCCCGAGCCAGTCGCGGCCCCTCCTCGCGCGCGGGGCGAGCCTGAGGGGCCCGCCCGCGGTGGCCAGGCGCGAGTAGGCGATCTCGCCCGTCGCGCGGTCGACGCTCGCGACGGCAAAGGCCGGGGCGGAGGAGGAGGCGGGGGAGGGCGGGGGGTTCCCCGCTGCCCTCTTCTTGTTGGCGATGGTGTTCTTCGTCGCCCTTGGTGCGGCTCCGACAAAGTCGGCGTCGGTGCCCTGGAGGGGTGAGAGGGTTTTTGGTTCGGTCGCGGAGGAGGAGGAAGAGGGGAAGAAAGGTCGTCAGGGAAGAAAGGTCGGGGTCGCGGCTAGGAAAAGCACCGCCCTTTTGATGCCCTCGCCCCTTTCTTTTCTTCTTCCTCTCTCTCTCTCCCTATACATATTATCTTACCGCTCGGGCGACGACGAGCAGCTGCTGGCCTCCTGGGCCGTCCTCGTAGGCCTCCCACCCCGAGACGGGAGGGTGGAAGCCCGCGGGGAAGGAGACGACGAGCGGATTCGCTGATTGTTCGCCGGCAGAGGCGGCGGCGGCGGCCGAGAGCGACGACGGCCGCATGCGCCACGAGGAGTCGGCGCGACGCGGCTCCTCGACCGTCATCGTCTCTCTTTTTTTTGTGGGAGAGTGAACAAGGGGCCGAGATGCTCGTGCTCTGAGGAGGAAGAAGAGCGAGGCAGGATCCGTTCGTTGAGAGAGCCGAGAGGACCTCTCCGATGCTCTTTCGTTTTTCGCTGTCGAACCGGATGCAAGTGGAGCAGCAGCGGTTGCCATGTTCACTCCTCTTCTGCTCTCTCGCTCGGACGTCGCTCGACGATCGCACCGTTCGGGGGAGCAAAAAAAAGACGTCATGTCCAACGCCCAGGCCCTGGTCGATCAGGCGCTCGCCGCTGGCAGGCTCGACGACCTCGCCGCCTCGCTCGACGCGGCGGAGCTGCAGGTAGAGAAAGAGCGAGAGAAGGGAGGAGGAGGAAGAGAACGAGAAAGAGAGACGAGCGACGAAACGATGGGCGAAGCCTTCCCCCCTCTCTCCCACCTCACCTCCCGCGTCTTCTCCCCCTCTCTCTTCCCCCCCCGGAACCCCCGACGACGCCACCGACGACCGCCAACCAGGCCCCCTTCGCCGCCGGCGACCCCCTCTCCCCTCCCTGGCCCGCCGCGGCGCACCTCCTGGCCCACGCGGGCAGCGCCTTCTCGCCCTCCGCCTCCCCCTCTCGCCCCCCGCCCTCCGCCCCCGCCGCCGCCCCCCCCGCCGCTCCTCTCGGCGCTGCCTCCCCCTCCGCCTCTCCAGGGCGGACGGCGCTCGACGACGCCCGCCTGCTCTGGCGCCGCCTGCCCCCGGCCTCGCGGGAGCGGCCCGCGGCCCGCGCGGCGTTCGCGCTGCTGCGGGCCCTGTGGCTGCCCGACCCGGTCGCGGCCTGGCGCGTGCTGGGGGACAGCTTCGGGGTCGGCGGCGGCGGCGGCGGCGGCGGCGGAGGCGCGGTCGCCGCCGACCCGGCGCTCGCGGCCCTGGCGGCGCGCGTCGCCTCGGGCCTGCGGGCCAGGGTCGCCGCCGTGCTCCCGCGGGCCTTCTCGCGCCTCCCGCTGCCCCGGGCCGCGGCGCTGCTGGGGTTCCCCGCGGGGACCGTGGAGGGCGCCGCGGCCTTCGAGGCCTTCGTGGCGGGGCAGGGAGGGTGGGAGGCCTGCGACGGCGCGCTGTCGCTGCCGAGGCCGCCTGTCGCCGCCCTTGCCGCTCCCTCTTCTGCCGGGGCTTCCGCCGCTTCCGCTGTCTCCGCGGCGGCGGCCCTGACTTCCTCCGAGGACGAGCTCGCCAAGCTCTCCAAGTACATTCTGCAGCTCGAGGCCGGGGCTTGAGAAGAAAAGAGAGAAAGAGAGAGGAGGGGGAAGAAGAGAAAGAAAGAGAGAGGGGAAGGAGAGAGGGAGAGAGAGAGAGAGAGAGAGAGAGAGAGAGAGAGAGAGAGAGAGAGAGAGAGAGAGAGAGAGAGAGAGAGAGAGAGAGAGAGAGAGAGAGAGAGAGAGAAAAAG
>Ga0114918_10000736_pt1 | contig 28755 bp, 22 predicted proteins | sample LantaG_FD_87015 | JGI IMG/M metagenome (GOLD analysis project Ga0114918, IMG submission 87015) | Deep subsurface microbial communities from Baltic Sea to uncover new lineages of life (NeLLi) - Landsort_02402 metaG | ecosystem: Environmental > Aquatic > Marine > Oceanic > Sediment | place...
AGGAGGAGAGGAAAAAAATATGTAAAAAAAAAGGTTGTTTGGTGAGTTTTAGAAAAAAAAAAAAGCGACAGGAAAAAAAAAAAAAAAAAAAAACTGACTCTCGAGGAGGAAGAAAAAAGTCAAAACTCACCGTCAGCTGCCCCACGTGCGACAGCGCGTACTGCAGGCCGTCCGCCAGCTGGTACGCGTCCACGTTCCCCAGCCTGTACTGCACGTGCGCGTCGACCAGGAGCTTGGTCAAGCGCAGCACCTCGCGGCACAGGTGGAACGCGTTGCCGAAACGCGACTTTTTCCTCTCCTTGGTCGTCAGCGTCTTGACTGGCTTGAGGTTGAAGTTGTAGTCGAGGTGCAGGTAGTTGAGCCCTTTCCGCACGATCAGCAGGTTGAGCATGTTGTAGCCCTGCCTGCAGACCTGGAGGCCCGCCTCGACCCAGTCCAGCTCCGTAGACTGGAAGAACTTGGTGGCGCGGAGCGACTTCATCAGCGAGCGCTTCTTGCACGCGACGGGCGCGCGCGAGTGCAGTGCCGTGAGCACAGCTCCTTTCAGCAGCTTCTGGTAGGAGACCCGCACCTTGACCGGGTAGCCCCCCGGGCAGCGCTCGGAGAACCAGGAGGCCACGAGGGGGATATCCATGGGCCTGCGGGTGCGTCCGGCGCGGGCATTGAACGGCGGCGGGGCCCAGAGCAAGGCGATGCCGGCGGCGGTCGACGGCGGCGCGAGCGGGAAAGGCTGGAGCAGAGGGGTCGCCATCGACGCAGGTAGGCGGAAAGGAGTGGTGGAAGAAAAAGACGGTCCAGCAGCAGCAGCAGCAGCAGCAGCGTCCCCAAAGTCGTCGACCGAAGAGGAAGAGGAGGCGAGCAGCTCGGCCTCGGCCTCCTCGGCAAAGAAGGGCGCGGCCGCCGCAGGAGTCGACGACGCCGAAGCGTTGTCGACCTCCATCTTCTTCTTCCCCCCTCCTCTTCCTCCCTTCTTCACTTCTCCGCCTCCATCCCCGTCCTCCCCGCGCCTGTAGGCCGAGATCGGGTGCAGCAGAGGGTCGAAGTAGAAGGCGGGCAGGTCAGGGTCGTCCGCCTTGATGTACATCAGCGCCGGGACGTGGTACGGCGCGACGGCGACGCGCCGCGGCCTCGAGGTGTACAGGTGCGGGAAGGCTACCTTGTACTCGGAGCGGATCGGAGCGCGCACGACGAGCTTGTTGATGTCGTTGAACTCGTTCCAGTCGTCGTCGCGGCCGTCGCCGTCCCGGAACAGGGGCTCGAACTTGGGGCCACCGGGGATCGCGATGTTGAGGGCCTTGGCCGTCGCGAACGCGTCGCCGTTGAAGAGGTAGAAGTAGTTTGGGTCGACGGCGTCCGACAAAAGCTGCCCCCCGAGGCGGTAGAGCGTTGCCAGCACGTCCAGGGGCAGGCGCCAGGACCTGTACGAGGGCCCGTTGACGATACCACCACCGGCGCGGCCAGAGCGGGCGTCGTACCTCAACGGGCGGATCCCATCATAGAGCCACCTCGCCACCTCGCCGTCCTCGTCCTCGTCGAGCTCCATCTCCACGGCCTCCAGCGGGTCCACGTCGAGAAGGTTGTCGGCGTAGTCCAGGGGGGGTTCCTCGTCGTCGAACGGAGGGAAACGCATGCGCTTGAAGTGCCTGCGGTCGCGCTTCTCGCGCCGCATCATCACCCACATCGTGCCCCACTGCGCGATGTAGACCGGCTCGATCACGCGCGGCACCTCGTCCACAAACGTGATCGCCCCGGTCACGTGGTACAGAGCTCGCACGTGCCTAACCTGCTCCCAGGGCATCGGCATGTTCTCGAGCAGCTTGAAGACGGCGTGCGGGACGAACTTGAGCGCGCCCAGGTAGACGCGGCGGTCGGCGCGGAACTTGCGCGCGCTCATGTCGCCGTGGTCGCGGACGATCTTGCGCACGTGCTCCGGGGGCATGTCCTCCTTCGGGGGAAGGGCTGCGGTGGAGGCGCCGCCGTACTTGCGGCGGGAGGAGAAGCGCTTGGAGTTGAGCGAGATCCATTTCTGGGCCTGTGTGTGTGGAGTTGAGAGAGAAGAGAAGAGAGAGAGAGAGGTTGAGAGGTTGAGAGCGGAAAAGAAGAAGCACGGAAAGCGACGGCGGCGAGCGAGCAAAAAAAAACGTCAATCAAGAGCGATGGAGAGGCGATCGCCTCAAGCGATCCGCGAACGAGCCATTTTCTCTTATTTCTCTCCACGAGGGAACAGAAGACGTCGTCTCTGCGGCCGTGCGCAAGAAAGAACAGAAAAGAAAGAAAGACAGCGAGGAGAAAAGAGGGGCGAAGATTCGCAAGACGGCGGCGACGGCGGACGAAGAGAAAAAGAAAAACATCAGCTTCAAACTCACCTTTTGCTCCAACGCCTGCTCCGCCGTGAGCGTCGGCCTGCCTCCACCACCACCGGGAGCGGCAGCAGAAGCTCCAGCTGGAGGTCCAGAGCCGGAGGGAGCTCCTCCCGCAGGAGGGCCTGCGCCCGAGGGCGGGTGCTGCATCTCAAAGGCGAGGAGGAGACGAAGAAGAAAGAAAAAAAGAGGAGACGGCGGCGATGGAAGCGGCGACGACGCCTCTCTTCTTTGTCTTTGTTTCTTTCCTCTCTCTTTCTTGTTTAGGGCCTGCCAAGCGCGAAGAGGCGGGGCCTCTAGTGCGGATGGTTGCTCTCTAGCTGGAGAAAAAGAGAGAGCGCGAAGACTGCGAGCGAAAAAGAGTTGCTTCTTCTTTTCGGCGAGTCGAAATTGTGGAAGAACCGAGCGAGTTTTTTCTTTCCGCCTTCACTTCGATCGCCCCCTCCTCTGCTCTGATCAAATGCTTTCGAGACTGGCGCTCTCGTGCCGCCTCGCTGCCAGCGTCCCGATTTCCAGAAACTTTACAGCAGCTTCAGCTCATCAAGCGCGATCTCTGCTGCTAAAAAGGGACTTCAGAGCGTCAAACGCAGCGAGAAATCGTCCTTCGAAGGTCGCAATGGCAACCTCTCAACCGCCTTCGACCTTGACCCCATCGACCTCGTCGACCTCGGACGACGTCGCCGTCGTCTACTGCACAACGCCCAACGCCGAGGTCGCCCGCTCCCTGGCCAGGCACCTCGTCTCCTCCGAGACCCAAAGGCTCGCAGCGTGCGTCAACATCCTCCCCGGGGTCACGTCGATCTATTCCTGGAAGGGCACGGTGGAGGAAGACAGCGAGGTCTTGTTGGTAATCAAGACCCGAAAGCAGTTGCTCCCTCTCCTGGCGGAAGAGATCAAGGCGAAACACCCTTACGAGTTGCCCGAGGTCCTGGCCCTGCCCGCGATCGGGGGCAGCGAGGGGTATCTGCGGTGGGTGGTGGAGGAAACGACGAGGAGCAGCAAGGGATGAAGAGAGAAGGGGAAAACGCTTGTCAAAAAACATCAAACAAAAGTTAAACTTTTTCTTTTTTTCTTTCTCTTTACATCATCATCGCCTCCGGCGGAGGGAACCCGGGAGGCAGGCCCGCCGCCGCCGCAGCAGCAGCCGCTTGCTGCTGCTGCTGTTGTTGCAACTGCTGCTGTTGCTGCTGCTGCATCTGCTGCTGTTGCTGCATCTGCTGAGCTGCTCGCCTCTGCTGCTGCGCCGCGGCAAACTGAGCAGCGGACCCGCCCGCGGCCGCGTGCGCATCCAGCGTGTCCATCTGCTTTCTCACGGCCATCATCACCTGTGCGACGCGCTGCCTGGCCACGCCCAGCCTCCGGAGCTCGTCCTCCGGGGCCGGGGCGCCGAAGTGAGCCGCTGTCGAGTAAGGTCGCGGCGAGGGCCTGAGGCCGACAAAGCTGTTGCCGCCGGGGCCGCCGCCCCCACCTCGCGCCTTGGAGGCTGCCCTCCAGAAGGCCTCCCGCGGCTCCGTGAAGACGACCTCGTCGTAGACCTCCGCCACGACGGGCTTTTTTAAATTGGTGCCCTGCGGGTCGGCGTCGGAATAAAGTCTGAGCTTGTGTGCGAGCTCCAATGGGGGCTCCCCCGCGGCGTCGACAAAGTGCAAGACGGCGGTCAGGTCGAACTCGCCCCACCCCATCTCGGAGAGCTCAAAGGGAGGCTCGGATATCTCCCGCGTCGGGTTGTGGAAGGTCGGGTGCAGGTTGAAGACGACCTTCGAGACGATGTCGGAGATGTCCTCCCCCGCCGCGGCGACGGCTTGGCTATTATCGGCAACAGAAGAAGAAGTTCCGGGGGTGGCCTTTTTCGGTGGCGTCGCTCCTCGGACGTAGACCGTCCACTTGTGCGTCTCCGCTTCCGTCGCCTTCTTGCCCAGGGGAAACGCGCAGGAGCCCAGGACGACGGGGAGGACGAGCTCGACGCCTCGGACGCGGCGTTCGCCGTCCTGGAAAGAAAAGGTTGAGGTTGAAGAGGTCGAAGAAGGGAAAAAAATGAAAGTGAGCAATCCCATCCAATCGAACCCATCATCGCGTATTGCGAATGCCTTCCTGAGCAACGATCGCGCTCTGCTCTTACTATAAGATAAATGCACGTCTCCTCTCTGCTCTCGCAAAAAAAAACTATCAAACCGTACCGGCCCAACGAAGATTTCGGGCTCGGGATCGGGGGCGACCGGCGTCGTCGCTGCCGCCATCGCCGCCGCTGCTGGTGCTGCTGCTGACAGCATCGTCGCGGCAGCAGCAGCAGCAGGCGGTGCTGCCGCCGTCGAGGGCGCGTCGGCCATCTCGCTCGCAGGCGTGTGCGCGGGAGAGAAAGGCTGAAACGAGCAAGCGAGCGAGAAGAAGCAAAGAAAGAAAGAGAGACTTTTCTTTGGTTCCTTTCTTTATTTCGAAAAAGTGTTTTCGACCATCACAAGTTTGATTGAAAAAAAAAACTAGCTCGCGATGCGCCCCTCGTTCCAGCCGCGCAGGGAAGTATCTGTTATTTCCCAGCTCTCGCACGGTGGACACCGCTTACTATTTCTACCTTCTTGCGCTCGCCAATTACACAACAAACAACAGCTGAGAACGATGGCGGCAGCAGCAGATCCAATCTCAAACTCGACCTCGACGACCCCGACGACCTCAACAACGACAAACATCATCTCCTCCCTGTCCGAGCTGCCGCCTCTCCCATCCTACCCGGCGATCCTACTCGACCAGTTCGGCGTCCTCCACGACGGCTTCATGCCCTACGCCGGTTCGGTCGAAGCGACGCGGTACCTCGCGGAGACCCAGAAGAGGAAGATCTTGCTCCTGTCCAACAGCTCGCGCAGGGCCATCCACGCTCTCAACAAGCTGAGCGCTCTGGGCTTCCGCAGGGAGTGGTTCTTCGGTGCCGTTACCAGCGGCGAGGTCGCGCACAGGCTCCTGGAAGCGAGGAAGAGGAGGGAAGAACGGGGAGATAAAGGCGAAGATGCCGCTGCTTCAGCTTCTGCTTCTGCTATCGTGCTCGACGAACGAGGCGCACCGCTCGACGTTTCTCTTCTCGGCAACAAGTGCTTTCACATCACCTGGGGAGCCCGCGGGGCCGTCTCTGTCGACGGCCTGGGCCTGGAGCTCGTAAGCGATCCAGTTGAGGCCGATTTCATCCTGGCGCACGGCACGGAAGCGATCGGGAGCAGTTCGGGCTCTTCTTCTCCCATCGAGCTCGACGCGCTCCGAGAAATCCTCGAGCAGAGCGCGAAGAAGCAGAAGAAGAAAGAAACCGCCATCCCTCTCCTGTGCGCCAACCCGGATATCGTCACCGTCAACGGCGCAGCGGGCCTGGTGACGATGCCAGGCACGCTGGCGAGGTGGTACGGCGACGCCGGAGGCAGGGTGGTGCTCCTGGGGAAGCCGGGGCCCGCGATTTACTCGGCAGCGGCCGCTCTCTTGAAGGGGAACGAAAAAGATGAAAAAAACGAAAAACCGGCATCGGTTTCTTCTTCCTCTTCTTTCCCTCTGCTGGCGATCGGCGACTCGCTCGAGCACGATATCGCCGGTGCGAGCGGCGCGCCCTGCGCCTCAGGAGTGGACTCGCTGTTCATCGGCGGAGGGATCCACGCAGAGGAGCTCGCGGTTGTCGTCGGAGGAGGAGCAGGAGGAGGAGCGACAGAACAAGTTCTCGACGCCGGCGCGCTCGAGCGGCTGTTGGCGGATCGACCGGGGAGGCAGCGCCCGACGCTCGCAATGAGCTGGTACCGAGTGTAAAAAGCAATTCACATTGTCTTATTTTACAAGCGGGAAACAAAAAATGAAAAAAGAGAGAAAATCTCAGTCGTAGATCACGTCGTCGCCGTCAAAGCCGAAAGCGTTGTTGTTTTGGTTTTCGTTGTTGTTTCCGCCGCCGCCGCGGGTTTCGAAAAAGTCGTCACCGGCGGCGTTGGCGTCGACGTCGTCGTCAAAGGCGGCAAAGACGCCCGTGTTGCTGGCGACGTTGACGCGCTTGGGGGCGCGGAAGTCTGTGCCCGCTGCCCCTCCGGTGGATCCAGGCGTCGGCGCCGTGAGCCCTTCGAGCTGCGTGCTGCCCCCGTTGCAAAACGGCGTGCCGTTGCCCGTCGTCCAGCCCACCGCCGTGGCCGCCGCCGCTCGCAGCGAAGGGGGCCCGCCGCCTGCTGCTCCACAACCTCCGCCTCCACCACCTCCGTTGCCAGACACGCGCTTCCTCTTCCCTAGGTTGATCTGCGTCAGGTCGAGCTTGAACTCGGACAGGTTCTCCAGCGCGGCCGAGGCGCCGCCGGCCCCGGCGCCGGCGACCGCCGCGACCACCCACGCAGCCGCCTGCGCCAGCGCGCCGAGAATCGCCTCTCCGTGCGTCTTCCTCTGATTCTTGGACAGGCGCGGGATCTCTGCCTCGAGCAAGGCTTCCTGGTCCCCGGGGCGAATGATGGCGAGGCGGTCGACGACCTCAGGAGCCAGCGTGACCTGGGTGCGTCGGACGGCGCGAGCGGCGGCAGGGAGAGGGGTGCTTCCGTTTGCCGCAGCGGCCGAAGCCGCTGCCGCCGCCGCCGCAGAAGCAGCCGAGTTCCTCCCCCCGGCGTCGTTGCGCTCGTCGATCGCCACGTTGAGCTGCTGAAGCGCCTCCCTGGCGGCCTCGCGGTGAAGCCTCTCGAGCGGCGCGTTGGCGTGAGCTGCAGCATTGTTGTTGTCGGGAAGAAGGTTTCCGCCATCGTCGTCGTCCTCGTCGTCGAGAATGATATCGGCGACGACTTGCCCAGAAGCGACGTTCCTCCGAGGCCCCGCCGCCGACGCCGCGAGAGCCGCCGCGCGGAGGGAGGCCTCCTCGTTGGCCGCCCTGGCCGCCGCGGCGGAGACGGCGAGCGCGATGTTGTTGCTGTTGTTGGCTGAGGGCCTCGCGCTCCCGCTGCCGGAAGCTCCACCTCCACCTCCACCACTTCCGCTTCCGCTGCCGAGCGCACTCCCCGCGTCGGGAAAAGTCATCCACACCCTCTCCCGCCCAGCAAAGACCGCCGCGGCCCTCTGCTCGTTGATGCGCAGGGCAGCGGTCACGCTCCCGTACTCGTTATCTGCGCGGTAGGTCTGCTCCCTCAGGAGTCCCTTGCCGACCAAGAAGCGGACCAGCCTCGCGACGGAGGCCTTGTTCGAGAACATAGACTTGAGGTCGAGCGACGACGGAGACGAAGACGAGGCCGACGCGGCAGCAGCGTTTCCGTCCCCGCCAAACCCGCGGAGCATCACCCCGTGGTCCGGCAGCCTGTCGTGTCCCCTTTCGCGCACTGCCTTGGTCAGCGAGCCCCTAAGCACGTCGACGACGTGCGAGACGGAGGCGGACTTGTCTCCGGCCATGGCCCGGACCACGCGCATCGCCGCTGCGGCCGCGGCGGTCACGTCGGCGCGCGCGGCCCTCGAGGCCGCTCCGGAACAGCACAGGTCGCAGCCTCGCTGGCACGTCTTGCGCGGGTCAGAAGCCTCCCCGAAGTGTGCCAAGATGATCGACCGGCGGCAGTCGACCTCTTCCTCGCAGTAAGAGACCATCGCGTTGAGCGAGTCCATGTTGGACTCGAGCACGTCGGGTGGCGAGCGGTTCTCCTGCGCCGACGTCGTCAGCATGTGCCGGGTCCGGATCGCATCGGCATACGAGTACAGCAGCACGCACGCCGCTTTTTTACCATCTCGCCCTGCCCTCCCGGTCTCCTGGTGGTAGCCCTCAAGCGACTTGGGCAAGGCCCAATGCACGACGAAGCGGACGTCCGCCTTGTTGATCCCCATCCCGAAGGCGACCGTCGCGACAATGACCTGGGTGCGCCCGAGGGTCCAGTCGCTCTGCACCCGCTCCCGCTCCTCCGCAGGCAGGTTGGCGTGGTAGTGTCCCACGCGAGGGGCGGAGCCGCCACGGAAGTTGCCGTTCCTTTCACCGTTGTTGCGGGAAAAACCCAGCTTCTCGCTCAGGGCCTGCTGGAGGTCGGCCGCGACGCGCTCGCACTCGTTCCGCGACAGCGCGTAGACGATCCCGCACTGGAGCTTCCCGCCGGGCGAGACGAAGCGCTTGGCGATGAGGTCTGCCAGATCCTCTAAAGCGGCAGCATTCTTAGAAGGTTTCTTGCGCACCTCGTAGTGCAGGTTGGGCCTGTTGAACGACGAGCGGAACCGGAGGCACTCCTTGATGGCCAGGGCCTGGACGACGTCGCGCTCGACCCGCGGGGTCGCCGTCGCGGTCAGGGCCATGACCGGTAAAGTTGGGTAGCGCCTCTTGAAGACGGCGAGGCCCTTGTAGTCGGGCCTGAAGTCGTGGCCCCACTGGGAGACGCAGTGGGCCTCGTCGATGACGACGCGGGACTGAGGAAGACAAGAATCAGATTTAGTTTTTTTTTTGGAAAGAGAGGTGGGAGAAAGAAAAAAAAAACAGGTTTTCTCTTCTCTTCGTCTCTCTATTCTGGCTCGCTCGCTCGCTCGCTTTCTTTCTCTATTTCTTACCAGGTGCCCCCTCGCGCTCAAGTCGTCGAAAGCCCTCATGATCGCGTCCGACCTCGCGACCTTCTCGGGCGTCACGAACAACACCTTGATCGCCGGAGGGGAGCAGCGCAGGTCGTCCATTATTTTCCGCGTCTCCTCGTAGGGCTGCGCCGCGCTCAGGAAGCCGCAGGCCACGCCCGCCTCCCCCAGGTGGTAGACCTGGTCCTGTATCAAAGAGACAAGAGGAGAAACCACCACTGTGACCCCGGGGCTGAGTAAGGCAGGGAGCTGGTAGCACAGCGACTTTCCTCCGCCCGTCGGCATCAGCACGAAGACGTCTTTTCCGGCCAGAGACGCGTTGATCGCCATGAGCTGGTGGTAGCGGAACTTCGGGTTGCCGAAGTAGTCGAGGTTGGCCTAGCGGGCCGCGGCGGACCAGGGGAAGTCCTCGCGGGACCACGTAGGGTCGGCGGTGCCGTCTGCCGCTACACAGTCGAGGTTTGCGGTGTTGTTCGAGGAGTCCAGCGGCGCGCGGAGGGAAGGGTCGGGGATGCGCTCTCCGGTCTCCGGGTCGAGGAGAGGGGCAGGGAAGTTGGTGTTTCCGCCGCCGCCGCCGATGAGGAAGGAGGCGCCCTGGGCGAAGGAGGAAGAAGGAGCAAAGTTGTTATTGTTGTTGAAGTTGTTTCCGGCGCTGCCGAGGTAAGAGCCTCCGATTCCGCCGCCGCCGCCACCGTCGCCTCCGAGCTCAAAGTTGGACGAAGACGGGAAGCTCTGCTGCTGGTGCTGCTGCTGTTGGAACTGCTGCGAGACAGCGGGAGGAGGAGCAGGCGCATCAAAGCTGCTCGCTGCTCCTCCTCCACCTCTGACTCCACCTCCACCACCTCCTCCAAACACCCCGCTCCCGCTCTCGGCCGCGGCCTTCGCCGCCTGCAGCCTCAGCCGCTCCTGCTTCAAGAGGGACGGGTCGCCTCTCCCATCGATCAGGTCGTCGCAGACGCGGAGCAGGGCCTCGTTGATCTCCGAGAGGGAGCGGGTCGGGGGAGCAGAAGGAGGAGGAAGAGGCTGCTGCTGGAAGGAAGAAGGCTGCTGCTCCTGCTGGTGAGAAAACTGTTGCTGCTGCAGCTGGTAGGGAGGCCTTTGCTGCTGCCAGACCTGAGAAGTCGGCGCAGGTGGCCTCGGAGCGGCGGCGGCGGCGGCGGAGGCGGCGGCGGCGGCGGCGGTCGCGGCGGCGAGCACGGCGTCGATGTCCTCGAACCTGAGAGCGTCGTCGTCGTCGCCGCCTCCGCCGCCGTCGCCGCTGGCTCCAAAGATGCCGAGCGAGAGCTGCGGAGGAGGAGGAGGAGATCCGTTGCCTCCGCTTCCCGTCAATGTGCGCTGCTGTTGGTTCTGGTGCTGCTGCTGTTGCTGGTGCTGCTGCTGAGCTGGCGGCGGAGGCGGAGGAGGAGGCTGCGTGCGGGGCGGCGGCGGAGGCTGCCAGTGCTGCGCTGAGGCTGCCGCTGCTTCGTCAGGCTTGACCTCTCGGATGAGAGCAGCGGGGGGCTGGGCGAGGGGCACGGCCGCCGGAGCCAGGGACAGCGTCTTCAGGGCGTGCTGCACCTCTGCGGACGAGGCGCGTGGAGGTGGCGCTTCGGCGGCGTTGAGTTGGGCGCGCCTGGTGTTTGGAGGAGGTGGAGGTGGTTGAGGTTGAGAGAGAGAGCGGCGCTGCTGAGCGAATCGTCGTTCGATTTCGAGTTCAACTCCTCTCTCTTCTTCTCTTACCTCGCTTCACCGCCCCTACTGCCGGCAGCCTCCCTGTCGTTCTCCGGTCCGGCGTACATAAAGCCCCAGGACTTCGAGGTAGAGGCCGCCAGCGCCGAGGCAGCGTGCTCGCCGACGTTGGTTCGAGTCGTCGCCGAAGAAGAAGAAGAGAGTGGCATTCGCACGGGCACTGCCGCCGCGTGGTGCGACATTCCGATCTGGATTTGGTGTCGCTGGAAGCAGGAGAGAGCGTAGCAGTCGCTGACGAGGACGGAAGAGTGAAAAGCTCCCCGACAAGGAGGGTGCACGCGAGGGAGATTCGAATTGGAAGAGCAGGCGCAACTGCTGCTCGACGGAATTCGAAGTGAGCGTCGGTTTCTTCTTTCACTTCGACCTCTTTCTTTTCTTCTCTCTCTCTCTCTTCGTCTCTCTGTCTCTTCATTCTCCTCGCCCGAGCAGCAGTAGCAGCTATGCGCCTCTCCCTCTCCCGTGCCGCTTCGGCGACGTCCCCGTCAGCCTCTGCCGCATCGCAATCAGCGCCGCCGATGGCCCTTCTGCGCAAGGCGAGCTGGAAGCATTCGTCGATTCTTCTTCCTAGACGACGAATCGGCTCCTCCTCTTCTGCCTCTGCTGCTGCTGCCTCTGCGAACAATGACGGGCTCGAGCCGCCGGACGTGCGCAAGCTGGCCAAGATGGCACAGCTCGAGGTGACGGACGAGGAGGTAAGGTGGTGGCGTTGGCTTTGAGGGAGAGAACAGCAGCGGCGGGCGTTGAATGCATCGAAAGCGGCAGCCGTCGAACGACGAACTCAAAAACCTCAACCTCTCTCTTTTCCCACCACCACCACCAACAACAACAACTCTCTCTCTTTCTTCCAGGTCGCCGACTGGGAGCCCAAGATCCGCAAGATCGTCTCGTGGTTCGACCAGCTCCAGGCCGTGGACCTGGAGGCAGAGGAAGAGAAGGAGCGCCAGGCAGAGGCGAAGAAAGGAGGAGCAGGGAAAACGCAAGCGACGGCGGCGGAGTTCTTCTCTCTCCGCGCAGACGAGGTCTCTCAGTTCGGCGGGGACCCTACCGACGCCCTGCGGGAAGCGCCCGAAAAGGAGGGGGATTTCTTGAAAGTGCCCAGGATCATGTGAATTGGTGTGAGAGAGAGCGAGAGAGAGGCGTGTGTAAAAATAGAAAGGCGAAAGAAGAAGAGTTTTATTTTTCACATGTTTTTTTCTTGTCCTTCTTCTCCTCTCTCTCTTTTCGCCAAAACAAAAATGACCTCCGAAACCGACGAGGGCGTCCGCTCCATCGCACTGGCTGCCTTGCCCGCTGACGCATCTTCCATCATCTCGCGCATCGGAGGAGAGGTGAGGTGTTTTGATGGTTGTTGTTTTTTGGAAGCGCGAAGTTTTGAGTTTTTTCGTTGCCATTGTCGCTGACGAAGAAAAAAAAACTCAACCTCGATCTCTTCTTCTGCCCCCCACCCCAAGGTCGAGATCCTCCTCCTGGGCGAGGCCACCCACGGCACCGCCGAATTCTACTCCACGCGCGCCGACGTCACGCTCGCCCTGCTCCGCTCGGGGCGCTTCCACGCCGTCTGCGCCGAGGCGGACTTCCCGGACGCCGACCGCGTCAACCGCTTCGTGCGCCGCTGCCGCGGGAATGCGGGTGGCAGTTCTTCTTCGACTACCCGCGACGACGACGCGCGAGACGCCCTGCGCGGCTTCCAGTCCCGTTTCCCCAAGTTCATGTGGCGCAACGAGCAGTTCCTGAGTCTCGTCGGCGGCATGCGCGAGCTCAACGAGTCGCGCCCGGACCCGGCGCAGCGCTGCTGGTTTGTGGGGATGGACGTATACGCCCTATCTCGCGCCGCCGACGCCGTGGTCTCGCTGCTGGAGAGTTCGGGCGAGGTCGAGGCGGCGCAGAGAGCCAGGGAGCGCTACGCGTGCTTCGACAGGTTCGGCGACGAGGCGTCCGATTACGCCAAGGGCGTCGCGCGCGGGGACCCTGGGTGCGAGGCGGCCGCGGTCTCGCAGCTGGTCGAGACGCTGGAGCGCGAGGCCGCGAGGGCGCAAGAGGCCGCGAAGAGAGGAGAAGCTGCTGCTCAGGCTGCCGCTGAGACAGCAGTTGTAGCTGCTGCCACCGCCGAAGGCTCTTCCGCGGCGTTATCGGAGGCGGCGGACGCTGCGGCGGAGGCAGCGGCGGCCGCGAGCGAGGACGCGCTGGCCGCGCTCTGCAACGCGCGCTCCGTCGTCCACGCCGAGGCCTACTACCGCCAGATGGTCCTGGGGAGACGCTCGACCTGGAACCTGCGCGACTCGGCGATGGTCGAGACGGTGCTGCTGGTCAAGGAGCACCTGGAGCGAGGGAGCGTTTTCAACGTCGACGACGACGAAGAAGACGAAGAAGAGCAAGAAGAAGAAAAAAATGCTTCTTCTTCCGATGCTTCCGCTGCTTCCCAGAAGACCAAACGCATCATCGTCTGGGCCCACAACTCGCACCTGGGCGACGCCCGCGCCACGGCCATGTCCCGCCGCGGCGAGCTCAACGTCGGGCAGCTGCTGCGCCAGCGCTTCGAGCGCCGCGGCAAGCGCGGCGCCGTCTTGAACCTGGGCTTCTCCACTTTCACCGGCACGGTCTGCGCCGCGGGGAGGTGGGGTGGTCCGGCGCTCTGCCGCGGGATCCGCCCGGGGATGCGCGGTAGCTACGAGGAGCTGCTACACAGGGTGGCGAGGCTGCTGCAGAGGTGCCGCGGGGGAAATGGAGGAGGAGTAGAAGGTGGAGGAGAAGAAGAACAAGAGCTCTCTGCCGTCGCTGCAGCGCTTGCCGCCTCCTCGCCGTGCGCCTTTCTGCTCGACCTCCGCGGCCGCCGCCGCGATTCACCCGCGCCTTCTGCGTCCGCGGCTTCATCCTCCGACCAAATGATCGCCGCCCTCTCCGAGCCGAGGCTCGAGCGCGCCATCGGGGTGCTCTACGTCCCGCGCACGGAGCGCTACTCGCACTACTTCGTCGCGAAAGTCACTGAGCAGTTCGACCTGCTCGTTCATGTCGACGAGTCATCGGCGATCTCGCCGCTGGACTTTGACGACAACGAGGGAGTCGACACGCTGCAAAGGTGGATGGGGAGGGTGATTGGCCCCGACGACCCGGTGGAGAGCGAGGAGTGAAGAGTGTTGGTGTTGTTGGCGTTTTTTTTTTTCGATTTCATGTTTTTTTTTTTACGAAGCAGCAAAAAGAGCGAGAAGAGTAATCAAATCAAAAACGCGTTGAGAGATAGAGAAGAGACAGTTCATTTTCATTTTCATTCAAGGGCCCTTTGAGCAGTCTTGGCAGCTTCGAGCAGCGCCACGGCGTCCCCAGAGGCGAGCGCCGCCCTCGCGGCCTCGGCGACATTCCTCGCACTCGCGATGATTTTTTCGCTTTCTTTCGCCTTTTTTCCTCCTTTTTCTCCCCCTTCCTCCAGCACCGCTGCGTGCCTCGCAGCGGCAGCCACCACCTTCTCCGGCAAGCCCGCAAGCCTCGCTACGTTGAGGCCGAAGGACCTTCTGGCGACTCCCTTCACCAGCTTGTAAAGAAAAGTGATGTGGGGCACAGCTGCGGCGGCGAGGGAGAGCTGTTTTTGGTGCTGCCGCTGTTTGCTTCCTTCTTCCCCTTCTCCCTCATCCTCTTCGATCACCATCACGCCCTCCTCTTCTCGGCGCTCGATGCAGTCCATGTAACCCGCAGTGACCCTCTCGGGCAGCTCCGACGCCAGTTCGGCGACTTCGGGGTAGTGAGTGATGAAGACCGAGACGCACCGGAGCTTCTCCGCGCAGAAGCGCGCGACGGCCGCGGCGATGGCCGCGCCGTCGCGCGTCGAGGTTCCCCTGCCCAGCTCGTCGAAGATTATCAGAGAAAAGGGCGTGGCGGCCCTCGCGATCGCGGCGGCCTCCGTCATCTCCTCTAAGAAAGTGGACCTCCCCTGCAGCAGCGAGTCCGCGGCGCCCATCCGGGTGAAGGCGGCGTCGAACGCGGTGAGCTCGGCCGACTCGGCGGCGACGAAGGAGCCCGCTTGGGCCATCACCACGGCGAGCGCCGCGGCGCGGGCGATGCAGGATTTGCCACCGGCGTTCGGTCCCGTGAGTATGAGCAGCCGAGGGTTGTTGGAAGAGGAGGTAGTGGTGGAGGCGGAGGAGGAGTTGGTGGCGGCGGCGTTTTGGCCTTCACCTTCCTTTCCTCCCTCTTCTTCTTCTCCTCGGTAAACGCCGCCGCCGAGCTCCAGGTCGTTGGCGACGGCGGCTCCACCCGCCGCCCTCGCAGAGGCCGCCAGCATCGGATGCACCAGGCCGCGCAGGCGCAGCGTCGGAGGAGGAGGTTGATTGCTCGAATCTGCCGAAGCGACAAAAAACCTCGGGCGAGACCACGATTCTGCCACGGCGGCCTCGGCGAACGCGACGAGCGCGTCGAGCGCCGCGGCCGAGGCAGCGACCCCCCGCAGCGTCGCGAACGACGGAGCCAGCGAGCTCAGGTGCCGCGACCATTCCCTCGCCGCCGCCGCGGCCAGCTTCTCCTTCGCGACGGCCAGTCCGCGCAGCGCCGCGTCAACGCTCGGGGCCAGGTACCTGTCGACCTTTTTTGTGCCGCAAATCCTAGTCCATGACGACGGCGGGGCGCGCGGGGACTTCGCAGGCAGCTCGAGGAGGTGCGTGCCCTGGTTGTGGACAGATACGAACTCGAGCGTGGGTACCCCGGCCTCGCGGCGGAGCTGCGGGAGCAGGGAGGCCAGGGCGGCCTCCGAGGAGGCGACCGCGGCCTTGCAGGCGGCCGTCTCCGGGAAGGTCGCCGGGCAAGCGAGGAGCGAGACGCAATTGTCGACGCTGTTTCCGCTTCCTCCGCTTCCTCCGCTTCCGACCCCGCTTCCCACCTGCGAGATGTCGAGCGGCGCCAGCGCCGACGCAGCCGCGGCCCTCGCGCCCTCCGAGGCCACGTCGGACAGCAGGGAGCGGAGCAAGGCGGAGGAGACCGACGGCGCGAAAGAAGAAGAGGAAGAGGAAGAAGGCGAAGACAGAGCTTTGCTCATCTTCTTCTTCAGAGGCGACGAAGAGCTGGGAGCGACGCCGAGCCTCTGCGCCGCCTCCTCGATGAACCGCATAGTCGCCACAAACTCGGCCGGGCTCGCCGTCTGCAGCAGGCACCTCGCCAGGCCACGCTCGAGGTCCGGCGCGCAGGACAGGAACGCCGCGAGGCCGGAGACGGGCAGGGCCCCCGATGAAGAAGCGAGGACGATCTCCTCGACGGCGTCGTGCCTCGCGGTCGCCGCCTCGGCCGACGCTAGGGGCCTCGAGAGCCAGTCTCGCAGCGTGCGCCTCCCTGCCCGCGTGCGCGCCCTGTCGACGAGCCAGAGCAGCGACCCCTGCTCGGAAGCAGACGGAGAAGACAACGAGCGAGAGGCAGCCTTGGCTTCGCCCCCTTCCTGCTTGCTCGGAGCGACGGAGCCGCCGGAAGAAGGCATCAGGATCTCGAGAGCGGCGAGCGCGTTGGGAGGCAGAGCGAGCGTCCCTGCCGGCTCGAGCTCGCGGAGGGAGCCCCCGGGACCGAGGGCGAGTAGCGGCGCCGCGAGCTTGGAGTCGTCGAGGCGGCGGACCCCGGCGGCGATGGCGCGCGCCGCGGCCCCGGGGAGAGAGGAGAGGAGTTTCCTGCCCCCCGCAGAGGAGATCCTTTCGTCATCGTCGTCGCCATTCAAAGAAGAAGACGAAGGATAGAAAACCCGCGTCAGCGCCTCCCTGGCAGCAGAAGCAGAAGAAGAAGACTTGATCTCGGTGACCCGCAACCCGGGACGAGTCGCGGCATAGCTGTCGACGGCCCTGGCTGTCGCCGCCGACAGCGGCTCCACGACCGCGATCTCGGCCGGCGCGGTCGTTAGCAGCGCGCGCTCGAGCGCGGAGCGGGCGACGCCGTCGTCGAGGCAGGCCCAGCGCGCGTCGCCCGAGGCAGCGTCAAAGGCCGCGAGTCCCAGGGAGACGTTGGAGGAGCTGAAATCATCTGTTCCTTCTCCTCCTGCACAGGGCTCGTCAGCGACGACCAGCAAGAACGCGGAAGCGCTGCAGCCGTGCGTCGAGAAGGAAGAATTCGAAGCAGACTCGCCGCCACTGCCAACGTCGTCGACGCCGCCGGCATCCACCGTCGCCGCCGTGAACACGGCCGTCAGCTGCCGTGCAAAGGGCCCCGAGCGCTCCGACGCGTCCCCCGACGCCTTTTTCAGAGCCGCCGTCTGCGTCTGGCGGCATATCCCGACGGCGTGGCCCGCGGCGACGAGCTTCCTGACGTTCTTCGACAGCACGAAAGTCGGGAACGACGCGCGGAGCTGCCCGCGCTCGCAGTAGGCGAACAGCCGCAGCAAGGGCGCCGCGACCTCGGCGTCGTTCCCGAAGAGCAGGAACTTGTACCCGACCTCGAACACCAGAAGCGTTCCCGGGTTGGCGCGCTGGAGCACCGCGACTTGCACCTCGAGCGGCGTCGGCTTCGTCGGAGGAGCAGCCGAGGTCTGGTGCTGCTGCTGTTGCTGCTGTTGGAACTGCAAAACCTTTTCTGCACCGCGCTTGCGCTCGATCTCGTCGGCGGCAACTTTGCGCTGCCATCGCTGGTGGAGGCGCTCGTCGCGGCTGAGAGGGAGGCCCGTCTCCGGGTCGCGGAGGACTTTGGTTGAGGAGGGTGCGGAGGTGGTCGAAGGGCCCGAGGTGTTGCCGTTGCCGTTGTCGTTGCCGTTGTCGTTGCCGTTGTCTTCGATTATCATCGCCGCTGCGTCGTCTTTCTCTTCCACGCGGGGCTTTTTCGCAGCTGGAGGAACAGATGCAGAGGCCGGCGCTGCTGCTGCAGCTGCGGAGCTGCTGGGCACCTTGAAGCCGAAGGACGCGAGGCTCCTCTGCTGAGGTTTGGGTTTCGGCGGCAGCGGCGGCGCCACCAAGGGGACCGACGCCGATGGTCCCCTCACATCGAAATCGCCGTCGTCCTCGCCGTCCTCGCCGTCTTCTCCCCCCGCCGATGCGGCGGCGGCAGCGGCGGCGCTGCGCGTGCGAGCCCAGAAGGCGGCTCGTCCCCGGCTCGCCATCTCTCGAAGCGAGGCTCGTGGGGGAGAGAGAGAAAAGCGATGGGATTGGAAGTTTGTCCGAAATGTGACTTCGATCTCACTTTTTTTCCTCTGTTGCTCTTTCGCGCTCTCCCAAATACCATCGATTTCCGTATCGTTTGCCCCCGTCCTCTGGGCAGTCGATCGTTGTCAGAGCTGGCTATATCTTCATATATCAAGTCGAGCAAAAAAAGAGGCGGAGAAGATGGGGAAAGACGACGGCAGAGGTGGCGATGATGTCGATACTTCGACCTCGACCTCTTCCACCCCTTCTTCAACCTCTTCTTCGTCCCTCTTCGTCCTGGGCCTCACGGGCTCGATAGGCATGGGCAAGTCCGCGGTCGCGGCCATGTTCTCCCGCCGAGGCATCCCCGTCCTCGACGCCGACGCCGTCGTCCGCGACCTTTACTCCCCGGGAGGCGCCGCCGTCCCCCTCGTCGACGCCGCGTTTCCAAATTGTCTGAGCTCCGACGACGGCTCTTCTGACGGTGCCGGCTCTTTCTCCTCCTCGATAGACCGGACCAAGCTCGCCGCGCGCGTCGTGGGCGACCCGCAGGCCCTGGACAGACTCAACGCAATCGTTCACCCTCTGGTGGAGAGCGAAAGGCAGCGCTGGCTGTGTCGAGTGCAGGAGAGTGGCAAGCGGCTCGCGGTGCTCGATGTCCCTTTACTGTTCGAGACGGGCGGAGACGCCGCCGTCGACGCCGTGGCCGTGGTATCGACCTCTGCTGAAGCCCAGCGCTCGCGTGTCCTCGCTCGCCCCGGGATGAGCGAGTCCAAGTTCGAGGGGATTTTGGCAAGACAGATGCCCGACTCGGAGAAGAGGAAGAGAGCCGATTTCGTCATCGACACCGAGGTCAGCCTGGAGGAGACAGAGGCGCACGTCTCAGCTCTGATCGACGGCCTGCGGGGCAGGAAGGGCGCCGGCAAGTGGAGGGGGAAGGTGTAAATCAAAACAAAGAACAAAAGAATTGTTTGTTGGTTGGTTGTTGTTTACAGAGTGTTTTTCTTTTCCTTCACCTCGTGCCGTCACCCCTCTTCTTCTTCACCGCGAACTCGATAAAGTCGCTCAGCTTCGCGCCCTGGGAGATCGGCTTTACCACGCCTTCCCCGTCCCCCACGAACCGCAGCCCTTCCCCTCGCGGGACCTCGTTCCCTTCGGCGTCCAGGTGCAGGTAGAAGCAGCTGGTGCCAAAGGGGCACGCGCCGCGGCCCCTGTCCCACCACCGGCACTCTATCCTGCTCAGGGACCCCCTGTACGCCTCGACGATCGCGCGCTTGGCCTCCTCGGTCGCCGGCCAGGTGGCGGAGGGGGTGACGAACCAGGCCGGGGTGCGGCAGAGCGGGCAGGTGCGCAGAGAGGTGGCGACATCGATTTGTTGAGTTTGTTGATTTTGTTGTTGATTTTGCTGTTGTTCTTGTTGCGCCGCGGCCTGCCCCCTCCAACTCCGGATGCAGGGCAGGCAGAAGGCGTGCGCGCAACCTTCCAGCAAACCGAACCTCCTCTCCGAGGGGCGGCACCCCTCTTTACAGAGAACGCGCTCGAGACAGATCGCGCACTCGACGAGCGACGAGGCCGCGACCTCGGCGAGCCGAGCGGCGCGCGCCGAGCACTCCGCCGCGTGAGCCGCGCGAGCGCCCTCGTCGGAAGGGTGGAGAGCGCTGCGGCCGCAGGTCGGGCAGGGGTCGCCGTGGACTAAGTGGCAGCGGTCGCCGCGGGAGCAGGCGCCCGAGGCGGCGAACTGGCCGCAGAGGCCGTCGGTGGAAGTGGTGGAGGTGGCGGAGGCTTCCGCGGGGAACGAAAAAGAGGAACTCTGAAACTTTTCCTCGTCGTCGTCGATAATTTTGAGCCCGCCAAAGTTCGCCGCCGCCGCCGCCGCTTCCTCCTCTTCGGCTTCAGCTGCCTCCACCGCCTCCCATGCCGCCAGGGCCTCCCTCGGCGGGACGAAGATCCCCGCCCACGAGGAAGGCACAGGCCTGTCGTTGTCCTCGTCTTCGAGATCGTCATGGGCGGCGAACAGGTCCCCGGCGGAGGGCAGGCCGGGCTCGGGCGCGGCGCGAGGGACCGAAGAAGAAGCAGAGGCGGAGGCGAAGGAGCTCGAGTCGCCGCGAGCGGGGTGGTCGAAGCGGCAGCTGTCCCCGAACTTGCAGTGGCCGCCGCCGCTCGCCATGAAGTACTTGCACGGCAGGACCATCACCTGGGCCTCCCGCGTGTCGTGCGAGAAGGGGCAGGAGGCACCGCGGGTGCACTCCCCGCGGGCGAAGAAGTGGCAGGGGCGGGTGGGAGACATTTTGTTCTTTCTGAGAGAGAAGAGGAGGTCGAGAGAGAGAGAGAGAGAGAAGAGGAGGTCGAGAGACAGGGATCGACGGCGCCTTGACGAATGCCCCCTTCGCGGCTAAGAAGCAAAAAAAGGAGCTCTTCTGGTCTTTCTCACGATTTCCCCTTATCAGAACGCGTCTCTCCGTATCTGATCTAGTCCCTAGAGCGAGCGGGAAATGTTAAAAGAGAGAGCATGGAGAGGAAGGAGGAGTTTTGATTTCGATTGGATTCGTTTCGGCGAAAAAGAAAGTGAAAGAAAAATCTCGGCCATCGATCATCAGATCTTTCGCTTTTTTTTCTGTCTTCCTCTCTCCCCTCGCGGCTCCTTCCTCCTTCGTCGACACCCTCCACGAGGCTGATTCGAGTCACGATGGCATCTCAACGCTTTCTCGCGTCTCTCCTCGCAGCGGCGATGGCACTCGTGCTGTTCGTGCTTGCGTTCGGGGCGGTCGCTGACACCATCGATCTTGTGTCTTCTTCTTCGTCGACGACCTCCTCAACCTCGACCTCGACCTCCTCGACCCCGCCCCTCCAAACTCCCCACCACCACCGCCGACACCGCCGCCGCGGCCCCGTCCTCGGCCCTCGCACCGTCACGGGAGTCGTCAGGCGCGAGCAACCCACCTCCAAGAAGAACGAGCAAGCCCGAGCTCCTTCCTTGTCCCCTTCCCACCCGACAGACCTCCTGCAGCGTTGCCGCGAGCGCTGGCGCGACGCGACGCTCGACCACTTCTCGCAGTGGAGGCCCAGAAGGAGCGCCGACATCGACGATGCGGAGGGCCTCATCGGCAAGACGAACAAGAACAAGTGCCATCATCACGACGACAAGAAAATAACCCCGAAGACCTTCAGGCAGCGCTACTTCGTGTGCGACGACCAGTGGGCAGGGCCCGGCTCCCCGATCTTCTTCTACTTCGGGAACGAGGCTGACGTCACGCTGTACCTGAACGCGACGGGGCTGATGTGGCAGTCGGCTCCCGCCTTTGGGGCAGCGCTGGTATTTGCCGAGCACAGGTGAGAGGTGTTTTTTTGAGTTGAGTTGAGAGAGATCGAAAAAAAATCAAAAGAGAGAAAGCAACATCAACAAGAGCAAAAAGACTCAACTCTCCATTGATTTCGTCGACCTTTTTTTTTCCTTCCTTTTTCCCCTCCTCCCAAAAAACAGGGGCTACGGCCTCTCCAAGGTCCCGTCACTGCGCTGGCTGACGACGGACCAGGCCATGGCGGACTATGTGGACCTGATCATGGAGCTGCGCGGCGACAACTCGACCGTTTTCGAAATGAAGACGAAAAACCCACTTTCGTCGCCTTCGTCGTCTTCTGTTTCTTCTTCTTCTCCAACCTCTTCCACCTCCTCTTCTGCCTCCTCTCCCTCCAACGCCGACGCCCCTGTCATCGGCTTCGGGGGCTCCTACGGAGGGATGCTCGCGGCCTGGATGCGCATGCGCTACCCCGCGGCAGTCGACGGCGTCGTGGCGGCCTCGGCGCCGATCTGGAGCTACGAGGGCCTGACGCCGGAGTTCGACGCAGGCTCGTTCGCCGCGACGGTGACCGACGACGCCGGACCCAAGGGTGGGGGCTCCGAGGCGTGTTCCGGCAACGTCAGGGAGGCCTGGAAGGTGCTGTTCGCGAGCGTCGAGAGCGGCGACGACGCGGAAGTGACCGCCGCCGAGGCCTCGAAGGCGCTCCGCCTCTGCCCTGCTGATAACGACGGCGGCGACGGCGAATCGAAAACGACGACATTGACGACGACTCGCCCCCTCGCCACGAGGGAAGACGCCCAGGCAGTTGCCGACTGGGCCTCCGCCGCCTTCGACTCCTGCGCCATGGGCATGTTCCCTTACCCTTCGAGCTACATGCTCAACGGCGACGCAGAGCTCCCGGCCTGGCCGATGCGCGCGGTCTGCGGAGGGAAACTCTCTGTTTCGAACTTGACGGGAGTCGCGGCGCTGGAGGCGCTGGCCGAAGGGATCTCGGTCTACTTTAATGCCACCCAAGATGCGATCTGCTACGACCCCCTGGGCGGTGGGGGCTCGTCAAGCGACGCGACGGACGAGGACGGGAGCCTATGGGGGTGGCAATACTGCTCGCAGGTAAGAGGAGGAAGGGATGGTTTTTTTCGTTTTCGTTTTTTTTTCAAAACTTTTCTTCTCAACTTTCACTCCACGTCCTCTTTCCCCTCCATTTTTCCCCCTCCCCCAACAAAAACAGCAATTCATGCCCTTTTCCAAGGACGGCGTCAAGGACATGTTCTGGCCCGCGCCCTGGGACCACCAGGCCGCGATCGAGGCCTGCCTCGACCAGTTCGGTGTCGCGCCGGACCCTCTCTACGCGTCGCGCGAGTGGGGCGGCAAGCGGATCTCGATGTCGCCTTCGAGTTCGAAACAACTAACCAACGTCGTCTTCTCCAACGGCCTGCTCGACCCCTGGCACGGCGGCGGGGTGCTAGATCAGTCGAGCTTCGACCCCTCGGTGTTGATCGTGCTGATCCCGGAGGGGGGGCACCACGTGGACCTGTTCTTCGAGAACGAAGCGGACCCGGAGAGCGTGAAGGCGGCGCGAGAAATCGAGCGCGGGGAGATGAGGAGGTGGGTCGAGCGGGCGAAGAAGAGAGGGGCGGCGAGGAAGGTGGAGAAGGAGGAAAGAGAAGATGATGGTGTCGCTACTGTGTAATTTCTTGAATTATGACTGATTTCTTTATTTCTCTTGCGATGCGCGCGAGTGGAGAGAGGAAGAAGCGGAGGCGGTGGAAGAGGAAAAAGAAGTGAGAGGAGCAGAAGGGGTCGAGCGCCGAGGGCCAAGTTTTTTTTTTCCTCCCTCTTTCTTTCGATTCAAACCTCTTTTTTTTCTTTCCAAAAAAAAGGGGGGAAAACGTATCTCTCTTGACGTCTGGTTGATTGGCTCGCACACGCTCACTCGATCGAGCAGCTGCTGCGTCGTCTCTCTCGAGGCTCACAAAAAAGCGTGGGCGACACAGGGAGCAAGCGCGCGCGCGCGGCGCAACCAAGACGATGATGATGTCGTCGTCTGCTCGCACGCGTGGCGTCAAAAACGGCGGCAGCAGTATCGGCGAGAGAAGGGGAAGCATCATCGTCGTCGCCTCTCGCCAGTCCAGCACCTCTCCACTCGCCCCACCGCTCAGGCATCGGCCCGCTTCGATCGTGCCGCACGCCGCGGCCGCGTGGGGGAGCCGAAGCATACGGATTCTCACTGTCGTCGCGGCGAGCAATTCATCGTCGTCGACGTCGTCGATCACCCCTCGGCGGCGGCGTCTAGGCCTCCCCGCCGCTCGACCTCCTCTTCTTCCTCTTCCCGGAGCAGCCCAGAGGCGCCTCCTCCTCAACACCAACCAGCGCCGCCCCTCCCTCCAAGTCACCAATTCGTCCCCCTCGGACGTCCTCCTGCCCTTAGGGCTCGACTTCCTCACCTTTCTGGCAGCGACGGTGCTGGTCGTGCCCGTCTTCAAATCGGCCAAAGTCTCGCCCGTCCTCGGCTTCCTGTTTTCGGGCCTCGTCCTGGGCCAGTTGGGCCTCTTCCGCAATACAGAAGAACTCGAGAAGCTCTCGGAGCTCGGCGTTTTGTTCTTACTGTTCGAGATGGGCCTCGAGCTCAGCTTCGACAGGCTGCGGTCGCTGGCGAAGTACGCCTTTGGTCTCGGAACCGTCACGATGTTCGTGACGACGATGCTTTTCGCCTTCATGGGCTTGCCGATCGGCGAGGGGCTTGGCACGGAGATCCTCGTCCGCTTCTTCCACGCCGACCCGGAGCTCGTGTCGATCCGCACCGTCGATGAGGCCGTCGTCATCGGCGCGGCTCTCTCGCTGTCGTCCTCGGCCTTCGTCCTGCAGCTGTTGGGCGAACAGAACCAGCTCCAGACCAAATTCGGGTCGGCGACGCTCGGTATTCTTCTCTTGCAAGACATCGCCGTCGTGCCCTTCCTGGTGCTCCTGCCGCTCATCGAGCGCTTCTCTGACGACCCCACGGCGGCCAGCGCCGAGGGCGCGGCGACGCTCCTGGCCTCTCTGGCCCCGACGGCGGCGAAGACGCTGCTGGGTCTGGGCGCGCTCCTGCTCTCCGGTCGATTCTTGCTGCGACGCATCTTCGAGCTGGTCGCCGAGGTGCGCTCCGACGAGACCTTTGTTGCTCTGTGCTTGCTCTCCGTCACGGGGGCTTCCCTGGCCACGCAGAGGCTGGGGTTCAGCGACACGCTGGGAGCCTTCTCCGCCGGCGTCTTGCTGGCCGAGACGAACTACCGCGCGCAGGTCGAGGCCGACATCCGGCCTTTCCGCGGCATCCTGCTGGGCCTCTTCTTCGTCACCACGGGCGCTTCGCTCGACGTGGGGCTGCTGATCAAGGACTGGCAGATCGTGCTGGCGCTTCTGGCCGGGTTGATTGCAGTGAAGGTTGGAGCGATCGGCACGTTTTCTCCGCTCTTCGGTCTCAGCAAGGGCGAGTCTGCCCGAGCTGCGTTCTCGCTCGCGCAGGGAGGCGAGTTCGCCTTTGTGCTTTTGCAGCTCGCCAAGGAGCTCAATGTCTTGCCTGACGAGCTCAACAGGCTGCTGATCATCGTCGTGGTGCTCTCGATGGCCCTGACCCCGGGCCTTGTCGAGGTCGGGAGGCGCGTCGGGGACTACTACGACGAGGCAGAGAGGCAGGCAGCGGCGGCGGCGACGCTCGCCGAAGGCTTTGGCGGGATGAGCGATAGCGACGACGACGGCGGAGGCGGAGGAGGCCACGGCGGGGCCTCTGCTCGCCCCGTCGTCATCTGCGGCTTCGGGGAGCTCGGCCAGCTCGTCGCCAATGCGCTGGAGAGCCCGCTGCTGTCGGCGCCGCAGGGCGGGCTCTCGCCGGCGGGAAGCAGCGGCGGCGGAGAGATGATGATGGTGGTCGAGGGCGTCGGAAACATCGACGGCAACGACGCGACGACGCCGGCGAAGCAGCAGAAGATGCGCGCCCGCAAGAAGAAGAGGCCTCCTTACGTGGCCTTCGACCTCAATCCTTCGCGGGTGCGAGCGGCCAGAGCTGCCGGCTTCAATGTCACTTACGGCGACGGGTCTCGAGGAAGCGTCCTGGAAGCCGCCGGGGCCAAGCAGCCCTCGGCGATCGTCATCGCCTACACCGCCCGGGCCAGGGCGGTCTCGGCCACTCGCTCGCTACGAGAGGCCTTTGGTGCCGCCGTTCCCATCTACGCGCGGGCCCTCGACTCTTTGCACGCGGCGGAGCTCAAGTCCGCCGGGGCCACCGACGTCGTGACCGCCAACGTCGAGTCCGGGCTGGAACTGACAGCGAGGGTCCTCGGCGGAGGTGGGGGCGGCGCCGACGTCGCCGGCGTCGGCCGCGGCGTCGCGGGCCTTCCCACGCTCTCCGCCGGTGGCCTGGCGTTCCTGACGGCGCTGCTGAGGTCCCAGATGGATGCGCGCGCGACGCAGATGGCGGCGCAGATGATGGCGAAGGACAGTGGAGGAGGCACGGCGAAGCAGCAGGCGGCGGTCAGCGACGCTTCTTCTTCTTCGAGCTCTCCTTCGAGCTCTGCTTCGAGTGCTTCTTCTACTGCTGCTGCATCTTCCCCCGCGAGGAAGCCAGCAGCTCCCGCCCCCGCGACAGCAGGCTCCAAGTACGACTCTGCCATCTTCAGGCTCGATGCGGGGGGTTCTGCTTCGGGCAACGCCGCGGACGAGGAAGCGGCGGCGACGGCAGCAACGCAAACTGACAGCGGCGCCAAGAGCTGATTTTTTTGAAAAAAAATCTGTTTTTCTACTTTTGTTTTTTTTACACATTTTGTTTTTCAACAACTCTTCTTCGCGACACTGAATCAAATTTTGTAGCACTCCACATCCCATTTTCAGAAGGAAAGAAACAAAAAACATTCTGATAGAAGGAAGAATCGGAAATGGTTTTGAAAAAGAGTTCGTGCGTTTTTCATTTTTTCACTCAACGACGTCGGGCGAGTCGCCGCTCTCTCCGACGACCGCAGCTGATAAAACAGCCGCTGCTGCTTGTGACAGCGGCCTCGCGTCGACGGCCGTCGACACACCACCTCTCCCATTAGCGGCATTCGCCTTGCCCGGGGCTGCTGGACGGGAAGCGACCTCGTTGTCGTCGCCGTCGCCGTCGTTGCCCGAGAGCGCGGGCGACGCCTCTCTCTGCTGCATTTGGTGTTGCTGCTGCTGCTGCATGAGGCCCCTCCTCCGCCTCGAGCTCGCCGACGTGCGCACACTGGTCGCGGCGACGGCGAACAGGACCAGAGCGAGCAGGGCACCGGCGAGCACAGGGGAAGGAAGAGACACAGAAGCAGAAGAAGGAACAGCAGCAAAGAAGGAGAGGCCTGTTGCCGCCGCGGCCGCGCGTCTGAGACGAGCGGCACCAGAGGAGACCGCGCCCGCGGGAGCGCGCAGCGCCCTCGAGGCCGCAAGGGAGGCAGGGAGCCTCACCCTTCGAAGAGGCATCACGAAGACAGAAGAAAAAGAAGAAAAAAAGAGAGAATCGCCCTTCTGCTTCTTCGTCTTCGTCTGCTGGCTCTTCCACTCTTTCTCTCCTCCTCTCTGTCCTTCGACCGCGGCCACGCGCTCCGAGAGCGACGCCAGGTCGGCGGAGAGCGCGCCCCTGGCCGCAGCGGCGTCGGCGAGGGCCCTCGCCAGCTCCAGCTGGCCCACCTTCAGCGCCTTGATCTCGTTGACGAGGCGGTCGTAGATAGAGGAACCTTTTTTCGACGACGAGGAGGAAGCCGGGTTCGACGCCGCCGCGGCGAGCGCAGAGGTCGCCGCGGCGAGGGCGGCGGCGGCGGAGGCGGCTGCTGCGTCCGCCGCGGCGAGAGTGGTCATCTCTCGCTTGAGAGCCGGGAGCTCGGGGATCGGAGGAGAAGGCTGGGAAGAAGCAGGAGGAGGAGGCGGGACGAGGACGGCCGAGGCCGAGGTTGTTGCCGGAGGAGCGACGACGACAACGGGAGGCGGCGTCGCTGTTGCTGTTGCTTCGGCAGAGGCTTCCGTTTCCGATGGTGGTGCCTCTGCTGCTGTCGCCTGAGGCTCGTCGGCGCTGCTCCCGGCTGAGGTTGCTTTCGGGGCCTTGTCTTCGCTGCTGTTCTCTTCGGGGGCGGCGGCAGGCTTGCTCTCAACACCAGCTCCTTCCTTGCTCGTGTTCTTCTTCTTCGCCACCGCCTCCTTCTCGCTCTCTTCAGCAGCCGCAGCGGCCTCCTCTGTCGTCCCGCTCGAGGGCGCCTCCAGGGTAAGCGCAGGCGCTGCTTCGGTCGCCGGGACCAGCGGCTCCTCGGAGGAGCCCGCGGAGGCGTTTTTGTCGTCGCCGCTTTCGCCGAGAGTCAGAGTCGTCGCTGCTCCCGCTGCCCCTGCCCCTCCAGCGGCCGCGTCCTCGAGGTGGGTCGGCACGAGCACGCCGCTGCCGCAGAGCTTGCTGCTCGCACCAGCAGCAGAAAGGATGCCGGCGTCGAAGGCTCCGGAAGAGAGAACAGCCTGCTGCTGCTGTTTCGCCACTGCCGCCGCCGCAGCCGCGGCCGCCGCTGCAGCCGCAGCTGCAGCAGCAGCAGCAGCAGCAGCAGCAGCAGCCCCTTCCTCCTCTTCGTCCACCGCGAGCCTGGCTTCTAAGTCTTCCAAAGCAGAAGTCCCGAACAGCTTGACGTCGTTGACGGCGCACACGGGCTCCGAGCCGTGGTGCGTCAGGAACCGGATCGCTACGTACTTCACCCACAGCGGGCTGGATCTGGCGGGAAGGCGGAAGGCCTGCGTGCCGCGGGCGTCTGCGCCTGCAAACTTGGCGAGTAAGGTCCATCCTGGGCCGTCGAGGGCGGCACCCAGGTCGTTTTCTGTCTTTTTGGAAGAGGAAGAGGGAGGGGCGGTTTCTGTTTTCTCGCCTGCTGCTGCTGTTGCTGTTGTGCTTGCTCCGTCGCCGCTTGCAGCAGCACCAGAGGCATTCGCGCCCGCGTCTTCAGCAGCAGAAGATGACGAAGAGGAAGAAGAAGAGCCCGGAGAAGCGGCGGCGGAATCAGGAGGAGAAGAGGCAGCTGAGGTCGAACCGCCCCCGCCGCTCTCCTCGCCCTCGCTGCCACCGTTGCTGTTCCCTCCGCCTCCGCTCTTCTCTCCACCGTTCCCGCTCCCGCTGTCCAGCCTCGGGTTGCTCTGCCTCCCGAACACCTCAAACTCCCTGACCCTGCTCGAGTACAGCTCGTGCTGCGAGACCTCGACCGTGTCCAGCGACGCGACCTGCGACAGCTCGACGATGACCCACTTGGACGAGGGAGAGCGGCAGTCGTTGCGGAGGAAGGTGTCGCCGTCGTCGTCGAGCAGGGCCGCGGCCTTGCGGGCGTCGGCGTTGGCCGCGATTACCTTGGCGCCGTCTTTTGATGCCGCGAAGTTCTGGCGCTCGGAGGAGGGCGGCGGTGGCGTTGCCAGTCGGCGAGGAGGAGGTTGAAGAGGTTGAGGAAGAGGTTGCGATGGCGTCGATGGCGTTGTCGCCGCTGCCCCCGAGAGCGACGAGGCCTGCGGCGCCGCGCACTCGGAGTCGGCAGGCGCTTTCGTCGAGGCCACCCTGGGCGTCGTCACCACGCATCCCGCGGCGCCGCAGGCCACGCGGTCCGCGCCGTCGAGCTGCGTGGGCTGCGCGGAAGCGAGGAAGAGCATCGTCGATGTCGTCGCAACGGCGACGAAGAAAGCGGCGAGAGCAAGAGCGAAGAAAGGCAAAGACATCCGTCGCCGCCTCCGGCGCCGCCACATCCTCTGCTGCTCGGTGGGCATTGCGATGCAGCGCCCTGAGAGCAG
>Ga0114918_10000737_pt1 | contig 28747 bp, 36 predicted proteins | sample LantaG_FD_87015 | JGI IMG/M metagenome (GOLD analysis project Ga0114918, IMG submission 87015) | Deep subsurface microbial communities from Baltic Sea to uncover new lineages of life (NeLLi) - Landsort_02402 metaG | ecosystem: Environmental > Aquatic > Marine > Oceanic > Sediment | place...
CCCACAGCTCAGGAGTTCTTGGATACAGCCGCTGCCGGTTCGGATGACAATGCAGCAGACTCTCTGGCGGATGCCATCAATAATGCCACCACAGAGTTGTTGTTGGCTGCTGCGGGTTCCACCATTACAGCGGTTACAGGGGCTTCTATTGGTTCCATTGGAATCAATGGTGAAGTCGAGGTTACAGCAGATACTGCTGGATCAGACGGAGCCCTCTCATTGACAGAGAGCACAACAGGAGCAAGGATTGCACTTACAGGGGACCACTTGGAGCGTACTCTTGAGACCTGGACAGTGACCCAGCTCAATTTGATGGCTACAAACTTGATCACCAGGATGGATACCGCTGCGGCCATGGCCCTTGTGAATGTTGATGCGGTCCTTAATGCTGTCGCAGGGGTTTCCTTGACTTCTCTGGCCAGTGAAAGTTCAAATACCACTCTTGCAGGCCTGTTGTCTATTTTATCTGGTAGAGGATACAGGATGCCTGATGGTGCGGTGAAGGAAACAGCCAGTCAGTGGGATCCCACTCTAGCAGGAGGCTTCACCGAGGCGGTTACTGTCTGGGATAGCCGGATGTTGAGTGGAGAGTTGGCCCCGAATGCTATCGGCGGAGACACCCAGAATAACGAGGTCAAGGGTATCAGGCACACTTATGACACTGACAGCCTTGCAGTATCTCTGGCAGCTGGGGATCTGGCAATCCTGGCAGGTGGCACTGTGACCTTGTGGCCGGACTCCGATCCAATTCCTCACTTCCCCTGGGCATACCAAGGAAGTTTGACCTACCCTGAAGTTACTGGACGAGTAGTTGTCATCTATGATGATGATGGCACCGTGTTGGCATAAGGAGCAAGTGACAAAATGGCAAATCTTTATTTCTGTGCTGTCCGTAATGATATTACGGACAATGGGCTTCAACTCCTGGATCTGGAGCCTAATACCTCCCAGAGGAACCCAACTCTGACTGCTCAAGGGGAAACGGGATACCTCTCCCATCTCCCTCAAAATGACACCGTGGTAACTACGGGAGTTGGCCCCATTGTGACAAGTGCTGCATACATGGGTTTGGCAGCTTACCTGATTGACAACGTGGAGAACGTCGGTGGAGGTAATATTTCCCTGACTGCCGCAGAGGCAATTCAGATTGCTGGGATTGCTTTGGGAGCGGTGGTGGCAGGAAGCGATGTCACTTTGGCAAACATCAATATCGCAATCAATGTCCCAGCGGGGGTGTCCAATTCCGATCTAAATGGAGTTGTGCTGAACTCGTTCTCTACGGGAACGGTTGTAGAGGTTCTTCGGATGCTGGCTGGAGAGGTCTATAAGCTTCCGGCAGCCTCAGAAGTGGCCGGAATTGCAGCGGCTTTCCCAGGAACCGGAGTCCTACATACTCCTCTGGGAAGTTTTGTAGCTTCCACAGATACGGATTACCGGAATGTGAGGACCGCTCTGGCTACCGGAGCAGTGAACCTTTCAGCTTTGAGTGGGAATTTGTCCCATCTACGGGCAGGTACCTACACTTTCTTGAACCCCTCGTTCACTTACGGGGCAGCAGGAACCGCTCTGATGATTGATGGGACTCATATCCCAGCAACAGGAGCCGGGGCAGCTGTGGCAATTTACCAAAATGATGGGACCATCATTTAAGGAGGTTTTGACATGACAGTCTTTCGTATGTTCGCTATTTCCCGTAGGCTAGACTTCAGGGGGAGGAATATCCAGGTTACCGACCTGTGGCCCAATAACTCCCAGAAGAACAATAACCTACAAGGGGATGGGCAAAACTTCTACCTGAACAACATGGATGATTTCGGTGCAACAGGGGTCCTGGATGACGCCTATTCTTCAGGGTCCCGTAACACGGCAATCACAACAGCGGCAAATGATGCCGTGGCAGATGACACCACCGGAGGCGGGAATAATGTTCTCGCAACCCAAGGTGCTGTGTTTGGGTTGGCAGCATATTTGAGGGAAAGAGTCCATCCTGGAGGCGTGTTGAGCGCTGTTGCAGGTAGGATGACCCCTGCAAATGCCCTTTTGCTGGCCCGTGAATTGGCTAGGCAAGTAGATGTGGGGGGCAGCCTCCTGCTGGCCAGTATCAATGTCATCCTCTCTAATGCAGGGGTTGGCGGGACAGCTGGAACTGACCTGGATGGTACAGCAGCCCTTTCGAAGAGCTTCGGGACCGTTGAGGAGGTTCTTAGGATCCTCTCTGGAGAAGTGTACAGGTCCCCAAGGTTTGTGATTATCTGCAATGTGGCCAACCAGTTCAGGTCCCTAGCGGAAAGAGCTGTGCTGGTTGCGGCACAGATTGTAGCTGCAAATGGCGGGATCACATTCGTTTCTCAAGGTGGTTTCTTGACCAACACAGAGAACGGTTACGTGGGTCTCCCACAACTGGCATTGACAGGCGAGTTCCAGCTTTCTTCTGGTTCAGGTCAGCTCTTTAGCTATGCAGATTCCATGACCTTTGAAAACCCCAGCTATGCCTATGCTGCGGCAGATGTGACAGCAGATAGGACCCGAGCCAGGACACTGGCAAATGCCAACATTCCGGCGACAGGTGTGTATGCTGGAATCCGAGTTTATCACGGAAGCGGGCTCCTCATTCTGTAAGGTTTTGAGCCCTAAAAACCTTTCAAAAAGCCCCCAGATGGGGGCTTTTCTTTTTGGGTTACTTTGCAGATTCTCTTTTATTTCCCTATAAGACCGCTTTTATAGCAGGGCTCCATATGGGGGCTCTATAGAAAAAGAGAGTTATAAATGTCGAAAATTGAAGAGTACCGTACCTCAGACATGTATCTGGTAGCTTATCTCCGGGTAGCCAAGGTTCCTTTCTTGCGAAAAGAGCGGGATGAAAAAGGCAGAGTCACTTTCATTTTCGAGAATGTTGGTGATGCTATTCGGGATCTTAAGGCTCAATACTATGGCAGAACTGCCAAAGTCCCAGCATTGGATTTTGCAGATGAAATCAGGGCAGTGAAGGCCTTGATTCATGAGAACTGATAGGAAAGAGTAGCATGGCATTACAAGCTGTCATTGGAAGTGACTTCACATTTCAGGTTCTTTTTTTAGATCTACTGAATGATCCTGTTGTTGTGAGCAACCCGAAGATTGACATCTTTATGTACAGCCAAGCGGGGGCAAAGCAGTTTCTAGTAGAGGCAGCAGACTTGGATACCGCCACCCCAGCAGAGGATGGGAGATACGTGTACGTGTACACTATCCCCATTTCTCTCACGGATGGAGACCTCATATATGCTGAGATGACAGGAGCAGATCCTTTGTCAGGCCAGCTTTACTACACCCCCGAAGAGGTGATAGCAATTTCGTCGAATAGGGGGTCAGGCTCTTGTCCAGGGCTGATCCCCAGATTTGTAGAATAGAAATGCAAAAGGAACACAAAAATATTTCGGAGTTCCCAATTTCTCTGTCAAAGGGGCAGGAGAAGGGGGTCTTTTCAGATGCCATTCGAGTTCTGCATGATGTGGGCTCTGAGTGGCTATTGGATTTTTTGGATATCTCTTCTGACCCCAAGAAGGTAAAGGTAGTTGCACGGATTAGGGTCCATGAGACTTTCCTTCCAGTTCTTAGGGACAAGTTGAATGAGGTAATGGGAGTTGGGAAAAACAAGTTGTTCAAGATTGGAGATGAGGTTTTTTTGGTGCCTGTCCAATCAAAGGGGATCAACTAAATGGCAGTAGCTTTTACTCCAAGTGAGACGCTGGGGAGGGGAGATCTGGACATTTTCCTTCAGAATGCCCAGGGCAATCCAACGAATGCAGCAGAGATCTACTTTGCTTTGTATTATGTGAATCCCGGACCCCCGGAATCTGAGGTTTTGGTGGGGTCTGCTCAGAGGGCTCCCATCAACCCAGCAGTTGGGGAGTACTATGCCTCTTTGATGATTCCAAGTTCCGCTTCCGCAGGATCCTATCGGATTCGGTGGAATTTCAAGCAGACAGTGTCCTCTCCTATCCAGCAAGTGGTTCAAGAGTTCGCTGTAGTGACTGCCGGGTCTGTAACAACCCCAGGGTATGGGGTTAGTGAAACAGATATGATCAACGTTCTCCGGCTGCTCCTTAGGGACCAGAACCCAGATAAGTTTTATCACTTCAGGCCCCCAGAGTTTGCAGGGGACATCAAACAGTACAATAGGATTTTCGGGCAGGTCTGGGAAGATGCTGAGTTGTACCAGTATCTTTTGAGGGCTTTGGACTGGTGGAACATGTTTCCTCCATTGACCACTGGGTTGGACAATATTACCAAGCTTTATCAACAGTTCCCGGCTTGGAGGACAGCAATCTATTGGTCTGCAATTTCCCATGCTTGCTTTGCTTTGAGCGCAAACTGGACAGTTGAAGAGTTTTTTCTGAGGGGAGATCAAGAGGTTACAGTTTATCTCCCAGATGGTGAGGGAATAGAGGTTTCTATAAAAGAATTGTTCCAGATATGCAAGGAAACAGGATGATCACCAAAAGACAAGCTTTGTTGAAGTATGGCTTCAACGAAAGAACTTTCAGAGCTTTGATGGCTGAAAAAATTATTCAGCCATGCCGGATAACAGCAGGAAAAAGGCCAACATTCTTTTTTTCCTCCTCTGATTTAGATTCTTCTTTGGTCCAAGGGGAGCATTATGTTGTGTGTAAAGAATGTGGTGCCTATCAGAATCAAATCACATCAAAGCATTTAAATTCTTGTTGTAGTGGTAATTTGGAAGATTATAAAAAGAAATTTCCTGACGAGAGTATTCTGTCTAATTTTACTGCTTTGCGGAAGGCAAAGACTGAGGAACAAAAGAAGGTACAATCTAAAAAACTAAAGAAAAGGTTTCAAACACCCGAAGGGGGGGAGACTAGAAAAAGGATCTCTGACTCTGCTAAAGCTTTAATGCAAACGGAGTACAGAGAGATTGCTATCGCGCATTTGACTAAATTGAATCAATCTGATAAGTATCGAAAAATACGAAGAAAACAAGCTCAGGAGCGTTGGGCTAGTGGGGAGCTTCGGAAAATTGTAGAACAGTGGCATGCAGAACACAGAGAAGAATCTTTAGAGGGCGCTAAGAATGCTCGTAGATTTATACAAAGAAAGAGAACTAAGCTTCATCTGGGCTTTAAAGAAAAGATGGAAAAAGAAGGGTTTGGAAATTTTCAGACTGAGCATGAGGTGGGTTACTACTCTATTGACGAGGCTGACCCAAGGTTAAAGATTGCAGTGGAAATTAATGGTTGTTATTGGCACAGTTGTCCTAAATGTGGTCTTAAGGGACCTAAAAACACATTGCACACGGACAAGTCAAAATCCACTTATTTGTGTAACAGAGGGTGGGATATTCTAGTTCTCTGGGAGCATGATATTCATAAGGATCCTGTGGGTTGTATTCAGAAAATAAAAAAGCTTGTTGAACAGAGGGAGCACCAGGAGGTTGTATGTTAGACCAAAACAAGAGGGACAAAATCAGGAAAGCATTTAAGCAGGGTTCTTTGATGGTAAATGCCTCAACAGAAGCAGGTCTTGTGGGGAGGTATCCGGTGTCTGATATCTTATGTCATCACACCCCACATAAAATGATGCTTAAAATTGAGGCAGGGGACTATCAAGTAGTCTGTACGGAAGACCATAGTTTGTTCACCCTTTCCAAGGATGGGGGCATACAACCTACAAAGACAGATTCCTTCAAGCTTGGGGACCCTTTGGTGGTGATTTCTGGAGAGGGTGTATCTTCTGTTCCTGTTTCATCAATATCTGAGGAGCTAAGAGAGGAAAGCACTTATGATTTGTCTGTCCCTGGACCTCAGAATTTTTTCTTATCCAATGGAATTCTTGCCCATAATTCCTATTCTATTGGTGGGGTTTCTTTGGATATAGAGAGATCCTCCAAGTACCAAAGTCTGATGGAGAGTGCAAACAGTCAGTTTGATAAGGCTACAGAAGCAAAAGCTAGGACAGTAAAATTCATTAGAGGGTTACAACAACCTAAATATGGTATAGGAATTAGAAGTGCTTTTGGACCACATGTCGGTAGAGGCATACTCTCACCTAGGAATTTTATATAAAAATCAGTAACTTAGCCATTTTTTATTTTTCCTACAAAAACTGTATGGTATAGGGTATAATAACTTTCAACAAAGGAGGTTTTATGCCTAAAAAGTTAAGTTGCCCTGCTTGCCAGAAAGAAGTCTCACCAAAAGGATTAGCCAAACATACAAATGGTTGCCCGGAATGGGATGAGAAGATTGGGGTCTCACCCAAAGAATTCAATTTTGACTCACATTTTAAAAGGGGCCTCTATGAAGAGGGCATGGAAGAAGGGCGGGATTATGTTTGTTGTGGTCTCTGTAATGAGACCGGAGGGGACATAAGAAAAAAAAGGTTGGCGGATCATTTGAAAAATATCCATGGGATGACTACTAAGGAATATGCAGAAAAGTTTCCTCAGAAAAGGACAAAATCAGAGAAATTTGTTTCGGGGAGAAGAGATGCTGTTCTAGAGAAATATGGGGTTGAAAATGTTTTTCAATTGGATGAGGTGAAAAAGAAATCTAGGGAGACATCTTTAGAGCATTATGGGGTAGGACATGCAGCACAAGCGGAAGAAGTAAGAGAGAGGCGGGCTGCAACAAATTTGGAGAAGTTTGGTTGTGCCAATCCTTTTGGCGCGGATGAAGTGAAACAAAAAATCAAGCAGCACTGGAGGAGCCTTGGGGTTACTTGCCCAGCGGGTACCCCAGAGGTCCAGGAAAAGATACAACAAACATCCAGAATAAAGTATGGGAAAGACTATTATCTTCAAACAGATGAATTTGCAGAAAAAGCTAAAAAGACTAGTTTGGAGAGGTACAATGTAGAGCATCCTATGAAATCTGAAGAGGTGAAAGAAGTTCTTAAAGAAACATGTCTACGGAAATTCGGGAAAGCTCATCATTTTTTAGTCCCAGAGATCCAGGAAAAATCCTATCAGACAAATCTTAAAAACCATGGAGGGAAACACTCTCAGCAGTGCCCAGAAGTTCTAGAGAAAGCAAAGAAGACTTGGTTGGAAAAGTATGGTGTTGACAATCCTTCAAAGTGTGAAGAGATTAAGAAAAAGATCAAAGAGATCTGGATGGGTAAGTATGGTGTCCCCTTTCCCCCTCAAAGCTTATGGCTGAATAGAAAAAACTCTTTTCCTAACAAGTTAGAACAAAAAGTGGATGCCATGTCTTCAACAAATGTTGTCTATACTGGAGATGGTTCTTATTGGGTAAGCTACAAAGGAGCGGGGAAAGTCAGAAACCCAGACTTTATTCTTTTGAAGGCTTCTCAGGTTGAGGCCTTTCAGAAAGGGGCGTCTTTGAATGATCTTCGGACATCTGCTGTGATAGAGGTCTTTGGAGATTATTGGCACGGACCAAAAAGGGTTGGGAAAAGTCAGATGGAGCACCAGATAGAGGTTGAGGATTATTATAAGGCTTGTGGGATCAAGTGTCTTGTCCTTTGGGAGACTGAGATCAATTGGGAACCAAAAATGAGTGCTCTGCGTATAATATCTTTTGTGGATTCCTATTTGGATCTTTTTGAAGACTAGGGCTCATCTTAGGAAGATCTTCTTGATAGTTTTCTTATAGGGGATCCATTAGTGAGGGGCATTTGGCTTGGACCCCAATAAGGAATTTTTATCATGTCTGAAAATCTTCGTAAAAAAGTGATCAAATTGGCTTTCCAGAACCCTGGGCTTAGGAGGGATCTCCTTCCTTTGGTTTCTCAAAAGAGAGCTTCAGGGGACCGGACAACTGAGGAAATCTTTAAGACCCAGCTGATCAAAACAGGGCGTCCTTATGGTTTTGTTCTATCAAGACCTGGGAGGCCGGAATGGAATAGCCAGGGGTGGTTGACATTTATGATGGAAAGATTTGGCCATCAGAAACAACTGTCCAATTGGATTATGGAAGCGTCTTATCATCCAGATGGGGAGCTACTATTGAGATTCTGGCCAGAGGGTTGGAGAACTCCAGGGCATGCTTTCTCTGTTGTAGGAAAAAATGTCCAGCTGGGTTCCTTCGATCTTGGGGGTCTAATTGGAAAAGGCTTAACCGGAGCTATGAGGTCTCCTATCTTTGGCCCTGGGGGCAGGGGTTGGGATCCTGTGGCATATGACAATCCCAGAGAGGTCTGGTAGACATGAGCAAGAGAAGGAAAAAAGCAGTGGTGGGGCAAGAGTACCCTGAGGTCAGAGAAGCCATGCTGCTGAAGTCTCATGTGATGAACCTAAAGTCAAGGATCTGGACTTTGGCATCTTCTAGGGGGTATAATGGGATTCTCCGAAAAGACACAGATAAAATCCTTGACCGGTTAGGGTGGGGGAGAGTTAAGGAGGAAGATTATGAGAGTGTCTCCCGCCTCTCTGCTTATTTTGACAGGTCCGACCTTGAAGGAGAAGTAGTGGAAGCTTTGAAAGCATTGGATTCTGTGAGGGATGCTCTCGATAAGGTGGTGGATACAATGGATGCCACCCACAGGAGAAGGAAAGATATTCCAAATATTTGGGATGGTTGGGAGGTGGGGTCTGTACGGAGAAAACCTGTGGAGAATAGAGTTGCAGATCTCTTGAAGAAAGATGTGATCAAGCTTGCCAATCAAAATCCTGAATTAAGATCCTATTTGGTGCCTCTTTTGAGAGCATCTGATTAACCTCTAAGGAGTTTTTCCATGTCTAGATTGAGAAAAGAAGTCATCAAACTGGCTTTTGAGAACCCAAAACTCAGGGAAGATCTCCTTCCTTTGCTTCGGGGGAAGAAAGCAGACCTGAGACTGACCCCAGGGGATGTGGGGGTCCTCAAGGCATTTTTGGCAAAGACCCCCGCAAACAATAAAAAGTTTTTCACAGACGGGACTCGTTTAGATGGGTTGTGGACTGGGGGGAATGAGTTGCTTGTTTGGGAAGGTCGGACAATTGAAGTAGGTGGCGGGAGTGCGGGGTCAGCAGCAGTCCTTGTCAGATGGCTCAAGAAAAATGCTAACCCTAGTGATCTTGGCCTAACAATCAAGTTGGGGTCTAGGAAGACAGCAGGAGCCACAGGGCAAGAGGTTCTATATACTCTTTTAGGCGGCTACAATTTATGGAGCAAAGTCCAAGAGGAAGTAGAAAACAAGGACCGAATTGCAGGAGGCCTGATGGTAGATGTCACAAGTAAATTGGCGGATATTTTTGACATCAGCGTCAGAGAAGCGGAAGCCATGCATCGGTTGATTGATGTGATCAAAAGGGGGGTTTCCATGGATGGGAGAGGCCTAAGAAATATTTTAGGGAAAGCAGCAGTCAGTTTGGGGTTGAAACCCCCAATGAATTTTTAAGGAAAAGCTTCCATGTCAGACCTAAAAAAAGCAGTAATCAAGCTGGCAAACCAGAACCCTGAATTACGGGTCCATCTCTTGCCTGCCTTGAGGGAAGCTCAAGAGAAAGAAGCCTTGCTAATCCTCCCTGAGGTGGACACAAGGAATCGGACTCTTTGTGGGGAAAGGTGTATGGGGATGTCCGGTGAGTTTTGCAAGCCATACAGGAAAGCCCTCATAGAGGTTAAAATGGGTCCTAATGCGGGACATTTTAACCGGACACTCGGATGCAAGAAGGATTACCCAGTGTAGGGTCCTTTTGACCCCACTAAATTGAATGTCAAGGAGACACGTCATGTCAAATTTGAGAAAAGAAGTCATCAAGCTCGCTACCCGGAAGCCTGAACTGAGGAATGTTTTGCTACCTCTTTTGAAGGAATCCTCTTCAGGACCTTCCCAAGAGGATGCAGAATTTGTTGCCAGCTTTGTCACTTGGTTGAGGGGAAATGATGCAGGCCCAAAAACCAGGAATTTCCATGTCGAGATGGAGAGGCTTCTAGATACCATGATGGACTTTGCTTTTGGTGACCAGTCCCCTTGGATTCTGAAAAGAAGAGGTTCTCGTTATACTATCGAGTATAGCAATTCCAAAGCTAGCTTGAGTGGTATTCTGTAATAGTTAGGTGGATAGGGTCATTTTGATCCCACTAAATTGAATGTCAAGGAGACAGAGATGTCAAATTTGAGAAAAGAAGTCATCAAGCTCGCCAACAGGAAGCCTGAACTGAGGAATGTTTTGCTGCCTCTTTTGAAGGAATCCTCTTCTACCATGTCTACTGCTTTTAAAGTAGTGTCCAAGGAGTTTGAAGATGCCCGAAATATTGGGTATGCCCAAAGTTTGGGTCATTCTATGGATAGCCCCATGATAGCCTCTTGGAATCACTCAAAGAAAAGCCTTTCTTTTTTTAAGGATGCTGCCCACACTTTGGGGAGGATTTCTACTGCGATACAAAGAGGAGAGGAGCCCGAACAATACCTTTTGATGGAATTGGCTCAGTCAATTTTATTGGGGCAAGAAGCCTCTGGGAAAGCTCAAGGATTGAAATTCAAAGATCCTAGAGATATGAGATGAAGGGTTCAAAATAACGTCAAGGAGACAGAGATGTCAAATTTGAGAAAAGAAGTCATCAAGCTCGCCAACAGGAAGCCTGAACTGAGGAATGTTTTGCTGCCTCTTTTGAAGAAGGCTGGGCCTAGGGTTTTTCTTGACTACCCGTCTCAAGATGATGCCAAGTTTGTTTCCCAAATTGTAGCCTTCTATGATAATATTGGGATGGGGCTGACCCTCACTCCCGAATACAATTACTTGAAGAAGGATCTTTGGAATTCTTCCTCTGAGCTGCCAAAGAAGACTTTTGGCCCGGACTCTCCTTGGACCCTCAATACAGGAAAGGTCATTAGAGGAAATCCTTCTGAGAATCCTTATTTTGAGTTCCTGTGGGATAAGGGCAAAGCGGAAAGACTGGGAATTGAATTGCCTGGGCATCTTGCAAAAGAATGGGGAGCCCTATAAATGCCCTATCGTGCAAGAAAAGGTGACGTGTTCACTTTCAGTCTAGGGGAGTTGAGAAGGAAGTTTGAGCTTCCCCCAAAGTCCTTGAATGTACTCGCTAAGATCCTTAAAAAAGGTCAAGGGGAGGTCAAGGTAGTGGGCTTTAAAGGTGTTGGCACTCGGGCGATAGCTTTTGTGCAAGCAAACCATGTGATGGGTAGATCCATGGGTAAATGGTCGATTCCGGTAGAGGCATTGAAGCCCCTGCCAAAAACTAAGAGAGGTTCTGTTATGTCAAATTTGAGAAATGAAGTCATTAAGCTGGCCAACAGGAAGCCTGAACTGAGGAACATTTTGTTGCCTATTTTGAAGGAAGCGGTCAGGCCTCCTCAGGGGAATGTCTGGCACGGGTGCCAGATCCAGACCATTGATGAATCGAACCCAGACCGCCCCAAGTGGAAGACTGTAGCTCAGTGTGATTGGACCCCGAATGCGGTGGAAGCTCAAATGAGGAAACTTCCTAGGAACAAAGAGTACTGGATCCAGGATCCTACTGGGGACCGGAAGATGTATGAGAAGGGGATGAGGCTTGTAGCTCAAAAGAAGAGGGGTTCTGTTGTCCAAGAGGGTGACATCTGTACCGTGAATAAACGGGCAATCAATTGGACAGGTTTTGCCGCTCCACATCAGAAGAAGATTCTTAATAAGACCCTGAGAGACGGAGATGGAAGGGTTGTTGTTCAGAGTATCCAAGGGGATACTGCGATGGTCTATTCAGACCCCTCAGGATTCATTCTAGGTTCAATTCAAGTCCCCATTGCTTCTTTGACAGTTGTCGGAAAGAAGGCTTCTCAAGCCAAAAGAGCAGGAAGGCCCCCAGATCGTGATGAGCTTTATGAGTCCTATGTGATTCAGGATGGTCATGGTCTTTGGTATGAGGTTTACTATGAAGGAAAGAAGTTTGGAAAGTACAAGTATTGGCCTCCAATGTTGGCAACTATCCAGCAGGATATGGAGCGCCAAGGATTCTTCCCCAGTATTTATTATGTCAATGATCATGGAAACACTTCCCTGCTGGATAGTAAGGGGAGAGAGCTTGATAGCTGGGTGTAACAAGGAAGGGTTTTCTGGTTAGGGGTTGACAAGCTCTTTTGCAGTCTCCTATACTCCGAGAGGTAAACACTAGGAGGTTATCTGATGGCACTGACAACAGAAGAATTGTTGATCTCTGGAGTTTCCCTCTTACCTGCATCTGCCATGGAACTCATTAAGAGGCTCAAGGTTTTCGGAATCCACCCCAATGAGACCAGAAGTGCTATTTGTTGGTTGGTGGATACTGGGGTTTTCGACCACACTCTTGACTGGAAGCTGTGCCTAAAACAAACCAATACAACGCCTTAAAAAGGCCCCCCAATTTCAAAGATAAACTGAAAGGGTCAGTCCATGGTAGTCATGGTCCTTTCAGGCTCTTTTGCTGCTTTTTCTTTCAGCGTCTCCAAAATCTGTTTTTGTTTCAGGGGGTCATCACTCAAGAAGAATGATGAAGACTGGAGGGGAGTCTTTGGCTGGCGAGGGGTTTTCGTTTTGAGAAGCTTCTTTTCTCTTCTCCGGCGACGTTCTCTTCCTTTTCCCAAGAACTTATCCTTTCAAGGTTTGGGGGGTTTTTACACCCCCCGGAAATGCTTATGACCCACCACTTTGGGCACACAAGGAAACATAAGGCATCTTATCATCTTTCAAGACAACTTGTCCAGAGAGATGGCTATTTGCTACTGGGAAAAATAGAAAAAGGATTTTATCATGCTTGATGCACAATTCAAGAGTAGTCTCTTGACCTTTTATGGGTTCCAGCCCTCAGATGGCTCGGATCCTCAGTGTCTCTTGGTTTCGGCTAAGCTTAAGCCTTTGCCAAAGTCAGAATCTTTCCCCTATGCCTCCAATGTGGATTGGGCAATGGACCACATGTCTGGGGATGGGGGTTTTTGGACTTTCATTCTTGCAAGGCAGCGTCCAGAGAAGACCTCTAAGGGAGGTTATTTTCTAGTTACAGGATTCATGCAAGGGGCTATCCGGGATGCTGGTCTTTGGGACGATTGGTTCTATACCGAAAAGGTCTGTCCCATGGGTTGGTGGAAGAGGAGGACTTTAAGGGTTTTTTATAAGATGGAAGCAACCCTGACAGCTTTGGCATGGTTTAAGGGAGTGAAGAAATGAAACTTAATTTAAAGGATAAAGGTCTTTCGTGGGGCTCCCTTTGGAGTCCCAGTGAGAGGGACTATACTCCACGTGAGGATTTAGATGCACTGGTTTCCGGGAACAAAGCTAGGAGAGAACGAAATATCCTGGTAGAGGCCTGTTCCAAATTACCAGTTCATGCAGCAGCAAACCTCAAGGCGGTTGCCTCGGCATTTGAGGAGGATGATGACCATGAGGGTCTGTTGAGTCGAAATCCATGTAGGGATCTTTATGCCATTGCACATGAAATAGAGTATATCCAAAAAATTCTCTTAGGTTTCTCGGGGGGTTCAGTTCAGGAGCCCTCCCCAGAGGGTCCTGTCAAGAGTGTTCGAGGAGAGTGAGAAGATTAAAGGGCATTGGGTAAAACATAAGATGTCATAATCCCCCTATGAAAGGTCCTCTATGGGAGGACATTATGGCATCCTGGATAGGTAAAACATTTTGGATCCGAACTTTAGAGGATGACTGCGAGTTTTATCAGGCTGTTTTCTCAGAGTTTCCCTTGGACGATGTCACCCCCTATATTGCAGATGATGCAGAGGGAGTCCAAGTAACCGCAGCAAAAGATTTCCCCTTTTGTCAGGGTTGCAATTGGATGGAGCAATGCCTAGGCAGCAAGTGGGAAGATGATCTGAGGGTTGGTTACCCGGATGTTGAGGAGAGCAGCAAAGTTTTCCTCTGCCGCTCTTGTATGCAGCCTATCCTATCTTTCCACGAAGGGGACTTGAAAAAGATTGTCCCTGAATCTTGTTTGCGTTTGATGTTTCACTGGGCTTTAGAGGAAGAATGTGACCATTGCCGCACAAGGAGGGCATCTTTGAGGTCCGGGGAAGGGGCCTTGAGGAAACAGGTTCTGGATCAAGCTTTGGGTGAGACCCTAAGAGAAGAAACCCAAAATAAAATCCTTAGTGAGTTGGATGGGTTGGGAGCAGTCTTCACAATTTCTCGGATTGGAACCCTTTTCCCTATTCTCGGCATTGATTCTGATAAGCCTGAAGAAAAGGTGAAGGAAGCTCAGAAAATAATTGCTTTTCTGATGCACCACATTACAAATCGATTTGGAGGGGAGTGGGATTCTATGGGATCCATAGAATCCCTTGTGACTTTGGTGGATTGGGTCCTACAAATTGTGGACTCAAGGACTGAGGATATTGCCTACGATTTTTTGTTGCTCTTCACGGACCACCCTGTTTTTTACCCTGCCTGGGTCAAGACTACTACAGCGGAACGTCGTCTGATTCGGAGAATGTGGCATGGGGTGGTCAGACAAATCACGGAAGATTCCTAACAAGTTCTCTACAATCCTCTGGGAACAAAAAAACTGTGGGTGGGGGCTATTTTTTGATGGACCTTTGAAGCTGAATGGGTTCAAAGGCTAACTCTGGGGACAGATATAGAGATTCATAGGTTTCGGTGGACTTCCCATTGAGTGTAGCTTGGGATGAACGACCTGCGTGAATTTCCACTTTTGTAAGTCCAAGATAATCAGGTAACCCCACCCCATAAGTCTTGCCCCCGCTCCGACCGTCAAAGCTAAGGATGAAAGGAACACCTCTTTCACGTAGCTTTACAAGTTCAAGAATGAATCTCTCAAGATCAAGCTGTTGGTGATATCTCTGGTCATTCCCTAGGCTTGTTCCCTGATAAGGGGGGTCCATGTAAACAAGATCAGATGGCCCAGCCAAGGCAAGGGTCTCTGAATAGTCCCTTGGGTATATATTTGTTTTCCCCGAAAGCAACAGGTGAGAAAGCTCAATATTTTTTTGCATTCTCTCTGGGCGCGTGCCTAACCTTCGCTTGTCGGGTGATTGGTTAAAATTCCCTTTGCTGTTAAACCGAACAGCATTTTTTACACATCGGGAAAGCAGGAAGAGGAGTCTTGCTGCGCCTCCTCTTTGATTGAACTCCTCACGTATCGTATCATAGTATGCACGGGGATCTTCATGCTGAGACTCCCAGATATTTTTATATTCTTTATATAGATATTTTGGGTTGTTTATAATCAGTCTCCAAATTTCAACAAGACTTCCTAGGCTGTCTCCAAGTACATACTCTTTTGCTAACCTATTTGTGGCAGCCGCTAAAGTTACTGCGGCTGAGCCTGAAAATGGTTCATACATCACATCAATTTCTGTAGGGAAGTATTCCAAGATAATAGAGGCTAAACGCCTTTTGCTGCCCTGGTATGGGATGGGGTGTGGAATGCCTGATGCCATGGAGTAATTCTCCTTACCTTGTCTATCCCACTTCTCCCCCATAAGGACAAAAATATTGGGGGAGAAGTGGGGCACAGGGAGGGCAATTAGTGGGTGCCCATGTGGTACCCAAGGAACATCATGAATAAAATGACCGAGATTGCAAAGAGTAATTGTTTCCAAACAGAGGCAAAGAAAATATCTTTCTTTTTTGGGGAGCCCATTTTTCTCCCCAGCCAGAATATCCTGACAGTGAGAAAAACCATCACCAGCATGATTAAAATAGCGGCTCCATAAAGAATTTGAAGGGTTGTCATAGTATTTTCCTGTTGGTCATCCATTTCCCCCTCTTCCCTAGGACAGAAAGAGGGAGAAGTAAAAGGTGTTCAGGCAAGGTATGAAAAAAAGATCCTATTCAGTTTTTTCATCAGTATCCAATTGATCTTGAAAACTATTGAGAATTGCATCTCTTGTCGGGCGTGAGCGCCGATTGCGAAGGGTATCTGGGGGAAAAACCCATGTGCGATCACAAATGGTGCAATGCCCATCATGGTTTCCTGTAATCATATCCCAGCCTGGGTCACATAATTTTCTGCATCCTCGCCAAGAACAGATAAAGAGGGCACCAAATAGTTTTTTCCGCCAACTTTTCCCTCGATACTTTAAGGACAGTTTCAATAGAAGTTTGACATTGGACCAGAAGGTTTCTTTCTGTGTTCCATCTTTTAGCATTTTTCACCTCTTTGCTGATTTCAGGGTAATTTTTGTTTGTAAGAAGGGAAAATATACTTCCCCCTCTTTCCTAGGACAAAAGAGGGGGAAGTAAAAAGAGACGCTTTAGACGCCCATGAGTTTCTCTAGCTTGGCGGCAAGCTCAGCACCCTCACGGCTTTTCGGGTTCAGGCCCGCATTGATGGTTGCATTTTCAATCAGCTGGGAAAATGGCTTGGGGTCAGTCAATGCCAGGGGTTTCAACAAGGCTTTAACCCCAGCAATGTCAAATTTGGTCAGGGTCATGCCATTGAGCCGGTAGTCCTCGAAAGCTTCATAGGCATTGGGGACCCATTCCTTCACGATTTCAGCAATGGCGTTGGCATACTGGCGGATTTCCAGTTGGGCGTGGGAGTCCATACGTAGGCTCAGGAAATGGAAGAGGTTGTGCAGATCAATCTTCCAGTAGGCTTCCGTGTAGTTGCTGACAGGGATGACCATGCGGGCTTGTTCCCTTGCCACACCATGATCCAACAGATACTGATAAATTTCCCGAGATTTCTCTGATGCTTCGTTCTCTAGTTTGCTGAGAAGGACTCCAAGGGAGGGGTCTATGATATTCCCACTTCCTTGCTTGTTGGTGTTTGATTGAAGACGCCACTCATCTGGTTTGGTTGCCACCATCCCATCAATCATCTCAGAGTATCGACCGGAGTATTCATTCACGTTGGCTGTCCTGTGGCGGATCCACTGGCGGAAAACAAAGATGGGGCATCGGACTCGAATCAGGATCTCACACATCTCAAAGGGGCTTGTGTGCCTGTGTCTCATGAGATACCTGATTAGGTGTCTGTCCTCACTTCCTCTTGTAGTGCCTTTCCCATAGGACACCCGAGCGGCATCCACAATGGTTTGGTCATTTCCAAACACATCAATCAGCATGATGTGACCATCATCCAGGACAGGGATGGGTTTTCCTTCAAAGTGGCTTAGATTCTGTGGAAGAGTCATGGCTTCTTTTTCCTTTCATCCAATGATGGAACTTCCTTGGGATTCTATATACCACCTTTTTGCCGTTTTTGCCTCTATAAAATGCTAAATTGGAGAGAATTTTTTTTGAGAGGCAAAAATGAGATTTTTGAGAGCCATAAAAAACATGTCTTCAGTTCGGGTCTATGAATACATCTCCAAGGATGGTATTGTTTACTGGTCCTTGCGGCAACACAAAGACAAAATCTCAAATCCTAAGAGGCTGATTCTCCAGAATAGGATTGGGACTCCTTTGAGTGCTTTTTTGGTCTATATCAGGGCATTGGCCAGTCTTGGGGTGAAAGAATAATTTTTTAATTTTTTGGATTCCCTTGGGTATAGTAGATCTTGTTGATCAACTTTCTTGGAGAAAAAGAAAATGACAGAAAAGACAGAGACCATGGAGACTGAGGAAGCCCCTTGCTGTGGTGAGTGTGATTGCACGGAGGAGGCTCCCCAAAACGAGGGAACTCAAGTTGTTGCCGACCCTCCCATGGAGGATTCCGCAGGAGGCGCTCCTGAAGGCGTTTCTGAAGGAGGAGAGCCCCCCGAGGTAGCAGGGGAAGTACCCCCGGATCCAAATCTTTTGGGTCAGGCCACTCCTCAGGAATTGAATTCCTTGAGGTCATTGAGGAGCCATCAAGACCAAATCGCTTTCCAGATTGGTCTGGAGGAAATCCGCAAGATGCAGTATTTTGCACAGTGGAAGAGCGCCGAGGATGCCATGAATGTGACTACCCAGGAGATCGCCAAACGTCTGAAGATTCCTCGGGAGCAGCAATTTACAGTAGGGGGCAATGGAGAAATCTATCGCCCCCCACAGAATATTTCCCCTCAGGTAGTAGGGGAGGCTGATGGAGGCAAGTAATGGTAGGAGCCGGGTGGGGTGCAACGGGGGCAGAGCAACCGATTCCACCTCAAAATGTGCAAGTTGTTAGTAATTTCTTGCCTGGGGTTGTGGATGTTCGTTGGGACAATCCATCAATCCTTGCCCGGAATACCAGTTTCACCATCGTTGGCGTGAATGTCTACCGGTCGGACGTGTCCGACCGGGGACCTTTCATTCGAATCAATGAATTTCCATTGGGGGGCTCTTTTTACAGAGACCAAACTGACAATGTCTTGATTGTAGATGAGACGGTCACAGATTGGGTGTTTGAGGGAGATGCCCCCAATGACAGGAGATGGGTCTTTAGGACTCAATATCCAATTGTCAAAAGAGATCCAGAGGCACCTTTTCAAAAGCCTACTCCAGCGAATGCTCCAGAAGACGTGATTGTTACTATTGATGGGGAACAGGCTGCCATAGAGTCTGTTTTTGGCCCCAGTGGTGAGGTCGGTCTGGTTAATCTGAGCACCTTCAACCTGACAACTGAAAAGGATGTAAGTCCGGTTCTTCCAGTTTCAGGCTCTGCTGTGTCCGTGACCTATTATGCCAATAAGAACCATGTCCGTAGTGGTTTGGGGGCTGCAATCTTTTACCGTCTGACCACAGTGGCCTTGGATACAACTAAGCCCAGTGGGTACATTGAGACAGACCTCAGTTGGTGTAAGCCAGCATGGACTGGCGAAGTAGAGACTCTGGATTACATCTGGCGGGAGGCAATCAGAAGGAATGGTTGGATCCTACAGCAGGGAGGAGAACGGGCAAAGATCTTTGTGCGGAGACAATCAGGAGTCCCCTGTCAATGTGGTATGGATCCAATGACCTTGGAGTATGACAAGCAGCCTAGAAACAGGTGTTTGCTCTGCTATGGTACCGGGTTTTTAGGGGGCTATGATGGTCCTTTTGATACAATTATTGCCCCAGATGATGGGGAGCGGAGAATAGCCCAGCTTGCCGGTGGACGTAGGTTGGAGCATACCTATGAGGTTTTCATGGGTCCTTCTCCAGTGGTCACCCAGCGAGATTTCATTGTCAAGCAGACCAATGAGCGCTATTCAATTGGACCTTCCAGGAGACCCTCAAATCGAGGGAACTTCCTTCAGCAGCATTTCACTGTTGCTTATTTGGATGAGGGTGATATCAGATACAAAGTTCCAATTGATGGGACTAGTTCCCTAACTTGGCCACAGACTCGTTTGGGCTTCCGTCAGGCTCCGTCCATGCCGGTGGATGGTGAATTGTCCATGCCGCCCTCGACAATGCCAGATAAGCCTGCTTACCCCATTGGAGCATCCGCTCAGATTCCAATGGAAACTGAGAAAACGGGGACTCCAGATAATGTGGAGCAGCGAGGGAGGACGGAAACTTGGGAGAACCAAAACTCGTAAAATCCCCCGAGGTTTGTCATGGCTAGGAATGTAAGAGGCACATACAGAAAACCTTGGTCCAAAATGGCCAAGTTGGATTTGACCAAGGAACAGATGTCAGATCTTGGGACTTGTATGGTAGAGATCTTTGCACGGGAAGCAAAAAAAGATTTTGTGAAGCGTGGCTGGTCTATGCGGGATCCAATGGGAGGACCCCCTATTGGGGAATCCTTTGGGTTTAGGCTCCCTTCAAAAAATGTTTTGGCTATCACATCCTCTTTTTACGGGATACCCGAATTATCCAAGGATGGCATCCCATCCCGGAGAATGACATGGCTGACACAGGAAGCCAAAGACAAGAACCCTAGCCGGTACAAGCTCACAGAGGGGGAGAAAAAAAGAGGGATGAGACGAGTGGGGAAGGTCTCCAAAGGAGAAAGACTTTCTTTAATTGTTCCAATTCAAGAGTCTAGTGGTAATATAGTCTTCAGGATGGCTCCCTTGAAGTTGGCAAATGCTTGGGTCCATCCCGGCATTGCTAAATTCACCTTCGTGCAACGTGCCATGAAGAAAAGCCGAGAGGAGTGCAAAAAGCAACTCATGCAGATGGCAAAGAAAGCAATTATAGAGGGGACCTCATGATAGAGGCCCATATCATTTGCAGGTGTCCGTTTATCAGGATTCAAGATCTGGGCTTGTCTTTGCAGAAGGGGCAAGAGGCTTGGGTAGGTGCAGAAAAAGCTAAAGCTTCCAAGGACTTGAAGATTGCTCATGAGTCTTATGGGGTGGAATTGAGGTATGCTCAAAGGTGTCGGGAGAAAAGAGATCTCCCCCCAGACAAAGGACAGACCCCAATTGTTCCGAAAGCACCAAAAAAGTTGTTTGTAGAACCCAATGTGCCTGTGAACGTCCCCGAATTGATTCGGGATTCTTTGCGTGAGAGGGATCAGAATCTAGCTGAAGGTTTTTTTGCCAGGATGGAAGGAATGCTGAAAAAGGAGATGAGAGATTTTATGTCTTCTCTTCCTGTGGCATCTCAAGGGCAACCAAAAAAAATGGATACTCCTTCAATAAGTCCAGCAGAGAGAGAGTTCCCTATGTTTATCCCCGATAAATTGGTGGGGGACAGTAATACTGAAGGTATCCAGCTCCAAGAACAAGATGAAGAAAACTCGTCCCTAGATGCTTCTATGAAAGCTTTAAGAGCTATGAAAAGAGGAAACAAAGATGCCAAAAGCTGAGAATCCTATTGTACTTGAAGATGTAGGCCCCATCTCCTTTGAAGACCCAGAGCCCAAAGGGAAAAAGGGAGCACCTATTTTTGGAGTTGGCCTGGATGTTGGCACTATGAACTTGGTGTCCGCCCGGAGGTCCGCTAAGGGGGTTGAAACCAAAAGGATGCGAGATGCCTTCTTGGACTTCCCTTTGAATGCCAAAAAGATGCTTAAGCTGAGTCAGACCTCCTTTGTGACGAGGGAAGATGACATTCTGATTCTTGGTGATGCAGCCATGGAGACTGCCAACATCTTTGGACGGGAGCCCCGGAGACCTCTATCTGCCGGAATCGTGTCCTCTGATGAGGCTGAAAGCTTGGAAGTGTTGGGCATCCTTATCAAGCATGTTTTGGGGGAGCCTAAAACTCCAGGGGAGGTTTGTTACTTCTCCGTTCCAGCCGAGCCGGTGGATGCTGAAAGAGACATCATCTACCATCGTTCAGTTTTTACTCGAATTGTTGAGGAATGTGGGTACACCCCATTCCCAAGCAATGAGGCGATGGGGATCATTTACTCAGAGGCTGCTGAGGATGGCTTTTCAGGCGTGAGCATAAGCTTTGGGTCGGGGATGACAAATTTGGCTTTGGCTGTCAATACCATTGAAGGCCTAACCTTTTCTGTGGCCAGAGGTGGGGATTGGATTGATCAGGGGGCTTCCCGTTCGATTGGATCCACTCAGGCAAGAGTCTGTGCAATCAAAGAGCAGGGTCTGGATCTGACTAACCCTAAGGATAGAACCCAAGAAGCCTTGGCATTTTACTACAAGGATCTGATCAATTATGTTTTGGATCAGATTTCCGTAAAATTCAAGTCAATTGAAGGTAAGTTTGCCTTGACAAAAGCGATACCCTTGATAGTATCTGGTGGTTCTTCTTTGGCTGGGGGCTTCATGGACCTTTTCAATGAAGTCTTTGAGGCGAGAAGGAAAAAATTTCCTATCGAGATTTCAGGCATTCGGCAGGCTAAGGATCCTTTGAATGCCGTTGCTCATGGTATGCTGGTCCAAGCGCTTCAAGAAGGAGAAGAATAAATAATGGTTCACGGAAGTTTCAAAGCAGTAAAGGTTGTTTTTTTGGCTCAGAAGGATAATGAGAATAGCCAGGAAGAGTACACCTTTGAACTAGACCCTGATCAATTTGACTTTTCTTTGAATGATGGGGCAAGGCAGGATCTATCCCTTTCCCTCACAGGGAAGGTGTTGAGGGGTCCTTTTTGGTGTAACTCAAAAAATGGAGATGAAAATGGACAAGGATCCACAGGAAAAACTTGAGCCAGAGGCGGTAGACAACCCTGTTGTTGGGTGCTCTATGGAAGTAAAAATGGTTTTTGATGATGGCAGTGAATACACAGAAACCTGGGAGATGGATCCCCAGGATTTCAAAATGAGACAGGAGCGCTTAAACATGGGAACCAGGATTGGTACTGATGGCAAGAAGTATTTTGAACTCACTCCAATGCCTTATCCTTATGCGCTAACTTGCAGTGGGGCCGCAAAAAAACCAGCAAGGGTCAAAAAGTGGTGACCCTACTAGGAAGAGAGACCTCATGACTCCAGAACTCGCTAGATTCTTGGTGCCCTACCTGAAAAATCTCAGGAACCTCTCAGATGGAGAGAGGGAGGAACTTTTCCAAAGGGTGATGCACAGAGTAAACATGTCAGATACATGTTCTGGGGGGTTCTTTTCTGGTTTGAGTGGTGATTGGTCTTTTCTTGAGCTTCCAAAAGAAGAAAAACGCATCCGTGCTCAGTACTACTAGGATAAAATTGATATGACCCCCAAGGTACAAGATGTGGTGCTTTATCTCTTGAGAAAGTACCCACACCCAAAACAAATGACTGATGAGAGGCTCACTCAGACGGTCTATCTATGTGACTGGGTTCAAGCAATCCGGCAGCAGAAACAAATCACAGAGATCCCTTGGTATTACGCTAGTTATGGGCCTTTTGTTGATGATATAAAAAAAGTGGTAGAAGAGAACCCACATCTCTTTAAAAGCACCCCAAGAAAGACTCCAGGGCTCAGGATCACAAAAAACCTAATTTCGCTAACTAGGGCCGGGAAGAGAGAGAAGATAGATCTCTCTGAGGATGAAATCTCATCCATGGATCATATCATCAAAGTTACCCAGGACCGAGATCAGATGAAGTTCCTTAGGTTAATCTATTCAACCTTCCCCATCATAAAAAGTGAGCAGTACTCCCTCCTAAATCTTGTCGAGCTGGCCGAAGAGTACAAGCAAGAAGCGTAAACAAAAGTTCTTTTTTGGAGGGATTCTTTGGTTAATTCTCCTATTTTCTATTCTTTACGAGAATAGGAGGATCCGTGTATTATCAGTTAACCAGAGCCTTAAAGAGGCGCTTTATCCATGAGTTGAGGAGATACTGGCAGTACCATCCTTTTTATCCTGAACTCACAGACAATATTCAGGGGAAGTATAGCTTTCAGGAGCGCCCCCAAGAATCTGTTGTAGTCAGAGCTTCAGGCGGGAGCCGCTTTGATCTCTCTGCTGACAATTATGTTGGAATTGTCGAGAGTTACATCCATTTAGCTAAGGTAGCAAACCATCCTGGTTTGGCCATTGAATGGGTCCGTGAGGACGCAAGAGCAATCCAAGAAAACAATGGGAGGTTCCCTTCACCCCCTGGTATTTATTACCTGGAGTTGGTTGAGGATAATGAATTTGTGGTCACTCCACTTTATGATGTCTACAATGAGCAGGTTATGCTGGTGGATGCTCAGACCGCACAATTGCAAGTTGCTTTCTCAGATGGCTCCCTGCGTTTATATGAGATGCCCTCAGGAATTCTCCTCTATGAGGACATCAATTACACAGCCACAAAGGATGCACAAGGGAACCCAACAGGAGAGATCCTTTTAGTTCAAGCCCCTCCAACAGGTCGTTATCTGGTAGCTGACTACCGGTATGCAGGGACCACCTCGGACCCCCACACCATCTATCAAGAATTTGCCAACAATCAGGCAATCCCTGGGGCTGTTCTCGCTTTCGGGCGTAGGAACAAAAAAGGGGATCAGATGGCAATCGTGGTGGATTCCCAACGTGTCCAAGCAGCATCCGAATATGGGGGAAGGTTTGATATCAGTCTGGAATTTGAGATTACAGCTCGGGATCCTGATGCTCAAGAGGACATCATAGATCAGATGGTAATCTACATTTGGGGCATCTTGAGGCCCCGGCTCTCAAATGAGGGGCTAGAAATCACAGACTTGTCCATGGGAGGGGAAGGCGAGGAGGTCTACGATGAGGCTGGGGATGACTATTTTTACACAGCTAACTTTTCTGTGACAGTTCAAACAGAATGGTCTGTGTATGTACCCCTGAATGTTTTCTTGCGTCAAGTGGCTCCATGGACAAATGCCCTGTCTAAGAGGGCGGCAGCTATGACAGATGAGCAGGCGGCTTTGTTGCAGTCAGACTTGGAAATGAAACAGAGCTTAGGTCTGGAGTACGTCAGGGATGCCTTTTATGTGAACAGGCCCAATTCTTTCCCCATGATAAAGTAGGATAAAAAAGATGCCAAAGTATCAGTATCAGTGTTCTTGCGGGCTACGTTTTGTTGCTAGGGTTTCTATGCAAGATGCAAAAAAAGCCCATAAATGTTCTGCCTGTGGTGAGGATGCTTCCCGCTGGCTTCCAGAGAATGTTTCTAGCACTTTCAACCATAAATTGGAAGGGGTGGGACCCCAAAATACAGGGGTTCAGTCTTTGGATGTAGACTATGATCGTGTGATTGGAGAATCCGCTCTCCAGGGGTGGACAGTCCAACGAGAGAGGTACCGGGACAAGGTAGAGACCATAACCCAGGAGCCCCAGATTCAAGGTGAGGACTTATCAAGAAATCCTGACGGATCTTACCGAGTTCTCTCAGAAAATGAAAAAGGAATCCATCAAAGAGCAAACAAGATCAATAGTCTCGCTATAAATTTCATAAAAGAGAAGAAGGGTAAGGCTTCACCGAGAGAATCTGCCTAACCTTCAGGCTGAAAGATAGAGAAAAAGCATAAAAATCATTTTCTTGGTCTGTTAGCCCCTACTTTAGATGGTAGGGAAATAAAGAAAAATCAAAAGGATAGCTCCTAATCGTTTGATCTTGAATGCAGCAGCCAAAGTGAGGTTATCGATGGCATTCCCACAGCAAAACTATGCTCCTCCCGGTGTTTACACTCAGACTTTGTTTGAGAACCCGATTGCTTCAACAATCGAAGCCCTGAAGATTCCGGTTTTTATTGGTGAGGGAGATGAAACCCTTACTCAGCAAAACCTGGAAATGGTTCGGGGGTCTAGTTCCTCCTCAGATCAAAGGGTTCCACAGGAATCTTTGACTGGACGTGCGGTAGCCAGTACTACAGCAGCCGGAGCCGTGACCCTGGGTTCTTTCAATGGAACCCGCACACAGTTCCAGATCCGTAACTATCCCATCGTGACCGGGGATGGAACCGGGACCACTTCCAATAACCGCGCTGACGTGATTGTGGAGGTCAACGGGGATCCTGTTGTGGTTCAAGCAGTCTCCGGGGCAAGAGGTCTGGTGACTTTGGTTTCTGCACCGGATGAAACTGATGAAGTCAGATGCACTTATTTCTATAACCGCACAGACACCCAGTTCACTGACAACGTGTCCGATCAGGTTGACCCAACTCCCGCAGTAGTGCGGGCAGCAAGTGGTATCCTGGATGAAGACGCTCCAGGTTCCGTGGGTGGCGGAAGCGAAGTACTGAATATCTATGCTGATGTTTTGGATGTAAATGGTGTCGTGGTTGTGGTCGGAAACAACATCCTGAAACTGAGTGTGGATGGTACTGAGCAAACAATCACAATCTCCCCAAGGCCCAATTACACCATGTCTCAGGTGGCCGCAGCAATCACAGCCGCAAACGTAGGGACTTTGGATGCAGCTCGTTATTCCAATCATTATGGGGATTCCGCTCTGCAATTAAATGCGGATCACAGCATCGTTGTGTTGGATGGTTCTGCAAATGGCCCCCTCGGTTTGTTGATGGGTCAGGCGGATTCAAGAGTTTCCACTTTCTACACCTTCCAAGGTCCCATCGTGGATGGTACCAACGGTGGTGTGACCACTACTGACCCCAGCCATGTGGTTGTGCGGGTAGATGGTGTCCAGGTGGTTCCCTCATCCATAACTGGTTCTACCAGAGCAGTTACACTTCCCCAAGCTCCCATTGCCGGGGCCATCATCACGATTACCTACTATGCAAACACATGGCAGGACACTTGGGACTATTTGGCCCATATCAACGTGACTACGGTTTCCTCTTGTGGTGATGCTCCTGGTGCTTCCACCTATATCGAGGATGCTGACTTTATCCTGAAAGAGGACAAGATCCTTTGGGGTACAGCTTCTCTCGTCGCCGCTGGTGTGAATAGCACAGGGTCCACATTGTTCAATGGGACACAGATTACATCAACTCTGATTGACAATAAAACTTACCTCTCTTCTTGTACCCCAGTGGTGCAGACCAGCGGTGGAGTCTCCACAGACAGCAGACTGCAATTCCAACTGCCTTTGAGCCCAACAACCGGAAATGGGAGAAACACTCCTCTGGGTCAGAGTCTTTTCCAGTCTGTCACGAATGGCCGGATCGACCTTCCCACAAATCGCCCAGACTTGGTGAAGGCATACTGGGGTTATGATGTCCAGGATGCTCTGAGCCGGGGAGCTGTGGCAGTAACCAAGGTGGAAGGCAACGTAGTTACTTTGTCCAGTCAGGTACCTCCTGGAGCTTCGGTCTATGCTACCTTCTGGTACAACCAGTTGGTGGATGAAGAGTACACTCTGACTTCCCTGAATCCTGGAATTTCCGGGACTGGTACCTACACGGTCCAAGACCAGGGAGAAGATGACCTTTACCTGCCTGTCATGGCTCCAGGCTCCAAGGGAGCGGGCCTTACTGGGATTACCCTTGAGTTCCCCTCGGGATCAGAGTTGACCCCAGACTTCAGGTTTGAGAGCGTTTCAGGGACAGATTTCGAGGGACCTTCTGATGAGATTGTTACTGTCCAGTTTGCCGCCAAGAGAGCAACTCCAGCTAAGTATGCTGTGCCGGGTGCAGGCCCTTACGAATTCATTCCTGACAATTCTGACAGGTTGAGAATTTTGGTGCATAGTCAGGAAGTTACCACTTCGGCAGGTTTGGATCTGGATAATCCCTCAGCAGCACACAATGGCGGGTTCTTCGCTTCGTTGTTGAGTGACGAGATCCTTTATGACGGGGGCGCTGTAGCAGTCTCCGGTCAGGCATATGACATCACATCCTCCGAGCGTATTTTCTTGGAAGTGGATGGGGTGGACGTGGATGTACAGACCTCCACAGCAACGGATCAGGACATTGGTTTCTTCCGGGATGCCATCAATGAGGCAGCTTCGGGACATGGCGGAGTAGCCGCTGGGGGTGCTGCTGCAACAATTACTTTGGCAGCCGCTTCCAGGAGCAACCAGGATGACTACTACAATGGCTGGAAGGTGGTTATTGGAAATGGAGCGGCAGCAGCAACTATAGGTCAAGTCAGGACCATTTCTGACTATGATGGTGCTACAGGTATCGCTACCGTGTCGGCCAACTGGGCAGGTGCAGCAGTTCAAGCCCTGGACCCCTACAACATTTATAATGCAGATGCCCGCTCGATTCTGGCAGGAGCCACCTCCTTTAACGGGGCTGTGGATCTTACCGGTGGTCATGATGACCTCAGACTCACGTATGTTGGTGATGTCTCTGGAGCCTTGATCTTTGAGGCAACCCTGGGAGCAGGCCCTCATGCTTCAGCAGCCGCTCTGGCAACAGAGGCCCAGACTGAGATTGCAGCAGCAATTGCTCTTCTGGTGGGTGCAAGCCCAGCTCATAACGGGTTGGTGGTCGAATGTGCTGCAAACTCCAACAGTCAATTGGAGTTCAAACTCCAGATTCCTGGGGTGGATAGCTCTGGTTACATCCAGTTCTTGAATGCCTCCGGTGGAGTTGCCGCTGACTTCGCTATCCTCGCTGGTTTGGATACCGCAGCAGCAGCTGGTGGTGGGCAAGCAGCTTTGTTGCAAGGCCCCATTGCCAAGACCTATGAAGTGCCTGCCACAGGTGGAGCGAAGCCTTTTGATAGGCTAGTCCTTCGTAACCGTTTGCTCCCAGGTGGTGGCCAAGCTAGTTCCATGTCCCATGTGAGCATTGAGGACCAGACCGGACTTGAGGTCAAGGTCGGGAATACGATGGCTGGGCTTGCCGCTGGTGACATTGGGTATGCAGGTGGTTCCGCTACAGTAAAGGCAGCAACCGCTGTGGGAACCATTGGGTTCACAGGTGGTATGGATGCGGCCACAGCAGAGCCTCAGGTTACTTTCTATGATGGTACCGGAACTATCGCCGTTAATAATGTGTTCTCCTTCGAAGTTGATGGGGTTCCCATCACGGCGACCTTTACAGCTTCGGCTGCTGGAACCGCTACTGACCTAGGCCCAGCTACTGGAGCTTCCGGTGGGTCCATTTTGGATCAGATCATCGATGCCATGGCAGCTGTGCCTGGAACCCCCTTCGGGAATGCAGCAAATATCTTTGCCCTGAGGCTGGTCCGGCAAGAAGGTGCTGGACTCCGTATCAGTGGAACTCGGATGGACACCCTTTCCAGGGTCACCATCAACAGTGGGTCCGCAAATAATGTGCTCGGGTTCACTTCGGGAGCCACTGTGCTCCGTGAAACCGTTTCCGCTAAGGTGTTGGCTTCCGCAGTGATGGCCAACAGGCATTCCACATTCCCCACTTGGATGCTCGATTTCAGTGCTTCTGAGGTAACCACTTTTGGTGGCTGGGGTCTGGCAGGGATTGCAGTGGATGGGGCCGGTAGGGAATACCTCTACTTGCAGGATGCTCCAACAGTGGTTGGGAATCTCGGTGCCGCTTCCAATGTCGCTCTCAGGACCACATTGCAGGGCATTGATGATGCTCTGACCCCAGGAACTGGCCTGAATGCAGCCAACAATGATGGAGACACCGGAGAGCCCGCATTGGACGGATTCTTCGTAATCTCGAACTCTCCTGATGGTTCAGGTTCTGCAAATACTTCCATCTTGAATGATGGGGTTGGCCAGGATGGTGTGGTTGGACAAACTTACAGGGATGTTGTAACAGGGCTGACTTTTACCCTTCTCCCCC
>Ga0114918_10000739_pt1 | contig 28703 bp, 10 predicted proteins | sample LantaG_FD_87015 | JGI IMG/M metagenome (GOLD analysis project Ga0114918, IMG submission 87015) | Deep subsurface microbial communities from Baltic Sea to uncover new lineages of life (NeLLi) - Landsort_02402 metaG | ecosystem: Environmental > Aquatic > Marine > Oceanic > Sediment | place...
AATATCCTATAGTCCACTTGAAAAGACCCGTATTGGGATCAAGCACGGCACCTGCCGGAATGGCGTTGCTTGAGAAAGTGATTTCATGTCCTTCAGGATCAAAACCCGACAGTTGAAATCTGACGGTCTGTCCCTCGATGGCGGTTCTGTCGGATGGTACAATTAAAATCGGCGCCTGGTTGGTCGGAGCGATTAAAATGGTTGTCGTCTGAGAAAGCTGGTTAACACCATCACTTACAATAAACGTAACGTTTTCATACGTTCCGGCGTTTCCGGATTCGGGCACCCACTGAAGGGCATGTGTATTAGTATCGAACACGGCTCCCGGCGGCAGATTATCCGCCCAGAATATCAGTGAATCACCATCCGGATCTACAGCGGAAATTATGACCTGCAAAGGTTGATCTTCATAACCGTGAATTTCAGCGGCAATCGGATTGAGTACCGGCGGGCGGTTTCCGCCGTTTACCAGGATCGAAAACTCCTGCGTAGCATATCCACCGCGCAAATCATATACACGCAATACAACCCCGACCTCAGAGGGGCTGTCGGAGGTTGGTTCCCAGACAACAAGGCCCGTGTCCGTTTCAACGGTCATTCCATCAGGGGCATCATAAAGCAGGTATGTCAACAAGAGGCCATCCGGATCGCTTGCTACTGCCTGGTATTGATAGGTCAACCCTGCTGTAGCAATTGTCACGGGCAGAGAATCGAATACCGGAGCTTCGTTGGCAACCGGCAGTGTAAAGATGCCGTGTTCAAAAGTTATGGTCTGGCCTGTTGGATTCTGAATTGCAACCGTATAACCGATCGTTGACTGGCCCGTCTGGAGGATACCGCCGGCCGGCATAGAGTCGGTCAAATCTATCAACCATATCATATCTTCGCCCTGGTAATCGGCATCGAGAGGCAGGCCATCAAAATACTGGGCGGGATCCAACACAAGCAGTACCGGCAGAACAAGATCATATCCACCGATATTTGTCACGCGAACATTATACGAGACGGTTTGATTCTGCCGGTCGGAGCGGACTGTTAAGAATTCTATCTCAAGCGATGAAGAAAAGTCCGATACGGCGGTAAAATGACTGATACATTCTTCCTGGAGCTCGGCACCTTCAACGTTTTGTATAAGGGCCAGTACCTGTATTGTGTACTGGTCGGGCATCAGTCCGTCAAATGTCACAACGGCGGTTTTCGTCGAAGAATCATAGACTACCGAATGTATATCAACAAATCCTACATTCTGACCGAACAGCCGGTAGTTGGATGTATTAAGCACGGAGCCGGGATTATCCGGATTGCCAAGCAGCATATCCTGATCGAAGGTTACTGTTATCACTCCGCGCGGAAGAGCAACTACGCTATCCGGCGGCGGATTCGTATATAGCACCATCGGAGCAACAGCCGGCTTCAATACATCGACCTGATTCGACTGGCTGAGCAAGACTTTACCGTCGGGCGTGGCAATCACTATATCGCCCCGGCTTCCGCCGGCGGCGACAGATACATGCTGGAGAGTTGCAAGGTCGACCATTATTAACTCGCTGCCGTCGCTGTCTTTCGGTCCGTTATTGTTGGAAATAAACAGCAATCCTTCGAGATCGCTGCCGTCAAACCCAAATGCCAATGAATCGACATCCGTATCGAAATGCAGCATCAGTTCGGCAACGCCATCTTCATTGAACCTGACCACATCACCGCGATTCGGCCAAACAGCCGCCCAAAGCTGGCCGCTTGGAGAAAACTCCATATTGCCTACCCGGACGTCGCTGAAATGGGTGAAGATTTCCGTCGAAGGATCGAATATTTCAATACCAAGACTGGATGAAATATATATAAGACCTGTGTCGGGATCGATTGCAAGCGTCTGTGTCAGACCGTCAGCGAATTCTTTGAGAATAGCACCGGTATCGGGATCCAGTTGCAGCAACGGCCCGCCACCGGTCGTGGCCCAGAGATTCCCATCGGCGTCCAGGGCCATGTCAAATACAGGATACGGCAGAGATGCAATTGGAACGCCGGCTTCGCCGCCATATTCCGAGAACCTGTAAAGATTACTGCGTGTCGAGCCGCCGCTGATAATGACCGAACCGTCAGGCATAACTACGATTGCCATCGGGCCGATACCGGCATGGCTTTGCCCGATACCCGTGGCGAAAGCTCCGGCATTAAACGGCCGTAAAACACTTTCAAATTCAGAACTTTGTACCGCAAGCTCAGAAGCAGGAATCTCAAGCTGGGCCTCAAGGAACAGAGGATTGGTCGAGGGGGTTGGACTTGGATCCGGTGCCTCACCGAGCCCCGGAGTTGTCGTCTCCGGCACCGTAGGTAATCCGCCGAGGTTGACTGTCGAATCATCATCGGGAACATTAACACCAAAGGATGGCTTCTCTCTATTGCCGGCGTTATCCATCGCCAGCGCCAGAAATTCGTAAGTGTGCCCAACCTGGCCTTCGAAAACAGCCGAAGTTTCAGTCGTCTGACGCTGCCATATCTTAAAATCGCCTCCATCCTCGGCCACATAGACTGTAACATGCTTCAGACCCGATCCGTTTTCATCGTCAACTGCATTCCACTGGACCAGAATGTTGGAACTGCCCGGAGACAAAGGTGTTTGCGTTAGCATTGTAACCGGTGCCACACCATCGATGAGATGTGTAACCACATTAGTGTCAAGTGGTGCCATCGTATTAAACAACACGCGGACCTGTGCCGAAATTTCCGTGCCTGACACAGTGTTTGCTTTTGGTTTGACTGTATACGTAACAAATCCCGAGCCGGAGCCATCTGCATCGTTCGGAGGCAGAAGACCCAAATCTGGATTCTGTAAAACCTCGCCCGTATCCGGATCGATTACCTGAATAATCCAACTGGCCGTACCGGACTGGAGGTCTATACCGGCGTTGAGACGGAGAATAAAGCCTTTACTTTCGCTAAAATCGAAATCGCCCTGGAAGGCGCCGCGGTTCGACGGAATATGTACCTGAATATCGCCCAATTGCAAATCGCCCAGCCGGAAGCTTCGGGGGTCAAGATTGGGGTCCAACTCCGTCAGTATCTGAACTTCACCGACCGCGCTTGATGCGGCGGCATCGTTCTCAAAGCGTATTGTATAAGGCAGCGGCATTCCAATCGGCAGAAAGGCCTCCGGACCAAAGCCGTCCGGGCCGATTATCGTGGCCAGCTCGCCTATCGTACCTGCCGTATTGAAGTAGCTCGCGAAATCCAAAGGTGTAACAGGAACCGACGGCGGTACATCAAGCCGGCACTTACCGAACGGCACATATATATTGAAAGCCTCAAAGTGGTTCGGACTGGAAAGCTGCAAATTATAATCGTCCGGGTCGGGCAGCGACGCTATAACAGGGTACGAACTATCCAATTCGGCTATAGTATTGTCATTGTGGCCATACCACTGCCTCACCTTCTCAAAAAATCCCACAAGGTCTCCATCAGTGATGATTTCCTGACCGGCGGGACCTGCGAGAATACCTGTGCTCAACGTTGCCATCAGGCTGATGACTAATGGATCTTCGCGAACAGACGGCGCCTGGTCCTCGGGTCTGAGCAGGCCCGCATCTTCCAGAGCCATCAGGTATAAAGACACCCAGCTATTGGCATCCGCAGCCAGGAGCATAAGTGACGATGAAGCGTTTTCATCCGCCAGTATCTGCTCACGAAGGGCAAGTGCTTCCGCACTCTGCCGGGCTACGAATTCATCACCTGTCATAACTGTGGCGCTGCCGAGAATATGGAACTGAAAGGCAAGAGCACAGTCCGGAATGCCAAAAAGTAAAAATGGGTTTTCTCTGAGAAGCTCTTTAAGACCCGGATAAGTTTCCGCCGTAAACGTCAAGCCCGTGAAATCGCGGTCGGCAAGGTCAAATATGTACCCGGGAGCAAGAACTTCGCCCCAGGTGTTTACCTCGGAAAGAAGGCCGGCCCAGGGTATATCATTAAGACCACCCTGCTCCGGACTGCCTCGCAGGTTTGTGCTGAAGTCGAGATACGGCAAACCGCTATTGTCCGTGGTGGGGATCACATAATTTATTCCAAGCTCCGGCACTCCGAACTGAAAGTACACATACGGGGTATCAATATTCGTAAGGCTTTGAAGAGAAAAGCCGTAAAGTCCCGTTGCCCCTAAGCCGATTACCCGCGGGCCGCCCATTCCTAATGCGATGTCCGGCTCGATTGCCCTTTCAACGAGGTATCTGTACGGCACGATAGCTTCCTGGCCGTTGGGATTGATAACTTTAACATCGTAAAGGCCGTGCGGAGCGTCAGTAAAATCAAATATTGCAATGATTCGAGTGCTGTCTATCACTTCATAACTTACCGGCTCATATTCGGCAATGCCCGGACGAACCAATTTGACAATCGCATCCGGATGAAATTGAGCACCAAGGATAGTCGTTGTAACATATCTGCTGTCACCGCCGATATCAGGTATGACATCGGAAATGGCAAAGGGCATCAATTCCGCCAGCAAAGTGACGGGCGTATCCGGGGCAGGCTCATAATAGCCGCGAATCATAACATAATACATTCCAGGTGTTGTCGTGGGAATCACGGCCGTCTGATTTGCCTCGAGAGTTCCTTCGTAAGCGGCATCATATAAAATTCCTGTGGGCACATCACCATAGCGAATATACAGTTCGTTAGCCGCATCTTGAGCATCGGATGTTAAAGTAACTCGTAGTGTCTCGCCAAAACCGACCTCTACCTGGAAAAGGCGATCCTGCCCGGTACTCAGAGTTGTTGCCAGCGGAACACCTAAAAGCAGCTCATCGACACTCACATTTAGCGTCTCGGCCGAAGCAGTGATATTGTTGGCTTCACCGATACTTTCATACACCTGATTGAAGATATCAGTACGAACTATAATATGATACTGCCCGGGACGAACAGGTCCTAAAGTCGTTTGCAATGTGGACGTGTACGATTGACCCTGTGCAAGGTCATTGGTGTGTTTGACTTTCCCTATAAGTGGATCGTGAATATCCCAAACTGCATCAGACGACAGATAAGCGGAATCACTCCAGCTTTCAGTAGCCGGCTCCAGGGCCGTATTTGTAACCGTCCAGATAATTTCGATAGTATCACCGGACTGAGCCTGTGTTGGTATTGTGATATCCTGGACTATAAGATCTGCAGGAGGCGGGGACTCTATTATCATCGGCTGCGGGCTTGGTGTAGCGTTGTTGTACTCGTACTGGCCCTCGAATACATCGGCTCGCGGCTTATATGCCGACAAAATCGGATCTGTTACTACAAATACATAGAACGGGCCGGTTAAATGAATCGGCACCTTAAGGTTCCCAACGATAACCTGATAATCAGATCCTGCCGGCAATACGCCGGAATGAAATCTTTGTTCCAAAAAGATGTCGCTCTTCATATCCAGCAGCTCATCGCGTGACAGATATATCCTGTCTGTCCATGAAGATTGAAGAGCCGGTGTATCGCCTGAGCCTGCATTGGTCACAGTATATGAAATCTCAAATGAGCGGTTGGCAAAGATATGATCCGGAGCGATTACCTCGCTTACCTGCAGGTCCGGCGGTTCGGTTAAAATAATCGTTATCGGTTGTGCTGTAATGTTATTACCTTCGTCACGATATTCCTGTACACGTGCCAGAATCCGGTCACTCTTCTCGTCAAAACTAATTCCCGGGCCGCCGGGCGGTAAAGGTCCTTCGATATTCGAATCCGTAAAGACCAGGATATAGTAGTCCCCTTCGATACCGTCAGGTATTGTTACATTCGCACTGCTCGAATAAGTTTGACCCGCCCCAAATTCAAATGACTTCCAGATACCGCCCAGATAGTAGTCCTCACCATCAAGCGAAGGATCTTTTGACAGGTACACACGGTCGACCCAAGACCTCGATCCTGGCGGCAGATCATTCCAGTCCTTTTTTGCGGCGCGAGTTCCGAAGTTCTCAACCGTCCAGGAAACAGCGATATTCTGGCCGGAGTATGGCTGCCCGGCAGGTAAAGTCAAATTTGTAACCTGAAGATCAGGCTCGCTGTAAGTAACATCGAAATCAGCAACGCCGAGATTGTTGGAAATATCTTCGAGTACATGTGATCTGAAAAACCGAATGGACTCACTATTGCTTGAGCTAAATCCCGAGATTTCGTCCCTGCCGCCGACATTGGTAAAAACATAGGCATAATATGGGCCGTCGATTCCGCGAGGAAGTGTGAACTGCTCGCTATGCGTGTAGCTATCACCCGGCCCGATCTGTGGATCATGAGGATGGACGAAAACATTAAGCCGCTCAAACCAGCCTCCGGTTATATAGTTGTTTTGGTCCAATGTAAGGTTAGGATCGGTCGATAAATATACTGCGTCATACCAGTAGTTTGTTCCGTGCCATACCTCTGAGCCGAAGTTCTCGACGGTCCACTCGACTGTGAAATCATCGCCGGAATACAGATCTTCCGGAGAGACAGTTACACTCGTTACCTGCAAATCTGCAGGACGAGCAGTCACATTAGTTGGCCCGGCAAGTGAATTGTTGTCATAATTAATGTCCGGATTCGACTGCCACATAAAATGAGCCACGAAACTGGCTTTAACTATTATATAGTCCCCAATACTTGCAGGAGATAATTCAAATGTTTCCTCGCCGGAGCAGCTTTGTCCCGGTTCAAGGTCCATTGGAAGAGCGATTCCTCCGAGAATAATCTTGCGGTTCGAATCTCCATATTCCTCAGAATCGGATAAATAGAAATTCAAATGCCAGTTAGCGGCGGTCAGAGCCCTGTTGCCCTGGTTTTCAACCGTCCAATGGATAGTGATATCCTCGCCGGCATAGGCCTGGGCATCAGGGACTACCGATACAACCGCCATGTCGGGTCGAGTAACAATAATTGTTATAGGCCGGGACTTGTAATTGTTGCCGTCAATCTCATTCGGGTCATCCGGATTTATATTGGCATCCAGTGTATCTTCCAGGACAGCATCGTAAGCATCGCACCAGGGAGTAATATACCACTGGCCCTGCACATCATCAAGTCCGCCAATTTCCTCCGGCTGTGGTATCCGTACACTGACTACCTGCTCGTAACTTTCGCCGACTTCAAGCAGTCCCTCGTGGGTGAATCTTCCCAATAAGAGGTCTTCGGGATGATCAAAGCCGGGATGCGGCCTGTTCTTGTCTCTGGTTAGCCATATTGTATCGTTCCAGCTATCGCTGTTCGTCCAATTGCTAACAACGGTTGGCCCCATTCCCAGATTCGTTACTGTATATCGAACTTCAATCCAAAGACCGGAAATCGCCTGGTCCGGCGCGAATACATCGCTTGTTACAAGGTCGGGTGCGGGAAGAGGTTCGACGTATAACGGCAGCAGGATTAGAGCATTGTTATCTTCATTAGGGTATTCATCTATCTGCCATGCACAATCCGCGGCTACGACAATATACATATCACCGCGCATACGCTCGGGGATAACCAGACTGCCCGTCTGAGTCATATAGCTCTGGCCCGGGGCAAGAGCCGCACCATTGTCAAATTGTCCAAGCAACGTATCATCAGTGCTGTATTCATCATCAAGAGAAAGATAAACCCCATCTTTCCAGTAGGGCTTCTGTGTTGCGGCGGCACCCTGATTGATAATGACAAACTCAAGCGATATTGTTCCGCCGGCTGCAACTTGATCCGGTGCCGTTACTGACAGTACCTGAAGGTCCGGATGCGGCGGGAGATTTATAAGTATCGCATCATCATCGAGAGTCATATTATTATCAGTAGCACCGCCTTCATATAGCCCTCTGTCTCCGGTGGTCAATCTTGGCACATTGGTTGTTACCCGAATCCTGTAAGAGCCTTGTATGTTCTCGGGAAGTGTAAACTGTTCTCTGCGGGTATATGACATCCCGGCACCAAGGCCGTTGCCGTATACGAATTCTCCAAGGCGATATGTCCTGGTTCCATCGAGAGTCTGTAATTCCACGCGGTCCGTCCAGTTCCCCGCGGCGTCACCTAATCCGTTATTTAGAACCGTCCATTCAATATCTACTCTGGTCCCGGAGTCAACTTCAATTGGCGCGACAATTTCCGTAACGATCAAGTCCGGCGTGGGAGTAAAGGCTATTTCCACTTGCGCGGATACATTTCGGTTATTATCGGTGTGTATGGATTCGTATGGCCCGCCGGTCTGGATCACGACATAATAAATCCCCGGTGTAAGATCATATGGCAGGAAAACATCTACCGAGCGTGTGTAGCCGCTCCCAACGGCCAGTGCACCCATATGATCAAAACTGTCAAGCCATTCTGACAAGCCGCTTCCGTCAGATTCGGTTGCAAGTATTACAGAATCAGACCAGGTTGTCTTGTCGGTTGTTGCGATGCCCTGGTTAGATACCGTCCATGATACATTTAATGTTTGTCCCGTATTGGCTGTGGACTCAGCTATGACAGTATCTACAACAAGGTCGGAGTATGGCTTATAAGCAATTTCGAGCATTGCCGCTGGTTCAGCAATGTTGTTTGCTTCAGAATTGCCTTCAGGAACAATCTCATTGCCATCGGTTATCACGAACAGATGGTAATTACCGCTAACTCCACCGGGCAGGACTATAGTTTCGTTTCGGGAATAGCTTTCGCCGACGTTCAGAATTCCCGTGTGGTTATATTCTGCTATCACATGATCATACTGGCCAAAAGGATATGTGTCCTGTGACAAGATAACTTTGTCAGTCCAGCTACTGATATTTCCGGCAAAAGTTCCGATGTTGGCTACCGTCCAGGAAACATCTATAGTAGCAGGATTTCCGACAGCCAGCGAGGGAGCCGTAACTTCCGTTACCGCCAGGTCTGCCGACGCAAGCAGAATCGAAACTGGATAGGTATTATTGTCTTCATTTTCCTCCGGCTGGTCGCCGTTTGGATTAGTGACGAATAGAATATAACGATTTCCGAACCCAGTATTAGGAACGGTGATATTACGCGTAACTGTATAGGATTCGCCGTTGGAAAGCGGAGAATTGCCCCCCGCCCAATACGAATCCGCCAGGGTATCACCGCTGTCAAGTATTGTATCGTCGGAAAAATAAATATGGTCGAACCAGCCGAGTTGCGTATCCGGAGTACCATCATTAATAACTGTCCATGTAACCTCGATAGTTTCACCGAGACTCGCTGAAACCGGACCGCCGGCCGAAGATACTATAAGATCCGGGGCATCAAGCAGTAAGGGCACTGCCGTCCAGTTATTACCGTCGGATGTCTCCGACTGGTCGCTGCTCCAGTCTGCATAGAATATCAGGAAGCGATTGCCCGTCGCTATATCCGGGATATTGACATCCATCGTGATTGTATAATCGCCACCTGCAGCGAGCGGAGTATGCGAAGCCGTCGAATAGGATGCAATACGTGTATAATTACCGAAAAAGTTCGCATTTTCAGATATATAGACAGCATCTTCCCAATCCGCCATAGCATCTGAAGAGCCCTGGTTGGTAACGGTCCAGGAGATCTGAATAGTCTGGCCCAGAACGGCGGACAGCGGAGCCGTCGTATCCGAGACAATAAGATCTGGTGCTCCAAGACTGATTTCCATTGCTGCCAGTACATTATTGGCCTCATCTGTCTCGTAGTTTTCATCCCTGCTGTCGGTTACAAAAAACAGGTACCATGTGCCGTCGGAAACATTCGGAATTGTAACTGTCGCATCTATCGAGTAGCTTTGCCGGGTTTCCAGGGGCAGTTGTTCTGAAATAAGAAGGTCGCAGAGTTTTGTGTCATATATCTCAAAAGTATCATTATTCGAAAGATAAACGGTATCATACCAGGGGCCGGAGGCAGTTTCATTGCCGGCGTTTGAAACCGTCCAGGAAACATCCATCGTATCACCGATTGTGGCCGATGCAGGTGCTGTGGCCGTAAGCAATTGGGGGTCCGGACCGGTAAGGTCAATTTCAAGTGAATACACGTTATTTGTCTCATCACTTTCGCCCTGGTCGGATCTTCTGTCCGTAACAAATAATAAGTAATGAGTACCGGCTGCCACAGAGGGGATGATAATATCTTTATTAAAACCATAGCTTAACCCCGCCGGTAAAGGCGAATTTAGAGACATATCATATTCGGACACAAGCGTATCAACACCCACCTCATATGTTGTGTTGTCGGATAAAAAGACAGCATCATACCAATCCGCCAGGGCATCGAAGCCTCCCTGATTTGTAACCTGCCAGAATACATCGATTGTTTGGCCGACAATGCCTGTTGCCGGGGCAGTAGCGTTAAAGAGGACCAAATCGGGGACGTTTAAACTAAATTGCAAAGCAAAGACATTGTCGTCTTCGTTGCCTTCAATCTGGTGATTATAATAATCCGTAATAAACAGCAGGTACTGGGTTCCGGTGATATCCCCCGGAATAGTGATTTGCTTTGTAATGGTATAACTGGCACCAGCTACCAGTGGCGTCTGGTCATAGGTCAATTCCTCTGTTATTTTCGTATCAAAACCATAGATATCATCCTCAGAGACATAAATACGGTCTTGCCAGTTAGATAAAGCTGTTGTGAAACCCTGATTTGTAACAGTCCAGCTTACTGTGATTTTTTCGCCGGGAAGCACGGTTAGCGGGGCCGTTGCATTCGTAACTTCCAGATTCGGGCCGCGCAGTTCGATTGGGACGGCGATAATATTATTATCGGTATTGGCCTCAAGCTCTTCGGCACTTCCGTTTGCCACGAACAAAAGATACTGACTGCCGACTACATCTTCGGGTATGGTGGCATTTACCGTCATTGTATAGCCGGCACCGACGTTCAGGGGGGTATAGCTTGAAGCTGATTCGGAAACCAGCAGAATATCTGAGCTGCCGACAGTCGTATTTGAGGAAATATATACATAATCCGACCAATCCAGCAATGTTGCGGCTGCGCCTGCGTTGGTTACCGTCCAGGAAAGCTCTATTGTTTCACCAAGCAGCGCCGTAGCCGGGGCTATTGGATTTGAAAGCACCAGATCAGTCGCTCCGAGCAGGATCGGCAGAGCCATCTCGTTATTATATTCGTCAGTTTCATACTGATTCGCATTACGGTCGGTCTTGAATACTATAAACCGGTTGCCTATACCTGTATTTGGAACAGTAACTGTTATATTAAAGGTATAACTTTCGCCGGGCGCAAGTGGGATATAGTCGCTTGCGGGTTGCGAAATAACCAGAGTATCCCCATAGCCTATAGTATTATTGTCGGAGATGTAAACATAATCATACCAGTTTGCAAAAGCACCGACACTGCCGGAATTAGTAACTGTCCAGGAGATATCTACTTCCTGGCCGAGAAAGACCTGTTCCGGAGCGGAAATATTTGAAATGACAAGGTCCGGCATCGCAAGCTCAATTGGCAGCGTAAAGAAATTATTGTTTTCATTTAACTCGCTGCGTAAATTGGATCTGTCGGCCTTGAAACGCAGAGCCCATTCGTAAGTGTATAGATTTTGGTTCGGAAGCGTTACATTTCGAGTAATAGTATAGCTTTCGTCCGGTTCAAGCGCATCCGGCAGAGATACGAGTTCCTGTGTTATATAATAGTCCGTCCATGAAGACCAGGGTGAAGTACGGCGAGACAGATAGATACCATCATACAAAGTGCCCGTAACAGGCTCATTGCCCTGATTCTGGACTGTCCAGGAGACCTCAATAGTCTCGTTTATCGCCGCCGAAGGAGGGCCTGTTGCTGAAACCACCACCAAATCGGGTCCGGCAACTACAATTGGTACCGCAAAAGTGTTGTTAGTCTCGTCAAGCTCACCCTGCATGGCGGTGTCATCTGTTACAAAAACCAGATATTGGGGTACCCCATAAAGTCCAGAGGGTATATTGACTGTTATACTCGCATTTACCGTATAACTGCCGTCGGCTGCAAGCGGGGTGTAACTGCTCGTGGATATCGAGTAAAGCTGGCTGTCCATCCAATCCTCCTTGTTCTCATTGGCGGATAAATACACCCTGTCATACCAATACGAGGCGTTAGCCGGAGCTTCCCCCTGGTTTTTGACCGTCCAGGAGACATTTACCGGCTGGCCTACGATGATCGTTGCTGGTGCTGTGGCTTCCGTGATTATAAGGTCAGGGGCGAGCAGTTCGATGGGAACTGCATAAGTGTTATTATCGTTGTCTAATTCCGCCTGACGGCCGCTTTCATCTGTAACAATGATCAGATATTGCGACCCCATCTGGCTTGAAGACTGAAGTGTCCAAGTCTTGGCAAAGCTATAGCTTGCGCCAACATCAAGCGGGGTAGTGTTGGTTCTTGTAAGATAAGCAACGTATACGTCACCGCTGTCATAGACGTCGTCATCAGACAGATAGATGCGGTCATACCAGTAGGAACTTGCCGCAGGGGCGGTTCCCTGGTTTTGCACTGTCCAGGAAACAGTAATCGACGAACTCAAAGGCGCCTGTGCCGGTGCGGTTGCATCTGTAATTACGAGATCCGGCGCCATCACTTCAAATGGCAAAGCTATTACATTATTGGTTTCATCGGTTTCCCCCTGGTAGTTCTCAATATCGGCAATAAAGAGGATGTAATTACTCCCGATGGCATCATCGTCAACGGTTAATGTTTCCTCTATTGTATAGGTTTTTCCCGCTGTCAACGGCAGTTGATCGTAAAGGTCAAACCAATATGCTGCTACATCCGTGTCATCAAGCTGGTCGTCAATGGAGAAATAGATACCGTCATACAAATATGTTGCCCCCGCATCTATGCTGCTGACATTTGTTACTGTCCATGATACGTTTATCTCCTCGTCCACATTCGCCGAGGCCGGTGCGACCGCGTTGCTGATAACAAGGTCAGGGCCATCCAGCTCTATTGGCACGGCAAAAACGTTATTATCCTCATTGGTCTCTTTTTGATCTTCATAGCGGTCGGTTATAAACAGTAAATACCTGCTGCCCGCGGAATAATAGTAGTCTATGTCAATAGATGTGGATATGGTGTAGTCGTCCCCCGGGTCTAAGTCATACCAAGTACTCAAGTAAGTGTAGCCCATTATACGGTCATCCTCTGATGCGTCGAAGACCGTATCATCGGACAGATATATACAGTCCTGCCAACTGTTGGCAGTAACTGTGCTTGTCAGACCCTCGTTTCTTACGATCCACGATACATCGATTGTCTCACCCAGCGTAGCTGAATTCGGAGCGGTGAAAGATATGACAACAAGATCCGGCCCTCGAATGGTGATTGCCGTCGCCTGTAAGTTGTTGCTGTTGTCAAGTTCGGGTATATCGTTCCAGGAATTTGTCAGAAACAGCAGATAATAATCGCCCAACTCGTCAATACTGATGCTCATTGTGACCGTGTAGCTTTCTGTCGGTGCAAGCGGTGTAGAGGCATCTTTCCATTCATCTGCCAGCGAAATGTCGCCGGGATCATAAATATTGTCCTCAGAAAGGAACACACTATCCTGCCAGCCATTAACGGCATCGGTATCTCCCTGGTTGGCAACCGTCCAGGAAATATCAAAGCTCAGGCTATTGTCGACCACCGCAGGAGCAGTAAAATCCACGGCGACCAAATCGGGACCATGAATCAATAAAGTTGTGGCAATTGCGTTATTGGCTTCATTTGTCTCAGTTAGTTCATTCTGTGCATCGGCAACGGCAATGAGATAACGGCTGCCGCCGGAGACGTTAGTGAGATTGAAAAAAACTGTAACTTCATAGCTTTCGCCCGGGGCTAACTCTTTGAAGTCTTCACCATCCGATATAAACTCATAAGTTAAATAATCGTCCTCCGCATCCAGAACATCATCGTCGGACAGATATAATTCGTCCCACCATATACCTATCGCATCAATACTCCCGTTATTAGTAACAGTCCAGCCGACCTCGATCATATCACCAAGGTTAGCTTCGTTTCCCGGAGGGCCGCGAACACTATCAATTCGCAGGTCAACATCAGGCGCAGAAAGCCCTATCTGTACCGCAATAATATTGTTCGTCTCGTCCGATTCAGGCTCATCTTCATACCTGTCAGTAATAAAAAGCAGGTATCGATTGCCCGGAGCGGTATTTGGAATTGCCACCTGCTCGGTAATTGTGTAGCTTGCCCCCGGCGCCAAAGGCTGCTCGTCCAGAATGTCTCTGTATATCAGCGAAGTATCATTGTCATCCCTGATTGTATCGTCTGAAATATATACCCGGTCGGTCCACATTGAAGAAGATGTGGCATCTGCACCCTGATTCTCAACTGTCCAGGAAACTTCAATCGCATCAAGTATTGTCGCCGTCTCTGGTGCTAATGTATTTGTTATAGCAAGGTCCGCGCTTAATAACAAACGTGGTTCGAGTTGCTCAAGAACCATGCACGGGCGCTGGTTTGAGGATAAATTGTGTGATTGTACAGCCGACTTATCGTTGGAAGTAAAACGGCTCAAATACGCCTTCATGGTTGTGAATATACCTGAAGTACCCAACTTTCCTCCACTTCCAACGGCCTATATGTTTCAAAAATATAGAACCAAGCAAGCTGTCACTATACTCAACGATAATCTTTTTCTGAGAACATTTTAGAAGATGAAACCTATTTATTGCTTTTAACAAAGATTGCTCTAAGAATCAAGGTTTTTCTTGACTTTTATAAGCCCCCCCCCAAAAAAGCCCATCAAAAATGCCCCTATCTTCTTATATTTCAGCTACATATGTAAAATTATGATTTTTCAAATCTTTAATGAATTTTGACTACTTTTTTGCTAAAAATAAACAAACCTTTGAATCGGCTATTGTTTAATATGAAAAAACCTTGAGGAAGCCATAACAATCTTGTGACGAGGTGGAAAGACACATAAATTACATTGCCCTGGTTGTTGTTAGATCTCATGTGGTTTATGCAGGCGGCCTTTGTCATGAATTATACCCTCGGGTCGGCAATTCAATGCTCTGATACTTTTATTCATCCAAATGCCGCTTCTGAGAAATGATCCCTTGGCTTGTTGTCCAATAGTCATTCCAAATCAATTATTGATCTATTTTTGAATCTCCGACACTGCCCCAAAAACGCAAGTTGTGGATTCGGTGCTTTTGAACTTACGATTCGATAGTGTAAACCTTAGTGGTTAGTATAGGTGACCATTATGAATCCTTGCTGATAACCGCGGTCATCCACTCAAATCGGGGCGACTGGACTTGAACCAGCGACCTCTTGACCCCCAGTCAAGCGCGCTACCAAACTGCGCTACGCCCCGTAACGGATGTTGATTATATGACAAGACGGTTAAGAAAACAAATAAATTCTCAAAATTCACCGATACTTAATCGCACTTGACGAATAATCTTCATTCCCATAAAATCTCCGTTAATCCTCAATAAAGTGACTTGCACCCCGCTATTATCGAGAAAAATCGGAAGATTACATAGGAATTATCATGAAGAATCAAAAAAATGTAATCATGGCAATGGTAGTTTTACTTGCCGGTTTAACCTTAGCAGGTTGTACAGTCCAGGCTCCCCCTGAGCTGACGAAAGCTTCGATAAATGATAACCTGGCGACAATTCAATCAATCCTTTACCACTCGTGAAGATCGCTTCGGCCAGACTCCTCTGCATGACGCGGCTCAATATGGTTACAAGGATATAGCCGGGCTTCTCATCGATTACGGGACGGATGTTAACGTCAGAGATAAATTCAGGTGGACTCCTCTGCACGCGGCAGTCGCAGGGGGGCATAAAGATATGGCCGAGCTTCTCATCGCAAATGGAGCGGATGTAAATGCAAAAGATATCACGGGAGTCACTCCTTTACATTGGGCGGCAGTAAGAGGATACAAAGAAATGGTCGAACTGCTGATTGCCAATGGGTCGAAAGTTAATCCTAAAGATAAGGATGGTACTACTCCTCTTAGTTGTGTTGTCTGGCAAGGTTATGAGGAAATCGCCGAATTGCTCCGCACGCAAGGGGCCGTCGAGTGATAGGAAATATACATCTCAATAACTTTTAGCTCTTGCTTGTAATGGTCTGTTCGTTCCGACCCGCATACATTCAATCTTTAATCTCAATACAAAAATATTTTCAGCACATTTCCGGCAGGAGCGGTTCTCGAACCGTCTCTACTGTAGCCATTGGGGGAGTTGGTCGGGGGTGGCATTTTGCCACAGACCTTTTTTGCCGCTGCGGGCGAGGGATTGTAATTGCTTGTACTTATTGTAAAAACTATGGCTAAAACGGGTATCGGCGTAGGCGTAGCCTTCGGTTAGTAGTGCTTCATTTAAGAAGCTGCCACCCGGCAATTTAACATAAGCTAAGAGCCTGCCGTACTTGCCTCTGGTGGGATTTGGCGCATCGAGGTAAACGGCGACGGATTTTCCGAGGGCTAATTTTTTCGTGAATTCCGCGGCTTCCGGGCCGAAGTATATCACGCCGGATTGTTCGCTGCCGGTCTCAGGCGTGTCGATCCCTAAAAGCCTGATTCGAGTGTGTCCGTAGCGGCCATCGGGGATATCGATATCGAATGTGTCGCCGTCTATAACATTTATGACGGCGAAGGTTTTGCCGTGATACTTTTCGACGTCGGAGGCTTTCGCCTGTTCTTCGGATTTGGGCGTTAACTGCCGGCCGCGGCCGATCAGGTTGTGGTCGAGCCAGATAAGGAACATGACCATCAGCAGGCACAGAAAAATGATACCGTTCTTCCGGCGTCTGCTCATGGCAAAAGCGGGTTTATCCTGTTCAGGCTGCATTCGGCTGTCATTAAATTGCGAATCGAGCTGAGCGAAACAAATCACGCATTACGCGTCTCAGCGGGTTTGTTCAACTCAAAGGCTCCACAAACGGCCTCGAGGGCTTGATCGGCCTGGTCCTCGTCCACAGAGCAACTGATACGAATTTCACTGGTCGTAATCGAATCGATATTGACCTTAGCTTCCGCCAGGGCCCCGAACATCTTTTCAGCAACGCCGTAATGGCTTCGCATCCCGACGCCGACGACAGAAATCTCGGCAATGTCCCCTCGAACGAAAACGTCCTGGCAATCAATCTCGCTTTTGATTTGCTCCACAGCTTCCTTGGCTGCGGCCAAATCCGAAACATTAATCAGAAAAGACAAGTTTGCCTTTTCCGGACTGAGTTCCGTCTGAACGATGTCATGGACAATCACTTTGGCCTTTGCCAGACGAGCGAAGACCTTTGCGGCATTGCCCGGTACGTTTTTAATGCCTACAAGGCCGATCTTTGCCATATCTCTCTGTATTGTCGCGCCTGAAACTACTATACCTTCCATCTGTGGCACCTCATGAGTAATTATTGTCCCCTCTATATCTTCGCTACTGCTTCTTACGTGAATTGTCACATCATACTTCTTGCCGAACTCGATGGCCCGGGGATGCATGACGCCGGCTCCGAGGCTGGCCATCTCGAGCATCTCGTCGTAGCTGATTTGTTTGAGCTTGACGGCACTTTTGTATATTCTCGGATCCGCACTGTAAATGCCATCGACATCGGTATAAATTTCGCAGAGTTTGGCTCCCAGGGCTGCAGCCAGTGCGACTCCGGTCGTGTCCGAGCCGCCTCGGCCGAGCGTGGTGATATTCTCATGCTCGTCGATGCCCTGAAAACCTGCGACAATTACGACCTTACCCTGTTCCAACTGCCTGTGAATTCGCTCGGCATCGATACTAATGATCCGTGCCTTTGTGTGGAAACTGTCAGTCATCATTCTGATCTGGCTGCCGGTAAAGCTGATCGCACTATAGCCCATAGCTTCGAGAGCCATCGCGAAAAGCGAAACCGATTGCTGCTCGCCGGTGCTGAGCAGTTGGTCCATCTCGCGTTTCGGCGGATTCGGATTCAACTCCAGAGCGTCCGCAACGAGCTGATCGGTTTGTTTGCCCCGGGCGGAAGCGACCACAACAACATGAAAACCTTTCTCTACCGCGTCAATAACTCGTTTCGCGGCCCGTCGAATCTTCTCGGCATCAGCCACCGACGTTCCACCAAACTTTTGCACAATGATTGCCATGATTAACCTATTCAAACTTATTTTGCTACTATATACTCTCGAATTGAGCCTTTACGAGGCTTTTATACACGAATCAGTCTCGGCTGTCAAGTCTTTAGCTTTTTAAGAAATACTCCATCAGCTCGAAACCGTTATCTATTCTGAATCCCGATTTGGCGGCATTAGTCTCCCCGAAGGTGGTATGCAAGATGCCGCTGACACTGTCGCCCGCCATTGCAAACGGTACCGGCTTGGCGGAGTGGCTACAGGTTCGGACCGGGGTCGGATGATCCGGCATGACGAGTATCCGCCAACTTTCATATTTCTGCAGCGCATCAAGCACAGGACCGACGATATGTTTATCGACCTGCTCGATAGCCATTTTCTTCATCTCGGCATTTCCGCTGTGCGATGCCTCGTCAGGAGCCTCGATATGGATAAAAACGATGTCGTACTTTTCAAGTGCCTCGATTGCGGCGGAAGCCTTGCCCTGATAGTTCGTGTCTATGAAACCTGTGGCACCCGGAACATCGATCAAGTCGAAGCCGATCAGCTTTGCCAAACCTCTTACAAGGTCCACGGCGGTAATTGCCGCCCCTTTGATTCCAAAGCGCTTCTGGAACCGTTCCATTTGGGCTTTTTTGCCCTGTCCCCAAAGCCAGATGGAGCTGACCTGATTTTCTCCGAGGTCCCTACGAACCTTGTTAATGTCGTGATTAGTGAAAAGTTGCTGTGAACGAGCCATCAAATCGATCAAAAGTTCGGCACCTTTGCCGCGAGGCAAGATCTTTTCTATAGCCTTACCAATATAATCATGAGGAGGATATGTCTTAACATCGAATTTGATGCCTTTGAAAACCAACAAGTGCCTGTAGCTTACACCCGTATGGAAAGTAATCTGCTCGTTGCCAAGCTTTCCGGCCAGTTCTTTTATTAAATTGCCGGCCTCCACAGTTGAGATATGCCCGGCGCTGTGATCCGCCATTTTGCCGTCGGCAATCGTCACTAAATTACACCTGAAAACCCAGTCTTCCAATGACAATTTAATATTACGCGCAACGGCCTCGATCGGCGCCCGGCCGGAATAATACTGAAGGGGGTCGTAACCTAATAGACTCATCTGGGCTACATCGCTGCCCGGTTCCATACCATCAGGGACCGTCCGGACAAGACCCTGCCTGCCTAAGGTGCTGATTTTATCCATATTGGGGATTTCAGCAGCTTCAAGCGCTGTTTCTCCGGCGAATTGCTCGATCGGTTCATCCGCTGCGCCGTCAGGAATGATTATGACATATTTTGTTGTCAATCCTTGTCCTCCGGAATGTCTACGATTCTTATACAAACCGGTTTTCCGCCAATAACATCAAGTTTTTCCATGTCTTCCAACGCAGCGGTAATGTTTTTATGTATTGTCGGATGCGTTGCGATTACTACCGGCACAGTGTTGTCGGGGCCGGTTCCTTCATGCTGAATGGCACCCGATATGCTTATCTGGTTATCGGCAAGTACTTTGCTCCACTGAGCAATGACGCCCGGCCGGTCCTTGCACATTATTCTGATGTAAAACCTGTTTACTTTGTTATCTATATTCTCTATAAACCTGGCTGATTCGTTTCTGGGGCACAAATTCAATTGACGAAAAGTAGTACCGGAGTTCCCCAGTGCAACATCAATAATGTCAGCAACAACGGCGCTGGCAGTAGGCATCATTCCGGCGCCGCGGCCGTAAAGAGTTACCTGTCCAACGGCACTGCCAAATATGCTGACGGCATTGAATGGTCCTTCTACACGGGCCAACGCGTTATCCTCGGCAATAAAAGAAGGATGCACACACAGAGAAACCCTGCCTTGATCATCTTTTCGCCCGATCGCCAGCAATTTAAGACGATAGCCCATTTCGCCGCCATAGCGTATATCGTCTTTCGAAATTCTTTCAATGCCCTCGACAAAGACGTCTTCGAGCGCAATTTCGTACCCGAAAGCAATGGAGCCTAAGATAGTCAGTTTGTGGGCGCTGTCGCCGCCGCTGATATCCAGTGTGGGGTCCGCTTCGGCATAGCCTTTTTCCTGTGCCTGAGTTAAGGCCTCGTTAAAATCTTCATTCTTAAATGTCATATTCGAGAGGATGTAATTGCATGTCCCGTTGACAATGCCGTACATCGCGGTGATATTATTCGCCGTCAATCCTGTTCGGATAGCTGAGACAATAGGTATTCCGCCTGCACAACTCGCTTCAAAGGCTATACAGCGGCCGTTCTTGTGAGCGGCTTTAAATAGCTCATTGCCGTATTCAGCCAGCAGGGCCTTGTTGGCGGTGACCACATCCTTTCCCGCTTCAAGCATCTTTAGCTGGACATCCTTTGCAATGTCTGTCCCGCCGATCGTCTCTACACCTATTTGAATAGTATCATCGTTTAACAATCTATTGAGATCATCGGTGAGGACACCATCGGGAAGTTTTACCGGACGTTCAGAGGTCGTGTCTATATCGACAACACAGGCAAGCTCCAGCCGAATACCGGTCCTGGTCGCTATCGCATCAGCATTTTCGGTTATAAGCTTTGCAATACCGGTGCCTACAGTGCCGAAACCAACAATCCCAACTTTTACAATCCGCTCAGCCATAAATATATTTTCCTGTCATTCTCACACAAAGCTGTTGCTCCTGCCCTTTCTTATCTGAGGCAAATTTGCCGTCGCTGAAGCGGGGAGCAAAAAATAATCCAGATATTCAGCTCCAGTTTTACCCGGAGCACCTTCTCGATAAAATAAAATCGACCAGAATAAGGATTTAATCGGAGTAACACCTTACAGTCAAGTTAAAAACCGTCAAATTGAAGTGAAGGGTGTGACCAGATTTTCTGGCAGGCGATTTTTCGTTCTTAAACGCTCGCTCTCAAAGCCGGGAATTTCCCCTGTCGTCATTGCGAGGCCACAGCATTTGGCCGGGGCAATCTCTATCCTGCGAACGGTCGAGATTGCTTCGCGGAGTTTATCCTGAGCATAGTCGAAGGGCTCGCAATGACAAAGAACACAATCCTTTACACAAGACAAGCTTATGTAGTGCCAGAGAAATTAGCCACACCCGAAGTGAACGGCATAATATCGAGAATTAAAATAGTATTGACTTAACCAATCCAAATATGTTAGAATAGATAAGATACTTTACCGTAATATTATAGTTCAAGGGTGTAAAAGCGGGGCTTACAAAGCTGAAAGTTAGCTTTGCGAATCCCAAGGCCAGAGTGTGTCCGATAACAAAAGCAGTTGCTTGTAATTAGATAAAAAAATTGAGTCAGCAATTTCAGTATCATTTAATACTTAATGGTGCGATAACGACAGTCGTAAAGTTTGAAGGAAGATTACGATAAAAACTTCAACGGAAAATAATAGTGCTCTTAAGGTAAAAAGCAAAACGGATTCGGTAAAAAAACCAATCGAAATGGCCGACCGTACTCTTTCGTGCCGCCATGAGCTGAAATATCACATCAGCGAGTCAAATGCCAAGGCGATCGCAGAGTTTATAAAACCATACTTAGAAGTTGACCGGTATTGTAAATTACAGAGGAGCGGTGACTATCCGATCGTGAGCCTTTATCTGGATTCGGAGGATCTGCAACTTTGCCAGGAAAGTTTGAGGGGGCATAAAAACCGCTTTAAGCTGCGCATCCGCAGTTATACCGATGAGCCGGATTATCCTCGCTTTTTTGAAATCAAACGGCGGATAAATACTATTATTAACAAAAGCAGGGCACGAGTTATGGATCGAGACGTACCGATCCTGCTTTCCGGATTGTCTCTGCCTCCACAAAATTATACTGCAGACATAGACTCCATAAATCAGTTCCAGTTGTATATGAAAAGTATCGCCGCCAGGCCTATGGTGCTTGTCCGGTACATGCGGCAGGCATTCGAAGGAACTTCAGAAAATAAAGTAAGAGTAACCTTTGATCGGCAGTTGGCATATTGCGTTACAAACAAGCCGGAAGTCAGGCTTGGCGGAAGAGGCTGGCAGCGGAATCCCTTTACATTGGGCGGAGTTATTTTGGAAATCAAGTTTACGAACAATTATCCTGCATGGTTGAGCCGAATGGCTAAGTATTTCAACTTAGAGATGCGATCGATTTCAAAGTTCGGATCGTCAATAACAGACTCACGTTTATTAGAGTTTTATGTACCTCAGTTAACGTTTTAGAAATTATGGACAGAATGTGGCAAATATTGGAAGGCACTCCCTCACCCGGGGGACTTTTTACACCTGAGACAATTCTTTTGTCTCTATTGCTGGCCTTCGTTCTCGGACAAGCTCTGGCCTGGGTTTATTACTTCACTCACAGCGGCATGTCTTATTCAAGGTCGTTTGTACAATCGCTGATTCTCATCACAGTTGTCGTAGCAATGGTCATGGCTGTTATCGGCACCAGTATCATCACCGCTGTAGGATTAATGGGTGCTTTAGCGATTATCCGTTTTCGTAACATCATTAAAGATACGAGGGACATTGCCTTCATTTTTTGCGCACTGGTAGTTGGCATGGCAGCAGGCTCTCAGCGATACGCCGTTGCTATCCTCGGGACGGTTGTTCTGAGTCTTATCATCATATATCTATATGTGACAGCTTTCGGAACACATCAGCCACATAACGGTTTTCTGCGGTTTACTGTTAGTGGCCATATTGGACCCGAAAGCCCGATTCCCGCTATCCTCAGACGCTTCTGCGGCAATTATACTCTAATATCGGCGCAGGACAGCGGATTCGGCGTCTCCGAAGTCGAATATGCCTATCAGTTGATGATACGAAACGCCGAGGGAAACCAAGAAATGTTATCCGAGCTGCAAAAAGTCGAAGGTCTTGAGAACATAAGCCTGACAATGCAGGAAAAGCTGCTGGAGGTTTAGGGTATATGAAAAGGATAAGTCTTAGAAATTATCCGTTTCGTTTGCGTCTGCACCTCCTTCCTATCCTGGTGTGGTTAGGGGCGTTGGCATGCGTAATCGGACTTTTTACTCGACGCTCACAACGTTTCGAAATTGTCGGCATGGCTCGCAGCCCCGTGCTTCATGTTTCTGTCAACTGCGCAGCCAGGCTTAGATCCGTTCCCGTCAAACTGTTCGAAAACGTTAAGAAGGGGCAAACAGTCGCCATCGTCAATACCGTCCTCGATAACGAACAGCCCCGGATCGAATTGCAGACACAATTGAACACGATTTTAGCGGAAATCGAACATCTGTCGGCCCAGTTAGTCCCGACTCAGGAGACCCTGCTGGCCGAGGAATCTGATCGTGTAATCAGCCGCATCGAGCGTATGAGAACGTTTGACATAGATATCGAAAACGCCAGAATTCAAATCCTGAGTCTGCGGTCGCAGATCGAATACGACCGAATTGTTTTAGAAGACCTGGCTATGGAAGCAAAGATTGTCCGTGACCTCGTCGAGCAGAAAGCCTTCGCGCCCTACGAACAGGAGAAGGCCCAGGTCCAATACAACGCTCTGGCAAAAAAAATCGAGGAGAACGAGAATTTGCTCGAGCAGGCCAAGAGCGATTTACCACAGGCCCAGCAACGGCGTGATGAATATGCCAAGAGTCTTCCTTTTAATCCTTCTGTAGATGATGCTCTGGAAGTGATACGCAAACAGATAGCTGTCCAGGAACGCCTGATGGACGGGGTGCTCGCCCAGCTTGAGGCGCTGAAAGCCCGTGAGAGCTTAGAGCTGAAAGCTCCAATCGATGGTGTGGTAATCCCGGTCCAGCAACGGGCGAATGAGGCTCTGATGAGCAGGCCCGGGGAGAAGATAATTGGACGGCCCGGCGAAGTAGTCACCGCCGGCGAACCTATCCTTGCTATAGCCGAAGCCAGGCCCAGTGAAATTATTACATATATCGGGGACAACCTATTGGGGCAAGTGGAAGAAAATATGCCCGTTGAAATAATCAAGAACAGAGAGCCGCTCCAGATAGCCAGGTCCCAAATCACACAGATCGGGCCCACAATGGAACTCATACCGGAACGAATGTGGTTAAATCCCAACATACCTCAATGGGGATGTCCCGTATTGATAGAGATTCCTGAGGGCCTGGAGCTGACCCCAGGTGAGATGATCGGAATAAGAAGATTGTAGTTGGATGCACAACGCCGGCGAAAGCCTGAAAAGGACAGCTAAACTTTTGAGAGGATCGAGGGGAAGTATAGAGTATATGCTTTACAATTACCCTTGTATAAACCGTGTTTGTTTAATTTTGTGTGCCCTGACCTGCATGTGCGGCTGGCTTGGGTGTGCTCGGCATAACTACAAGAAAGAAGCCGACGAACAGGTCTATAATATCATCGACCGAAAATGGGACGAGGATTTCGGCACCAAAAATAACTACAAGATCAGCGACACTGTGCCATCACCCAACGACATTCAAGTTGAGAAAGAGGTTACTTCCTTTGGCGTCCTGACCCTGCCGCAGGCGGTTGCACTGGCGACCGCACAAAATCACGAATATCAAACGCAGAAAGAAGCTCTTTACATCATGGCTCTGGATTTGAGACTGACACGTCACGATTTTGAATACCAATTTTTCGGCGGGGCAAGCGGCGGATATAACGCGGACCGCAATAAAGCGCCAATAGGAAATGATGAGGTAGTAGGGGCTGAAGCCAACATCGGTTTTAACCGGCTGCTGGCGGGAGGCACAAGAATCAGCACTGAACTTGCCGCCGCCTGGGTCGACGTGCTTACCGGTAATCTACGAAGCGGTCTGGCTTCAATCTTAAGCGCAACTGTAACTCAGCCTTTGATGCGAGGCAGCGACCGAAAAGTAGTGCTGGAAAATCTCACACAAGCCGAACGCGACACTCTCTATCAGGTACGTTCATTCAACCGGTTTCGTAAAACGTTCGTTGTTTCGGTGATTAGCCAGTACTATCAAATCCTGCAGAAATACGATGCAGCTGAGAATGCCAGGAAAAATTATATTACCCTGGCATGGCTCTACGAACGTGTGGAGAAATTAACCAACGTAGGCCGTGTGCCGTTACTTGAGCTTGAACAGATTCGACAGGAAAAATTGCAGGCCTCGAATATTTATTCCGTAGCGGAAAAAGAATATCAGCAGGCACTTGACGAGTTCAAGATAACCCTCGGTTTGACCACAACCGCTGAGCTCCTATTAGACGAAAAGGAATTCGAAGCAATGAGGACCGTGCAAATGGTCGAACCAGATTTTACCGAAGACAAGGTAATTGAGGCCGCACTGCTTCAGCGTCTCGACCTGATTAATAGTGTTGATTCCATTATCGATGCCCAGCGTAAAGTTTATGTCGCTGCCGATGGTTTCCGTGCCGATGCAAATCTGATTGGTACCGCCGGCGTTACTTCATCCAATCGAGCCGACCGTGGGGCACTCGGCTGGATGAGAGAAGAATACGGACTTGGCATCGAACTTAACCTGCCGCTGGACCGTGTGCCCGAACAGAACGTTTACCGCAAAGCTCTGATAACTTTAAATCAGAGGCAACGAGAGTATGAGCTTGCAGCCGATATGGTGGCATTGGAGGTACGCCAGGCCCATCGTGATCTCACGGAAGCAGCCGAACGCTATAAGGTTTTATTGGAAGCTCTTAAATTAGCTCAACAAAGATTTAACAACACATTCCTGCTGCTCCAACACAGCAAGGCAAGCAGCCGCCGTGTGCTCCAGGCACAAAGCGACCTGCTCAATGCTCAGGACGATGCCGGACAAGCCCTTTTGGATTACACGATTGCAACCTTGAATTTCTATCGTGACACCGGAGCGATCCAGGTGCTTCCGGACGGAATGTGGAAACTCTAAGTTAGTTTTCCGGTACAGATTTACCTTTTTCCCGCCAGACCAGTAACATTTTCCTTTTTCACTTTACAAAATAGAATATGACTTCAGATTTTTTTCTTCAGTACGAGCCTGTAGGGGTGATGCTTAGGATATTTGTTAACAAACTGATATACAAAGGTCCATCGGAGCCGAGCTTAGTCTACGGAAGATGAATTTTAGTGGATTTTCTCGGATTTTTACCTTATTGTGTACGAATTAACGGTTTTTTACATTAACAAGGAGTACAAGCAATAGATGTGTTCTAACAAGGGACTTTATAGAGCAGACGAGATTGAGAAGAAGTGGCAGCGGTTCTGGGAAGAATCCAGGATTTTCAAAGCGCAGGATTGCGACGATTCAAGGCTAAAATATTACGTGCTGGATATGTTTCCCTACCCGAGCGGCAATGGCCTGCACGTCGGCCATCCGGAAGGTTATACCGCGAGCGATATTGTCGCCCGGTACAAACGGATGAAAGGCTTCAATGTACTGCATCCGTTCGGCTGGGATGCGTTCGGTCTTCCGGCCGAGCAGCACGCAATTAAGACCGGCACCAACCCCAATGACACTACACAAACAAATATAGCCAACATGCGCCGTCAGACAAAATCGCTGGGATTCAGCTATGACTGGCAGCGTGAAATTGCCACGATCGATCCGAAGTACTACAAATGGACGCAGTGGATATTTCTGAAACTCTTTAACAGTTACTTTGACGAAGCCGAGCAGAAAGCCAGGCCCATCGAGCAGCTTCCCATCCCGGAGGGACTGAACGAAAAAGACAGACAGCAATTCATAGATGAGAACCGCCTGGCTTATGAAGCGGAAGCTGCTGTTAACTGGTGTCCTGAACTCGGAACGGTTCTGGCCAATGAGGAGGTGATAGGGGGGCTGAGCGAGCGAGGCGGGCACCCGGTTATTCGGAAGCCGATGCGCCAGTGGATGCTGCGGATTACAAAATACGCGGAAAGATTGCTGGACGACTTGGTAGAGGTTGACTGGACGGAATCGATAAAAAAATTGCAGAAGGATTGGATAGGCAAAAGTATTGGAGCTGATGTCGATTTCAAGGTCGACGGTTTCGATGAAAGCATTCGTGTCTTCACGACACGCCCCGATACATTATTCGGCGCGACATATATGGTTATGGCTCCTGAGCATCCGCTCGTGGATAAGATTGCAGGCGAGGAAAGAAAGGACGCCGTTCAGAAATATCGAGAAGAGGCCTCGCGGAAAAGCGATCTGGATCGTACGGATCTAGCCAAAGATAAAACGGGCGAACCTATCGGCGCTTACGCCATCAACCCTGTGAATAACGAGAAGATTCCAATATGGATAAGCGATTATGTTCTAATCAGCTATGGAACCGGTGCGATCATGGCCGTTCCGGCTCATGATGAGCGTGACTTCGAGTTTGCGACGAAATTCAATCTGCCTATCATCCCGGTTGTTGAGCCGCCGGACAGCGAACAGGCCGAGTTGGTCGCTCAGAGCAAGCTCTGCTTCGCCGGCGACGGCAGGGCGATTAACAGCGGGCGGTTCGACGGTTTGAGCACGTCGGATTTCAAGGAGCAGATTACGAACTGGCTCGAAGAGCAGAACCTGGGCAAAAAATCTGTCAACTATAAGCTGCGCGACTGGCTCTTCAGCAGACAGCGTTACTGGGGTGAACCGTTTCCGATTCTGCATACCCAAAACGATCAAGTCATCGCGCTTTCGCAGCAGGATTTGCCGCTGAAACTGCCGTTGGTAGATGACTATAAACCAACAGGAACAGGTGAGCCGCCTTTAGCCAATGTCGTTGATTGGGTGAATGTAACGCTGGCCGACGGCACGAAGGCAAAACGTGAAACAAATACAATGCCTCAATGGGCGGGCAGTTGCTGGTATTACCTGAGGTACCTTGATCCTGATAACGATCAGCAGGGCTGGGACCCGGAAAAGGAGAAGTACTGGATGCCTGTCGATTTGTATATCGGAGGGGCCGAGCATGCCGTGCTGCACCTGCTCTACTCCCGATTCTGGCACAAGCTTCTCTATGACCTTGGCTACGTCAGCACGAAAGAGCCGTTCAAGAAGCTCATCAATCAGGGAATGATTTTGGGCGAAGACGGCCTGAAGATGAGCAAGTCCCGCGGCAACGTCGTCAATCCCGACAAGGTAATCGCCGATTATGGTGCCGATTCAACGCGCCTTTACGAAATGTTCATGGGTCCCCTGGAGGCCATCAAGCCCTGGAACATGCAGGGGGTCGAAGGCGTGCACCGGTTCCTGCAGAAGCTCTGGCGAGCTGTTATAGACAGGGACACCGGCGAGTTGGATAAGGCGGTACAACAAGCCCGGGCGGATGAGGCGACACTTCGCCTGCTGAATCAAACAATCAAAAAAGTCAGTGACGATATAGAGAGTTTCGGCTTTAACACAGCGATTAGTGCGATGATGATTCTCGTAAATCACCTCGGCAGGCAAACCATCAGGCCTAAAGCCGTCATTGAGAAGCTTGTTCTTATCCTTGCCCCGTTTGCGCCTCATATTGCCGAAGAGCTATGGGAGAGACTGGGCCATACCGAAAGCCTCGTTTATGAGCCATGGCCCGAATACGACAAGGAGCTTATCAAAGAAAAAGAAATCGAATTGGCAGTACAGGTCATGGGCAAGATAAAGGACCGAATCGTCGTATCAGCCGATGCGGATGAAGATCAGATAAAACAGAAGGCTCTGAGCTGCGAGAAGGTCATTGCCGCGCTGGCCGGCAAAGAGCCCGGGAAGATTATCGTTATAAAATCCCGATTGGTGAATATAGTCACATAAATCGGACATGGTAACTTCGTTTGGCGAGAAAGGAGATATGTGTATGCGCTTATTCAATTTTCTTAAAGTTGTACGA
>Ga0114918_10000741_pt1 | contig 28699 bp, 27 predicted proteins | sample LantaG_FD_87015 | JGI IMG/M metagenome (GOLD analysis project Ga0114918, IMG submission 87015) | Deep subsurface microbial communities from Baltic Sea to uncover new lineages of life (NeLLi) - Landsort_02402 metaG | ecosystem: Environmental > Aquatic > Marine > Oceanic > Sediment | place...
CTCTCTCTCTCTCTCTCTCTCTCTCTCTCTCTCTCTCTCTCTCTCTCTCTCTCTCTCTCTCTCTCTCTCTCTCTCTCTCTCTCTCTCTCTCTCTCTCTCTCTCTCGCTCTCTCTCTCTCTCTTTCTCTCTCTCTTTCCCCAACCGAACCACACACGCACACCGCGAGGGGCATGGCCACGCCGCCGGAGCGCCGCGATGGCGCCGAAGAGGTAAGCGTTTTCAGAGAGAGAGAAAAAACGAGAGAAAAAAAACCAGTTCGTCGAAAAAGGGGTTTTTTTCTCTCTTTTTCGCGACCGTTTTCCTCCGCCTCGTTCTCGCTTTGGGGGCTCGCCCTTGCCGTCGTGGGATGGCTCACGATGAGAGCCGTGCGCCTCTAGGTTGGAGGGGAGCAGAAAGGAGGGATAGAGGTCGAGTGGGGAGAGAGAAAAAGAGGGGGAGCGTTTTTTTTTCGTTTGAGCGAGCGAGCGAAACGACGATGACGGCGGCGGCGGCCAAGGGCCTGCCCTTGCAGTGAAAAAAAAAAACTCGACACCTTCTCCGAGCTCTCTTTCTCACCCTTCTCCTTCGCCTCGACAACGAAAACAACAGCCGCCTCCCGCGCCGCCGCCTCCTGCGCAGCAAGACCAGGAGCAAGAGCAAGAGCAAGAGCAAGAAGCCAACGCCGCCGCCGCCGGCTCGGCTCCTCCCCCACCTGCTGCTCCAAACCCTTCGCCGGCCTCGCAGCAGCAGCCTCAGCCTCCGCCTCAACCGCAGCGCCGCCCTGCCATCCACGGCCCTCGCGCCGCGCAGCTCCGCGTCGACTACTCAGATGCGGGTCTCGCGCTGGGGGCCTCGACGGTCTTTGGGGCCAGCCTGCTCCAGCAGCAGCAGCAGCAGCAGGGAGGAGGAGGAGAAGTGCCGCCGCCGCCCTCGTCGCGCCCACCGCTGCTCCCAGTCTCTTCTCCTCCTCCTCTTCCCGCCGCCGCCGCTCCCACCCCACAGGGAGGAGGAGGCAAAGAGGAGGCAGCCCTGCAGGAGCAGCAAGAGCAGAAACAGCAAGAGCAGCAGCAGGAGGTCTCCCCCGCGGGCAAGGCCCTGCGCGGCTTCTCCCCGGCGAAAGTTTCTTCTTCCGCCGCCGCTGCTGCTGCCGCGGCGAAAGCGGCGGCGGCGGCGACGGAGATGGAAACGGAGGGAGGCGAGGCCGCCGCTGCTGCTGCTCCGCAGCAAGACTTCCGCGCCGGCCCTCTGCCCCTCGAGGAGACTCCGCCACCGCCACCTCCCGCTGCTCCGCGGCAGCAGCAGCAGCAGCAGCAGCAGCGCCGCTGCCGCGTCATCGCTGCCCGCCGCCCTCAACAACAGCCGCTGCCTCAACAGCAGCTCGTCTCCCTCCCGATCGAGCTCTGGGCCCGCGTCCTCGCCCGCCTCCCCCCCTCCTACCTCACCCACGTCGTCCCCCTGCTGTCCCCCGCCCTCTACCGCGCCTGCGACGCGGGAGTCGTCGCCGCCAGGACCGCGCACTGCTACGGCCCTTCGTGGGCGCGCCATGCCGAGCTCGAGCGCCTGGCGCTGCGGGCGCCGGCGGTCCAGGCGCTCGAGCTGCGGCCGCGCTTCGGAGAGAGCGGCGCGATCGGCGCCGCGCTCCGCCTGCTCTGGCCGCCTCGCTCGCGCCTGCGCTCCGTCTCGCTGCGCTACTTTCCCATCAGGCCCCTGCTGAAAGGCGGCAGGGACCCCGACGACGACGCCGACGACCCCATCGCGAGGGAAGGGCAGCACGACCGCGGCCGCGACGGCAACAGGGGCGCCGACCGCAGGCCGGGAACGTTCTGGACGCGCGCCGCGACCGAGAGGCCCGACTTGGTCAACGAGCTGGCCACCGCGGACACCTTCACTGAGCCCACGGTCACCGAGTGGCCCGCGACGGTCGAGCAGGTGCTGGCGGAGGTTGGCGGAGCGGCCAGTGAGGAGCGGATGAGTACGCGCGAGGGAGCGGAATCGAGGTCGCCGCCGCCGCCGCCTCTGCCGCCGCTCGAGACGCTCCGCGTGGTGAGCTGGAGCCGCGTCGCCGGCGCCGCGGCGTTCGGCGCCGGGGCAAGGGGCAGGGTCACGATGCAGGTCGAGGCCCTGTTCGTTGAGAACCAGCGCAGGGAGGCCGAGAGGGCGAGGGCGCTGGCGAGGACCGCGTGGGAGGAAGAGGGTCGTGGTGGTGGCGGAAGAGGTCGAGGTCGAGGAGGAGGAGGAATCGGCCTCGGCCGCGGCCGCGGCTTCTTCGTCCCCCGCGGTGGCCGCCGCTTCGGCATCCAGCAGCGCTACCCTCAGCCTCAGCTTCAGCCTCGAACTCGGCAGTCTTTCGACGACCCGCGCCTGCCTCCGCTCCCGGAGGCCGGGGAGCGCTTCCTGCCCCCCTCCGGCGGCAGCCTCCTGCACCCCCCGCCTCTCCCCTCGCGAGGGCCCGCGGGGCCCCTGCTCTACCTCAACAACAACGCCGCCGGCGTCGGAGAGGCGCTGGGGAAGCTCGAGGGCTCGCTGACGCGCCTCGAGATGGTGGCGTTCCCCTTCTTCGACGACAACAGGGGCTTCGACGTGCTGCTTCCGGCGCTCGCTGGGCTGAGGAGCGGCGACGACGGCGAAGAAAACAACACCAACACCACCACTAGCAAGCGAGGAGGCCTCCGCTCGCTCGCCGTCGCGCTCCGCGACCCCCGCGTCCGCTCCCACCTCCCCATGTGCTCCGAGCCCCGCCCGGACGCCTTCTGGGACCCCCTCGGCCGCTGCTTCTACGGCACGGCGGACCCGCGGCTGCTGCGAGACTGGGCTCGGCGCTGGCGCGCGCAGCAGGTCGAGCTCGAGAGCGTGGGGGCCTTCTGCCCGCGGCTGGAGCTCCTGGGAGGCACGCTGGAGTCGCTCGAGCTGGTCGCGGACGAGAGGCTGGTGCTGCCGAGGGGCTTTTTTGGGCAGGCGCCGCTGGAGAGGGGTGGTGGAGGTGGAGAGAGAAGAGCTCGCGGGCGCAACAACCGGCGCCGCCGCCGCTCGAGCGACGACGGCGACGGAGGAAGAAGGCGCAACCAGCAGCTTTCGCAGCAGCAGCAGCAGCAGCAGCAGCAACAGCAGCAGCGAGTCCTCACCGATCACCTCCCTTCCGCCGCGGCCCTCTTCGATGACGACGAAGACGACGAAGACGAAGACAACAACAACGACGCTGCTGCTGCTGCTTCTCCTGCCCGTTCTCCTTCCCCAGAGTCCGACGCGCCCCCTGGTGAGCAGCAGCAGCAGCTCCCGCTTCCGCAGGCTCTGCCTCTGCCCCTCGAGCCCGAGGTCTTGCAGCTGCACCAGCAGTGGCGGGGCGCCGGCATCAACATCGGCATTAACAACGGCATCAACGGCATCAACGGCACCGGTAACGAGGTCGACGACGGCGGAGAGCGCTTCTACGACCTCCCTGCCGGCGTGGCGCCGGCGTCGCTGCTCGCCGAGGGAGAAGAAGAGGAGCAGCGAAGGAACGAGGAGGAAGTCGACTTCGGCATCCAGAGCTACCCGAGACGCGACGACGGCGGCGACGAGAGCGAGGACATCGCCGAGACGGAGAGCGAGTTGGAGGAGGAAGAGGAAGAAGAAGAAGAGGAGGAGGAGGAAGAAGAGGAGGAGGAGGAAGAAGGAAAGAGCGAGGAGGAGGAAGAGGAGGAGGGAACGGCGGCGGAAGAAGAAGAAGAAGAAGAAGGAGAAGAAGAAGCGAACGAAGGAGGAGAAGAAGAAGAAGAAGTGGTGTTGTCGCCGCGCGCCATCGGCGGCAACCGCCTCACCGCGGCCGCCGTAGCCTCTGCCGCCATGACCGCTGCCGCGAGCCCCGTCCGCCCTGGCCTGACCGCGTCGCCGCGCTCTTCTAGCCCTCTGTCTTCCTCAGCGAGCCCTTCCTCCGGGGAGGAAGAGGAGGAAAACGAAGAAGAGTTTTTCGAAACGCCGCCGTCGCCTCTTCCTCCTCCTTCTGCAGGTGCTGCCCTTCCTCCTCCCGCCACTGCCGTCCCCAAGCTCCCCCTGCTCAAACACCTGGCCTTCATCTTCAAGGGGTCGAGCTCGCTGCTGGAGATCGACGAGTGGGGCGTGGTGACGCGCGGAGGAGGAGGAAGTCGAGGTGGAGGTGGAGTTGGTGTTGAGGGAATGGAGGAGGAGGACGACGACGAAGAAGAAGAAGAAGAAGAAGCGGCCGAGAGCGACAACGACAAGCCGCTGCAACGGCTCTCTTCTTCCTCCTCCTCCTCTTCCCACCGCAGCGCCTCCGTCGCCATCGCCGAGATCCTGGCCCCGATGGCGTCGTCGCTGACTTCTCTGGTCTTCGAGGTGCACGGGCAAGACGGCGTGCTGCCGGCGGAGCTCTTCGGAGAGGAGCGGCCGAGGAGGAGGAGGGGGTCGAGGAGGAACGACATCGACGAAAACTCCGACGACGATGGCGACGACGACGAGGAAGAAGAAACCATCATCCCGCCCCCGACCTTCTCGCTCACCAACCTCCGCTCCCTCTCGCTCCGCGTCGCCAGGCCCCCCGTCTCCCTCGAGACCCCCAGGACAGTCCGCAACGACGCCGGAGGAGCTTTCGGCGGCCGCGGCGGCCACCGCAAGGTCGACTTCCCCTTCCTCCGCGGCACGGGCGACCTCGACCTTGCCCTGTTCGGCCGCCACTCGGCGACGCTCGAGCGCCTCGACGCGCGCGGCCTGCTCCGAGGCAACCTGGTGCTGCTCTCTTCGCCACCTGCTCCTCCCAGCGCCTGCTACTGCTTCCACAAGCTGACCCAGATCGACCTGCGAGGGTGCCAGAGGGCGCCTCTGGAGGAGGAGTCGGAGGACGAGGAGGAAGAGGAGAAGAAGAAGAAGAAGAAGAAGAAAGTCGCTTCGACCTCGATCCGGATCGGCAGCGGCGGCGGCGAAGAAAACATCAACAACGACAACAAGAACAAGAACGACGCCGCTGCCGCCGCCGCCGCCGACCTCGACCAGGCGCAAAAGGCAATGGAATGCCTCGCGCGACGCCAGCGCCGCGTGCCCGCCCCTTTACGCCTCCCCGACGTCGACCTCCCGGCCCTGACTTTCATCGCGCTCGGGTGCCTTCCGCCGGCGAGCGGCGCGCCGACAGAAAACTGGTGCGGGTTCCGCGGCGCCTGCCCGGCGCACGGCGGCAGCGAGGGCGGCGGCCTTCCGCCTCCTCTGTTCGACCACCGCGCCGGCTCGGCCTCCAAGGCCGCGGCGGAGATCCAGAAGGAAGAAATAAGGAGGACGAGGCTGCGCGAGACGGCCGAGTGGAGGCGCTTCGACCTGTCGTCGCTGGCCAAGAGGAGGTACCCGAAACTCAAACGTGTCTTGGTCGAGAGCTGCGTCGTGGGGCTCGACCGCCGCGGCGGGTGGGGCGAGCGCGAGACGCTAGGGGGGATTCCGGAGTGCTGCCCGGTGCTTGAGAGGGTTCACGTCCACGGGTGCTGCTTCGACGACGAGCCGAAAGGGGAGCGCGGCGGAGGGGAGAGGGTGCTCAAGGGCCTGGGGGAGGCATTCAGAATTCGAGGTGGAGGTGGAGGTGGAAGATCTTCTTCCCCCTCTTTCCCTCCCTCCCTGGGCCGCGTCTGCTACCACTGCGACGCGTGGGGACCCTGGGACGACTGGGTCAAGTGGGACGAGCAGTTTGAGTACTGAAAGACGAGGAGAGAGAGAGAGAGAACAGAAAGGAAGAGAGGAAGGTTTTTTGACCTTTTTTTTCTTTGAACTTTTTTCGAACTGATTTTTTTTGCTCTTTTTTTCCCCCTTTGTTTTTTGTTTGCTTTCTACTTGTCATTCCGCCAAAATACAATCATTTTGCTACTCATTTTACAGAAATCACCGGCGTGCGAAGCAGCGGATGAAATACAAAAAATACAAAACGAAAAGGCAAGGGCTGGGTGGCGGTGGCGGAAGAAGAACAAGAAAAAGTTCGAGTTTTTTTTCGCCTCACCTTCCTCCCTCCCTCTCCTTCTCATCCATCAAACCTCCTCCACCTCGACCTCGCACGCGCCCTCCCTGATCCCCATCCCCGCGATCACCACCATCAGGTCCATGGGCAAGTTCGATAAAGGAGAGGCGTCCTCCCCGCGGCAGCAGCGCGGGTGAGCGGCAGAGAGCAGCGCCCTCCTCCGGGCCTCGCGCGCGCCGGCGGCCGCCGCCCGGAGTCCCTGGGCGTCTCCGGCGCCGAGGTGGCCCCTCGGGAGGCGCAGCCGCAGGGAGCGGATCGTGTCGTTGCCGCGCAGGGACCGGGCCAGCTCGCGCGCCACGATGCCCCAGAGGCGCTGCTCCCAGGGGCGAGCGTTGCTGGTGTTGTTGTTGCCGTTGCCGAGAAAAGAATGAGCAGCGGCAGGAGCAGCAGCGGGCTCTTCTTCTCCATCATCTTCTCCTCCTCCTCCTCCCTCTTCTTCCCCTTCTATCCGGTGCAGCGCCCCGCCGTCGATCGACAGCTCCACCAGCCCGTGGTTGGTCGCCAAGGACCGCGCGAGCAGCGAGCACGACGCCGTCAGGGCAGGGAGGTCCCGAGGGTGGATTTTGGCGAGGGAGACCGACAGCGGCGGGCAAGGGGACGCCGCCGCGTCGCCGTTCCTGCCCTTTCCCTTTTCTTCTTCCTCGCCGAGCCACCACCTCATGCCGCTTCCCCCACCTGCTGAGAGCACGCTCGCCAGCGCCGCCACCTTCATGGGAGTCGCCTCGGCCACCTCGAGCTCCCTCTCGTCGCTGCCCCACTGCGACGGGATCGCCGATGTCCTCTCCCACCGCGCGAGCGCCGCCGAGAGCTCGGAGAAGGCGAGGACGCTGCTCGCCGCGTCGAAGCGCCTGGAGAGCTCGCGCCCGCCGTCGGTGATGCCCGAGTGGCGGAGGAGCTCCTTGAGGCACTCGGTCTGGAGCTTCTGGGCCGCAGGGAGCTGTTTTTGCTGCTGCGGTGGTTTTGGTTCTCGTTGTTGTTGTTGTCGCTGTCGCTCCCACTGCTGCTGCTGCGGGGCCTCGAAGATCGAGACGGCGACCGCGGCGCCGGGGACGCCACCGCTCATCGCGGCGCCCAGGGACGCCCTCGAGTGCCTGATCCCCGCGACGTGGTTGCGCCAGGAGGCGGGGAGAGAGGACGACGGAGGAAGAGAAGAGGAAGAAGAGGAAGCTGCTGCTGCTGCTGCCGCCGAAGACGAAGAAGAAGCGACGACGACGGCACCGACTTGGCCGCCGCTCCCTCCTCCTCCGCCGCCGCCGCTCACGGGCACGAAGCAGTCGCAGGCCTCGCAGTGATGGAGCACCCTCGTGGAGCGCGGGCCAGGGAGGGCGAAGCGGGAGGTGTCGGGAGGTTGAGTGGAGGTGGAGGTGGTGGCGGCGACGGCGGCAGCAGGGCGAGGAGGTCGAGGAGGTCGAGGTTGAGATAGCTGACGGTCTCGTCGGCGGCGGCCATTCGATTCCTTCTCCGCAGCAGCAGCGGCAGAGGGGACGCTCCCGAGCTCCGACGGCGCGCTGTGCAGGAGGGCCTGGATGTGCGCTACGTCGTCGGCCGACTGGAGCTGCTGCCGACCCCGCTGCCTCGGCGGCGCTCGTCGCTCGTCGAGAGACATTCGATTTCTTTTCCTCGAAAAATGAAAAAAATGAAGGGGGAAAAAAACTCTTTTCTCTTTTTTCTTTCTCTTTCTCTTTCTCTACACTGCTTCTCTCCTCTCCTCCTCTTCTTCTTCTTCTTTTGTTTTTTTACAAACACCGCACCCACGCCGCCGTCGCCGTCACCTCGACCCCTCCCTCTTCGACCTGCACGCAGCACAGAGAGTCCCGCTGTTGCTGCTGCTGTTGTTGCCCTCCTTCTTCAGTCTCTCCTCCCTCCTCGTTCTCTTCAAAGACCCCGGCCGCCGCGAGCGCCGTCCCGCCCCCGCCCCTCGCCGCCAGCGAGCAGCTCGCCACCCACTTGCACGGCAGGCCCAGCGCGGCCAGCCTCGCCAGGAGCCTGCTCGAGAGCTCGGAGGTGAAGGAGTCGGCGTCGCGCGGGTCCCGCGGGTAGCGGAGCAGGAGCGGAGCGGCAGCAGCAGAAGGCTCGGAGGAAGAAGGAGAAGGAGAAGAAGAAGAAGTCGAAGAGGAAGAACTCGACACGAACAGCGCGCTCTTCTCCTCGAGCAGGGAGCGGGCAACCTCTCGCAGGATGGGCTCGACGAGGGCGGAGGTCGCCACGCGCGGGCGAGGAGGAGCGGAGTCGGAAGGGTCCATGTGGTTTTTTCTTTTTTCGGGTTTTTTTTTATTGTTGTTGAAAAAATGAAGAAGACGAAGGGCCGCGAGCGATCATTCCAAAAAAGAAAAGAAAAAATTGAAAGGCTTTTTCGATGCCTCGCATGCTCTCCCAGCTCTCTCGCCTTTCCCAGTTTCGATCCCAGACTTTTCCCAGAGCTTTGTCCTTGTCTTCTCTACGCTCCCGTGGATTTTTAAATCAGGAAAACAACTTTGATGCGAGAGAGAGCGACGGCAAGGATGAGCCTCGAACATCACCATCGTCATCGTCGTCGTTGTCGAAAACTCAACCTCAACCTCAGGGTCCAGAGGTCGGGGAGCAGGGAGGCGTCGAGGAACGACGCGTCGTTCCTCACTGGCTCGACCGCCGCGCCCCAGCGGCGGCGCAGTGGCTCGACGCCAAGGCCCGCGAGCTCTGGCTGCGGGGGCTCGAGGAGCGGTGCAGGTCCCTGCCCGAGCTGAGCGGGCACGAGCTCCTGCTGCGGCGGCTGGTGAGCGAGAGGGCCGAGGTTTTGATACGAAGGCACTCGCCGCGGTTTCTCGCAAAGGAGGAGGAGGCAACGGCGAACGACGACAATGCGAAAGCAGGAAAAACAACAAGAACAATAGCGACACCGACAACCAGCAGGACCCGCACGCACCTCCAGACCGCGGCTTTGGTCCGCGCCACGGGAGACGTCCTGCTGCCCTTCTTCCGCGGCGACGAGAGGAAGGTGCTCGAAGTTTTAAAAGATTCGACGGGGGGCCGCGTCTCGGGTCTCTTGAGAACGATACTGAGGCTCCAAGCCAGGCTCACGAGTTTCCTCCCGTCTTCTTTCTCCTCTTCTCCTGCTTCCATTGCGGAGAAGAGGCTGCGGCTGTTGAAGAACGACTACGGCGGGGCCTGGCCCGGGGCCGAAGTGGTTGTTGTCGAGGAGAAGGGAAGCGAAGAAGAAGAAGAAGAAAACGGCGGCGGCAGCGGCCAGAGAGAGCAGAAGAGCTTCTTGTCTCCCTCTTCTTTCTTCCTCCGAAGCAAACCCTCCTCCACAACGATTCTCAGGACCACGACGACGACGCTGACGGTGCCGAGGTGCCTCTATCACGAGATGATGATGACGGAGACGACGAGCAGCAACGACGACGAAGAAAGAGAAAACGACGACGGCAAAAACAACAGCTCTTCTTCTCTTTCTCCTTCTTCTCTCTCTTCGTCGCCTCCTCCTCGCTGGCTCGAGGCCTGCTGCTGCTCCGTCGACGGCGTGTGGTTTGAGCCCTGGGGAAGCAGCGAGAGCAGCGAAGACTCGGCGCTCTCGGGGCTTTTCGCAGCGAAGGGCGGCAGCAGCAGCAGCAGCAGCCTCCTCGGAGAACCCCTCGTCTCGTTCCGGCGGAGGCGGTGGCTAGGGAGCAGCGGGGACGGCGGAGCTGCTGCTGCTGCTGCTGCTGCTGCTGCTGCTGCTGCTGCTTGCGAGCTCTGCGTCACGCGCGTCGAGGCCGTGAGATCGCGTTCGTAGTTCTTAAAAAAAAAGAGAGAGCCCCCCTGTAAAAAGCAAACGGAAGAAGTAAAGTGTTTTTGTTTTGACAAAGAAGAAGAACAAAAAAAAAGACAAAAATTCGCGAAAAAGGAAAAAAAACTCTCGCGCGCGCTCTCTCCCTCTCCAAGTGATGTTGTTGTTTGATGAATAGACCTTCTTTCTACTCCTCGGCCTCCTTCTTCTCCTCCTCAGCAGCAGGAGCGGCGGCAGCAGCGGCAGCGGGAGCGGCAGCGGGGGCGGCAGCGGGGGCGGCCTTGCCCTCCTTGGCCGGGTAGGTGCGAACCCACTTGGCCTTCTGCTCGAGGACGACCGCCTTGCCTCCGGCGGCCTCGATCTTGGCTTTCGCGGTCGCGGAGAAGGACGCGGCCTTGACCGTCAGCGCCTTGGAGATCTCGCCGTCGCCCAGCACTTTCAGGGGGAGCTTGCCCCTGGCGCCGGTCGAGCCCACCAGGCGCTCCAGCGAAGCCAGGTCGACCTCGGCTCCCGTCTCGCACTCTGAATTCAGCTGAGAGACGTTGACCGTCACGAATTTCGCGACTCCCGCGGACATCCCTCCGGCGATACCTTTCAGCTTGGGCACGCGGCGGTAGAGCGGGGTCTGGCCTCCCTCGAAGCCCGGGCGGACGCCGGAGCCGGAGCGGGACTTCTGGCCGCGCATGCCGAAACCGCAGGAGCCTCCCTGTTGGTGGAGAAGGAAGGTTTTGGGGAGAATTTCGATGAAGAAGAAGAAAAAAAGTCGTGAAGGAGTTGATTTTCGATTCTTGAGATCGGAGTTTTGAAAGACGAAAGGCGCCAATTGCGATTTATAACGACGCGGGCGTCCCGCGTGCAGGAGGGAAAGAGAGTCGCGGCGCGGGTGGAAAGGCAAAGGAAGAAGAACAAGAAGGAGAAGAGCAAGAAGAAGAAGAGATTGAAACGAGAACCAACGCAGCCACCTAGCCGTCGTCGTTTGAGCGAAATTTCAAGACGGCAATTCTCTCTCTCTTCCTCTCTCTCTTCTCACCTGTCCACTCGCGTGCCCGCGTCCTTTCCTCTTGTTGGGCCTGCGCGACCCGGGGGCCGGGGACAGGTTGCCCAGGCGGAGGCGCTCTCCAGTCGAAGTCTCAGCAGCAGCGGCAGCGGCGAGGACGATGGGCCGGGCGACGGCGACGACGACCGCCGACGAGCGAGCCGCCGCCGGCGTCCTCGACGATGACGACGACGGCAGAGAGAGCGCCGAGCCGCGGTTGGCAGAGACAGAGGTCATTTGCTGGGGTTTTTGGGTTTGAAATGATCGAGACGACCAAAATGCGCGTTTTGGGAGGTGTCGTGAATGGATTCAAAGGGAGGAAGAGGGCGCGGCGAAGCGGGGAAAGGGGGACGCGAGATTGACGCGAGGAGCAGGAAAATCGCCGTCGGTGGTGGGCCAAAGCAAAAAAAAAGCAAAAAGCAAGTCAGAGAGATCGAAGCAAATTCGCTCTCGCTCTCCCTGCTGCAGCCCCTTCGGCAACCAAGCTCACCATGCTGGGCGCACGCATGGTGAGGCCCCACATCGTGCGCGGGGAGAAAGGGCGGAGAGTCGGGGCAGAACGACGCCGCGCGGGAGTGTGGGGGAATTGGGAGAGAGAAGGACTTGAGATGTGAGAGAGAGGGAGAGTAGGAGTTGGAGTTCGAGAAAAAAAAACGACCTCGACCTCGACCTCCTCTCGCCTTTTTTCTTTTTTTTCGAAACGTCCCCCCTCTTTCTTCTTTCTCTCTCTTACACACTTACGCGGGGCAGAACAAAAAGAGGACGCTGCTCTTCTTTTTTAAAAAAGGAAAAGGGGCAGCGAGGGAAGAAGAAGAGGAAGGAGAAGAAAGAGAGCGAGAGGAAGTCGGACCTCCTCTCTTTTTCCTTCTCTCCTTCTCTCCTTTCCTCTCGCTCCCCCGCGGCTAAAAAGGTTTTTTTTTTGAAAGAGGGAAAAAACAGAAAAAAAAAAACTCTCTCTCTCTTTTGGTCTCTCTCTCTCCCAGCGGTTTGAAAAAAAGGGAACACAAAGGAATTGTTTTGTTATTGTTGTTGTTGATGATGATGTTAATGAAATAGGGGGGGACGAGGCGGAAGAGAAAAGCAAGCGAAAGGAAAACGAAAAAGGGTTTCGCCTCTCGCCTCTCTCTCGCTCGCTCGTCCCCGCCCCTTCCTTGCCATTTTTTTTTTGAACTCCTTCCCTCCCTTTCTCTCTCTCTCTCTCTCCGTTTCTCTCTTTTTCTTTCCCCCTCAGATCTTGTCGATCGCGTTCTTCTCGGCCTCGTGCAGCGCCCTGGACCCGGCGTCCAGGGACTGCCTCGCCATGGCGGCCGACACCCGCTGCAGCGACTCGGTCGCACGCCGCACCTGGTCCATGTGCGCGCTGGCCGCCGCCTGCGACTCGGGCAGCATGCCCGCCGAGACGCGCTCGAACGCGGCCCTGACCTCCTCGGCGGATCTGCCGCGGTCGGCGGAGCCGCGACCGAGCGACGTGCGCGCCAGGTGCATGCCCGCGGCGGCCTTGGGGTCGGCCTTGAGCGCCTGCTCCGCGTTGGCGAGCTTCTTGTCCAAGAGCTTCTCTTCGGTCAGGCCGGCCGACACGCGCGCGAGCGGCCGCGCCGGGTCGTCAAACTTGGTCGTCGCGCGCATGCCGACCATGGTCCCCGTCTGGATCTGGAAGATGTCGTACTTGTACAGGAACTTCCACGCGAGCACCTTGGCGGCGTCCTGCACGAGCCAGAAGACCAGGCAGAAGATCCAGATCCAGATCGGCCAGAGCTTGGTGTCGCGGTACTGCCCGTCAACCCACTCTGCCGAGATCGCCGAGCGGCCGAGGCCGACGACGGGGAGGTGCTCCATGATGCTGAAGCCGGCCTGGCCCTCGGACGTGATGTCCGCGGCGGGCCAGAAGGTGCCCAGGAGCGTGGAGGTGAGCAGCGCGATCGACGCGGCGCAGAGCAGCGGCAGCGCCGGCCTCGAGGTCCAGAACCACGAGACGGTGCGAGAAGAGAACAGGGTCAGGAAGTCGGAGATCGAGACCTTGAGGTAGATCGCGGTGATGATCTTCTCGTAGGGCATGGGAGGGAGGCCGAACGCCTTGAACATCGACTTCGGCTCGTGCGAGGAGAGCGCGCCCCAGAGCAGCAGGAGGGAGGAGAGCATGGCGACGAGGGCGAGCACCGAGGCGATGAAGAAGACAGCGCGGAGGTTCCACTTGTCCGGGCGAGGGGAGGCGATGACGTTGTCGTAACTGAAGGTTCGTGGGGTGGAAGAATAAAGAAAGAGAGGAAGAGGTGAGTTGGGGTGGAAGAGAAGAAAGAAGAAAGGAGAAAGAAGAAAGAAGAAAGAAGAAGAAAAAAGTTCAGAAAAAAAGCTCTACGGCAAAAAAAAAAAAACTCACCCGATCGAGATCAGCGTGCCGTCGTTCAGCACCGTGATAAGCATCAGCATGATGACGGGCAGCTTGAAGTAGTTGGGCCAGATCCCTTCGTTGCAGATCTGCGCCGGCTGCTCGGCGGCGACCTCCGAGAGCGGGCCGAGGCCTTGGCCGGCGGGCTGGTAGTGGTTTGGCGGGAATGCAAAGACGGCGACGAAGAAGAAGAAGAGCAGCTGTAAGGTTGCCGCCACACGGTAATTGATGAAGTTGTTGATGCGTCGGAAGATCTGGCGGGCGACGACCATGGCGTGTACGACGGTGTTGAGGCCTGGGAAGGGAGGAAGAGGAAGAAGAGGGAAAGAGGGAGGGAAGGAAGAGAAAGGGAAAAAAAATGAGCGTCGTTGTCGTTTTCGGTTTTTTTTTTCTTCGTCTTCGTCTTCGCGCGCGCAAAAGAAAAAGTTCAAAAAAACTCAACAACTCCTTACCGGGCTCCGTCAGGACGATGTCGGCGGCGGCGCGCGCTGCGTCCGTGGCCCCGGAAACGGCGATACCCACGTCGGCCCTCTTGAGCGCCGGCGCGTCGTTCACGCCGTCGCCCGTCATCCCCGTCGCGAACCCAGACTGCCTCAGCGCCTCGACGATCAGGTACTTGTGCTCCGGGAAGACCTGCGCAAAGCCGTCCGAGGCAATGATCATCTCGCCGTGCGTCTTGGCGAGGTCCTTGGGGATCTCTCCGTCGGGGCCCATGTTGGGGAGGCCCTCGGTGGTGGAGATGTTGGTGCCCATGCCGAGGACGCGGGCGGTCTGGTTTGGGAGGTGGGGGTGGTGGTGGAAGAAGAAGAACGAGAAGAAGATGAGGGTGAGCGAAAAGAAAAAAAACTAACGGACAAAATGTTAACTCTTCCTTCTCTTTCTCTTCTCTTTCTCTCGCTCGAAAACCCTTCTCTCTTACCTCGCGCGCGATCAGCACGTTGTCGCCCGTGATCATCTTCACGTCCACGCCCATCTCCATGGCCTCCTCGATCGTCTGCTTGGTGTCGAACCTCGGCGGGTCCAGGAAAGTCAAAACGCCGACAAACCTCCAGACGTCCTTGGAGGGGAGCTCGGGCGCCGGGTCGGTGCGGGCGACAGCCATGCAGCGGATGCCGCGGAGGCCGTACTCGGTGACCTGGGGAGTAGGGGGGAGAGAGAAAGGAAGAGAGGTGGAGGTGAGAGTGAGTGGAAGAAGAAGAGGAAAAGTTGAGAAGAAAAAAAACTCAAAAACGAAAAGAAAAAAAAAACGAAAAGTCGAAAAAGAATCAATCTTCTTACCTTGGCGTCCACCTCGTCGTGGATCTCGTCCTTGTTCACGCACAGGTTCAGGATGATGTGCGTCGCGCCCTTGGTCACCTTAAACTTGCCCTCGGGCCCCTCGATCGTCGCTTCCGTGCGCTTGACCTGCGGGTCGAACGGCATGAAGTCGAGGTGCTTGTACGGCTTGAGGCTCTCGAGGTCGGCGGCGCCGAGCGTCATCGTGTCGAGCGCGTCGCGCGGGGGCTCCCACCACTTGGCGGCCATGGCGGCGGCCTGGAGGGTCTTCTTCATGTCGTAGCCCTCCATCCAGGTGGGGCAGTCGTCTAAGAGAGGGAAGGGAGGAGGTGGAGGTGGTGTTTTTTATTTTGAATGAGCGAAAGAAAAGTTTTTGACGGAAAAAAAGAAAAAGAAAAAAACCCGAGTCTCGAAAGAGGGAAAAAAAGAGAAGAACTTCTCCCCTCTTCTCCTCTTACCTTGGATAATCATCTTGTTCAGCGTCAGCGTCCCGGTCTTGTCCGAGCACAGCATGTTCATCCCGGCCATCTCCTCGATGGCAGTCAGCTTCGAGACGATGGCCCCCTGCTTGGACAGCGAGCGCGAGCCGAGCGCCAGCGTCGTCGTCGAGACGATCTCGATCGCGATCGGGATCGACGCGACAAGCAGCACGACGACGAACGACAGCACCTCGCGCAGGGGCTCCTTGCGCGCGAGCAGGTAGGCGAGCACGATGCCGCAGGCGGACAGCGAGAGGCCCGAGAGGATCATGACGATGCGGAGCAGGATGCGCTGGAGGTTGCCGAGGGACTCGGACTGGAGAGAAGTGAAAGGTTGGAAGGTTGAGGTCGAGCGAAAAAGGTGAGAAAGTGGTCGGAAAGGGAAGCGTCGAAAGAGAAGAAAAAAAAAACTTTTTGAGAGAAGAAGAAAAAACGCGCTCCCGCGCGGTCTTTCCCTTTCTTGCGTTTTTTCCCCACTCTTACCTGCTGCAGCAGCATCGCGGTCCTGCCGAAGAACGTGTCCTTGCCCGTGTGCTGCACGGTGCCGTTCACCTCGCCGCGCACGACCGTCGAGCCCATCTGCGCCGCGCCGCCGCGCTTGACGGTGATCGGCAGCGACTCCCCCGTGAGAGCGGACGCGTCGACGTCGATCTGCCCCTCGTTGATGATGCAGTCGGCAGGGACCGCGGACCCGGAGGCGAGCAAGACCAGGTCGCCCGGGACGACGCCTCCGGCGTCGATGTTGTTCCAGACGCCATCGCGCTTGACGGTGGCCAGGGGCTTGAGCGAGGCCTTCAGGGCCGCGACGGCGTCGGCGGCCTTGACGGTCTCGTACCAGCCGATGGTGGCGTTGATGAACTGGATGGCGAGGAGGATGGCCTGGTGTTTGGAGGAGGAAAAAAGAAGGGAGGAGGAAGAGGAAGAGAAGAGGAAGAAAGAAAGAAAAGAGGAGTGAGTTTTTTTTTTCTCGTCGCGCTCGGAAAAAGGTTTCAAAAGCTTCTTCTCCTCCCTCTTCTTCCCCTCTTCTTCTCCTTCTTACCATGTCGATCCAGTTCTGGATCGCGGCCTCGACGATCACGGCGAGCCAGATCATGATCGGCATCGGCATGATGAGCAGCTTGAGGTAGATGAGCAGCCTGAGGAGAGGAAAAGAAGAAGAAAAGAGTTGGAAAGGGGTGAGCGAGAGAGAGGGGGTCGACGAAGACGAGTCGTCGGAATAAAAGAAGCAACGGCTCTTATAGCATCATCAATCCTCTCCTTCTTCTTCTTCTTCTCTCTCTCTCTTCTTCTTGACTCACTTGGACTGCTTCTTCTCCTGGAGCTCATTCCGGCCGTACTTCGCGAGGAGCTCGTTCGCCTCTGTGAAGGGGGGGCGAGGGGGAGGAAGGGAGGGGGCGGAATTGGGACGGGGAATTGGAAGAGGTGAGCAAGGGAAAGAGGGCAGAAGGTGCAAGAGGCGAGAGAGAACCTCTTAGATCTTGTTCCTCTGATTTTTCCTTTCGTCCATTCTTTCTCCTGCCCCTCCTCCCCCACTCCGTTCTCACCTGCGGTCGTCAGGCCCGTGGCGTACTTGAAGTCTTCGCCCACAGCGGGGCCGTGGTCGTCGCCCATGGCTGCTGGTGGGAGGGGGGGAAGGCTGAAGGAAGGAAGGCGGAAGGGGGGGAACTGAGGTTTTTTTTTTCCAGAGCGAGCGAGGGCGGACGACGAATGGGAAAAGATGAAACAAACGTGAGCTTGAAAAAACGACTAGAAAGGGTCTCTCTTCTCCTCTTCCACAACAACAGGGTGCAAGAGCAAGCTGGCAACGGTCGACGGCGGCAAGAGGGAGAGAGCTCGGCGCCGAGAAAGCACAGCGCGAGCTTGAAGAAAAACGCGGCGTGTGGGCTTTTCTTTTCTTCTTCTTTCTTCCTCTTCCATTCGCCCTAGAATCGACAACGGCGAAATACAACCCCCTCGATCACTCTCCCGCCTCGCGCGCGCTCGCTCGTGGCTCGGGACCACTGCCACGCCGCTCGGGACAGTCGCGGCAAGACGCCAAAGGTACAGGGAGGGCGGAAGAGACGAAGGAGGGGGCGTGCGCGGGGGGTGGAGGGACGCGAGCGGAACGAATGTCTTGTCTCTCTCTTTTTTTATTCACGAACCTTTCTCTCTTGCTCTCTCTCTCTTGTTTCTCTCAGAAGGGGGGGTGTGAGTCTCTCGCCCATTTTTTTTTCGTCGAAAAGTTTTCGACGCGCTGCGCTCACTCACTCTCTCTCTCTCTCTCTCGGTCGATCGATCGAGTGGAAAAAAACGCCGCACTCACACCCCACCCCGCTCAGCGACGCCCCTCCTGCGCACGCTTTTCCTTTCACGAGAGAGACCTTCTCTCTCTCTTCTCTCTGCCGCCATGCAAGGCGAAGGGTGAGTTTCAAAGGACAAAGAAAGAAGAGCGCGCCTTTTTCATTTCGAACGAGGCAGGCGGTTCCCTCGATGGTTTTTTTTTTTGCTTCCCCCCCTTCTTCTTTCTCGCTCTCATTCGCGTCCCTCGCGCCGCCCCACCTTTTCTCGAGCTCGAGCTGCGCGCGGACCTTGACACCCGGCAAGAGGCGACCGTGCTCTCTCCCTGCCCCAGAGAGAGCTTTTGAATCGGACGAGCAGAGAGCTCCCCACGCTCACCCAAAACGCCTCCGACGCGCTCGATCCTTTTTTCTTCGGAAACAATTCCGTTTTCTCTCTCTCTCTCCGCAGCCCGCCGCCGCCGCCGCCTCCTCTCGCACAGCAGCAGCAGCCCTCGCCTCCGGCTCCGCAGCAGCAGGGGGAGGACCAGCAGGCCGCCTCCCTGGCCTTTCACCAGGCCCAGGCGACCGCGGCAGCGCAGGCCGCCGCGGCCGCGGCCGTGGCGCAGCGGCAACAGCAGCAGGGAGGAGGAGGAGGAGGTGAAGGAGGAGGAACTCCGGTTCTTCCTTCTCTCGTCGCTCCCGCCGTCCCCCCTCCTCCTGCTGCTCCTCCCTCCGCCGCCGTCGTCGCCCCGGCGCCGCTCGTCCTCCCGCTGCCGACGCCCGCCGCCGCCGCCACCCTCATGGACCGCGACGCCGCCCTGGCCGCGGCGCTCAACGCCGCCAATGCCGGCCGCCCCCGCAGAGCCGCCGCGGCGGCACGGACCTCTTTCGCCGGCGGCGGCGACGACGACGAGGGAGCCGAAGCTGCTGCTGCCGACGGCCGCCGCCGCAGACGCTCCTCCGTCTCCGGCGGTTCCGCCAAGAAGCAGCAGCAGCAGCAGCCGCGCGGCCGCCCCAAAAAGGGCGTCGCCGCCGCCTCCTCGGAAGACGGAGCCGTAGCCGCAGCCGCCGCCGTCGCCGCCAAGAAAGCAGTGGCTGCGGCCAAGCGCAAGGCCAAGGCCGCCGCCAACCCCCGCCCGCGCAAGAAGGGCCCGCGGAAGACCGTCTCCGTGATCAACGCCAACGGCACCCGCTCCGGGAGGCGCATCTCCAAGCGCGAGCTCGCGGAGGGCGAGAGCGACGGCGATGAGAAGGAGGACGACGACGACGACGACGCTGCGGACGCCGACGGAGAAGACGACGACGACGGATTCTTGGACGACGACGACGAGTTTGGCGCCCGCGCCGCCGCGGCCTCCGCCCGCAGGGCCGTCGACCTCATCCCTGCCTTCGCTGGAGAGCCCGGGGCGCCCTTCCCTCTGTCCACGCTCGACGACGAGGTCGAGCGCGTGCTGGGCCACAGGCCGCTGTCGGCGGAGGCCCTGGCGGAGCTCGACGCCGCCGCGGCCGCCGAGGCCGCCGCGGCCGCCGAGGCCGCCGACGACGACCACGCCGCCGCCGTCTCCGCCGCCGAGGAAGCCGGCCTTCCCCCACCGCCACCTCCCCCTCGCGCCCCTGCCCCCTTCGTCCCCCCTTCCGCCCCTCCCTCCAAGGGAGGGGACCGGTGGGCCTGCGTCGAGTTCCGCGTGAAGTGGAGGCGCTACTCGTACCTGCACGCCTCGTGGGACACGAGGGCGACGCTGAGCCAGCTCCCGGGGTTCAAGCGCGTTTTGAACTACTGCAAGCGCGTCGAGGAGCTCGAGGCTACCCGGCCTGGAATAACGAGGGAGCAGCAGGAGTACGCCGACGTGAGTAGAGTTTGGAGAAGAGAGAGGGGTTGAGAGAAGAGAGAAGAAGAAGAAGCGAACGAGAGAGAAAAAAACTCACTTCGACCTCTAAAAAAAAAAAACTCTCTTAGGTCCAACTCGCCATGGAGGAGGAGGAGGTCGAGGAAGCTTCGAGGGTCGAGCGCATCATCAAGTCGGCCCCCATCGTGGCTTCGTCCTCAAAGGCCGAGGACGAGGCCGAGGCCAACCCCACCAACTCGACGCGGAAGCTGCTGGTCAAGTGGTGAGAGCTTTTTTTTCAGATTTTGAGGTTTTTGGGGGGCTTTTTTTTTCTTTTTTGACTTCAAAAAAACTCACTCGCTCTCTTTTTTTCTCTCTTTTTCTCCCTCTCTTCAATCAACAGGCGCGGCCTCCCCTACGCCGAGTGCACCTGGGAGTTCGACGGAGAGGTCCTGGGCGCCGAGGGGGGCCCCGAGGCCGTGGAGGAGTTCGAGGCGCGAGAGACGAGGCTCCGAGAGGAGAGGACGCTGTCTGTCGACGAGGCCAGGGCGAGGTTCTTCTCCTCGGCGACGCTCGGGGAAGCCAACGGCAACAATAGCGCCGGGCCTTCTTCTGGAGCTGCTGGAGCGACGGCAGCAGCAGCAGCGGGAGGAGCTTCGACTTCGACGGCAGCTGCAGCGGGAGGAGGAGGCAACACAGGAAGGGCCATGGTGGTGCAGCCGGGCTACCTCCAGCGGGGCACGCTGCGCGACTACCAGCTCCAGGGGCTCAACTGGCTGGTGTACTCGTGGTCGAGGAACGAGAACTGCATCCTGGCGGACGAGGTGAGGAGGAGAATAGAAGTTTTGAGTTTTTTTGAAGTTTTTTTCCCCGTCGAAGTCGGGATTTTTTTCTTTTCTTCTTTTTCTTTTTTCTTTCCCACTCACATCCTCTCTTCCCCTCTCTTTCTCTTTCTCTCTTCCCCCCACCACTCTAGATGGGCCTGGGCAAGACAGTCCAGTGCGTCTCGATGCTCGGCTACCTCCGAGACGAGCTCCTGATCGGCGGCCCCTTCCTGGTTGTCGTGCCGCTCTCCACCGTACCCAACTGGGCCTCGGAGCTGAAGAAGTGGCTCCCGAGCGCCAACTCGGTGGTCTACGTCGGGGACACCAAGTCGCGCGAGGTGATCCGCAGGTTTGAGTTCGGGGAGGGGTTTGCCGACGCAAGCGGTGGGAGTGGTGGAGGAAAGCGCAAAAAGGGCGGAGGAGGAGGAGCTCCCTCTTCTTCTTCCTCCCAGAGCCGCAGGAGCACGCTCCGCGCCCCTCGCACCACGCGCTTCGACGTCCTGGTCACCACCTACGAGCTGGTCCTCAAGGACGCGGCCTTGCTCAACAAAGTGCGGTGGAACTATTTGGTCGTCGACGAGGCGCACCGCCTCAAAAACTCCGAGGCGGCCTTGTACAAGGGCCTGTCGGCGATGCGCTTTGCCAACAAGCTGCTGGTCACGGGAACCCCTTTGCAAAACTCCTTGCGCGAGCTCTGGGCCCTGCTTCACTTCTTGGACCCGGCTAAATTCCCTGACTCTGCCGAGTTCGAGAAGGAGTACGAGGTGAAAGAGGCGGAGCAGGTGCTGAAGCTACACGAGCAGCTGCGGCCGCACCTGCTCCGGCGCGTCATTAAAGACGTCGAAAAGTCGCTGCCGCCGAAGAACGAGCGGATCTTGAGGGTGGGCATGACGCCGCTGCAGAAGCGGTACTACCGGTGGATCCTGACGCGCAACTTCAGGGACCTCAACAAGGGGGCGAGGGGAGGGGCGCAGGTGTCTCTGCTCAACATCATCACGGTAAGGAGGAGAAGGAGAAGGAAGGAGAAGAAGGGGTTGAGAGAGTTTAGAGTTTTTTTCGAAGTGGGTTTTTTTTTTTCCCATCGAGGTCGAGGTCGGAAAGAAAAAAAACTCACTCTTTCTTTTTCTTTCCCTTTCTCTTCCCTTCCCTTCCTACCAACAACACAATTCCCCATCATCATCATCCCAGGAGCTCAAGAAGTGCTGCAACCACCCGTTCCTGTTCGAGTCCGCCGAGGCGGAGTACCGAGTGAAAGCCGGCGCCGCCGCCGCGGCCAAGACCGCGGGAGCGCGCGCCGAGGCAGAGGCCCGCCTCTCGGCCGCCCGCGCCGCCGTCGCCGAGGCCTCTATGATCTCCGGGGCAGGGGGCGGTCCCACCCTCGCCCTCGCCAGGCAGGCAGAACGCGACGCCGAGGCTGAATTAACTAAAATCGACGCCGAGGCGGCCCTGGCGGCGCAGCGCGAGGAGGCCGACAGACTCGTCCTCACCTCGGGCAAGATGGTTTTGCTCGACAAGCTGCTGACGAGGCTGAAAGAGACTGGGCACCGCGTGCTGATCTTCTCGCAGATGGTGCGCGTGCTGGACATCATCGCGGACTACGCCAAGCTTAGGGGATTTCTGTACCAGAGGCTGGACGGGTCGACGCCGGCCGCGGCGAGGCACCAGGTGAGAGAAGAGAGAGAGAGGGAGAGGGGAGAGGGTTTTTTTTTCCTTTTCTTTTCTTTTTTTTTTTTCTTTTTCGTCTCGAGCTTTTTCTTTTTTTCCGTCTCATTTCGCTCTCTCACTCTTTTCTTCCTCTCTCTCTCTCTCCCTTCTCTCCCTCCCTCCCTTCCCCCTTCCCCACCTCTCATCTCATCCCAGGCGATGGACCACTTCAACGCCCCGGACTCCCGCGACTTCGTCTTCCTGCTCTCGACGCGCGCGGGAGGCCTCGGCATCAACCTCGCGACGGCCGACACGGTCATCATCTTCGACTCGGACTGGAACCCGCAGAATGACTTCCAGGCGATGTCGAGGGCGCACCGGATCGGGCAGAAGGACACGGTCAACATCTACCGGTTCCTGACGAGCGGGAGCTGCGAGGTAGGGGAAGAGGAGGAGAAGGAGGGGTTTGGGTTTTGAAAGAGAGTTGGAAGAGAAAAAAAAGCCGAGAGAGAGGTCGCGCGCGAAGAAGAAGAAGAACAAACTAACTTTTCTTTTCTCTTTCTCTTCCCTTCCCCCTCTTTCTCCCCCGCAACCAACCAATCAACAACAGGAGGACATCCTCCAGCGCGCCAAGCGCAAGATGGTCCTCGACCACCTCGTCATCCAGCGCATGGACACCTCGGGAGGGCGCGGCACGGGTAAGGCCTCGGATGCCGACAAGGCTTCCGGTACTTCCGACACTCACCACGCCGCGTCGGCAAAGGCGATCCTGGCTGGCGCCGAGGCCGCGGCCAACACCAAGGAGTTCTCCAAGGACGAGATGGCGGCGATCCTCCGGTTCGGAGCGGAAGAGATCTTCAAGGAGGACGACGCCGCGCGAGAGGCCGGGCAGCAGCAGCTGGTCGAGGAAGATATTGATGCTATCTTGGCTCGAGCCGAGGTTATCGACACCTCGAGACTCGGCGCCGCCTCCGCCGCCACCGGTGATTCCGCCGCCTGCGCCGAGCTTTTGAACTCTTTCAACGTCGCCAACTTCGAGGACAAGGTCGCCGAGGACGACGCCGCCTTCTGGGACAGGATCGTCTCCAAAGACGACCGCCCGCCCGAGTCGGCGGCCGGCCTCGGCCTCGGCGGCAGCGGCGCTGGGGGCCCCGAGCTGGGGCCCGACGGCAAGCCCGTGGAGCTCGGGGTGAGGGCAGCGAGGCTCAAGGCGCTGGACATGGAGATGATCTACCGCGAGATGGGGGTTGGAGGTGGAGGCGGTGGCGGAGGTGGTGGAGGCGGAGGTGGTGGAGGTGGAGGAAGCAAGAAAACGGCCTTTGCTCGGCTTCGCGCCTCTTCGGCGACGCCCAGCGACGACGAGTTTGGCGGTCGGGTTTCCTACGGAGGCGGCATCGGAGGCAACCCCGGAGGCGTCACCCGCCGCCGCTGCTTCGCCACCTCCACCGCGGGCCCCGGACCGCCCCTCGCGGACGCGTGCATGCGCGTCGACGGCTGGCCAGCTCCTTGCGGGTCCCTGGACGAGACGCTGCCTCGGCCCCCTGGCTGGCCAGACACGATGAGCCGCCGCGACGCCGGGCTCTTCGTGAGGACCGCCAGGCGCTTCGCCCTGCCGCACCGCCTCGACGACATGACGCGAGAGGTCGGCCCCGGCTTCGAGAAGAAATACTCGGTCGAGGCTCGGAGGGCGCTGTTGATCGGTCTCAAGAATGCCTGCATCGAGGCGTCGCGGCGCGGTGGAGTTGATGCCAACCTCGACTGGTTTGGGGCCACGGTCAAGGCTCACGACGTCGGGGGCCATTTGGTCAGGATGGTGCTGCTGCACGAGGAGCTGACAGCGCTGGGAGGGGAGGAGGTAAGGAAATGGGGAAGAGAGAGGAGAGAGAGAAGGCGGAAGAAAAAAAAGAAAGAGAAAAAACTCACTCGTCGAGGGGGAAAAAACCCGAATCTCAACAAACAAACAAAAAACTTCTTCAACTTTCTCAGGGAGGCCGCCTCGAGGCCGAGTTCCGCGTCGACTTCATCGGCGACGAGGTCGACTGCCCGCTTCCCAAATGGGCCGACGGCGCAGGCTGGACCTCCATCGACGACGCCATGCTGCTCGTCGGGGTCTGGAGGCACGGGATGCAGCGCTGGGCCGCGATCGCCGACGACGAGAGGTTGGGGTTGAAGGGAAAACTCGCGCAGGCGGCGCAGGAGAAGCTAGCGAAAGAACCTCACAACGCCCCGGGTTTGGAGCATTTGCCGAGGGGCACGCACCTGGAGACGCGCGTTGCGGGGCTGCTGAAGAGGATGGTGAAGGCGAGGGAGAACATGAAGCTGCGGGAGAGGCACCAGCAGGAGCGAGGGGGAGGTGGGGGAGGAGGAGGTGGCGAGGGGAAAGCGGCGGAGGAAGCGGAGAGGGGCGACGGCGGAGAAGGAGGAGGAGCAGCTGGTCCTTCCACTGCCGCGATGCCTCCTCCTCCACCTTCCGACGCTGCCCCTCCTACCCCCGTCGCGGAGCTCTCCGAGCCGCTCCAGCGCAGCGTGGACGCCGTCGTCGCCCTGCGCGTCGCCGCTGCTGCCAGCAGCGATGGCGGCAACAATGCAGAGCTCGATGCGGCGCTCAGGCAGCTCGGAGCGCAGGTCAGGACCCGCGCGACCTCCGCCGTCCCCGGCGGCGGGGCCAGGGCCTCCGAGGCAGGCATCTGGGCGCTGGTCGCGCAGAGGATGGCCGAGGCGAGCAGCAGCACTGGAGGCGGCAGCAGCGGCGTGCCGGAGCAAGGGTGGAGCGGCGCGGAGCTGCAGGTGAGGGTCGGCACGCTCTTCGCCGCCGCCGCTGCCGGGTTCGGCGCCACCGTCGCGCCCGCGTCCGCTGCCGCCAAGCGCGAGCCCTCTCGTGCTGCTGCTCCTGCTGTGCCTGCGCCTGCTGTCCCGGAGGTGGAGATGGAGGAGGCTGCTGCGGAGGAGAAGAAGGAGGAGGGAGAGGAGGTGGCAGAAGAAGCTCCCGCGGCGCCGGCGGCCGTTGTCGAGGAGCAAGAGGAGAAGAAGAAGGAAGAAGAAGCTCCTGCTGCTCCTGCTCCTGCCGCCGTTGCCCCCGCTGCGCCTCCCGCGACGACGACGACGGACGTGGTGATGGTTCCTGCTGCTGCCGTCGACGCTGCTGATGCCGCTGACGCTGCTGCTGCTGTCGCTGCTCCCCCCGCGGGGGGCGAAGAGGCTGCGGCGGCGCCGCAGGCGAACGACGGCAACGCCTAAACAAAAGAACGTTTCTTTTTTTTCAACGCACGCACGCATCAACATCAATCGCTTAGAGAGAGAGACACACCCACAAGGAGGGGAGAGAGAGAGAGAATCTATTTTTTTCTTTTCAGTTGGTTTCGAACAACAAGAACACCGCAGGGCTTTGCAACAAAATTACATACAAAGTTGAAGGAAAAAAACTCGTTTTTTCCTTCACTCAGCGTTTGTTGCCGCCGTCGTCGCCCCCGCGCCCTGCAGCCTGATGTGCAGCAGCGCCTCGACGCGCACGCGGCAGATGGGGCACTTGGCGCCCCCTGCCCTGCGGAGCTCGGAGGCGCACGGGCCGCACATGCACCTGATCGAAAGAAAGAAGAGGAGGAAGTTTTTTTTTCCGGGAAAGTCGAAGTGAGCGAGAAAAAAAAAACGAAAACGAAACGAAGAAAAAAAGTCAAAAACTTCAAAACTTCCGAAACCCCTTTCAAAACTCACATATGCCTGCACGGCAGCACCGTCGTGTCCCGGGGCTCGCACAGGCACACCACACACAGGCGCTCCTCCTCTGCGGCCGTCGAGGAGGAAGAGATCGCCGTGTTGGCGTCGCTGAGCGCCGTCGCCATTCCTGTCGTCGCCGTTCCGGGTTCGTCGTTTGCGTTTGAAGGAGGAGGAGCAGCGGCAGCGGAGCTCGCCGCAGCAGCAGCAGCCGCCGACGCAGCCGACGCAGCCGCGCCCATCCCGTAGATCTCCTGGAGCTCGTAGGAGACCCCTGCCACCCATATCTTCTGCTTCACGACGCGCAACTCGTAGACCGGAGGTTGAGAAATTTCTCCTCCACTTCCGCCTCCGCCTCCGCCGCCTCCTTCTTGATGCTGCGGCGGCTTCCTCCGCACTGGCAGGATCCGGGCAAAGGTGGTCTGCGACTGCGTGCCCGCCGAGTGAGGCGCCCCGGGCACGAGCTTGCGCAGCAGGTCGACGCCGCCGGAAGAGGGGGAACCTTCCCCTTCCGGGGTAAGCGCCTCCAACCTCACCGCGACGGCGAAAGGAGGCAACGCTGGAGAGGAGGTCGAGGAAGAAGAACCCGAAGCCGCCGCAGCCTGGCTGCTCATCGCGCGCTCGCTGTCCGCGGCCAGCGCCGCGGCCGTCTCCGCGGCGATCATGCAGCCCTCGAGGATGAGGGAGTGGCGGCGCTTGCTGCTGCGCTCTTCGAAGCCTTCGCCTCCTCCCCCTCCTGTTGCTGCGGCGGCTGCTGCTGCTGCGGCGTCGGAGGCACTGTCGCTGCTTTCTTCCTCTCCTTCGGGACTCGGAGGAGGGAAGCGAAGGCCCATCCCCCCCTTCGGGTAGACCGCGGCGACCTTGGACGCCAGCAGCCTGCCCGTCCTCCCGTCGCCATCCCCTCCCTCGATCCCCACCGTCGCGGCCCTGAGAGCGCACCGCCTCCGCGGGTCCTCGGCGGCCCCGAAGAAGACCGTCGCGGCCGCCGGCGCCGACGCGTCAAAGTCGAACTCGAGGCGGTAGCGCTCCCCTGCCGGGTCTGAGGGCACCAGGCGCAGGGAGCCCTTTTTGAGGTTGACGGCGTTGCGGATGGTGGCGGTCTGGGCGATCTCTGCGGGAGGCGGCGGCGGAGGCGGAGGCGGAGGAGAGGGTGGAGGAGGTTGAGGCTGCTGCTGCTGCTGCTGCTGTTGGTGCTGAGGAGGCGGCCCGCCGCCCCAGTGCTGCGGGGGGGGGTACATTTGAGGAGCATGCTGCGCCTGCTGCCAGCCGCCGTGATGCTGTTGCGGGTGGTGCTGGAAAGGGTAGAAGCCCTGGCGGGGGGGGGGGCGAAAGAGAGATAGAAAGAGGTCGGGGTTGAGAGAGAAAGCAGGAGAGGCGAGCGATTGGATTCAAACGGAACCGATTTCAAAACTCTTCTCTCTTCTCTCTTTCTCTCTCACCTGCTGGTACACCATTGGCTGCGCGTAGGTGCCCGTCGAAGGGTCGAAGCCCGCCGGGACGTGCTGCTGCTGGGGCGGCGGGCCGCCGCCGCCGCCACCTCCCTGCGGGCGAGAAGAAGACGCGCCGGGCATCGATGGGCTTTTTTTGTTTTTGCTTTTGAAAAATGAAGAAAAAAACTCGACAACCTCGACCTCTTCTCTTCTTCTTTCTCTCTTCTTCTCTTCTCTTTCTCTCTCTCTCTCCCTCGCCTCGCCACAAATTGATGAAAAGTTTTTCCCTCGTCGACTTCTAATCACACTCGGTTAATAAAATCATAAAAACAGAAATAAAAATCATAAAAGAGATAAATGAAATCTTCCCTCTCTCTCTCTCATCCCCTCTTTTTTTCACCGTTTCGCTCCCTCGAGCGGCGGCGGCGGCGCCGGAGGCATCTGCCCTGGGGCCAGCGACCCTGGCTTCATCAGGTTCTTCCTGTAGTGGTCCAGGTGGTTGAGGATCAGCAGCCGAGGGCCGGGCGGAACCTTCGCCTCGGCCAGCGAGGCCTCGGTCCAGAGTAAGAGAGTCGCGTCACTCAGCTGCGCCCGCTTGATGTTCTTCTCGAATTTGGCCAGGTCCAAAGTCTGGAGCATGTAGTTGGCCCTCGCGTACGCCTCTGGCCCTTCGAAAAGGAGGTTTCCGGCCCCGTTCTTGCCTCCCTTGTTGCCTCCGCCGAAGACGCCGCCGATCTTGTAAAAGGCGCCCTGGAACAGCGCGAAGAAGCAGCCGGTAGTGAAAGCGGCCTGCAGGGGGTTGGCAGTCCCGGTGGCGGCCACGGCGGCGGTTCCGACGGCAGCGCCGGCCGCGGCAGCTCCCGTTCCTCCCATGCCGGAAACCAGCGAGAACGCCATCCCGGACCCGAATGCCGCGAACATCGTGCTGTACACGTCCTCCGTGCCCTTCCGGGCCCTCCTGCACGCCGTGGCGATCCCGGCATTGACCCCCGTCATGACCGCAAAGTTGCGCGCCTGGACGAGCGGTCCACTGGCCTGCAGGGCCGCCATCTGCTTGGCCATCTCGGCGCCGCTGCCGCCGGCCGTTGCGCCGCTGGCGAGAGTTGCCGAAGGGTCTCCGGAGGCCTTGGTGAGGGCGCCCATGACGCCGCCGAGGAAGGCGCCCTAAGGAGAGAGAGGGTTGTTGTAGAGGGTGTTGAGGTTGAGAGAGGTTGAGAGAAGGAAAGCGAAAGAGAATGAAGAAATAGAAAGAAAAAAACGAATGCTCAAAGCTGCGATGCTCCCATTTGCTCCCTCGATTCTCGCTCGTTTGCTTGTCTGCTGTTCACGACGAGAAAACACGGCTTTCCTTGTATCGACGCTGCATTGAAAGCGCGAGAAAAAGAGGCGCAAGTGGTTGGAAAAAACGAGGCATGATTGAACTGAACAGGGGCCAACTCGACAGCAAGTTTCTCCGCAGCCGTCGACGACTGAGCATTGGTTTCTGTTCTCCCTTGTTCTTTTCGCTTTCTCGCGCCGCGCTCCCTCCACACGCACGCACGCACGCCCCTTCTCCTCCAGCCTCACCTGTCCGCTCCCGGCGAGAGTCGCAGTGATCACCTCGATCACGGGGTGCTGCAGCTTGACCCACGAGTCGAACGCGAGCTGCAGCTTCTTCGGCTCGCGCCAATCGCGGCCGATGGCTGCCGCGAGGTCCGAGGGCTGCGGGAGCGTCAGCGGCTGGCTGCTGCGCTTCTCAAGCTGCTGCTGCTGGGTCATTGTTTTGAATGCTGCTCTGTGTGTCTTCCCGTGGCCAGTGCCGGCCCCCTAGTGAGAGAAAGGGGGAAAGAGGGATAAGAAAGCAGAGAGAGAAGGAGAAGGGGTAGAATTCTTTGAAAAAAATAGGAAAGTGATACACTTTTCGACCAGATCGACAAAAACTTATCTTTGGAAAAAAAAAAAAAAAAAAAAAAAAAACCCCCCCCTCCCCCTCCCCCCCCCCCCCCCTCTTACCACCGCTCTATCCCCCGGTTTTTTTTTTTATAATAAAAAAATTTAAGAAGTAAAAAAAATTAAAAAAAAAAAAATGAACCCGTTTTTTTTTTTTTTTTTTTTTTTTTGGTTAACTTGTTTCTATCGA
>Ga0114918_10000742_pt1 | contig 28668 bp, 23 predicted proteins | sample LantaG_FD_87015 | JGI IMG/M metagenome (GOLD analysis project Ga0114918, IMG submission 87015) | Deep subsurface microbial communities from Baltic Sea to uncover new lineages of life (NeLLi) - Landsort_02402 metaG | ecosystem: Environmental > Aquatic > Marine > Oceanic > Sediment | place...
AAGTGGGCACGACCTACATCGTGGCCGAGGGGCCAGAGGGGATGTACCTGATTGACCAGCACGCCGCCCACGAGCGGGTGTTGTTCGAGCGGCTGCTGGCGGAGCGACAGCGGGCAGAGGTCACGTCCCAGGCGCTCTTGGAACCACAGCCCGTGGAACTGGCACCTGAGGCGGCGAGCCTGCTGGAGGAACATCTGGAGGTGCTGGGCAGCCTGGGCTTCCGGGTGGAGCCCTTTGGCGGGACGACGATGCTGGTACGGGCGCTCCCGGCGATTGTGGCGGAGACGGACCCGCGCCAGGTACTGGAGGACGTAGCGGCGGCGTTAGAGGCAGGCGATGTGCCGCTGGAGAGCACGATTGAGGAGACGGTAGCACGCCAGGTCTGCAAGCAGGCCGCGATCAAGGCCGGGCAGGTGATGGCACGAGAGGAGATGGAGGAACTGATACGGGCACTGGAGCGATGCGCCAGCCCGCGCACCTGTCCTCACGGACGGCCCACCATGATCCACCTGAGCGTAGAGCAACTGGCCCGCGAGTTCGGACGATAGAACAACCATCGCGCCTCAGTGTTTACGTTCCACCACGTATTCGGCCAGGGAGCACAGCGTATGGCGTGAACCGTTGTCGGGCAGGGTCGCCAATGCCTCCTGGCTTTGCCGGGCGTGGGCTCGTGCCTCCGCTAGCGAGGCCTCGATGGCCCCCGACAAGCAGACGGCCTCTATCGCCACTCGCACGTGCTCCTCGTCCCGCTGGCCCGATAGCACGACGTTGACAGGGGCGCCATCCTCAACCCTCTCTAGATAGCATAGGGTTGGCAGGGTGATTAGGCCCTGGCGGAGGTCGCTCCCGGCCGGCTTGCCCAACTGCGCCTCGTCACCGATGAAGTCCAACACGTCGTCCACGATCTGAAAGGCCATTCCCAACTCCCGACCGAAATGGCGCAGGGCGACGACCTGTGACTCCTCCGCCCCGGCGAGGATGCCCGCCATCTCCGTTGCGGCGGCGTAAAGCGAGGCCGTCTTGGCCTCGATGCTGCGGTAATAATCCTCTCGCCCGCACCGGCTTGTCGAATCCAGCGCCGTCTGTTCCACGGCGGCGCGGCTATGGCTTTGCTTTCCCTTGGTGACGAATGTCTGCCTTATCTCCCCGGCACACATGATGCAGAGGGTTTCGGCGAAGACCTTGAGGATACGGGGATGCTCTAACTCCGCTACCAGCGATGCCACCTGAGCCAGGAGGTAATCACCGGCCAGTACAGTCGCCCCCGCCGGCCAGACCGTGTGGAGCGTCTCACGACCCCGCCGCAAGGGCGCCCCATCCACCAGGTCGTCGTGTATCAGCGTGGCGATGTGCAGCATCTCCACCGCAGCCGCCAGGCTGTGGAAAGGCGCGGGGGGAGAGGCGAACATCCGTCCGACGAGGACCACCAGTGCCGGCCGTAGACGCTTGCCTCCGCCCAGCGAGCGGCGTAGTCTCAAACCCAGCGGCTCCTCGACCTGCGCCAGCGTTTCATATAATAGCCGCTCCACCCGCTCCATCTGCGGGCGGATGGGTTCCGGCAAGGGGACGAGCCGTAGCGTGGTTTCCATCAGTTACCCTCCCGCAGGTTCGAAAGTCACTCCGATCAACCGGCCAGGCCTGATGCGGAAGCCCGTTCCTGCCCGATATTGTCCCCCCAACCTGCGGGAGGGTGATCGGATGAGTGGATGAAGCAGGAGGGATCCTCAGCCAGGTAGTCGCCGCTGGTGGCCCAGGCCCGCCCCCGGCAGCCGCCGCATAGCCGCCTGTATTGGCACTCGCCGCAGTGCCCTTTCAGCCGTTTCTCCCGCTCTCGCAGGCCCTTGAGGACAGGGGAGGTGGCCCATAAGGTCGGGAAGGGCGTCTGGCGCACATTGCCGCAACTCACCTCGATGAAGGGGCAGGGCCAGACCTCGCCGTTGGGCTTGATGTAGACGAAACCGCGTCCCGCCGAACAGCCGTGAAAGACCGTTTCCGCCAGGCGCAGGAGCGGGCCGCTGCGGATGCCAGCCCGCAGCAGCAGGAAGGGCCAGTACTGGGGCCCCGCAACCGGTTCCATGATCGCTCTGGTGGTGCGCTGCGCCTGGGCCATGAAACGGATCAGCCGCTCGTTGGCACCCAGGTCCAGAGCCGCTTCCCCGATCCCCCGGCCTCGCCCCACCGGCACCAGTTGGTACATCAAGAGTATTCCCGCCCCCAACTCGTCAACGAGGGCCATCAGTGACTCCATCTGATCCATGTTGTATTCCATGGCCGTGATGTTGATGTGCAAGAGGATGCCAGCCTGTCGCAGGGCGCATATCCCCCGCAGGGTGGCCTCGAATGCGCCGGGCGAGCCGCGCACGAAATCGTGGGTTGCGGCATCGAAGCCGTCCAGACTCACGGCGGCGATCACCACGCCGTAGCGGCGCAGACGGCGGGCCACCGTTTCGTCAATGAGGGTGGCGTTGGTGGCCAGGGTGTTCGTGAAGCCCAGAGCCTGGGAATAGGCCAATAACTCGAAGAGGTCGGGGCGCACCAGCGGCTCGCCGCCGGTGAAGGCCATCATGCGAAACTCCCCCACCTCGGTCAATTGATCCAGGAGACGCTTGGCCTCGCCGGTGGTCAACTCATCGGCCGCCGGCTTTCCACCCGAGACGTGGCAGTGGATGCAGCGCAGGTTGCAGGCAGTAGTCATCTCCCAGACAGGGTGGGCCGGGAAGCCGATGCAGCCCATGCCCCGCGACCCGGCGGCCCCAGGCAGGCACTTGAAGCCGTAGGTGAGAAGCCAGCGCGGCAATTCCCGCCAGCGCGATAGTGCGCCTACGTACAGCGCGCTCACCGCTTGTCGGAGGATCAGGCTCGGTGGCCACCAAAAGGGACGCACCTTGCGCCGCGGCCGCTTTCCCCACCCCTGCCACCACTCGCCCATACGCTCAACCCCCGAGGACAGAGGCGAGGATGTAGGCCGCCGTGGTGCCCAGGTTCACCACCAGATTGGTGGCGCAGAGCCTCTCCAGGATTGCCCGGTCTCGCCAGCATCCGCGCATCACCAGCACGACCAGGATCAGCGAGAGGGTCAGGATGGGCAGGTAGAACCACAGAGCCCGCGTGGGCACGCCGTGACCCAGGGAGAGCAACATCGCCACCCAACTCCCCAGGCTGGTGAGGCCATAGAGAAGAGAGGCTCGCTCTCGCCCCAGGCGCACCGCCAGGTTGGCCTTCCCGACCGCCAGGTCGGCCGGGTAATCGGGAAATTCGTTGAGCAGGATCACATTGAAGATGGTGAGACCGATGGGGGCCGCCAGCCAGTGAACAAGCGGCGTCACCCCTCCCGCTTGTAGATAGTAGCCTACCGCCACCGGCAGCCAGCCGTAGCAGAAAGCGATCCACCACTCGCCCCAACCCCTGCTCACCCAGCGCACCGGCCGCGTCGAATAGAAGAACCCACCCAACAGACCTGCGACACCAAGGGGGATGGTCCACGGCCCCGTCCGGTAGCCCAGTTGGAGGATCAACCCCACTCCGCCGGCCAATAGCAGGCTGGCCAGCGAGGCCCACAGAGCGGCGTGGCGGGGCAAAAGGCCGCGCTGCAACACTTGGGAGCCTCCAGCGAAGCGGCTGGGACCCCAGCGGGCGGACAGGGAATCCTCCACGTAATCCCAGTATTCTCCGGCGTAGTAGGTAGCCAGCATCACGAGCACCACGCCCAGCGTGCCCCAGGCGCAGACATCCCAGCGGAAGGCCCCTCCTTGCCGCCAGGCCAGCACCCCGCCCAGGATAAACGGCAGCACCCCCACGGAATGGAACGGTAGACGGGAGAGGGCCAGCCAGGCGCGCACCTTCTCACCCATCCTTGTTATCCCTCCAGGCCCGTCAAACGATACGGAAGTATTATCGCCCAGGTTCTCCATCTGCCAGGGCCTGCCGTGGCCGCGCGCCGGTGTGCACATCGCAACTCATAGCCGTCTCTCGCATCGGTGGCAGGTCCAGGCTCAATTATAGCCCACAGGCAGCCCTCGCACAAACAAGCGCGATACGCTCACCAACGCCGCCACCCCGCCCTCTTCACCACGACAGGCAGTGGAACAAAACAATTAACGGAGAAGGGACGTCAGGGGCATCATCAGGGCGACCCAGCACGCCCGTCAGGGTGAAGTAGCGAGCGGAGGAGTTCTTTGCAGTCAGCCTAGCGGTGGAGGAACCATCCGGCGATCGGGTAGCCCCACAGCAGGGTGACGACGGCGCCGGCAATGAGGAACGGCCCGTAGGGGATGGGGTCGCGCAGACTGCGTACACGTATGATCAACAGGATCAAACTGACGGCTCCCCCGATGAGGACGGTCAACACCAGCGCCTCGATGATCAGCGGGAAGCCGGTGATAAGCCCGACGAAAGCGGCCAGTTTGACGTCTCCGCCACCCAACGCCCCGCTGCCGAAGAAAACATTCCCCACTAATGCAGCGACGAGGAAAAAAATAAAACCGGTCGCCCCGCCGGCCACTGCGCTCCACCACGTCATCTCCGGGGTGAAGAAACTGGCGATGATGGCGAGGAGAATAGATGGGTACATCACCACGTTGAGAATCAGCCGCCGCTCGACGTCGGTGATGAGGATGAGAGCAAAGATAGTACTGTATAGAAGATAGAGGATCAGCTTAACGGAGGGGCCGAGCACGATCCAGAGGTAACCATAGACCACCGCCAGCCCAATTTCGACCATGGGCTGGCGCAGGCGGATAGGTGCGCCACAGTAGGGACAGCCAGCGCGCCCAATCAGGTAGGCGGGCAGGGCAAGCCATTGCCACCAGGGGCGCTCCCGCCCGCAGTAGGGGCAGTGGGGATGGGTCAGGCTCCGCCGGGCAGGCAGGTCGGAGCCAAGTTGATTGACCAGGCCGCCGACGAGGAGGCCGAGGAGTGCGAAGAGGACAGTCATCAAGAGACATTATATGTGACAAATGAGCAAATGACAAATGAACAATGGGATCAGTAGGCTGCCGCCGTGGCTGGCGGAGGGGAGCAGAGGTCAGTGACCAGAGCGTCAATCGCGTCTGGGATGGGAACCAGGACGGAAGCCCCGCCGGGCGTGACCCAGGGCTGGGTGCAGGTCTCGTCAATGGCGGCCGTCGCAATTTGGTCGGCGGGGATGCGGCTGGCGATGACAACCAGATCCACGATCTCCCCCAGCGTCAGGTCGGTCTCGAAGGCTCCGCGAAGCGCGGACCAGAACTGCGGGGATTGCGCGATCAGGCCCGGCAGCAGGTCGAGCCGCGTGACCCGGTCGCGCACAGCCAGCACCAGTTGTCGCTGGCGGGCGGTGCGGTCGAAGTCGCCGCCGGGGGTGGCGCGGGTGCGGGCATATCTGATGGCCGTGGCCCCGTCCAGGTGATGCTGACCGGCGGACAGGTAGAAAGGATCGTAGCCGGTGCCGCTGTCTGGGTAGGTCGGGTCGGAGATATCGCAAGGCACGTCCACGTCCACACCACCGATGGCGTCAATCAGCGTGACGAAGGTGTCGAAGTCGAAAAAGACGGTGTGTTGGACCGGGATGCCAAGAGTGGCAGAGACGGTCTGGCGGGCCAGGGCCAGGCCGCCCATCCCGTCCTGCTCGCCCCAGGCGTAGGTGGTGTTGATACGTCCCTGCCCGTGACCGGGAATCTCGACGTAGAGGTCGCGCGGGATGGAAAGTATCGCCATGCGCCGAGCGGCGGGGTCCAGGCTGAGGAGCATCAGCGTATCGGTGTTGTCGGTGCCGACCTCCGGGCTGCGCCGGTCAGTGCCCAGGAGCAACACGCTGGTTGGCCCGACCTCAGGATGGGGTTTGGGCAGCGGCGTGACGGGCTTGTAAACGGCAGGGGTGGGAGGCGCGCGGTAGACGGTAGGCGTTGGCCTGACTGGGACGTGTGCAACGGGGCGGCAGGCCGTCAACACGATCAAGCCCAGCAACAGGATGGTCAGGGGTAAGCATCTGGCGGAGCCACGCCTCAAATCGACAGGGGAATGGGACGCAGACTCACGCAGGTTTTCGCAGATAAAGATAGAAAAATCAGCCCGAATCAGCGTTAATCTGCGTCCAAGATTCAGGGGGGGCGTTCGGCGGATCATCGTTCTTCCTCCAGTAAGTTCTCCATCAGTGCCTCAATCCCCTCCGGCTGGGGCAGCAGCACGCGCTCGCCGGCAGGCGTGGTATGCCGAACGGTACAGCACTCGTCGAGCGCGGCGGTGGTGATGTCATCGGCGGTGAGGCTGGTCGCCAGGAGCGCCAGGTCAATCACATCGCTCAGGGAAAGGTCTGTCTCGAAACCGCCTGCGATGGCCGCCCAGAGGGTGGGGGCCTGGACGATGAGGTCGGGCAGCAGGTCGAGCCGTGTCACCCGATCGTGCGCGGCCAGGATGAGCTGTCGCTGGCGGAAAGCGCGGTCAAAGCCGGGGGCCGGGACGAGGCGGGTACGGGCGTAGCGCAGGGCCATCTCGCCGTCGAAATGCTGCTCCCCGGCGGGGATTAGCAGCGGGTCGTAGCCGCCGTGGCCGTCCGGGAAGATGGAGTCCTCAATAGGATAGGGCACCTCGACGTCCAGGCCGCCAATGGCGTCAACCAGCGCGACGAAACCGTCGAAGTGCACCAGGGCGGCGCGCTGTACAGGGAGGCCCAGCGTGGCCGAAATCGCCTCCCGGGCCAGCCCCAGGCCGCTGGTATCCTCGTCCCGCTTGCCCAACCCATAGGCGCTGCCAGCGCGTGCCTGCCCGTGGCTGGGCAACTCCACGTACAGGTCACGAGGGATGGAGAGCAGGAAAGCGTGTCCGGCCTCGGCGTCCAGGTAGAAGAGCACCAGCGCGTCGGTCTCGTCAGACGTCTCGCTCTCGCCATCGGTGCCGAGGACGAGGATGGAGATAGGCGTGGAGAGGCCGCCGAGGGGGGGGCGAGGTAGCGGCCCGGCCGCAGGCGATGGGCTGGCCGGGGATGTAGGGCTGGGGGTCGGTGTGGCCTCAGTCAACGTGGGGCCGCTGACGGCCAGTGTGTGGATCAGACCGGCGAGGCCAGCGACGAGCAGCACCAGTGCGGTCACCGTTGCCCATTGGCGCAGGAGCGGGCGGAACGCCGGGCGTTGCTTCGCCCTCCGGCGTGCCACTGCCTCCCACGAGCGGGTGGGAGACAACGGGACCTGCTCTCCCACAGCGTGCAGCGTCGTGGTCAGGTCCTCCGCCGTCCGGGCCAGCGTCTCCAGGCGGGCGCGGCAGGCGGGGCAGGCACGCAGGTGGGCCTCGGCCCGCTCGCGGCGATCAGGCGAGAGGTCATCTTCCAGATAGGCCAGCAATTGATGGTCGTTGAGGTGTTTGTTCACGGCACATTCTCCATACGGTAGCCTCTTGCGCCCGATGTCTCTTGCCCCAGCAAGCGGGCCAGCGTCCGCAGGCCATAGGCAACGCGGGACTTGGCGGTGCTGACCGGGCAGCCCAGGGCCTGGGCCATCTCAGGATACGAAAGATCCCCGAAGTAGCGCAGCATCAGCGCGTGACGCGACTTACGCGGCACTTGCTCCAATGCCTCCCACACCGCCTGCTGCACTCCCACCAATTCGAGCACGACGTCCGGCTGGTGAGTGGGTGTTTCGTCTTCAGGCTCGCGTCCGGCCTCCAGCAAGTCTTGCAGCGAGAGCCACTGGAAACGGCGGCTGCGCTGCAGGTCCCGGCAGCGGCTGGTGACGATGACCTTGAGCCAGGTGACGAAGGCAGCCCGCTCTGGGTCATATTTATCCAGGTGCTGGAAGGCGTAGACGAAGGTGTCCTGCGTCGCATCCTCGGCGTCCTGCAGGTTTCGCAGGAGCAGGAGAGCCAACCGAATGACGGCCGGGTAGTGGGCATCGTGTAGTTTCCGAGCGGCTGCTTCATCGCCTGCCAGTGCACGCTCGATCAAGTCTTGGGTCATCGGGTTAGCCAATCCGCGGTGGTCACTACAACTCTTATACGCAAGTAGGGAAGCAAAGGTCGGGTTTTTGGGTCGTCAAGCGTAGAGCAGTGAAGCGGGGAAGTTGATCGTGGAGTTTCCAGTAGTGGTTAAGTCTCAATGATTTTGCGGCTATGGCCTTCGATTTTGAGGCAGTCTTCGGCGGTTGGGCGCAGCCCCTTGGCCATGCCCCTGTCCTTATCGCGGAATTTGACACTCTCATGCACTTGCTCTATACTGAATAAGGGTCAGCGGAGATAGAAAAGCAGTATCTATGGATAGATGATACAACGGGTTTCGCGTTTGCGCAAGGGTATCCGGCTTATACGAAGTCGAACCTCGCGCACCAAACGCAGTACAACATTCGCCCTTTTATCCGCCGCGAAAGGCAGACGCTTTGACGCTATCAGACATCAAGGCTACATCAGCATGGCTTTCCAGGCCTCATCCCGGTCGCCCGGTGGAAGTTTTCGGTCGCTGCCCTCGTCTCGGCGGTGGCGTTCGCACTAGTGCACCTAGCGCTGCCCACTGTTGGGGCGTCGTCTGGAGCAACAGCCTTCGTTGTGGCTAGCGCGCTGATCCTTGGACTGGTGGCAGGGCAGTTGCGCTGGAGTACCGGAAGTCTAGTGCCCTGCTTTGTGATCCATGCTCTGTTCAATATCATAATCGGCTGAAGGAAGGAAAATCATGGCAAATATTGGCCATACTGGCAATCGGGCAACGAAGCGGATGCTCTATATCGCACGGGCCTTGGCACTGATTTGGGCAAGTTGGTGGACGTTCTTCGGCCTGGTCTCAGGTGCTGGTGAAGGATTGATAGGAATTTTGGCGAATGCACCAAATGCATTACCTGGCTTGGTCTTCTTGGCCAGTGCCGCCATCGCGTGGCGATGGGATGCTATTGGAGGAGTTGTGTTAATACTGGAAGGCTTGCTCGTACTCATTGGGTATCCCGTGATAACGCACGGCCGTTTCCCGCTCTCGACGATTGTCCCCGTGCTCCTCACTATAGCCTTGCCTCCCCTGGTAGCCGGCTTTCTGTTTCTCGCAAGTTGGCGGAAATCAAGAACAGGCGGTCTTGCTAACCGCCATCCTGGAAGCCCTGTCTCCTAGCGGGCCTCAGCGAGTCCGCTTGACGCCACCGAATTATTGTGGTACTATGTAGAACGTACTGGACATTGGTAATTTTGCTCGTGGTAACGACTTTAGTCGTTCAAAGTGAGGCTAGAGCGACTGAAGTCACCACCGTGACCCCAGTATCTTGCGGTCTGTCAGTCGCCATACCGTACGTAAATGTGGTAGGCTTCAAAATTTGCCAGACTCCAGAAACACATAACAACTCGACTGATGCGGCATACTGATGTGGCATAGAACGAAGGAGGTAGCCCAATGAAAAAAACCCGACGCCCCTTGTTCCTGGGTACGATAGGCATGCTGATTGTGCTTGGCCTGATGACCGGCTGCTACAGGCCAGCCGCCACCGACGTGACACCGACCCCGGCAACCGGGGCAGAGGTCGCCCCGTCAGAGGAGGACATGATGGCCACAGCGGCTGCAGAATCGGCCTGGGTAACGCAGGTAATGGGGGAAACCCCGACGGTCGAACCGCCCACCGCGCCGCCCCCCACGCAGACCCAGCCCCCGGCGACCCCGCTCCCCACCCCTGTGCCCACCACACCGCCCCCCACTACATCCGCGCCGACCCCGACGTCGCCACCCACAGGCGAGGTTACGCACGTAGTACAGGGGGGCGAGAACCTGTTTCGCATCGCACTGCGCTACGGCACGACGGTGCAGGCAATCGCCAGTGCTAACGGCATCGCCAATCCGGCCCGCATCTATGCCGGACAGACGTTGACCATCCCCTCGCCAGGCACTCAACCACCCCCGCCGCCCACAGGCGAGACCACCTACGTGGTGCAGCGCGGTGACAACCTGTTCCGCATCGCGTTGCGTTACAGTATGAGTTACCTGGATCTGGCGCAGTACAACGGCATCGCTAACCCAGCCCACATCTACGTCGGGCAGGTACTGCACATCCCGCCGCATTAGTCACCACAACGATTGTGATGGCTCGTAGTAGCGACTTCAGTCGCCCATTGCGCAGGGAAGGCGACTAAAGTCGCCACTACGAACTTGCAACAGAGGCCGCGGGGTATCCCACGGCCTCTTACTCATCAAGGATGATCACCAGCCAGAAGAACGACAAGGTCAAATATGTGCGGGCGTTACAGAGCCGGCGGCGCGTTCGCCAGCGGGAGCACCGTTTCGTCTTCGAGGGGATACGGCTCGTCGAGGAGGCTGTCCGTGCTGGCATCCCTCCTGCTTTCGTGTTCTACACCGAGCCAGTAGAAGCCGGCGAGCGAGGCGGCGGACTGCTGGCATCACTGCGCGAGATGGACATCCCCTGTTATGCCGCGAGTGAGCCAGTGATGGCTGTCTGCTCCGACACTGAGACCCCACAGGGCATCCTGGCCGTGCTTTCCATCCCCAATCTCTCCCGCCCCGAGCATCCCACCTTCTCCCTTATCCTCGACCGTGTGCGGAACCCGGGGAACATGGGTGCCATCCTGCGCACGGCGCAGGCGGCGGGGGTGGAGCAGGTACTGTTGGCACCTGGTACGGTGGACGCCAGCAACTCCAAGGTGGTGCGGGCCGCTATGGGAGCCCACCTGCGCCTCCCGGTGGCAGCGCTCAGGTGGGAGGCCATCGCCGGGGCGGTGACCGGCTGCGACGTGTGGATGGCAGCGGCCGGCGGCGAGACAATCTACACGGCGGTGGACTGGACGCAGCCGGTGGCGCTCATCGTAGGGGGCGAGGCAGCCGGGGCAGGGGAACGGGCCCGCGCACTTGCGCAAGGACAGGTCTCCATCCCCATGACGGCGGGAGTCGAGTCGCTGAACACAGCGGTGGCAACGGCGGCGATCCTCTTCGAGGCGGCGCGACAGAGAACAGTGGAAAGGCACAGCGCGACTTGACAAAAGGGGACTTTTGCGGCATAATGCAGCATACAACCAACCGATCATCGGAAAGGCTGTGACGGAGAGGAGTAGGCGGGGGGAGACCGCCAGGGAGACGGGGTCGTGGACTGAGAGCCCCGCCCGGAGGAAGACCGCTGAAGTTCGCTCCCAAGCCGACGGGGGAAACCGGATCTCCGGCAAGTAACCCGCTCCGCAGGCCCAGCGTTAACGGGGCAGCCGGTCGCGCCCACAGGCGCCGCCGGTGGAATGAGTGGGCTCCATCAGGAGCCAAGCGGGGTGGTACCGCGGGAGTGCACGCTCTCGCCCCCAGGGGCGAGGGCGTTTCTATTTCCACCAACCAACCAACTAACCACCCATCGAGGAGTGTGCAGTCATGCTCGACCAATTGGATCACTTGGAACAAGAAGCCCTTGCTGCGCTGGAGGTAGTCGAGGACAACGACGCACTGGGCGCGTGGCACAGGCATTACCTGGGCAAGAAAGGCGCGCTGACGCTGATGCTGCGCTCCGTCGGGGAACTGCCAAAGGAGGAGCGCCCGGCCTTCGGGCGCGCCGCCAATGCGCTCAAGGCCAGGTTAGAGACAGCCTATCAGGCCCAGGCCCAGGCCCTACACCAGGCGGAAATGGAGCGGGAGTTGGAGCGAGGCGCGCTGGACGTCACCCTGCCGGGTCGTCCCATCGGCCCCGGGCACCTGCACCTCACCACCCAGACGCTGCGCCAGATCTACGCCATCTTCGCCGAGATGGGCTTTCAGGTCTACGAGTCCCCCGACGTCGAGACCGACGAACTGAACTTCGGGCTGCTCAATATGCCGCCTCACCATCCCGCCCGCGACATGTGGGACACCTTCTGGATCAGCGACGACGTCCTGCTGCGCACGCACACCTCGCCGGGGCAGATCCGGGTGATGCGCGAGCGCTGCCCTGAGCCCATCCGCGTCATCCTGCCCGGCAAATGCTATCGCTACGAGCAGATCACCGCCCGCTCCGAGCACCAGTTCTACCAGGTGGAAGGGCTGGCGGTGGGACACGCCATCACGCTGGCCGACCTCATCGGTACGCTGACCGAGTTTGCGCGGCGGCTCTACGGGCCAGAGCGGAGCATCCGCATCCGGGGCTCCTACTTCCCCTTCACCGAGCCCAGCATCGAGGCCGACATGGACTGCATCCTCTGCGGTGGGGAGGGCTGCCGGGTTTGCAAATACTCTGGCTGGCTGGAGATCGCTGGCGCGGGGATGGTGCACCCGGTCGTGCTCCAAAACGGTGGCTACGACCCCGACGAGTGGAGCGGCTTCGCCTTCGGGCTGGGGGTCGAACGACCGGCGATGCTCAAATACGGCATTGACGACATCCGCCTCTTCTACGGAAACGACCTGCGGTTTCTGCGGCAGTTTTAGTACTACAACGAGACTTTGTCATTCTGAGAAGCGAAGCGGCTTGCCCTGAGCGTAGCCGAAGGGACGAAGAATCTCGCTTCCGATAGGCAGTCCAACTCTGCAAAACGAGATTCTTCGCTCCTTCTGGTCGCTCAGAATGACATGGAATCGCGAAGTCTCGTTGTAGTGTTAGGATGAACGCTTTATGGCACAGTGGTGGGAGTCTGAGCGTTCCCTCATAGCGCTTATCACGGTGTTCGTGATACTGGGTGTGGTGTACAGCGTGATCGTGCCGCTGTGGGAAGCACCGGATGAGACAACGCACTTCGGATACATTGCCAACCTGGTCAAGACACGCTCGCTGCCAGTACAGCAAATAGGTGTGTTAGACGAGGCGCATCAGCCTCCGCTGTATTATGCGGTCGCGGCCCTGGTCGCCAGTGTAGCAGACTTCGATGACCCCACAGGGGCTTTCCAGCCCAATCCGCAGTTTATCTGGGCCAGGCAGGGCGGAGTGGAGCACAACGTGGCCTTCCATCGTACAGCCGAAACCTTTCCTTATCGTGGCATCGCGTTAGCAGCACACCTGGCCCGGTGGGTCTCGATAGTAACTGGTGCAGTAACAGTAGTGTGTACCTATGCCATTGCACGCCGTGTCTTCCCTGAGACTCGATATCTGGCACTGCTCGCGGCTGCACTGACTGCGTTTAACCCACAGTTCCTCTTTATCAGCAGCAGCGTCAGCCTCGACGGGATGACAGCAATGACCTGCACGTTGGCCCTGTGGCAGTTGATACGCACGCTTGAGCAACCATTCCGATGGCAGAGGTGGGCATTGACCGGCATCTGCTGCGGCCTGGCTGTGCTTTCAAAACCCAGCGCTTTCGTGGTGGGGCTCACGGCCGGCGGGCTGCTCCTGCTAAGTGCAATACGCCGTCGCTCGTGGAGTTTGCTGTGGCGCGGTGCGCTGGCGCTGGGAATAGCGTTCTTGCTGGTGAGCGGATGGTGGTTCGTGCGGAACTTGGTGTTATATGGTGATCCCCTAGGCTGGCGGACTTTCCTGGCTAACTGGACAGTCGTGCAGCGCCATGGCAGAGTCAAGTGGAATGACGTGTGCAGATTCTTCACTACGCAGTTCCAGTCATACTGGGCACGTTTCGGGTGGATGACTATTTCGGTGCCCAAATGGACCTATCAGTTATTGCTGGCGGTCTGCAGCCTCAGCCCGCTGGGCTGGGGAATATGGCTCTGGCGACGCCGCTGGCGCTTGTTGAGAGAGACTCAGGCGCTCAGCCTGATCACCCTTATACTTTTCCCGATCCTGCAGGAAGCGTTTCAGTTCCGAAGTATCTTTACCTTCGACGCCTCCTGGTATCAGGGACGCTATTTGTTCCCCTCTATCGCCGCGTTAAGCATATTGCTGGCAGCGGGGCTGTGGAATCTGACGTCCAATTGGACGGCGCGGAGTGTGTCGGCAGCGGTGGGAGCAGGGCTGTTGCTTCTGGCAATTACAGTGCCAATCTGGGTCATCCGGCCACAATACGTGACTCCCACCCTCGCCAAGTGGCAGGTCTGGACCCTGCCCCATCACTCTGACGTCACGTTTGGTGAACGGATACGCCTGCTTGGCTACCGTGTGGAACGCGCCGAATCACCCCATCAGCCCACTACTATTCTGACACTCTACTGGCAAGCCGCACAGCATCCTGATTTAGACTACTCAGCATTTGTGCATCTGCTCAGCGAAGCTGGCGAGTTGATAGCGCAGTATGACGCTGGCCTGGGCAGCGATCAGAACTATCCGACCAGTGCCTGGTGGACAGGTGACATTATTCCAAGCCAGCACACGCTCACATTGCCACCAGACCTGCCACCAGGTGCTTATGGAGTCCGGGTCGGCGTGTACTTTTGGGCCGACGGGTCACGTCTGCCCGCGGTTGAAAATGGCGCCCCTGTAGGCGACTCCATCACACTAGATCCATCAGCCTTCAAGATTCCCTGATCCGACGCAGGCATACCGAAACTCCAAACGGTGAACAGGAGACCCGACAAATGAAAGTACCTCTAAATTGGCTAAAAGACTACGTGGACATCTCAGTCCCTCTGGACGAATTGCGTCACCGGCTGACGCTGGCCGGGCTGGAGGTGGAGACGGTCGAGCACATCGGCTTGCCGGGGGCCGAACTACCCTGGGACCCGAAGATGATCGTCGTGGGCGAACTCCGCGCCGTGCGTCCCCACCCCAACGCCGACCGGCTCGTCCTGGCCGAGGTCGAGTACGGCGGTGCAGAACCGGAAGTCGTCGTCACCGGCGCCCCCAGCCTGCTGGAGATGCGGGGTCAGGATGACCTGCACCTCATAGTAGCCTTCGCGATGGAGGGCGTTCGCCTCTACGATGGCCACGCCGAGGGCTGGCGCGTCAAGAAACTAGAGAAGACCAAAATCCGCGGCGTCCCCTCCCGGGCCATGGTCTGCTCGGAGAAGGAATTGGGCCTCTCCGACGAGCACCTGGACATCATCTACCTGCCCGACGACGCGCCTATCGGCACGCCGCTGGCCGATTACCTGGGCGATGCGGTGCTGGAGTTCGACATCAAAGGGCCGTTCGGCCACCTGCAGTCGGTCTTCGGCATCGCCCGCGAGGTGGCGGCGCTGCTGAACGTGCCGCTCAGGAGAGACGTCCTCGAACCGACTTCCCCCCCAGAGTTGGGGGGGACCGAGGGGGGGCGCCACCCGGCAGCACTGACCCCTACGCCGGATTTTCTAGCGCTGGAGATCGCCGACCCCGACCTGTGCCCGCGCTACTCAGCGGCCTTCATCCAGGGCGTGAAGGTGGGGCCCTCCCCCTTCTGGATGCAGACGCGGCTGCGCCGCGCCGGGATGCGCCCCATCAACAACATCGTGGACATCACCAACTACGTGATGCTGGAGTTGGGACAGCCACTGCACGCCTTCGACTACCACCTCCTGCGCTCCAGGCCTGCCCTGAGCGATGCCGAAGGGCCAGGCGCTGACCGGCCGGCAATCATCGTGCGCCGCGCCCGCCCCGGCGAGCAGATGGCAACGCTCGACGGAGAGTTGCGCACCTTCGATGAGGAGATGCTGCTCATCACCGATGGAGATGGCCCCGTGGCCGTGGCCGGCGTGATGGGTGGCCTGGAAAGCGAGGTCACCGAGGCGACGACCAACGTCCTCCTGGAGTCGGCGAATTTCCACTTCCTAAACGTCCGCCGCACCTCCCGTCTGCTGGGGCTGACAAGCGATGCGAGCCAGCGGTTCGGGCGGCGGGTGGATCCGGAGTTGACGGTGAAGGCAGCAGCGCGAGCGGCCCACCTGATGGCAGAACTGGGTGGCGGCGCTGTCGTCCCGGTCATCGGCGACCTGTACCCTGGTCGCCAACCGCAGCGGGTGATCGAACTCGATCCAGCCTACGTCACCCGTATCCTGGGCATCGAGGTGCCAACGGACGAAATCGTGCGCATCCTCACGTCCCTTGAGTTCCAGGTCCAACCATCAACCGACCCAGTTACCCAGTTACCAAGTTACCAAGTTACCAAGTTACCAAGTTACCAAGTTACTATCCCCTCCCACCGCCTCGACGTCACCCACCCCGTGGACCTGGTCGAGGAGGTAGGACGCATCTGGGGATATGACCGCTTTCCGACGACTTCTCTGCGCGACCAACTGCCTCCGCAGCGGGCCAATCCCCGCCTGGAAGGGGCCGAGCGCGTGCGCGACCTGCTGGTCGGCTGTGGCCTGGACGAGGTGATCACTTACTCACTGGTGAACATACAGGATGAGGGAAAACTGCGGCCCCAGGGGCCGCCACCCGACCCAGCCCGCTATTTGCGCGTGCTCAATCCTCTCTCAATCGAGCGGGCCACCCTGCGACAGACGCTGCTCCCCTCCCTGCTCCACACCGCCTGCGAGAACCTGCGCTTCCTCGACCGCGTGACCATCTTCGAGATCGGCGCCGTTTACCTGCCGGTGGAGGGACAAACGTTACCCGACGAGCCGCGCCGGCTGGGCATCGTGATGACCGGCCCGCGAGAGACCCGCTCGTGGCTGGCGGGGCAGGACCGCACGCCGGTGGGCTTCTACGACCTCAAGGGGGTGGTGGAGACACTGCTGGCGGGGCTGGGGCTGCAGGGGGCGTTCGAGCCAGGCGAGCACCCAGCCTTCCATCCAGGCCGATGTGCGCAGGTAAGCGTCGGGGATAGCGTGGTGGGCGTGATGGGGGAGTTACACCCTCTGGTGCGGGAACCGTTTGACCTGCCGGCGCAACCCGTCTGCGCGCTGGAGTTTGACCTGGACAGGCTGCTGGCGGCCTGGGGCGCACCTCGCAAGATGGCTCACACCTCTGCCCACCCGCCGGTCTACGAGGACCTGGCGGTGGTGGTGGACGAGGACGTGCCAGCGGTGCACGTGCGGGACCTCATTGCCCAGACCGGCATGTCGCTCGTGCGCTCGGTCGTGCTGTTCGATATCTATCGGGGCGAACAGGTGGGGGCCGGCAAGAAGAGCCTGGCCTACCGCCTCACCTACCAGGCGGACGACCGCACGCTGACCGACCGGGAGGTCGCCAAACTGCGGGGCAAAATCGTCCGCCGGTTGGAGCGGGAACTGGGCGCAACGCTGCGAAGTTAGCCCAATCAGCCGTTAGCCGGAAGCAGTTAGCCGATAGCCTTTGCTGACCGCTGATCGCTATCCGGAAAGTCGCTGGGCAGGTCTCTGAATGTGGCCCCTCCGGCTCGATCAGAGACCGGCCAGAGCATTGACTAACTGCTGACACTAACCGCTAACTGGTATCTTCTCAATAATCCGGGGTAACGTAGGTCGGATTGCCAATCCGACTTACTCTCGCCCCTACTTTTTGAGAAGATACGCTAACTGCTGCCTTTCAGCAACCTGGTGCGCAGGCTGAGCAGACCACGCAGCGCCTTCTGGCCAGTCGTCGGCTTCCGCAGCGTCTGCAGGCCAGCCTCGTAGGTCGCCAAACCGGTGCTGCGGTCGCCCGTCTTCCACATCTGCACTCCCAACGCCAGCAGCGTCTCACCATGACGCTGGGCGTCGCCTAACTCGACGAAGATGTCGGCTGCCTGACGCAGACATTCCTTCGCCTTGTCGCGCTCGCCCTTGCTGGCGTACAACCCACCCAAATTGCCCAGCGTCTGTGCCTCGCGGTCGCGGTCGCCCAGGCGGACAAAGGCATCCCTGGCCTCGTCCAGTGATGCAATCGCATCGTCCCACTCACCCTGCAGCCGGTGAATCACGCCCAGGTTATTCACCATCTCGGCCACCTCGACTTCGTTCCCCTCGGCGGCAAACATCTCCTGGGCCTGCCCAAACCTGGCGGCGGCTTCCTCGTATAGCCCTTCCTGGAACAGCCGCAGCCCTTCTTCTTTCAACTCCTGTGCAGAAGCCGTCTTGCCCATCACTGCACCCCCAATCCACAATCTGCAATCTGCAATCAATAAGTAATGTCCAGCAGCCCCTCGGCAATGGCGCGCAGTCCCCCGGCCGGTATCTCGGCCAGTCTCATTGCCACTTCCAGGTATTTGATGTTAACCGGCTGAACGACAAACTCCTGCACCTCTCTGGGAAGCTCGCGGAGCCGGCGCCGGACCTCCTGCTGCCGGTGCCATTCTCCCACCGGCCCCTCCTGGTCATCGAGGAAGTGCTCCAAAGGCAGCTGCAGATACTGCGCCAGTAACTCCAATTCTGCCAGCGGGATAGGCCGCTCCCCGTGCTCGTAGGCGGAGATGCGGCTGGTTGAGCAGCCCACCACCTTCGCTAACTCCTTCTGGGAGATCCCAGCCTCCAGCCGGGCCTGTCGCAAGAGCGCCCCCACGATGCGATGGCGCAGAGCCAATATCTCCCGTAGCGGCAGCGGCTTTTCCTCCGTTGCAAGTTCCGGGTCCCGTTCCCAGAAATGCACTATCGGAGCGTCGAGTACGTAGGTCAGCACCTCCAACTCTGGCAGAGAGATGGGCGTGCGTCCCTCTTCATACGCTGTAATAGTGCGGGCGGAAACTCCCAGCGCAGTCGCGCATTCCCGCTTGGTCTTCCTGGCCTGCTCCCGTGCGTCGCGTAGCAGCAGACCGATGATGCGGTTCCGCAGGACCAACTTCTCCTCAGCCATCAATCCCTCCTTGCTGTGACGTCTGTTCAGAAAACCTTATCTGCAGCGCATTACGTTTCACGCCGAGCCAGGCAATCAGCCAGAGTGTGGACGTGATACTTTCCCCCAGTTTTCACGCGCGTTGATATATTATAGCACAACCAGGCAGGGGCTACAAAACCCAGAGAGACCGATCGCGGCTGAAATTACTTGCGCGTTCAGGGTGTCTATGTTATAATCTAAAGGGTATATGGGTGTGGTAGGAGAAGTGGGCAAGCCCCACTTTTCTTTGTATACGGCCACCAAGACATAATCGCCCAGGCTGCTCCGCCGGGCCAGCGACCCGGTGGCTTCAACGGAATACTGAGAGACGATAATTGACGTGATGCCGCTTGCCCAACCTGGCTTGTGACCAAGCCGGGAATCATAGACTCCCGTCAGCAGGAGAAGGACGATGAAGTCGGAGTTCTTACTGGCATTCAACCAAATCTGTAGCAACCGCGGCCTACCCAGGGAAGTAGTGCTCGAAGCCCTGCAGATGGCACTGGTGTCCGCCTATCGCCGCGACATCGACGCTAACACGTCTCAAAACGTTACGGGCCAGATTGACCTGGAGACCGGACAGGCGCGTATCTTCGTCGAGAAGCGGGTGGTAGAGACAATCACCGATCCTGAACAGGAGATTGCCCTGGCGAACGCGCGTGTTATCCAGCCCAATGCCGAAATGGGGGACATGGTGATGGTCGAAAGCACCCCCAAAAACTTTGGTCGCATCGCGGCACAGACTGCCAAGCAGGTCATCCTGCAACGCATCCGCGAAGCCGAACGAGAAGCGCAGTACACTCATTACGTCCAGCAAGAAGGGGAGATTGTCCACGGCACGGTGCAGAGCATCACGCCGCAGGCCGTGAGATTGCATCTTGAAGGCACCGATGCGATCCTGCCGCGCAGCCAGCAGGTACCCGGCGAGCGTTACACCCTTCACCAGCGTTTGCGGACCTACGTGCTGGAAGTCCGCAAGACCGGCCGTGGCCCACAGGTCACTGTCTCGCGCAGCGACAAGAATATGCTACGCCGCCTGCTGGAGTTGGAAGTGCCCGAGATTTTCAATGGCGCGGTCGAGATCAGGTCCATCGCCCGCGAGGCGGGTTCCCGCTCCAAGGTCGCCGTCGCTGCCCGCCAGCCCGGAGTAGACCCAGTAGGGGCCTGCGTAGGCATGCGTGGCGTGCGCATCCAGTCCATTGTAAACGAACTGGGCGGGGAGAAGATTGACATCATCGAGTGGAGCCCTGACACAGCCACATTCGTTGCCAAGGCACTCAGCCCGGCCAAGGTGCTGAGCGTGCAACTGAAAGAGGGCCCGGTCGAGGGAAAGACTGCCAGCGTAGTCGTGCCCGACGATCAACTCTCGCTGGCCATCGGGCGAGCCGGGCAGAACGCGCGGTTGGCGGCGAAACTGACCGGCTGGCGCATTGACATTCAGAGCGTCGCCGAGGCAGCCGCCTGGGCGTTGCAGCAAGTGAACAAAGACCCCGACGTTCTGCCTGCGCTGGGTCCAGTAGCCGAACTGCTTCCCGCCGTCGCCAGTACTCTGCGCCGACACGAGCAGGAGAGGCTGCCCTATAACAACGAAGAACTGCTCACCATGCGGCAAGTGATCGAAAGGGTTGGGGGTTATTACGCCTCAATACGCGACGCTGAACGAGCGCGTCTTATGGCAGAAGAGACAGCCCGCCGTGCAGCCGTCGAGGCTGCCGAGACTGAGCGCCGTGCGACTATCGAAGCCGCACTCGCCCGCATCCCACCCCAGGCTCACGATATTCTGCTGACCGAGATAGACCTCAGCACACGTGTGCTGGGTCACCTGGAGCGAGCCGGCTTGGCGACGGTTGGGGACGTGATGGAACACCTGGCCGAGGGGAACGAAGGGCTGCTGAAACTGACTGGCATCGGCCCCAAGAGCCTGGCCGAGGTCAAACGATGCGTCGAAGCATTGGCGCTGCCCGAGGTCGAGGAGATCACTCCCACAGAGGAGGAAGCCGCCGCTGAAGTGGAAATGGCGCCAGAAACAGAAGCAGAAGCAGCGCTGCCCGCCGAGCCAGCACCCGAAGCGCCAGCCGCAGTTGTAGCAGAGGTGGTGACCGCAGAGGAAGAGCCTACGCCAGAGGTCGCTCTGGAGACCGCTGAGGAAGCACCGGTAGAGGAAGCCGCAGCCAAAGAGGTCTTGGTCGCAGTGAAGGCTCCAGAACCCCTTTTCGAGAAAGAGGAAAAAGAAACTGAGGCTGAACTAGAGGAAGAACGCAAGCGGGAGCGCCGCCTCCGCCGGCAACTGATCTACGACGAGGAGTCAGGTGAAGTCGTCGCTCGCCGCCGCCGCAAGAGAGACGAGAGCCTGGAAGAGTGGGAAGAGTACTTGGGGCAATAACCGTATGGGCAAAAGATCTCAGCGGCACAAGCACGTTCCACAGCGCACCTGTGTTGCCTGTCGCACGGTACGGCCCAAGGGAGAATTAGTGCGCATTGTGCGCACACCCGGGGGCGCGGTGATGGTGGACGAGACAGGCAAACGCAATGGACGAGGGACTTACCTCTGTCGCCAGCGCGGCTGCTGGGAGACAGCACTGGCACGGAGGCAACTGGAGCGGGCATTGAAGACAACGCTGACCACTGAAACCGAAGCCCAGTTGCGGGAGTACGCGGCCGGGCTGCCCCCCTCTTCTCCCCCCTCCAAGTAGGACAGGGGGATGCAGCGAAAGGAGTAAGTGGAGAGATGAGTGAGCAGGTACAGGAAAAGCGAGTGGTCGAGATCCCGGACTTCCTGACAGTGCGCCAGTTGGCCGGGCTGATGGACGTCAGTCCCATTGTCATGATTAAAGAGTTGATGAACGCTGGCGTCATAGCGAACATCAACCAGCAGATTGACTACGAAACGGCTGCCATCGTAGCCCAGGAGATGGGATTCGAGCCCAGGGAGGAAACGCCGGCTCTAGAGGAAGTCACCGAAGGGGGAGCGACGCTGCTCTGGGAACACCTTTATGCCAATGAAGACCCGGCGAAACTCAAGCCTCGGCCGCCGGTTGTCACCGTTCTGGGCCACGTGGATCACGGTAAGACCTCGTTGTTGGACGCCATCCGCCACACCGACGTATTGGCCAGTGAGGCAGGAGGGATCACACAGCACATCGGGGCCTACCAAATCGAACACAACGGGCGCAGTATCACCTTCCTTGACACTCCGGGCCACGAGGCCTTTACCGCCATGCGCGCCCGGGGGGCCCACACCACCGACATCGCCGTGTTAGTCGTAGCCGCCGACGACGGCGTGATGCCCCAGACCGTTGAGGCCATCAGCCACGCTCGGGCTGCCCGCGTCCCTATCATCATTGCCCTCAACAAAACAGATAAACGCACTGCCCAACCCGACCGGGCGAAGCAACAGTTAGCCGACATGGGTCTGGTCCCAGATGACTGGGGAGGAACCACGCTGTGTATCCCCGTCTCGGCGAAGGAGAAAACCGGCCTGGATGACCTGTTGGAAGCCATCCTGCTCGTCGTGGATTCTGTTGAGATCAAAGCCAATCCCGACCGGCCCGCGATAGGGACAGCATTGGAAGGACAGCTGGACCGCACCCGTGGCGCGACCGCCACTGTACTGGTACAGAACGGCACGCTGCGCATGGGCGATATCGTCGTGATCGGCCTGGTTCACGGCCGCGTGCGCAAGATGCTCGATGAGGCCGGCCGTCCCATTCAGGAAGCGCGGCCCTCAACACCCGTTGTGATCATGGGCCTCTCCGGCGTACCCAAGGCGGGGGAGATGTTCAAGGTCGTGCCTGACGAGCACACCGCGCGGGCCATCGTCGCCAAGCGCAAGGAGGAACTGTCCGCCAAGGCCACCGCCCCGCCCAAGGTCTTCACCCTCGATGACTTCTCCCGCCGCATCCAGGCCGGGCAGACCAAAGAACTCAACCTGATCGTCAAAACCGACGTCCAGGGTTCCATCGAACCCATCGTCAGTTCGCTGGAGAAACTGGGCGGCGAGGATCTGAAGATCAACATCTTACACGCGGCTGCGGGCAACATCAGCGAATCGGACATCAACCTGGCAATCGCCTCCCGTGCTATTGTCGTCGGCTTCCAGGTGTACCCCGACCCGGCCGCTCGCCGCCAGGCGGAGAGCGAAGGCGTGGACATCCGCACCTACGACGTGATCTACAAACTGGTGGATGAGTTGGACAAGGCCCTCAAGGGACTACTAGAGCCAACCTACGTGGACGTGGTGGTCGGCGAGGCCGAGGTACGGGCCACCTTCAACGTTCCCAAGGTCGGCACCGTGGCCGGGTGCTACGTCCGCCAGGGGGAGGCACGGCGCAACGCCCGCGCGCGAGTCTTTCGGGGCGAGGAGCAACTGTATGAAGGCCGCGTCGCCTCACTCAAGCGGTTCGACAAAGACGTGCGCGAGGTGCGAACAGGCTTCGAGTGCGGCGTAGGCCTGGAGGACTTCCACGAATTCGCCGTCAGCGACGTAATCCAGTTCTACGTCAAAGAACGGCAAGAGCCCGTATAACGAAGCACGAACTCCAATGAGCAGAAAATATCAACGCCGGGTCTCTGATCTGATCCGCACTCACCTGACAGACCTTCTGGAGCGGAAAGTCAACGACCCGCGCTTGCAGATGGTCACTATCACCGACGTGGTAGTTACGCCCGATGCCCTCCGCGCCGACGTGCATTTCAGCGTGTTGGGCGGAGCCGAAGCGCAAGCGGAGGTACAGGCCGGTCTGGAGAGCGCGGCGGGCTGGCTGCGGCGCGAGTTGGGTCGCCGGCTGCGGTTGCGCAATACCCCGGAACTGGTCTTCCACTACGACCCCTCGCTGGAGCGCGGTGAACACATCGCCAGCATCCTCGACGAATTGGGACTCGGTGAAGAAGAACAACACGACGCTGAAGCAGGCTAGCCAACTTATCCAATCGGCCCACCGTCCCCTGCTTATATGCCACATCGCCCCCGACGGCGACGCCATCGGCAGCCTGACGGGTCTGGGCCTGGCCCTGCGCCAGATGGACCTGGAACCAATCGTGGCTTGCTCAGACCCTATCCCCGCCCGCTTCAACCACATCCCCGGCGTCGGGGCCATAGTGCAAGACGTCGGTGCCGCCTTCGACCTCGTCGTCTCCCTCGACTGCTCCGACCTGGAGAGACTCGGTCACTTTCCACAGATGCCAACCTTCGGAAGCACACCGCTGCTCAACATTGATCACCACCTGACCAACCTGAATTTCGGCGACGTCAACCTGGTGGACCCCGACGCCTCGTCCACTGCCGAAGTCGTGTTACGGCTGCTGGAGTACATGGCCCTCCCGCTCGACGCCGAATTAGCCACCTGCCTGTTGACCGGCATTGTCACCGACACGCGCGGTTTCCGCACGAGCAACGTCACCACCCAGGTGATAGAGGCCGCTTTGCAGTTGATGAGGGCCGGGGCTTCGCTGCCCTACGTTACCCATTATAGCCTCAACCGCCGTCCTACAACTGCGATCCACCTGTGGGGGGCGGCACTGGCTCAGTTGCGCGTCGTTGGCCGCGTGATCTGGACCAGTATCCCGCTGGCGATGCGTCGCGCAGCCGGCTACACGGGCAACGGCGACGCCGGGCTGGTCAGTTTCCTCGTCAGCGCCGACGTCGCCGACGTCGCCGTCGTCTTCGTCGAGCGCGAGGACGGCCGCGTCGAGGCCAGTTTACGCGCCGTGCCCGGCTTCGACGTCGCACAGGTGGCGCTCCAACTCGGCGGCGGCGGTCACGCCCTCGCCGCCGGCTGCACCCTCTCCGGACCACTGGAGGAGGTCCAGGCCCAGGTGCTGGTCGCGCTCCAGGCCGATCTGGCCCGCCAACGTCATACGTGAGACGCGATACGCAGCACGCTCCCCAGGTATGCTCAGCAACACGCCTATGACCGACGGGATCATCAACCTCAACAAGCCCCGAGGCCCAACCTCCCACGACGTCGTGGATCGCGTCCGTGCGCTGACCGGCATCCGTCGCGTGGGCCACGCCGGCACGCTCGACCCGCTGGCGACCGGCGTGCTGCTCGTCTGCGTCGGGCGGGCCACTCGCGTGGCCGAGTACCTGATGGCCGGGCAAAAGGCCTACCGCGCCCGCGTGCATCTGGGAATCACCACCGACACCTACGACGCCGAGGGACGGGTGGTAGCAGAAGCGCCAGTCGAGGCAAACCGCGCCCAGGTCGAGGCAGCACTGGCGCAATTCCGGGGCACGATCACGCAGGTGCCGCCGATGTACTCAGCGGTCAAGCACAAGGGCACACCGCTCCACCGGCTGGCCCGCCGGGGCGTAGGGGTGGAGCGACTTCCTATCAAGGCGCGCCAGGTGAAGATCTTTCGCCTGGAACTTACTGCCTGGGAGCCACCGCAGTGCACGCTGGCGGTGACCTGCTCGCCGGGGACCTATGTGCGCGCGCTGGCCCACGACCTGGGGCAGGCCCTTGGTTGCGGGGCCCACGTCGCCGGACTGACCCGCCTGGCAAGCGGTGATTTCCGCCTGGAGGACGCCGTCACGTTGGAGGAGTTAGCCCAGGCTGCCGCCGCTGGCCGCTGGCCCGACCTGCTGCATCCCATAGACGCGGCGCTGACCCGCTTCCCGGCGCTGCACCTGGACGCGGACACAGCGCGGCGGCTCTGCCTGGGGCAGGCAGTCTCCCCCCCCCTGCTGGGGCAGGCAGTCTCCCCCCCCCTGCTGGGGCAGGCACTCTCCCCCTCTGCTGGGGCAGGCACTCTCCCCCCCCCTGGAGGGGGGGGCTGGGGGTGGGTACTAGCCCGCGCCTACGGGCCTGATGAGACCTTCCTGGCACTCGTGGCGTACGACCCAGCGACCGGCCTCTGGCGGCCTCGCAAGGTATTCCGCACGCCGGAGCGTTAGCCAATGCGCATCGTCCACGACCTGGCACAGGCACCTCCCCCCTCGCCCTCTCCGAGGGGGGGCTGGGGGGGGTACGTGACCATCGGCGTCTTCGACGGCATCCACCGGGGCCACCAGCAACTCATCACCCGGATGGTGAAGGCAGCCCACTCGACTACCGGCGTCGCCGTCGCCCTCACCTTCGACCCCCACCCGGCGACCGTGCTGGGCCACGAGCCCCTGCCGCTGCTGACGACGGTGGAGGAGCGCGCCGAGTTACTGGCCGCACTGGGGCTCGACGTCATGGTCGTGCTTCACTTTACCTCAACCACAGCCCACACCCCGGCCACCGCTTTCGTCGAGGCGCTGATTCACCACCTCCGCCTGACCGAACTGTGGGCCGGCCCCGACTTCACGCTCGGCCACCGGCGCGAGGGGGACATCCCATTTTTGCGGCGCTTAGGGGCAGAGCGCGGGTTCACCGTGCGCGTCGTCGAGCCACTGGTGTGGGAAGGAACTCTGGTGAGCAGCAGCCGCGTGCGGGCCGCGCTGAAGACAGGAGACGTCCCCCAGGCGACCGGCTGCCTGGGCCGTCCCTACAGGCTGGCGGGCGTCGTCGCCCCACCCCCCCCCAGGGGGGGGTGGGAGGGCACAAATGTCTCCCTCCCGCCTGAGCGACTGATCCCCACCGGTGGGGTCTACGCCTGCCTGGCGCACACCGAACAGTTGGGGACACACCCGGCGGTGGTCAGCGTCGGCACCCGCCCCATCTTCGGCGGGCACACGCCGGTCGTCGAAGCACACCTGCTCGACTTCGACGGTGACCTCTGCGACCAGGTGCTAGCGCTCGATTTCATCGCCCGCCTGCGAGACGAGTGGGCCTTCCCCACCCCCAGGCAGGTTGCGGATTGCAGATTACGGATCGCAGATTGGCTTGGCGAAGCGAGATGATCCAGGCCCTGTGCACGCTCCTGGCGTGCGTATCGTCCACTGTTGGTGCGCCAGGCGCGCCGTCTGTCGCGAGCAGAATGTCAAAGGCCGGGCTGGCAGCCCGGCCCATCCAATCCGTTCCTGTCTTAATCCGTTGTTGTCCTGCAATCCGCTGTTCTACAATCCCTGTATTTCGAAGGAATACCCCAGCAGCGACAGTAGCGCGGCTGAAGCCTCGGGCCTGGCATACTGGAGTTCGACCACCTGCGTCTGGCCTGGCTCGATCGTCCAGGGCAACGGCGGGGCCGCCATGCGCAGGTCGCTCATCCCGGCGCTGGAAGTGAGGCTGACGTCGCCCACCTCCACCGTCAGCGGCTCGGTCCCCGTGTTGCGCACCTCCCCCTCTATGATCAACACGCCGCCATCGTCGCTGAGGAAGGCGTCGGTGATATTCACCTCGGCCTGGCCGGCCTCAGCCGGCCCCGCCTCTGCCTGGTAGGGAATGTTCACGCTGACCTGCAACTCCGAGCCCGGCCAGGGATTGAAGGCCCAGATGAGCGCGGGACCGGCGAGTGCCTCCGGCACCAGGTAGCCAGCCGTGCCCTGTACCGTAGTACCGGGACCAATTTCTCCACCGAGCGGGCCGTATTCCCCGGCGGCGCTGGCCGCAGGTGAAAGTAAGTACCGGTTCCCTGCACCATCCTGCAACTGCAAGGCAAAGGCGTCGGCGTCCAGCGACACCGTACCAACGTTTTCGACCGAGAATTCCACCAGGTAGTACATCGTCCCAGGCAGAGGGTCAGGCCCGCTGCGCTCGGCGTGGCCCCTCATGACCGTCACCTGCACGTCGCCCACGCGTACCGCCTGGTCCGGCTGGGCCAGCGCCTCTAAAGGGGGCTGAACCGGCTCGGTCTCGGCGACGTAGTCAGCCGTGGCGACTTGCCAGATGCCATCCTCCATCTCCACGATCAACGTCAAACGGGGTTGAAACTGCTCAAAAATGCCCGTCTCACCTGCCGCCACCTCCCGCCGCTCGGCGAAGCGGAATGAAAGTTCTACGCCGTTGGAGAGGCGCAGTTTGATCTCGTCTCCCGGCCTCAAACCGGCCAACAGTGCCCCATTCTCCGGCGTTGGCTCCAGTCCCACGACGTAGTTGACCACCGTGCCACAGACCCAGGTGGCAGCCCCTCCCACAGCCCCCCCCTGGAGAGGAGGGAAAGATGAGGTGGGCAGGATAACCGCCACGACTGGAAATGATTCGCCGCCCACTGTGAGGGAGATAGGGAGGGACACGGCCACCTGCACGTCACCGCTGCTGATGATCGTCTCGCAACTCGGGGGTGGCAAAGGGGAGGTGGAGACGGTGGGGGTAAGTTTGATCACTTCCAGGGGCATACCAGGGGTGGTTTCATCTCTGAAAAGCACCCCCCCCAGCCCAAGGGAGAGAATCAGCACCGCAGCAATCACCAGAAGCAGCACGCCGCCGGCAATAGAAACGATCAGCAGCCAGCGACGCTGCGGCGGGCCAGCCTGTGGAGGTTTCTCCGTTGCTGGAGTGGGGGTCGCTTCGCTCATAGGTCAGGGCGCTCCTCCCGGAAGCGGCTGAGGGGGGACGCGCACGTAGATGCTGGCGCCTTCACCGGCCACCAGTTGGCTGAAGCCGAAGAAGGGGACGCTCACACGCACCGGGCCCTGCGCCGCGACGGTGAACTCCAGACTGCCTTGCTCGTCTGTGAAGCCCTGAGCCAGCAGTTGGTTGGTAACAGCCTCGTAAGCCTGGGCCGAGACGCCAGCGATGCCCTCTCCCGCGCCGGGCTGGTGGTCGTCGTTGGCGTCGTAGTAGACCAAAAGGCTGACGGGGACAAAGCGGGGGGCCGGGGTCGTGGCGGGAACCGGGGTCGGAGTGGTCAACGTGCGCACCGTCAGGCCCTCGGAGGGGGTGGGCGTAGCGATGGGTGAGCCTGACGTCGTGGGAGTGACGGTCGCAGAGCCTGGCGGCGCGGTAGGCTGAGGGGTGCGGGTCGACTCAGGAATGCTGGTTGCGGTGGGCTGACCGGGCACTTGCTTTTCACAGCGCACCTTATAGTTGCTGTTCTCCAGTTCGCTCGCTGGCAGTCGCCCGCCGTGCCCAACGAGGATGTACAACCAGCCCTCGTAGGTGGAGAAATACGAGAAGCGACTCCGATAATCGCCCAGTTCGACGTCGTCGTTGCCGCCGATAGCGTTGTCCCACGAAGGCCCGTTGAACACGATCATGTTTGTGTCCACGCCGGGTGCCAGGTCCAGCGTCTCGCACACGAAGTGCAACCCTGGCTTGATCCAGATTTTGTAGAAGTCATTGTCCTCGCCGCCGCCGCCCAATGGGATGAAATTGGCCTCGTAAGTGATGTCGGTGCCGATGGT
>Ga0114918_10000743_pt1 | contig 28657 bp, 18 predicted proteins | sample LantaG_FD_87015 | JGI IMG/M metagenome (GOLD analysis project Ga0114918, IMG submission 87015) | Deep subsurface microbial communities from Baltic Sea to uncover new lineages of life (NeLLi) - Landsort_02402 metaG | ecosystem: Environmental > Aquatic > Marine > Oceanic > Sediment | place...
CTGCTCGAAGGCGGAGCCACGATACCGTTTATCGCCCGATATCGCAAGGAAGTCACGGGCAGTCTGGACGAGGTGGTTGTCACGGCTATTCGTGACAGGCTGAATCAGTTAAAAGAGCTGGACGACAGGCGCGAGTCGATCATCAAGTCGCTCGAAGAGCGTGAGCTGCTCACCGATGAGCTTAAAGAAAAAATCATGCAGGCCGAGACCATGGCCGTGCTGGAAGATATCTATCTACCATATCGGCCGAAGCGGCGAACGCGAGCGACAATCGCCCGGGAGAAAGGACTGGAGCCTCTGGCCGAAATGATTTTTGCTCAGGACCCTGCTGTCGATCCCGCAGTTGAAGCGAAAGCTTTTGTCGATCAGAGCAAGGGAGTCGAGTCCGCCGAGGACGCCCTTGCCGGAGCGAGGGACATCATCGCCGAGTGGGTCAGCGAAGAGCAAACAGCACGAGCAAGAATTCGTGAGCTGTTTTCCGGAAAAGGCCTGTTCCAGACTAAGGTCTTGAAGGACAAAGAAGAAGAGGGGCGTAAATACGAGGACTACTTCGACTGGGCCGAGCCGGTCGCCAGGGCGCCGTCGCACAGGATTCTGGCGATGCGCAGAGGAGCGAGGGAAGGCTTTCTGAGATTGCAGGTAACAGCTCCCGAAGAACAGGCCCTGCAGATACTCGAAAGATTGTTCGTTAAGGGACAATCGGCCTGTTCGGCACAGGTAAAAGAAGCTGTCACCGACAGCTACAAAAGGCTGCTGTCACCATCGATGGAAACGGAGATTCTCACCGCGACAAAACTCAGGGCCGATGAGGAAGCCATAAGGGTTTTCGCTGAGAATCTGCGGCAACTTCTGCTTGCTCCCGCGCTGGGCCAGAAGAACGTGCTGGCAATCGATCCGGGCTTTCGCACGGGATGCAAGGTTGTGTGCCTCGACCGGCAGGGCCGGCTGAAACATTCCGACGTGATTTTTCCGCATCAGAGCGGGAAACTGGCAGCATCGGATGCGGTGAAAACCGCTTCCTTATGTGAGCATTTTGACATCGAGGCAATCGCCATAGGCAACGGTACGGCAGGCCGGGAGACCGAAGCTTTCATCAGGAGCATCAAGTTCGCCAGGGACATTCCCGTGATCATGGTCAACGAAAGCGGCGCCTCGATTTATTCGGCATCGCCGGCGGCCCGCGAAGAGTTTCCCGATCAGGACGTGACAGTCCGCGGCTCGGTCTCCATCGGGCGAAGGCTCATGGATCCTCTCGCCGAGCTGGTAAAGATCGATCCGAAGTCGATCGGCGTCGGCCAGTACCAGCACGATGTGGACCAGTCACTGCTCAAGCACGGCCTCGACGACGTCGTTATCAGTTGCGTCAACAGCGTCGGCGTCGAAGTCAACACTGCCAGCAGGCAATTATTGACGTACGTTTCCGGGCTGGGCCCTCAACTGGCTCAGAATATTATCGAATACAGAAACGAAAACGGGCCATTCAAATCCCGGAAGCAGCTTAAAAAAGTTCACCGTCTCGGGGCGAAGGCCTTCGAGCAGGCGGCGGGCTTTCTGAGGATACGGGACGCCGTCAATCCGCTCGATTCGAGTGCCGTGCACCCAGAAAGTTATCACGTTGTCGATGCGATGGCTGCGGACGCCGGCTGCTCAGTCGAGGATATGATGAAGGACAACTCGCTTCGGATGAAAGTCAGCCTGCAGGACTATGTCACCGACACCGTGGGACTGCCCACACTTAATGATATCATGCAGGAACTGGCCAGGCCGGGCCGGGACCCGCGCAAGCAATTCGAGATTTTCAGCTTCGCCGAGGGTGTCAATAAAATCGAAGACCTCGAAATCGGTATGAAACTGCCCGGAATCGTCACCAATGTCACTAACTTCGGCGCGTTCGTGGATATCGGCGTGCACCAGGACGGTCTCGTGCATATCAGCAACATGTCTAACCAATACGTGAAGAATCCCGCAGATATAGTCAAGGTGCACCAGAAAGTACAAGTTAAAATTCTCGATATAGACCTGAGCAAAAAGCGAATCAGTCTTTCAATGAAAGATTTCTGACAATAACCTCCCTCAAATCGAGAAAGGAGATAAAGTCCATGTTAAGCATCGATTTTTCTAAAAGATCCATTGTTACAATAAGCATTATTGTTTTTGCAATGGCTTTTTGGGCGATTCCATCTGAGTGTGCACGGATTCCCTATCTACAAAAACAGGGAACCGCTACACAACTCATCGTGGATGATAATCCGTTTTTGATCTTAGGAGGAGAGCTGGGAAACTCAAGTACCTCTAACCTCGATTACATGAAATCCCAATGGCCGAAGCTTGTCAAGCTGCACCTTAACACCGTCCTTGCCCCCGTTTATTGGGATCTCATAGAACCCCGGGAGGGCAGCTTCGATTTCACGCTTGTGGACGGCCTGATACAGGACGCCAGAAGTTACAACTTCCGTCTTGTTTTGCTGTGGTTCGCAAGCTTCAAGAACAGCATGTCCTGCTACGCCCCCGTTTGGGTCAAGACGAACCAGCAGCGGTTTCCTCGCGCGCGGGACAAAGAAGGCCGGGGCATAGAGATTCTCACGCTGTTCAGCGAAGAAAACAGAGAAGCGGACGCCCGCGCATTTACAGCACTGATGCGGCATATTCACCAGGTGGATGGCAATAAACATACGGTCATCATGGTTCAGGTTGAGAACGAGATGGGAATGATACCGGAGGCAAGGGATTATAGTGACACTGCGAACGAACTTTTCAACAAGCCGGTGCCAAAAGATTTGATGGAATACCTTATTGGGCATAAGGAGACACTGATGCCGGAGTTCCGCGATGTGTGGGCTGATGCCGATTTCAAGACGTCAGGGACATGGGAAGAGATTTTCGGTGAGGGACTGGGAACGGACGAAATCTTTATGGCATGGCATTATGCGCAATATACAAACCGAATCGTTGAGGCCGGTAAAGCCGAGTATCCGCTGCCGATGTTTGTGAACGCGGCACTGATCCGTCCGAATTATAAGCCCGGCCAATACCCGAGCGCCGGACCGCTACCGCATATTATGGACATCTGGCGGGCCGGCGGGCCGCTGATAGATTTTTTCTCGCCGGACATCTACTTCCAGAACTTCGCCGAATGGTGCCGGAAATACGACCGATCGGGCAATCCCTTGTTCATACCCGAAGCAAGAAGAGACGCACAAGCGGCCGCAAATGTGTTCTACGCCATCGGACAGCACGATGCTATCGGTTTTTGTCCTTTCTCAATCGAATCGATCAGCGATGCCGGCAACGATCCTCTCGCAAAAGCCTATGATGTACTTTCGCAATTAACGCCTATCATTCTAAAAAATCAGGGTAAAGGGACAATGGCGGGAACGTTGCTGGACAAAGACAATCAGAGACAACAAGTGGAGCTGGGCAACTACGCGCTGAAAGTCTCTCATGATTATACCTGGAGCTGGTCGTCCGGCGCGGGCGAATCCGGCCAGTGGCCGCGTGCCGGGGGTATTTTTATTTCTACCGGTCCGGATGAATACATTATAGCCGGCACCAGTATCATCGTGACGTTCTCTCCGATTTCGCCGGGTGATTCGATGGCCGGGATCGCCAGTATTCAGGAAGGTCAATATGTGAACGGCCAATGGATACCCGGTCGCTGGATGAACGGCGACCAGAGCCACCAGTGCAGACATCTCAGGATCCCGTCCGGTAGTTTCGGTATCCAGCACATTAAACTGTATCGGTATCATTGAGAGGGATGAGTAATCGTAACAGACATTACAGATATAATACAATACAAAGTACCGATATTGAAACCAACAAAGCAATAAAAACATCCGTCACGTGCTCCCTGTGCTTTGGGTGCACTAATGGAAAAATAACGAGAAGGAGACCGTCATGAGTATTAGATTTACACGGCGAAATATGATGCAGTTTTTAGGAGTCGGAGCAATGTCTATGGCACTGCCCAAAAGGCTGTTCGGCGAGCAGAAGGAAGACGGAAAGGACAAACAGCCGGAGGAAAAACCGCTAACCTTTTTCGGCTGGTCGGATACCCATATACCCATCCATGGCGATGGTAGCAAATTGTGGCCTGCCGTTGACGCGATGAATTCGCTGCCTGGCAAAGCGTATCCGAAGAATATCGGCGGCGCTGTCGATACACCGGCTTTCGTATTTAATTGCGGGGACATTACCCACTGGCCCACGCATCAGGCGAAAAAGACGTACGAAGACCTGCTCACGAAACGATTGAGATATCCCAGCTATGAAATATTGGGCAATCATGACGAGGCCGGCGCTGACGGCGTGGAAGGCGCACCTCCTATTATGAAAGAGTGGTTCAAAAGACGCTATGGCGATTTGTGCTATACTTTCGATCAGGGCGGCGTTCATTTTGTGTGCTCCTTTTCGGCATACGATGAAAGCCTGGGAAATCCGGCACAGGACATAACGACCGAAGCGCTGGATTTTATCAGGAAGAACCTGCACCGGCATTATTCGCCCGATCTTGTGCCGGAAAAGCTGGTCTCCGTTCCGAAGGGAACACCGGTCGTTGTGGCAACGCATCTATGTTTAGATGCGATGACCAACCGGGACGCATTTGTGGACGCTTTGGGTGACGCGAATGTGATTATGGTGCTGGGCGGCCATTATCACAAGGCACAGGTAAGATCTTATCGAGGCATTAATTTTGTACAGCTTCCATCGGTGAATTCAGCCTGGACCGAGGTGACAGTCATTCGAATCACTTCGAACCGGTTAGTTGCGATTCCATACGATTACAGCAAGCACCAATGGACAGATAATCCCGGCAAGATTTTAGATGTTAAGATATCGAGGCCGGTTAGTAAAACAGGGGAGGATCAATAGAAGTTCATGGAAATATGATTTATCGTACCGACGGCCTCCAGATCGATATTTCGCATTCGTACATGTGGACTTCGAGATGTGTTGACTAATTCTATCTACAGCACAGCCTGGTCTCAGGTCGGACAAAACAACATAGAAATCTATACTTGCTTTTGTAAACTTTACCGCACTTTCAGAATGCTTATCTTGACCAACTCTTTCCGACTATGGTATCATTCATGGTAGTTTTTCCTGGATAAGATAAGGATGGAATTTTTTGGAGGCACAGTTTTAAAATGAAACCTGAAAAGAAAATGAACCGCCGGGAATTATTAGGTTCGGCTGCAGCTTCTTCAATAGCGTTTGCAGTGGTTCCCCGGCACGTTTTGGGAGGGCAGAATTATACTGCTCCGAGCGAGAAGGTAACCGTTGCAAACATCGGCTGCGGTACACAAGGCCTTCGCGAGATGCCGGGTATGCTCGAGAATCCGGACGTGCAAATCGTGGCCGTATGTGACCCGAATAAATTCACGACTAATTACATCGACTGGTCGTCGAACGGCATCCGTGACGGCATCCGAAGGACGCTGGGCGACTCGAACTGGGGCGCTGGCATCGAAGGCATTCCCGGAGGACGTGACATAGGGCAGGAGTATGTCCAAAAGTATTACGCTAAGAACGCGCCTTCGGGAACATATAAAGGGTGTAATTCTTATGAGGATTTTCGCGATTTGCTCGAACAGGAAAAAGATTTGGACGCCATAAAAATTATGACGCCGGACCATAATCATGCCACGATAGCCATTGCCGCCATGAATAAGGGAAAGCATGTCATCACCCACAAGCCGATTGCCAACAGGATATCGGAAGGACGGCTGACAATAGAAACGGCCCGGCGGAAAAAGGTCATAACGCATCTTCTTGCCTGGAGCGATAGACCCGGGAACAAACTGACGCTCAAATGGATCAAAGACGGCGTAATCGGCACGCTCAAAGAAATTCATAACTGGTCGCACAGACCCGTCTGGCCCCAGTGGACATTCAACCCCACGGAGACACAGCCGATACCGAATGGATTCAACTGGGACCTGTGGCTGGGGCCCGTGCCGCATCGTCCGTATCACCTGAACTACACCCATAACGTCTTTCGCGGCTGGTATGATTTCGGCGGCGGCAGTATCGCGGACATGGGACATTACAGCCTGTTTCCTTTATTTAGGACCCTTGGCATAGAGACCCCGGCAATCAGCGCCGAAGCCTACGGAACGACTACGCGGACAATCGTCGATCAAGTGAGCCAGGCTGTGAACAATAACGTGGCCTTCCCCTACTCCTGCATGATCCGGTTCAAATTCCCAAAGCAAAAAGTCCTGCCGGCTTTCGATCTTATCTGGTACGACGGAGGTATGAAGCCTTTCCCGCCGGAAGAACTCGAGGCGGACAACAAGTCGCTCGAAAGCGAAGGAATGATGTTTGTAGGTGACAAAGGCAAAATTCTGGCCGGTTTTCACGGCGATAAACCCCGAATCATCCCGGAAAAGAAAATGCGGGCGTACGCCGGAGAAAAAGAACTTCCGGAAGACAGCCGGCGAAGAAGATCCGACACGTGGGCAAATTCCATCAAGAACAAGAAGGAATCACCCGGCAGTTTCCTGTTTGCAGGTCCGGTTACCGAGACCATCAATCTCGGAGCTGTAGCCCTCAGGGCTGGGCAAAGAGTGGATTATGACTCCGAGACTATGAAGATAACCAACCTGCCGGAAGCAAACAAGTATTTGACCCGAAAATACAGGAAGGGTTGGGAGCTGTAGCAGCACTGCAACAATGTGACTTTGTCATACTATGGCTTGCTGGAACCGAAGAAATTAATTCTAAAAATAAAGAAAGGATAACCATGAAAGGGATAAATCGAAGGGAATTCCTGGCCGGTTCGATTGCCGCCGGGGCCGGTATCGGCGGTATGCTGACAGCAACCGGTACGATAGCGAATGCCGCGGCCGGAACCGTGAAAAAGGCCCCCGCCTTGCGGGAACCCAAAGACGATATTTCTTTAGCTCAATGGGCCCTGGTTCAGGAAATTCGAGAGGGCAAGTGGAAGAACCTGGATTTTCCAAGAATTGCCAGGGAGGATTTTGGCATTAATGGAATTGAATTTGTCAGCACGCTGTTCGAGTTGCCGACTTACTCCTACCTGCAGCAACTGCGGCGCAATGCCGAGAAGTACGATGTCACGATGGTCCTCATAATGGTGGATGACGAAGGAGAGACATGCGATCCGAGTAAGGATGTACGGATCCAGACTGCCATAAACCACCGTAAGTGGGTGGATATCGCGAAGTTCCTCGGATGCCATTCGATCAGGACGAATTGCCGCGGCCCGAAGGACGCTCCGAAGGATCAGGCGCTTGAGTGGTCGACCGACTGCTATAATCGTCTGCTGGAGTATGCTGCGCCTGCCGGCATACGTGTGCTGATTGAGAACCATGGCGGGCTTTCGAACGATGCCGATTGGATGGTCTCGCTATTCAAGAAGGTTGATAATCCGTATTTCGGCTCATACCCCGACTGGAGAAGTCCCAGCAGAGAATTCGACAACTATGAATATCTGAGAAAGATGCTCCCGTACGCCGGTGGGTTGTCATACAGAAACCAGCCGGAAGAAAATCTGACGGCAAAGATGATAAAGCTCTGCCGGGATTCGGGCTACAAAGGCTGGTATGGTATTGAGTCGAGCGGTCGGGAAGAGATCAAACGTGGTAAAGAGCTTCTTGAAAAGTATCTCTTGAAATAATAGGGGATTAATTCGGGACGCACGGAATTTTATGAGTTAACGTATAAGGCAATCAAATTTGTTTAACTTATTGTCATTATAAGGTGATCCATGAATTCTGCGTAAACCGGATATTGTGCCGGGCGGAAATTTAAAAAACTCGGACAACAGTTGCTTTTCCGGCATAAAATCAGTAGCTTTATGTATCGTGCTTTGATTGTATTGCCGGTCAAAAATTGCAATTATATGGAGAACGATTATGAAGCCTCTTACACGCCGCACTTTTTTAAAGAGTTCCCTTGTGGGTTCAGCAGCCGCAGCGATTGCGCCTTATAGCCGCGTACTCGGCGCCAATGATGACGTTCGCGTGGCCGTCGTGGGTTTTCGCAGCCAGGGCAGCAATCATATCAAGTGGTTCGGAAACATTCCCGGCGTTCGTGTGGTGGCTCTTTGCGATGCCGACCGGAATTTTATCGATCGCGAGGTCGCGAAATTCAAAGAACGCAACGAAAAGGTTGATACTTACGTTGATGTTCGCAAGCTGCTGGAAGACAAGAATATCGACGCGATTATTACCGCCACGCCGAATCACTGGCATTCGCTGGTAACGATCTGGGCCTGCCAGGCAGGCAAGGACGTTTACGTCGAAAAACCGGTCTCGCACAATATCTGGGAAGGCCGCAAGATGGTTGAGGCTGCACGGAAATATAAACGGATCGTGCAGGCCGGCACGCAACGCCGTTCCGACGAGGGCCTTGCCGAAGCGTTCGAATATATCCGGCAGGGCAATCTCGGCAAGATACTCCGCGCCCGCTGTTACTACTTCAGCCCGCGCGGGCCCATCGGCAAAGTCAACGGTCCGGAGCCGATTCCCGAAAGCGTGGATTACAACCTATGGACCGGCCCGGCCACGATGCAGCCGCTGATGCGTAAGAATCTGCATTACGACTGGCACTGGCAATGGCTGTACGGCAACGGCGACCTCGGCAATAACGGCATACATTTCCTCGACGTCTGCCGCTGGGCTCTCGGCTATGACTCGATAGCCCCGAGAGCGATCAGTTTCGGCGGGGAATTCCTCTGGGACGACGACAGGCAGACGCCCAACACCCAGGTGGCGTTCTATGACTACGAGCCGGCGCCGATTATCTTCGAAATGCGCAACCTGCCGCGGAAGAAGGGCGATTCGGCCATGGATTTAACTTATCGCCGGACCCGCGCCGACACGGTAATCGAATGCGAGGGCGGCTACTTTGCAGACAGTTGGGCCTACGACTACGACGATAAGAAAATCAGGCAGTTCAAAGTAAGCGGCGGCGGCAGTCACCATGAGAATTTCATCAAGGCGGTGCGCAGCCGGAAGGTCAGCGACCTTAACGCCGATATCCTCGAAGGCTATCTTTCGACCGCTTTGTGTCACATGGGAAATATTTCCTACAGGCTCGGACGAACGGCCTCGCCTGAGGAAATAGCACAATCGACCGGTTCGAAGAAGGACCTGCTGGACACATTCGAACGTGCATCCGAGCACCTGTCGCTGCACGACGTGGATCTGAAAGAAACGCCGATGACACTTGGGCCCTGGTTGACGATGGATTCCGGCACGGAAAAATTCATGGGCGAATTCAGCAATGAAGCGAATCAATATCTGTCGCGAAATTACCGCGCGCCATTTACCGTCCCGGCGAACGTTTGATTATATGTGGGCCGAATAGTAAGGTAGGTTGTTAATAGTCTTTGAAGCCTCTCATCCATTCGGGCCAGTCTTCGGGCTGGACCTGGGCGGCTCTGGTCCAGAAGTTTGCTGTGTCGAACTCGCGATGCCACTTTAATGTCCACAATTCCTTAAGCCCGACTTTCCTGACTGTGCTGAAGTCCGCGAACAGACAATTGATATGGCCGGAATGGCGGTCTATGCAGACGACATTCCATTCGCTGTTCGCGACATCCAATCCTTTGATCGGGGGCGGACCCGCGTTATGATTAGGCATTGCGTCGATATAGGCGCAGTCGAAGAACAGCGGCACATTGGTCGGCTTCTTGATCTTGTGGTGCTCTCTCCAATGGCTGTCATTGTCGCGATCGCAGATCCACTCGTTCTGGCCATAGCTGCCCGTGTCACGTATTTCCGGGTCCTTGTTTCTGATATTTCCCCAGCCATCCACGTCCCAATTCCAGGCTCGATACTCGAAGGCGCCACCCGAAGCCATGGGTAGCGTGGCGGAAGGACATAACGTCAATTTGCCCTTGTCCTTGTAATAAGGCAACATCGTGACGGGCCAGTCGTTCGCGGCAGGATTATTATTGTGAGCTCCTCTGTTGAACTTGCCGTCATTGTCCCCGTTGTAGAAGTACCAAAATAAGCCCCACTGTTTCAGATTGGACATGCAGGCGACCGCCTGTGCCTGTTTTCTGACCCGCTGAAGTGCCGGCATCAATATCGCCATCAACAGCGCGATGATGGCGATTACCACCAACAACTCAATCAATGTGAATCCTCTTTGTCTGTACATGCCGGCTCTCCGACAATCTTTAGGTGAAGCAGCGATTCCAAAGTTCATCATATGCTTTCACAGATAGAAAAACAAGGAAAATGCCGGGAGCTTTTGAGCGTGTGCCTGAATTCCCCCTGCTATGCATCTCGAACATGAAGCGGAAAGGGCCCTGCGTATCTGACTTGTCAATCAGTAATCGCTGATTGGATTTATTGCTTAGCCAACAGGTTCAGACTCGCTTCCACTGCTTTGTTTCAAAATCATACTGTTTTATAATCTTCCCCGGATTTCCGGCTACTACGCTGTAGGCAGGGACATCTTCGATGACTGTGGAGCCGGCACCTATGACTGAATTGTTTCCTATTTTTACTCCGGGGAGTATTACGGAGTTGGCGCCGATCCAAACATTTTTTCCAATGACCACCTGCTCGGTTTTTACGCCTTGTCGAAGGAAGTTTTTCGAGACATCTTCGTAATGATGGGATTGCCCGCTGATAAAGCAGTTTTGGCTGCACGCCGAGTTTTCTCCTATCAGTACCGGCCCCATTACTATACTGCCGATACCGATGCTGGCGCCATCTTTCAAGATAACATCACCATGCCATGTGCAGACTACACACATGCTTTCGATAAGCGTTTTTTTTCCCAGCAAGAGTCTGTGACGCTCAAGGTGTTGGGCTCGCGGTATAACATCGAGCCTTGCCAATAGACTGATTGAAGAGGGTAGTTCTCTCTCGATGTAAGCCAGTCTTGTAAGAACTTGAATTATTCCCAAATAAACGCTCTTTACGATATCCCTGATTAGTCCAAGGATCGATTCGACTGCGGTACGGATACTTCTCAAATGGTCAAGCGTGGGATAGGGTATATTCCACACAGTTTTCATTCTGCTGTTCCCCAATACGTAAAGTGCATTTTTCCTTTTTAAATACACTTTACTATTCGATTACTCCCTTCCCTGGGGAAAACACTCGGCGAGAACTATAATTAAGTGCCATTATCGAGGCCAAACGTAACGCTTTATTTATCTACGATCTTGCGAAAACAAGGTTCAGTTGCGGTTCAGGAAACTGAAAAAGAGTTTTAGCTGATATCTTCCGTTTAATTTGCGGGAAGAAAAGTTTTATGTGAATCAATCTTTTACTGCATTCTGCCGCCGATGGAGATCAGGTGTGAATATGTGCGCAGGTACATCCTGTCGCCGGCAACGGCGGGGGTGGCCTGGCTTTTTTCACCTAAGGGATTGACATCCGGCAGTTCGTAGGCGGGCGCCTCTTTAAGAACGAGAACTTCGCCTTGTCTATTGATGCAGTACAGCAGGTCGTTAACCCAGACCGGCGAGCCGTAAAACCTGCCGCCCGGCCTTTCGGACCAGAGCACCTCACCCGTTTCGATGCGCAGGCAAGAGACATCTCCCTGGTCGTGAAAGGTAAAGAGCAGGCCGTCTTTCGCTAAGGAGGTAGAGACATACGGAGCGGTTTTTCCGTTGTGTTTGTATGCGAGAGTCACCTGTCCGGGATTGTCTTCGGAGCCCGGCCGGACCGCGGACAATTGTATCCCGGCCCCGCCTTTGCCGCCTTCCCATTGCTCGTGAGTAAAAACCACGATATCATCGAAGAGCATGGGTGACGTCCCCGGCCCGAAGCGGGAATTGATACCCGGAAAAGTACGCTGCCAGAGTTCCCGGCCGTTATGGTCCAGGCCGGCAATAATCGTCTCGTTGCTCGTTTGCCACAAGACGTAAACTCGCTCGGCGACTACAGCAGGCGTCGCCGTAGCATAGCTATTGTCATTGTGGGAGCGGTAGGGGGTGAGTTTATATTTTTTTTGCCACAGCACCCGGCCGTCGGAAACGCTAAGGGCCAGAAGTATGCCGCCGGCCGGTTCCGGATTCTCGCAGGTCACGAACACTTTGTCATTCCAGAGAACCGGCGAGCCGTGTCCACCGCCGGGCAGTTTTATCTTCCAGTTGTAATCCTTTTCTGTCCATTTGACGGGAATCGTCCGGGCATCACTTATCCCCTAGCCATTCGGGCCGCGGAACCGCGTCCACTCCTGCCCCTGAGCCGTGCAGGTTAATAATATGCCGAAAAGCAAAGAAAGACTCCATCCTTTGATTCCGTTTATCATTGCCGACCTAATCGCTTGTTTCATCGTGCCCTTTCTTCCTGAAATTAATTCTTACGCCACACTGTCATTCCCGCGAAGGCGGGAATCCAGTTTTGATTCCATCCAATTATCCTGGCAAAAAACAAATCGCTGTTGCCTGGCAAAATCCAGTCAATACAAGCGTGCATATTAAACACAATTGGCAGGACTATTGTCAAGTTAAGTGTTCGTTCATCACCGTTACAGATCTGCGCGATGCCGAGCGGTTGCCCGGATAATTTGCTGCCGCGATTCGAACGGCAGGTACATCGCCCGCATGACAAAGCGATACCGCTGCCCGACTTTGTACTGCGGCACGAACCACTGGAAGTCCCATGCCGGATTCCCGCTGCCGCCTCCCGAAGGAGATTGACTGAGCCTGATGTTGTCACCCGGCCGGAACATCAGCACGAGAGCCATGTCGTGACTTACACCGTAATACCACGGCTCGGTGTAGCGATAATTCGATTTATTGAAGACGAGTGTGAGCGGGAAATTCGGATCGTGGGCGAAATTACGATTGTCATCGACAGCCAAATGGGTCGGCAATTTTCCGTGCTCAAGCGTCACGCCGCGAATCCACCGGGGCTCTACATCCTTCTCGTCGGCGGGGCGGCCCAAAAAGTGAATATCCAGCGACTCGGGCTTGTCTATATAGCTGGCGAAGAACAAACCGATATAGTCGTTCTTAAAAGTGCGGGCGCGCGGGATGCATTCCAGCGTCATTTCAATAGCGCCGTCTTCGAGCAGTTGATACCGCAACCAACTTTCGAGCTGCCAGTGCGGCGTAGGCGGCTGGTAGAGCTCCGCCGTATATTCATCAATTTGCCTTATCTGCATCGGGGCCCGCCGCGGCTCAAACAGGATGTCCCTGGGCTTGACGGTTCCATCATGGATGTGCTCGAAATTAAGCCCGGCATAAAACGGAACGAACAGGTTCCTGTCTTGCGCTCGGTGAGTGAGTGACGCTAAGCCGCTGTAACCGCCGCGATGCCCCGGCAAAATATCATCGTCGACCGGCTCGTTGTCGACTATCACGGCCCTGACATCGCCACGTTCCAGGACGACATAGGGCTTGTCCGTGCCGGCAATGAAATGGGAGAATAATATTAAAATCGTAACCTTGAACATAAATGACTCTTTAATCCAAATTGTGCCAATGGTGTGCATACGAATCTAAGTTCGCCGGCAGAAATTATAGGCCGAATCAGTGAACGGAACAAGATTTATATCCCGGCAGGATTTTGCTTCTATGTCTTATCTTGGGCCTGGGAAAGGAAAGTCGGTATAGAGACGGGGGGGGTTGCATTTGGGGTATGTATTTCTTATATTTTAGTAGGGTGGCTACTGATGAATCGCCGAGATCCCTGTTGACATGAGTAAATTACTGATTAGCAACAAGCTATAACAGGGTGAGGTATTATGGGTACTATAAAAGGATTTTGGCAGCATACCAACGGCAAGATTTACGCGGTCGAAAGCGATACATTCGGAAATATCTTAGGCGGCGTCGGGCCACTGGACCCCAACGACCTGCACGGTCTCGGAGATTATGATTACAAGCCCGCTATAACCAAGTGGCTGGTCGATGCAGTAGCCCAGCATAAGCTGCACAGAATTAACGTCCACTCATATCGGTAATATCTTGCCATTTTTGGTTCATTGAGCTAAGAATGCAAATCTTCTCGCTACGAAGAACGCCGAGGTTGAAGAGCCTCACATTTCATAATTAGCCCCAGGGATTCCTTACCTGGATTTTTCCGGCAGTCAAACTACGAAAAAAGTAGAAAAAAGCCTCCGGTTCAGATATGATATCATCAAAAAGACTTGGTTTTTTGGAGGTTAGAGCCGTGAGGATAATCACGATAGCCCAGCTACTTATCATTGGTTTTTCAGTGGCGGTTTCAACCGGGGATGAATCTACTTTCGACAGAAGGACCCCGGTAGTGAAAGTGTACGAACAGGCCCATGAAGCCGTAGTGAACATAGCCGGTGAGCGTTTGGTATCAAGCTCTGTCTGGCCCGGTTATGAATGGCCGGATATGTTCGATTTTTGGGGACCGAGATACCAGAGGCAGGTTGCCGTGCTGGGTTCGGGCATGGTCGTACATGAAGACGGCTACGTTATAACCAACGCGCATGTTATAAAAGGCTCCGAGAAAATAAAGGTGGTCTTCAGCGATGGCAGCGAATTTGAGGCGAATATTATTAGTGGCGATGAAAGTAAAGATCTGGCCGTTCTGAAAATACCCGTTAATAAAAAATTACCGTTTATCCACCTGGGTCGAAGTAACGACCTGATGATCGGTGAAACCGTTGTAGCCATCGGCAATCCTTACGGCTATGCCAATACCGTGACCAGTGGCGTAGTCAGCGCCGTCGGCAGAGATATCCAGGTAGCTGAGGGTTTCTGGCTCCGCGGTCTGATCCAGACTGATGCTCCGATTAATCCGGGCAACAGCGGCGGCCCGCTGCTGAACATTAACGGCGAGCTGATCGGTGTCAATACCGCCGTCAGGGCCGAAGCGGAAAACATAGGATTCGCGATACCTGTGGATATGCTCGTCGACAATCTGAGTCATATGCTTATGCCGGAAGAGCTGCGCCGGGTTCGCCTGGGCCTGGCAATGGGCAGAATGAAGAAAATTGGCGGGTTCAGCGGACTGCTCGTGGACTCGGTGAGTAAGGAAAGCCCCGCCAACCGGGAGGGTATTTCCGCCGGAGATTTGATTCTTGAAATTGACGGCCGAAAGCTCACCAGCGTTATAGATTTTTATGTGAAAATGATGGATAAGGAGATTGGCGAACCGATACAAGTGACTTATGTAAAACCCACCGCCGCTCCTTTGCGGAGTCTGACCGTCAAATTGACGATGCTGCCAAGACCATTGCCGGACGGCCGGAAGCTCGTAAGTGAGTTCTTTCAGATGGAAGTCTCGGAGCTTACGGATCAGGTTGCACGCAAGTTCGGCTTCCAGGGCGCATACCCCATTTTGATCGTCACTGACATTGAGCGAGGCGGAATTGCCGATAAGGCGGGCCTTGCCGCGGGAGACCTTATCCTTCAAATCAATAACGCTACGGTTCGCAACGTCAGAGAACTCTCGCTGGAAATGGAAAAAATCAACGAGGGCGATGCCGTGGATGTTAAAATCATGCGTATTAGCGTGGGTATCTTCGGACAGGTTCAACAACGATACACCGCAAGGTTAATCGCGCAGAGTAAAAAGTCCGGCAAGTTTTTATTTTAGCCGCCGTCTTAAAGTCCTGGATCGGAAAGCAGGTGTCAAATTGAAATTTCCCAAAGTCGTTTTGCAATTACCCGGCTGGATTGAGAGCGTTCTGGCCGACTCGGAGCAGGTCTATCCGGACGTTGAAGAGCGGATGCGGTTAGTTGTAAAGCTTGCGCAACTGAATATCGAACACGAAACCGGCGGGCCGTTCGGAGCAGGGATATTCGAGTCGAAGAGCGGCCGCCTGATTAGTGCCGGTGTGAACCTTGTGGAATCGACTGATTGTTCGATCGCGCATGCGGAGATGATTGCTATTGCTGTTGCTCAGCGTGTGATTGGAAGCTACGACCTTGGCGGCGAGAAAGATGTAGCTTATCAGCTTGTCACGAGTACCGAGCCATGTGCTATGTGTTTGGGGGCTATTCCCTGGTCGGGCGTTCGAAGTGTTGTGTGCGGCGCTCGTGATGAGGATGCCCGGAGTATCGGATTTGACGAAGGATACAAGCCACCGGATTGGATAAAGTCACTCGAAAGCCGCCGAATCAGTGTGGTTCGGGACGTTCTCCGTGAACAGGCGAAAGCCGTGCTGTTGGAATATGGCAGAAGTGGCGGATTGATTTACAACGCCGGACAGGAATGATGACTTGTCAATCATCCAGTTCCAGCACGTTTTTGATAAAATCCACTACCAAACGGTCGTAGTGCGTGCCGCCTACGCCGTGCCGTGATTTCGGATAAATCATCAGATCGAATTTCTTGTCGGCCTGCTGCAGCGCATTTACAAGCTTTAATGTATTTTCGATATGCACGTTGTCGTCGGTCGCACCGTGAATGATTAGAAGCTTGCCGTGCAGGTTCTCCGCTGCTTTGATTACGGAAGTCTTTTCATATCTCTCCGGATTATTCTGCGGCGTGTCCATATACCGCTCGGTGTAGATCGTATCGTATAGGTGCCAGTCGGTGACGGGCGCCCCGGCTATTCCGCCGGCGAACGATTCGCTGTGCGTCAGGGCGTAAGACGTCATAAATCCGCCGTAGCTGTGCCCGCTCATTCCTATCCGGTCATCGTCGACGTAAGGCTTGTCCCGGAGCCATTCGATTGCCTCTTCGATGTCTTGGAGCTCCTGCACGCCGAGCTGCTTATACGCAGTCCATGCCGAGCGTGCACCTTTGCCGCTGGCGCTGCGCGGGTCGCACCGGAAGACAAGCATCCCCATCTGCGCCAGCATGTGTTCTGACGCCCGGCCGTCGCTCCATGAATTACGAATCGTTGGTGAATGCGGGCCGCCGTATGTCATGAACCAGACGGGATATTTCTTATTGAGATTAAAGTCCGGCGGTTTGACTAAGCTCGCTTCCAGCAAAAAACCGTCCGACATCTCAATCTGGAATTGTTCGTATGTGCCGAACTTATACTCCTGCCGGTTATAAACTGGATTCGTGTCCAGCATCCGTATCTTTTTTCCGTTGATGCCGTACAGCGTGACTTTCGCCGGCGTCGAATCGTTGCTCCACGTATCGATAAAATATCTGCCGGTCGGGCTCACGTTGACGCGATGGTCGCCGGGCGCTTTGGTAAGGCGTTTGATTTTTCCGCCGTCGATCTTTACTGAATAAAGATTTCCTGCGATGTGCGAATCGCGCGTCCCCGTGACATAAAGCCAGCCGTTTTCTTCATCGACATGTTCGAGCTGTCTGGCTTCCCACTTGCCTTTTGTCACGGCATGTTTTAGCTTCCCATCCTTATCATACAGATACAAATGCTTCCATCCGGTCCGTTCGCTGAAAAACAGGAACGATCCGTCGGTTAGAAACTTCGGGCTATCCGGCACATCAACCCAGGCATCCGTCATTTCGCGGAAAAGACGAGTGGATTCTCCGCCTCGCTTCGAGGCCGCATTGAAATCGAGCCACTTCTGGGCCCGGTCCTGGACATAGAAAAAAAGGCGTTTACTGTCCGGCATCCATCCGGCTCCCGTTATCAAATATGTCCCTTTAAGATAATCATCCAGCTCGACCCATCGTACAGGCCCTCCGGCCGTCGTTACTACTCCGATCCTTACGTTCGGATTCGGCTCGCCCGCCCGAGGGTACGGCGTCTCTTCCACCTCTTGCTTTCTCTTGGTGTTATTAACGACGGTAAATTCATGGACCGGCGCATCGTCGAACTGCATAAATGCAATAGCGGATGAATCCGGACTCCACCAATACGTCTTCCAGCGTCGGCCGAATACCTCTTCATAATAAACCCAGTCGGCCCGGCCGTTCGAAATCAGTCCGCCCCCGTCGGTGGTCAGCGCCCGCTCGGTCTGCGTCGCAACGTCAACCACATACAGGTTCTTGTCCCGGACAAATGCGACGAATTTCCCGCCCGGATCGAAACTATTTAGCTCCTCTTGCCCGGGACTGCTTGTCAATCGCACCGCCGTTTTTCCATCTAACGTGCAGTAGTACAAATCGTTTTCATAGTCGATAAGAACCGCGCTTCGGGCGGGATTCATCGTAAGCCGGGTCCGTTTTGAAATGGACTCGGCGGTCTTTTCATCTATGGTGGGCAGACTTTTTAATCCTTCGGCCAGCTCGTTCAAATCGAAAAATAAAATCGAACGCCCGCTTTCGGCGTGAACTTTATATTGCCGGCCGTCACGGACCTGGAGATAATGCTCGCCATCTTCCAACCAGGTTAAGCCCGAAACGGGTGAGCCCCGGAAACTGACCTTATCATTCGGATCGTAGATGGTCTCAAATGTAATCGGTTTATTTAGCTGGCGTTTTTCTTCTAAAGGGCATACGGGGCCGTGTGTGATCGGTACGTACGCATTTAATATGACAATCGGATAATCCTCTGCCGCGTTTGGCCGCCTGAGAAGCTTTCGGAATGAGGCTTTCTTTTTAGTAGTCGGGTCCAGCAGTTCTTTTACTTTGTCACTTGCCTTTTGATCCGTTTTGACAAAAATTGTGCGGGCCTTGAATCGCTTCGTTTCCTGCCTGTGCTCGGTTTTCAATCTGAATGATCGCTCTTTCCCGGCCTGCTTTTTGTCGCGCACGATACGATCTATAAGATATACTTCGATATCCAGCTCAATATCTTCACGAAACTCGTCGACTTCGATATCTTCTTGCTGCAAGTGTTGTGTCAGCTTCTTATATTTTGCCGGGAAGAGATATGCATACGGCTGCTCGGGGGATTTCACGGATTCCTGCTCGGCCTGGAGCTTATTTGACAGGAAAAGAACTAAAAAGCCGCTGAGAATCAAAGTCTTGAATATAATGTAATTTACCGATAAGTTCTTTTCTTGCTTCATGCTCTTCATTATATCCTGATAGTCCGTGCCAAATCAAGTTTTTGTATATTTGCTCTGCCGTTTGAGTGAATATATTGAGACAGTTATACAAGTATGGTATATTGTGCCTGTAACAAAATTCTGTTCGCTGAAATTGGAGGTCTGAAATGGCCAGGTCGGTTCGTATCGGTGTTGTTCTGCTGTTGATCATACCCGGTCTCTGTCCCGGCTCGGATGATTTTGTCAGGATAGAAAAACTCTCCGATCGCGTTATAATCGGCTACTGGCTTGGTACCGGCAGGATGAATATCGTGGCGATAAAGTCGCAGAAGGGCCTTGCCGTAATCGACACTACGATGTCGCCGCGAATCATGGCGCCGGTTAAGGAGAGGCTCGAAAAAGAATTGGGCCGGAACGACTGGAAGTATGTCATCAATACTCATGCCCACATGCATCACGCCGGCGGAAACTGCCTGTTCAAAGACGCGGTGATAATAGGCCACGACAATCTGCCCGGTGACATGCAGTGGCTCATCGACAAGCAGGTTGACGAAGCATGGAAGCGCAAGTCGCTCGGCGAGAATGCCGCCACCATTCGCAACCTGCAGTCCCTGCTGCCTCGTGTCACAGGCAGCCGGTTGCAGACAAGGATGATACAGGGCGAGATCAAGTTCTTCGAATTAAACACGCAGGACATAGAGGAAGGTTTCGAAATAGTAAAGCCGACCGTCACGTTTACCGACAGGTACACGCTTGACCTGGGAGACCTTCGGCTGGAAATGGTCTATTTCGGCAAGGGACACAGCATGTCCGACATTCTGATTTATATCCCGCAGGAGGGCGTGCTGGTCACGGGGGCCATTGTTTACCTGCGAGGGCACCTGCCCGGCATAACTGAAAAGGCGGAGCTTAAGGATGTGCAGCGGTACATTGACGTGCTGAACTCGTTTCTTGAAGAAGGATTGAAAGTCGACCGTGTGATTACTTCGCACAGCCCCGTGCTCACGCGCAACGACCTGAAATATGTACGGGATTATTACCAGATGATGCTCGATGGAATTCGGGCGGCCCGGCAGGAGGGCCTGACGCTGGAGCAGGCCAAAGAACGCTTCGCCGTGCGTAAGAAGTTCCCTCGATTTTATCAGAAGCAATCCGCCGAATGGTCCAAAGCCAAGCAGGATCGCAATATTACAGTGCTGTTCCAGCGGCTCGAAGAGGCGGAACAGAAATCGCAGACGTATAAAAGCATAAAGTGACGGCAAACATAAAGCTCAGAAATAAAGGAGATAAAAATGGATCGACGTAACCTGATTAAGGGATTGGGCCTGGGAATCGCGGCGGGCACTCTGGGAATCGTATCGAAAAGCGATGAGGCCCTGGCAAATGAGTATGCAAAAGCGACGAAGGGACTGCCTGCTTTGAAAATCACCAATGTCAAGGCCATCCTGACCGCTCCGCAGCGCATACGCCTCTGCGTCGTGAAGGTCGAGACGAGCGAGCCGGGCTTGTACGGCCTCGGATGCGCCACCTTCAATCAGCGGCCTTTGCCGGTCGTAGCGGCCGTCGATAAGTATCTCAATCCGTTTGCGAAGGGCAGGGACGTCGACAATATAGAAGATATGTGGCAGAACGCCTATACCAGTTCCTACTGGCGCAACGGGCCCGTTCTGAACAACGCCCTGAGCGGTCTGGACCAGGCCCTGTGGGACATCAAAGGAAAGCGTGCGAACATGCCGGTCTATCAGTTGCTGGGCGGTAAATGCCGCTTCGCGGTCGATTGTTATACACATTGCGGCGGCAGGGACTTTGCCCAGACCGAAAGCAGCGTCCGCAGGGCAATGGAAGAAGGCTTCAGGCATATAAGGATACAAGCTTGGCGGCTATGGTTCGCCGCACCTGTCAAAGACGCCTGCCTTTAAGGACGCGGGATTTGGGCTGCCCTCGGATTCGCTTATGGAGCCGGGACCTTACGTCAGGGCCACGGTCAAGATGTTCGAGCATATCAGGAATGCCTGCGGCGATGAAATCGAATTGCTGCATGATATCCACGAACGGATACCGCCGATCCAGGCCATAAACCTGATAAAGCAGTTGGAGCAGTTTCACCCTTTCTTTATCGAAGATCCGTTCGCGCCCGAGGACAATGGATACTTCAAACTGCTCCGGCAGCAGACCAGCGTGCCGATAGCGATGGGAGAGCTGTTCAATAATCCTCATGAATGGACGGGACTCATATCCGAAAGACTCATCGATTTTATCCGCGTTCACATTTCACAAATTGGCGGCCTGAGCGTCGCCAGGAAAATCGCTGCCTTATGCGAATGGTTCAATGTCCGAACCGCCTGGCACGGGCCGGGGGACGTTTCGCCGGTAGGGCACGCCGCCAATGCGCACCTCGACCTGGCTGTTTCGAACTTCGGGATTCAGGAAGGAGTCCGCTTCAACGACAAAACGAGAGAAGTCTTCCCCGGAAGTCCCACTGTCAAAAACGGCTACATGTACGTAAACGAGGCCCCCGGCTTTGGCGTCGATATCGACGAGGAGCTTGCCGCGAAATTCCCGCTGCCCGACCATCCGGGCTACTGGAGCCCCGTACGCAGAAGCGACGGCACCGCTGTCAGGCCGTAGAAGCGATTATATCCACTATGGTGCTGTTCTTCGCTCCTCTATAGACGGCAATACATAATCCCGGCGGTATTTTTTTTCTTGACGGTAAGGGCGTAAATCTGGTATAAGTGTATTATATCGCAACCGTTGATGTGTAACTTTCAATTGGTGGATTCTATTTGGTGTTCGAGGAGAACGAGGAAGTTTCAGGCCGCAAAAATCATTCTGGGCAAGGATGTATCGAAATATTGTGAAGGAAATGGTTCATTCTCAACCTTTTTTATCTTAACTTTTTAGAAGGAGGATTATTATGAGTAGAAAAATATTTTGTTTGATTTGCTTTGTGTCGGTGCTGAGCATAGCTCTGGCAAGTACTGCCGATGCCCAAAATCAGATTAGTAACTGGGAATTCGATGAGCCGTTGGTGGTTGGTACAGAGGGCGACTGGTGGATGTGGGAGGACATCAATTTCACCGGTTTGTCGGTAGTACAGGACGCAGCCCTGTCGGGAGATAATGCAATGCATGTCGCTATACCTGACGGCGCATCGGGATCTTTACAGGTCTATCATTCATACTTGAAACTCGAACAGGGCGTAACCTACACAATCAGCTTCATGGCCAGAGCGGACGCCCCGAGAACCATTACCGTGGTACTAATGGGACGGACGTTATATAACTGGTCGTGGTTCTGGAGTCAGAGTGGAGTAGAACTGACAACCGAGCCGCAGACATATACTTTCGAATACCTGCACACGGGTGCTACGGTGGGTGGAACCGGAAATTTCAACGATGACATCGATTGGTGTTTTGACCACGGCGGCAGCGATGTAGATACCTATTTCGATCACATCTGGTTGGGCGAGGGTCCCCCGCCTCTTCCGATTGCTCCCGACTCGGCTCACGATCCCAGCCCGGCAGATGAGGCGGTTTATACTGATACGTGGGCAACCCTCAGTTGGATCCCGGGCGAGTCAGCCGTCTCACACGACGTCTATTTGGGTGAGAGTTTCGATGATGTCAACGATGGCACCGGCGGCACTTTCCAGGGCAATCAGGAATTAGCGTTTTTGGTTGTCGGTTTTGTCGGATTCCCCTATCCGGACGGCCTTGTGCCGGGCACAACCTACTACTGGCGAGTCGATGAAATCAATGATGCGGACCCGAACAGCCCGTGGAAAGGTATGGTCTGGAGCTTTATGGTTCCGCCTAAAAAGGCGTATGACCCCGTTCCGAACGATGGTGTTAAATTTGTAGATGCGGAAAACGTGACCTTAAACTGGACGCCCGGTTTCGGTGCTATATTGCATACCGTCTACTTCGGCGACGATTATGATACTGTAGCGAATGCTACTGATGGAGAATCGCTGGGAAGTACAAAATTCAAACCCGGGCCGCTTGAATTAGAGAAAACCTACTACTGGCGGGTCGATGAGTTGGAAGCTCAGGGTACGCACAAAGGCGACGTCTGGAGCTTCACCACTGCAAAGGCCGGAGGCGGCATACGAGGCGATTACTACAAAGGCATGAACTTTGATACTTTCGTGCTGACCCGCACAGATCCTCAAGTAGACTTTAACTGGGGCGATCCTGGCGGGCCCGACCCGGCAGTCGGCGATGACAGCTTCTCAGCCAGGTGGACCGGTGAAGTCGAGGCGGCATTCACCGAGACCTATACATTCTATACAAGCACCGACGATGGCGTACGACTGTGGGTCGATGGCCGGCAACTCGTTGATGCGTGGGTAGATCAGGGCACGACCGAGCACCGCGGGACGATTGACCTTGTCGCCGGAAATACGTACAGCCTTGTCATGGAATATTACGAGAACACCGGTGGCGCAGTAGCACAACTGCGATGGTCGAGTCCGTCCACGCCAAAAGGTTTGATTCCCCAGGCGGCATTCTCATTGCCTGTTAAGGCAAGCAGTCCTACTCCACGCGGCGGGGCAGTCGATGTCAAGCAGACAACCGACCTTAGCTGGGGCCCGGGAGATTCCGCCGCTTCGCATGAGGTGTACTTTGGTACGGATGCCGACGCAGTCGCAAATGCCACCAAATCTTCGCCCGAGTATAAGGGCACCAAGGCACTGGGTGACGAGAACTACGATCCCGGTAAATTGGATTGGGAAACCACATATTACTGGCGAGTCGATGAGATCAATACCGGTAATCCGGACAGTCCGTGGGTGGGTAATGTTTGGAGCTTTACCACAGCAGGCTTCCTGATCGTGGACGATTTCGAAATCTACGACGCCGGCGATAACCAGATATGGTACGCATGGCACGATGGTCTCGGCTTCGGCACGCCCGGTACGGCGGATTACTTTGCCGGTAACGGCACAGGAGCGGCGGTCGGCGACGAAACGACTCCTTCCTATACCGAGGAAACCATCATCCACGGCGGCACCAAGTCGATGCCGTTGGCCTATGACAACAACAAGCAGGGTTACTCCAGGTATTCGGAGACAGAACTGACATTGACTGAACCGCGTGACTGGACTGAGGAAGGCGTTACGGAATTGTCAATCTGGTTCAGAGGTTATCCGGCATCCACCGGCAGCTTCGTCGAAGGCCCGGTCGGCACCTATACGATGACCGGATCCGGCACGGATATCTGGTTAGTGAATAACGTGGAAGCCGATGAATTCCACTTTGCTTATAAGATGCTCACCGGTGCAGGCTCGATTGTCGCGAGAGTCGACAGCGTCGATAACACGAACGTCTGGGCCAAGGCCGGCGTGATGATTCGCGAGACGCTCGATCCTGATTCGGCGCACGCGATGATGGTTGTGACGCCTGGTTCGGGTGTGTCCTTCCAGCGTCGTCCCGGCACGGGCCAGACCAGTCTCGACACGACGACCGCTTCGATAACTGCACCGTACTGGGTGAAAATAGAGCGTAGTATTTCCGGCAGCTTTACAGCGTCTCATTCAGCTAATGGCTCGACGTGGACGATGCAGGGCGCACCTGAGAACATCCCGATGGGCGCTAATGTCTATATCGGTTTGGCGGTAACGAGCCACGATGCGGCTTTGACGTGTCAGGCAGTATTCTCGAATGTCACGACTACCGGCTCAGTCACCGGGCAGTGGGCGCACCAGGATATCGGCATAGCCAGCAATGACCCAGAGCCGCTTTATGTGGCCGTGTCCAATAGTGCCGGCACACCTGCGGTTGTAGTCAACGATGATCCGGCGGCAGCAACAGTAGACACCTGGACCGAGTGGGTTATCCCGCTGCAGGCCTTTGCCGATCAGGGCATAGTCCTGACCAATGTTGACAGAATCGCAATTGGCCTGGGAACCAAAGGCAACATGACGGTCCCCGGCGGTTCGGGCAAAATATTCTTCGATGACATCCGGCTCTATCGGCCTGAGCCTGAGCCGGAACCGGAGCCTTAAACGGAGACTTTGACGGCAGTTGGGATTTAATTTTAACGCAGCAGATTCGCATAAGTTCGGGGCCTATACCGAGTAATATGGTATAGGCCTCTTTTTATTTGCCTAATGATGTGGGCGATGATATCTTTCGAATTATTTTGGGCTTTTTTTGAGAAGGATGCTATAATATCGTGTCGTTGCGGCGGTTTCTGTGCCATGATGCAGATGACGGCCGTTGAACCATGTTCCCAAATATATACAGGGAAAAACAAAGCGGCTCATCCGGCGGTTGACGAGCCTAATATTAAAGGAAATTTGCTATGAGACCTATGCCCTTCCTTCGAAACGCCTGCTTATGTATCAGTTTCATTTTTTTGTTGGTGACATGCTGCTCTGTCGAAGTGTTTTCCGCCGATGAAAAACCATTGCCCGAGACCTTGCTGCTCAAGGACTATCGGCCGAAGTCTGTCTACAATGTCCCTCAGACGACAATTGACAAAGCCAAATATCCCGTGATTGATATGCACACGCATGACTACGCAAAGAATCCCGAGCAGGTTGCCGAATGGATTCGGGCCATGGATGAGTCGGGAGTTGAAAAATCCATCGTATTGACAATGGCTGTAGGCGAGGAGTTCGATGCCATCTATGCGAAATACGCCAAATATCCCGACCGTTTCGAGGTGTGGTGCGGATTTGATTACACCGGATACGACAAGCCGGACTTCGGCCCCGCAGCGGTTAAGGAGTTGGAGCGGTGCTACAAGGTTGGTGCCCGAGGCGTCGGCGAGCTTGGCGATAAGGGCAAAGGATTATTTTATTGCAGGCCCACGAAAGCCTGGGGAATGCATCTCGACGATCCTCGCATGGACCCGCTGCTGGCTAAATGTGCGGAGCTGCGAATGCCGGTGAATATTCACGTGGCCGATCCCTATTGGATGTATCTACCGATGGACGCAACCAATGACGGGCTTATGAATGCTTACAAATGGAGGCTGGACAACCAGTCGGGAATCGTTGGGCACGAAGGCATGGTGAAGATACTGGAAAGGGCGGTAAAACGGCATCCGAAAACAATTTTCGTCGTCTGTCACTTTGCCAATTGTTCTTATGATCTCAACAAGCTCGGAAGGTTGTTCGACGAATGTCCCAATTTGTATGCGGACATATCGGCCCGGTACGCCGAGACGGCACCCATTCCCAGATTCGCCGCCCGGTTCTATGAGAAGTACCGGGACAGGCTTGTCTATGGGACCGACATGCGGTTCAGCACGAAGATGTACAGGCTGACTTTCCGGATACTGGAATCGGAAGATGAGCACTTCTATGCTTATGATAATTTCGGCTACCATTGGCCCTTATATGGTTTCGGTCTGGACGATCAAGTTCTCAGGAAAGTATACAGGGACAACGCGCTGAAGATTATAGGAGACCAAACGTCCGCGGGGGTAACTTCCACACGGTAGCTGTACGTGATGTAACTTGTTCTGGTTGCCCCGCCGAAATACGGATGTCAGTTGTTTTCTACTTTTCCGGCCGGGGACACGCATCGACAAACTTGAGGGCCTCGTCCATAAAAATCTCGCCCATAGTTTCTGACAGCGATGTTCTGCTGATGTAGTCGTAGCGTTCGAAGCTGTTGAAGTCGACTTTTGTCAGTATGTAGCCGAAAGCATCGTTCGTCAGGCCGAGCAGCATGTTGTGCTTGCCGTACATGTTGCGCTTCAGATAATAGCCGATATTCGGCAGAGCTTCGCCGGGAATTGTGAGCATCTGTGCGGTACCGAGGTTCACGACATTGACCTGCGTGGCGATGGTGCCTTTTTCGTTAAGCTGGAAACCTAACGGCGAGGCCTTTACGACGGATAGCAGCATCTGGTTCTCAACCGGGAATTCGACACTTGTACTGCCGCAGAATAACTTCGGCTCTTTCTCTATCGGAGCATCGGCGACTATCCGCAAGGCTTCATCGGCAAGGATATTTCCGATACGAATGCACTCGTCCCAGGTTCGCATGTCCCTGCCGTCCGGTCCCCGGCAGTCGGCCGTTACCATGCCGCCAAGGGCGCCGTTGACGAAAATGCCGACGCCTCCGGCTCGTTGCCCGATACGCTCATAGAGCGGCCCCACGAAATCCGGCGACAGAATTCCCTGCCCGGCGCCGATGACTTCTGGGTGGCACGCGTAATTCACAAACGTTGCTAAAGGTTTGCCTTCTGAATCGAGGAACTGGATTACGTCGCATCGCGGGTCATAAAGTTTCTCGGCGTAGTAGTTGTAGGCGATTTTGCCCTGTGCTTTGCCGGTGGCGATTTTTACATTAGCCGGCTGAAGCTTGCCGAGAGCCTCGTTGATCGCATCGGCCAGTTTTTTGCACACGCCATTGAGGTACTCGATATCGGCGGCGGTTTTACCGTTTCTGTCCGGAAAGCCGTAGCAGTCCGGCCCGCTGTGGTTGTGAGTCGCGGCTATAATAATATTCTCCGGTGCGATACCCGGCACCTGCCGCCGAACCTTGCTGCAAAGCACACCGGGAAATCCGAGGAAATCCGTGCTGCAGATTGCGATTCGGGTGCCGTCATTTTCAAACACCAGGGCACGCACCGTCAATTCTCCTAACTTCCTGCTTGCAGGCCTGGATGGACCGACTCCGCCTGATACGGGCAGCAGGGGATCAGGGGTGACGTTACGCACGGCGATAGCGGCACGAAACTCCGCCAGAGCAGGGCGGTTGTGGAAGAAACAGATTGAAGTTAACACTATGAGCAATGACATAATTAGATTATGCTTTTTGTCTTTCATGTACGGTTTCTCCATTTAGTGTGTGCTGTTACAGCACTTGGTACTGCGTTCAATCAATCGATAAATCCATGCATCACAAAATAGACCAGCTTATCTGCCGGCTATTATATTTGAGAGGTCTTTCCAAGTCAAATGCTGAGGTATCGACTTTCGCAAGTCTATTTGACTGCCATTATCCTGAAAAAAAAACGGGGCCTATACCGAATTGATTGGTATAGGCCCCGAACTAAACAAAACCTGCTGTCATTTTCGCGAAAAGCAGCTTAACTATTCAGCAGTCTCTCTCGGTCGGTACAACCGGATGTCGTCGAAGAAGATCTTGCCCGAACCGCCCGGGACGGTCATATTGCCCCTGGTTCCCAGGCCGATAGCGATTCTGTCCACGTTGGTCAGGACTATGCCCTGATCTGCAAGAGTCTGCAGCGGGATAATCCACTCGGTCCAGGTGGCGATCTGTGCCGCGTCCGGATCGTCATGGACTACCACCGCAGGTGCGCCGGCGCTGTTGGACACGGCTATATAAAGCGGCTCAGCATCATTGCTGGCTATGCCGACGTCCTGGTTCGCCCACTGCGGACTGACTGTCCCGGTAGTCGTGACATTCGAGAATACGGCCTGGCATGTTAAAGCAGTATCGTGGCTCGTTAAGGCCAAGCCAATATAGACATTTGCGCCCATCGATATGGTCTGAGATGTGGCGCCCGTTACCGGCAGCCAATTCGAACCGTTCGCTGAATGTGAAACCGTAAATCTGCCGGAAATACTACGCTCCAGTTTCACCCAGTATGGAGCAGTAATCCCGCTCTGGTTCGCACTTTCACTGGTACCACCTGTACTGGGGCGAAACTGAAAGGCAACCCCATTAACGGGTGTAACACATGCAAAGGCATGCGCCGAGTCGGGATCAAGTGTCTCGCGAATCATCACGCCTGCCTTGGCCCAGTCATTCGTGTTCTCGACGCTGCCGACTCTCGCGATAATCGAGCCGGCGCCGGTGAGCATCTTGTAGGCGAAGTGGAATTCATCGGCTTCCACGTTATTCACTAACCAGATATCCGTGCCGGAGGCGGTCATCGTGTAGGTGC
>Ga0114918_10000744_pt1 | contig 28640 bp, 47 predicted proteins | sample LantaG_FD_87015 | JGI IMG/M metagenome (GOLD analysis project Ga0114918, IMG submission 87015) | Deep subsurface microbial communities from Baltic Sea to uncover new lineages of life (NeLLi) - Landsort_02402 metaG | ecosystem: Environmental > Aquatic > Marine > Oceanic > Sediment | place...
CTAATATTCTAAACACATCTGTGAGATAATCACTTACCAATAAAAATATTTTTCTATTGCCAGTTTCAGAATTTCCAGCAATATTAATTACTTCTATATCGTTCATTATCAACCATTCACAACATTGAATAGGTCTTGGCGGCGAACGTAAATCAACATTAAAGTGTGGTTTTTTATATGAGGTAATAGCATTAAGAGTACACACTTCGCCTGGTGTATTGAAGCTCATGGCTAGTCTTATGGTACCATCTGAATTAGATACGTTTTGCCAAGTCCGTGTTTTATAACCACCTTCAGATTCAAACAATCCATATTTTGTTTTCAATAAAAGATTTGGTCCATCTTTTGTTTTATAATACTTTGGAGCAAATCCACCAGTTCTTATTCCGAAGTTTTTAGCGACATAAAGTCCTGCTTCATCTGCTCCAGTTTGACCACCAGATATAACTTTTATGAGCATAACATTTCAATCGCTTTATCAGCTAATTTTTTTGTTAGTCCTTTTTTATTAAAGTTAGACTGAATTAAAAAAGGAAGAAGATGTTTCATATCAGCATCATCATCAAGAATTACAAATTTTTCAACTTCAGGATGATGAGATAACCAAGCATCAATTTCATCTCCTCTTTGAGCATTATCAAAATTTCTTAAGTCAGTAGTTTTATCAATGATTTCTCCTTCAATATTCATCTGATATAATACTGCATTATAATGGTCTTGATATAATCTCCAGGTGCTTGATAGAACAATTTTTGCTCCAGTCTCTTTTACAATTCTATTTAATTGAGCAATACAATCTTTATCCCAAATAAGAGTTCCCTTACCTTTGGATTCTGGACGAGACCAACATTCAGAATAATTCAAAACTCCATCAACATCTAAAAATATTACTTTCACTTTTCACATTCCTCCAGAATCACGTTTCATCTTTTTCATAATTTTGTCCATATGTTTAGACATTCTTTTATTTGATTCAACAATAGCGATTCCATATACTTTATTAATTTTTTCAGTTGTTTCGGGTGTAAGATGCCAAGTATAAAATTTTATTGCTTGCTCTCCTTCAAGAGCAAATCTTTTAATGTATACTTTGTATTTTTTAGTTGATGGTTCTATTATTATGGAATCATCAATAGTTGCTCGCTCAACAAGATTTTGAAAATCTTCTGGATGCATTGAACCACAAAAACTACATGCTCTATCTGGACCTCTTTGTTCCCAGGTATCAAGATTTTCTTCTTTTTCCCAAGGACCATGATTGATCATTCTAGATTGGCATGTTTGTTTTTCCATTATATCTCCAAAGTTGATAGAATTTGTTTTACTGTATTTCCATCTGCTCCTTTGAATTGAGTCATAATTGGACCCATTGCTTGCATCTTATTTTTAAATTGACTAAAGTCGATATTATCTTTTATCCACATTTCAATTTCTTCTGATGATGCTTCTTTTGGCAAATATGATTGAGCAATAAAGATTTTATAGGAAGTGAGATTATCTCCCAATTCATTAATCTTTTCTTTTGTTAATGTATTTAAATCTTTTGCTGATAATCCTTCAACCATTTCTTTGGTTAAGATTTTTTGCTGATATAATTCTCTTGTTTTTTCAGATGTAATATATTTTTTCAGAAGTTTTATCGTGTCATCATCAGTCGCTTTATCAGGTTTAATTCCAAGCTCAGGAAACATTGATATGATAGCTCTTGATACAGTCTTTTGAGCAATTACCATGTCATACATTTCCCCATCACTTATTCCCTGATTTCTTTTTTCTACTTCACACTTCATAGCTTTTTTAAGATCTTCTTTGATCTTTGCTAGAATATTCACAATTTACTTCCTTTCATAATTATATTCTTCCAACTGTTTCAACTTTTCCGAATTTAGGATTTCCTACTTTAATGGGAATATCTGCTGCCATATTTAAAGCTCCACCGCCGACAAAAATTCCTTGTCCATGAATAGAAACATGTGATGGACCATCTCCCAATACCAAATATATATTTTGTATTTTAAAAGACATTTTTTTATCTGTTAGTTTATCAGCATTTTGTTTTATTGCAGTCTCTAAGGTTTTTGCCCATGTTTTATAGTCTCGTCCAATTAAATTTTCTGCTTGTGTTTCAGTGAGTTTTATTACATTCTCACTAGATTTTGACTCATGAATAGTTTTTAAATTTTTAAGATATTTATCAGTAATAGAAGTCATTTTAAGTTCCTTTTTCGTTTAAACTGGACTTGCCATCTAATGGGATCACATATGGTCTTTGCGAGCATGTTGAGCAGATGCGACCTGTTGCGGGTGTTTTGCAACTCATCCCATATTCACTCCATTGATGGTAGTTTCCAGTTTTAAATGGTTGGTGCAGAGGGAGGGAGTCGAACCCCCAAAGCTTTCGCGGCTGATTTACAGTCAGTTGGCATCACCACATTGCCAGTGCCCCTGCATATATTTTAGTCTTCGTCGCCCCAAACAGGAGTTCCAAAGAGTTGTCTATTTCTATCTATAATACATTGTATAAGTTCTGCTTTTTGTCTTTCATTTATATTCCCATGATGCAACAATCCATGCTCAGTACTTAAACACAATCCATGATTGCTTTTTTCATCATTCCAATTACAACCATCTATATGATGATCAACCCATATCAATGTTTTTAATTTCTTTTCTTTTACTAATTGTTTCAACACACTTCGGATTAGTTCTTGATCAATATTTACTTTTCCGAGGACATCAACATCGGGAACTTCTGGATATTTAAATTCAACAAATACGTTAGGATAATAACTAAAAAGAAATGCTTGACATTTTCCTATATTGTCTGGTTTTTCAACTCCCCACATTTTTTTACTTTTAGTTGTTAATCCCATTCGAGAAGGTTTTCCAGCAGAAGGTGCTGATGATGAGATTATATAACATGGATTACATCTTTCATGAATCCTGTTTTCAAATATATCTCTAAAGTTACAATACATACACCCAGCTTCAGTTAATGTTCTTAGTATCGCTTCATGATTCACTTGTGCCATTTTTTCTCTCCTTCACATAGTTAGAAATTATAACCATCACATATTTTTTATTTTTTCAATTACTTCATCAAGAGGGTCTTTATCTTGAGGATGTTTTAATGATGACAGTTCATCTGGTGAATCTATAATAGACTTCTCTTCCCAATATTTCATATCTCCAACTCTTCGAAGATAATCGGTTCCACCATCAGCAGAAACCTTACCACATGAACAAGTAGCAAAATGATGGCGATAAGTTGATACCACCAGATCACCACACAATTTACATTTGATTTGATTTTTAATTATTTTTTCACGATCACTCATTTCGCAATTCTCCTAATCGTTTTCTACATTCAGGACATCTGCTTAATAAATCATTCATAGCAGAATCTTTATTTATTTCCCAATATTGAAATTCAATGGGAAGATGAAATATATCAGGATCAGTTTCTCTCATTTCACTTTTATGATTCATCTCTCTTCTAACCATTTCGGTTGCCAATTCTTCATGACGTTGAAATATATATCTTGGTTGAAGGAGATTATTTTTTATATAACCTGCTACAGATATTTTTTTTCGTAGGGTTCCGACAAACATATGAAGTTCAACGTGCTCACCGCATAAATGTTTTTGACATAAAACCTTTGGGTCTACCATCCACATTCGCATATTCACAATTCTCCTTTATTAATAAAAACCGGTCCAACCTACCCTAATTGTGTCATAAAAAGATCTAGAATATTTAATAACCCCCACGTCTAAATGACTGGGTATACAGAAATAGGTTAGAAAAATTTAAAAAGCTAGCGGCAATTTTAACGACCTTTGCTCTTATCATCGGGACGGTCAAGCGAGGACTAGCTTTCCCCTTGTCGGGGGCATATGGCAATAGTAAGATTTTAACGACTCGTCTTTTTACCAATTTGGGTTGTCATCCCATCGACTATTTTATTTTCGGCGCCCCACATTTTTATGGTACAAAAAGGTTGGCATTCCTTTTCGGCATTACCTAAAATGGCTGGTAAAGAGCGCATACTTTTATCCAGCGTTGGGCGAGATCCTAAATCCTGCCACAGATTTTAAATATCTCGAGTTTGGTGCTCCAGACGGGATTCGAACCCGTGTTCCTCACCTTGAAAGGATGATAACCTCGACCGCTAGTCCACTGGAGCATGATTTATCATTTATAATATGTTCCTTTTATCAAAAAAATCATCTATTTAATATGAAGGAATAAAGGGTTATTATCTTTAATATATTCTTTGTATTGAATGCTATCATCAAAGAGCATTTCAATCATTTCTTGTTCACATATCCTTGCTTTAGATGACCACCATTTATCATCAGAACAATACCAGGAACCTTGTTTATTCAAGTACATTTCGATTCCTTGATCTTTGATCCAATCAACAACTGATATTACTTGATCATAATGGCGACCTTTTTCATAACCACTCTTTTCAAGTTCATCGAGTATTTGATTTAAAGGTGGTCCAGATAAAACAATAATTGTATGCTCCTTCATTAAAAGTCGCAATATAACTTTGAAGTGATCAGGATATGTCTCAAGAACTCCATGGAAGTCAAATGCAATTTTCATTTAAACCTCCGCATTTTTTCGAATGGAGTCGAAGTCATAATCAATCAAAAGCTCGCCATTTTCAAATACAGTTTGAAGTTGATCAACTTGAGATTTGAGTTGGGTATTTGAAGTCATATACCCTTTACCATGAGATCCTTCAACTTGGTAAAGATATTGTTTTCCCCGTTTAGACATTTTACTTATGTCTTTAGGTTTCTTATAAATATCATACCATTTATCATTTCTTTTTTGAGCAGAGCATTTGAAAGCAAATCTTTGGGTATCGCGATTTACTTTTTGGAGTAATCCGCCGCCCATACCAAATACTATATTTTCAGCACTCCAACCAGCTGCTTTTAAAGCATGTAGAATATTTCGAATTCCCATATAATCAATTCCGTCTCCCCAAAGAACTCCAACTTTAGGATTAAGAACTCTATATCCTTTACTGTTTACGGAAGATCCAAATACTTCATCAAGTAGTTCAAAAACTCTCAATGTTGTAGTAACAGGTTCTCCACTGTCAGGTCTGAATACAGTTTTTCCATCTCTGGAAAGAATTTGAGGTTTTGCATCTCGAGCAACCTCAGCAATGAATCTCTCATAATCGTAACTATCAATTACAATACTAAGAATTCCGTTTGGATATTTAGCAATCAAATCATTCAAAAGATTTAATTCAAGTGCAGGTCCATATGAAGTCATGATACTATGCTCCGTTGCAGGAACACTATATGCACATATATCAGCATTATAATACTTCATTGCAAATTCAATCGCTCTAATAGTATCAGTACCTTGAAAATTTAAAAGGTGTCCTGATCCAGAAAGACCGGCGCTTTCAACTGAGCTTACTCCCCTGAATCCAAAATCATGGAGCATGAAATTTATACCGTCCATAGTGTCTGAGGTATTTTCAAGATAGTGTTTAAAAAGCAACTTTACTTCTCTTGATAGAGTAGCAACTGTGCTTGAGCTCCAAACGTGGGTAAGCAATGTTTCAACAAAGTTGGTTAACCAATAGCATTTATCATCGGTATTTTCAACTGTCATTAAAACATTATTTGTTGGTACTGGTGTTCCTTCCGGAACTGCTTTAATTCTAAGTGGTAATCTGCCTCCCCATTCTCTTAGAATATAAAACCATCCTTCAAGATTAAAAGCATTAGGACCAAGATGTCCTTCCATCAACTTTTGACCTTGTTGAATTTTTCTTGTTGTAACTGGTTGTCCACAGAGATATTCTTTGAGCAAATATTGAAGTCCATAGAATACCGTCTTGTTAAACTTTGCTCCTTTTCTGGACTCAAAATATGAGTATACTTTTTGAGTCCCTTCTGGGTACATGTTGTAATGACAAATTTTGTAAGAATCCGTAAGTGTAGTGATATTAAAATCCATTTTCTTTACTCCCCTTTTAACAGTTAACTGGGATTAAAAATTTAACATTTGTGCTAAGTGGATATGCTCTTCGACCAAGATTTCGTTTGGATTAAAATTTTCCATCTCGAACCATCTTAGTTCTTCGATATCATCCTTTGCTTCTGGTTTCCCAGAAACTATCTTAACACTAAATAAGATTGTGGTGATTCCTGATTTTTCACTTCGATGTCTCCAATCATCAACCACCCGACTACCTACATATTTAACACTGCCAACTTTAAGACTTGTTTCTTCTTCAGTTTCTCTTATAGCAGCTTCTTCAAAACTCTCACCTGCGTCTACATGACCACCTACAAATCTGAATTTATCTTCGTGTGGTTTTCGAGCAAGCAACATCTTTGTTTCATCATCATTTAATATTGCGATATCAACACATGGTGTAGCATTAATATATTGATTCATTGTACACCAGATAACACCTGCCCTAAATTCAGGACTCGATTTTGTCATATTGGAAATTCTTTTTCTTATAGCTTTTCCACTGACAAAAGATGTTTGTTCCAATTCTATACATTTATATTTTCCTGTATAATGAGCAATAAATGAATCTCGCCCTCCATACAAGGAAACAGTTTGTCTTGGACCAGTAACATCTTTAATCATCTCGTCGAGACATTTGGACCATTTTTCATCTGAACTCATATCCTTGATATAAAGAATAATGATATCAGGAAATACTTCTTGAATCATTTGCTTTCTTGATTCAAAGTCAAGAGGATTATTAAAAGAACACTTGATCGGACTTAAACCCAAGAAGATAACAACCTTGTCATGTTGATCATATACTGATTTGATTAAATCAATATGAGCTTCATGTAACTTATCAACTTGGAATCGACCAATAATGATACCCACATCAGTAACTGGGTCTTTTTTTGGTTCCATTCTTTTCTCTCCATTTATTTACATTTTTTGATTTTTATAGGAAGAGTTTTCCACCATTCCTTAAAATCTTTATGCCCAGACCATGTAAACCATGTAACACATATCCTTGGCAGTCCTCCTTGCCCTATATTATAGGCACTTTTTATTTTTGATTCTTTGTTTATTTTATCTACAAATGCTTTTGTCGATTTTTCATCTCTATCCATTAAACGAATTATTAAAAAAGTGGGATGTCTTTTATCTTGACCTTCACAAGAAGATCTTGTTTCAACCCAATTAATTGAATTAATTAGTTTAATTGATTCAGGCGGAATATTTATATCAATATCTATTCCGTTAATTTTTTTTGTTGGATGTGATATTTCTCTACCGCTTATTGGAGGAGAAGGCATTTTTCCATATAGGGTATGATATGCAAATGTTGGTGCATTCATCTTATTAAGACTATCAAGATATCTTTCAACTAACATATTTTGATTCCTTATCTGGTGGCTCGTGGGGGAATCGAACCCGACCAAAATCAGACGTATGAAATCTGACTGTGAACCAATACACCCGAGCCATATTAAACATCAAGAAGTTTGGCAATATTAGATCTAATCTTTTCGCCTCGTTCCTTTTCGGTTGCTGCAAATGCCATTTCTGCTTCAATCTTTTTCTTTTCTACTTCCAACCTTGATACCTGACCATTTCTTTCATTCGTATGATCATTGAGATTTCCTTGCATATCCATCAGAGTTTGAATAATCTCATCTACTGACAGGCGAGGTTTTTGCCTTTTGTTTCTCAATTTGTTCATCAAAGTTTCTTTAGGTTTGTCACTTCCATTGCCAACTACTTTCGCATCTTTCGCATCTTTCATTTCGCAATTCTCCTTATGACTAACTTTGGTTGTTGGGAGCGGCGGGGAGATTCGAACTCCCAATTACAAGGATATGAACCTTGCCTGTTACCATTACATGCACGCCGCATTAAATATTAAATTTTCCACTGATTTCTATAGACTGTTAATAGAACCTCAGATTGTTCTTCAAGATTCTCAATCATTTCGTCAGCAGTTTTGTCAACTATTTTGTTTATCTCATCCATTTTTTCAAGATAGGCATCAGTGTTATCGCCATAACTTTTTCGAATTTCATTCCTTAACCAATTTGAAGTACTTTGCCTTATATACCATTTTAACTTATCTTGCAATGTTTTTCACCATTTCGCTATTTCACTTATTGTGCAAATTATTAAATACCATAGGATTAATGAGATCGGTAATGAAATACAAACACCCTGAAAAAATTTCATTGGTCATCTCCTCATTTAAAAAGTGAAGAAATAAAATCTTTTGCTATTTCATATTTTTCTATAATAAATCCTGTGATTACTAAAAATGTAAATATAAGAATTCCAATTGTTGCTATTATTCCAAAGGAAACCTTTTTCAAAAGAAACTCCTTAATATTTAAATTTCTTTGGCGGTGAGACCCGGAGTCGAACCGAGACAGGGTTTAACCTGGACAGATTAGCAATCTGCTGCGATACCATTACGCCACCCCACCTTTATCTTTGTCTAAATTTCTATTTTCCATCAACACAAACAGTTAACCCATTATCATTTCGAGTAATCATAACATTCAATCCAACTTCCAAAATATGATCTATGATCATATGCAAATCTTCTCTTTCAAATGTTGAGTTTTGAGGATATCCTGTTGTCTTACACATTGATTCTTCATAATGATAGATTGTGTTCATAATTAATCTTCTCTATAAATTTCAAGATTTACTACTTCTTTAATATCAGGAATAAGATTTTCGTTGAATATCATTCTCCAAGTTCCATCAGTAAGCTTATCAAAATGAATCATTTCTTTGCTTGTTTTAACTGATGTTACTTTTGAGAGATTAAGTTCGTTTATTATTTTGCCATTTGAATCTTTAATCAATATGGATCGTTTCATTTATCTTTTCGCTTTTCGCTTTTTCATTTCAACTGATATTTGGGTTCTAATGCTTATTATACATGGGTGTTTAATTTTACCCATTCTGAAAGCAGACCCAGTTAAGTAATTCATAACGATTCTTAATTTATCATCACTTGTTTTATTTATAGGACCAAGATAAGTTCTTAGTTGTTTACAACACCACTCTGGTCTTGATTTCCATTGCCCAACTAAAGACTCTCTAACCTTTTGCCATTCGGGATCTTTTACTAGATCTTTTATAGGTTTCATTTTTTTCTCTTTAGAAGGTCTCTTGTTTCATCAATAAGTTTAAGCAATATTGATATCAATTCAGGTTTGATAAATAGTAATATTAATCCGGAAAAACATATAGCTGCACATATTTCTGTAAGCATAATGTACTCCTTAATAGTGGCGATCTCGGTGGGAATCGAACCCACGGAAGAAGATAGACAGTCTTCTATGTTACCATTACATCACGAGACCGTAGTTTACTTTTTTTACTTTGAGGGATTTTTTGTCTTCCCTCTAAGAACAAGAAGGAAGTTGATTTAAAGAATTAAATCAGTAGACCTTCTTGGATAGAGATCACATCATATGTACCTGGCATAATATGTCCGGGTTCATAGGTGCGACCGTAGCAACTGGAGGCAATAATTGATTTGCTATGTCTAAACTTTTTAAATAATTGCACTTTTTGCCTCCAGTGACTTATTGGGGTTTTTATTTTAATATATGTTCTAACAAAAATAGTAAACGACTGATATCAGGAGTCAGATTCGATCTGATAATCTAACTGAAAAAAAGCTTGAAGTTTATTCCAGTTTGTCTTTGACATTTTCAGAGTAACCTGTACCATATCATTATTAACCATTTTTTTAGGATTAGATCTAAATCCTGCAACATTCACTACTTCAAGATCTATACCTGTTTCTAGTAACTGATATTTTTTTGTTTCTTCATTAAATTTTTCAATATTTGCTGGACAAGAACTAGCAATAGGTTGACAACAATATTGATTTAGACCGAGGGTATATTTTGCTGGCTTGCCACAAAAACTACATTCCAATCCCATGTAAGACTCCTTATGAAATTAAAGTATCGTTTGATAATTCATTTAACCACTCTATTATCACATCTCCATGACATGCTTTAGGAGCACAATAGCATCCTAATTTTTTTCCACGAAGTTTTAACACTTCTTTTCTGAATCGTGGTTTTTTTATTTTCTTATTAAACCAATCTCTGTACTTTTCAATGACCTCTTCTCTGGTGCCATCTTTTCCTATGATATAAGGATTTCCAAACTTAGAACCTCGACCAATGTAAACATCACACCATTCATTATCTTTGTTTACCAATCTTGTTCGTTTGCTTCTTGCCATTTTCTCACACTATTCATTTTTAAAATTATTATTAAATGATGCTTTTCCTAAAGCATTCGCTTATAAGTCATATATATAATAGGAACTATCTATGCTAATAGTTCAAAATGGTAGTTGAGAAGGGACTCGAACCCTTACGTCCTATGGACAATAGTTTTTGAGACTACCGCGTATACCAGTTCCGCCACTCAACCAAAAATTATTTTCTTGCCCTCTTTTTCTTTTTACCACGAGATTGAATATGTAGTTTTCGTGGAATACCATCCAAAGTTTCAAGAAGGTTTGAGTTCATCATTATTATATAGGGATCAAGATTTGCTGATCTTGAAATATATTCTTGAGAAGCTAACCAATCACCATATTGCATATTACCACGTTTCTTATTGCATTTACCACATGCGGAAACAAGATTCTCTTCAATACTTGGTCCACCTTCTTCCCATAATACTAAATGATCTACAGTCAATGGAACATCATCATTTCCACAATATCGACAAGCATATCCATCTCTTTTGAAAACTTTCCATGAAATTCTTCCATCAATCTGCCTACCACTTTTTCTTAGGATAGCTTTTTTGATACCACCGTTATCATTAATCAATACTTCAGTTTCAAGTAAATCTGTCTGACGGAGAATTCTTTTCCAATCCTCTAAAGACACATCAGGAATGGTTATATAGTCGACTTCATTATCAGGAAACATTAGTATAATGGTTCTATCATGATCTGAAAAAACTGCTCCTGATAAGTTTATTCCGTTTCCAAATTCAAGTAATATCTCATCTAAATTAAAATAATCTTTATTCACAATTGTCATCTTTAGTCACCTATTCACTTTTTTGTTTGGTGGACACGGCGGGAGTCGAACCCGCGTCCGCAAATGTTCAATCTCTGCTTCTACGCACATAGTCTCATATAATAATCTTAATATTAACCTGAGACAGGTTTTTAAGATTGTCCCTTAGTAGTTTTTGAAATTAATGACCTAAGAGTTATCATAAATTTCGACCTTCCTAGTCGACGTCCATACCCTATTAGGAAGGGTCATAGGATGGACGCTCGCTAAGCAGCGAGGGCAGTATTGTAGTCGTCTGCGATTGTGTTTAGTTAATCGAGTTTAACGTGTCCTTCGATCATCCACGGTGCGCCACATAAATCTCTTCTATCCACGTCGATACCATTTCGTGCCCATTATGGTTTCTCAATATCGTTTTGTATCTTTTTCCAATCCCACTTAAGATTAGACTTTTTTCCAGGTTTATTTGGTTCTTCATTTAAAGTGGTGCCATTTGACCCATTTGGGATTGGAAGAATATCTATTTTATAATCTACTAGCCATCCTTTTTCATTATAATCATTTATTTCATCTTCTATGTTTATAGTATCAAAACAATTAATATAACCATACCCAAATGCTATTATAGTTCCAACAGTTTCCTTTTGCCCAACTTCATCTATAATAAAGGATTGCCCATTATCGAGTAAGAGTTTCATTTTTTCTGTTGGAAAATGAAGTAATTCAACTTCTCTTGATAATACGGAAATTGTTTGTTTTGTTCCACTTCTATCAATAAATATGAAATGTTGTTCTAAAATAACTTTCATTGGTTTTCCTTTACATAATTTAAAATGGTACCCGTGAGAGGACTTGAACCTCCAGATTATAGGTCCTAAACCTATCGCCTATTCCAATTCGGCTACACGGGCACATGGTAGGCGAGGAGGGGGTCGAACCCACACTTGACAGCGTTTAAGACTGTTGACTCTTCCAATTGGTCTACTCGCCCTTATATTAATACTCCAAATAACTCAGGATTTTCTCGGACTTGTTTTCTTAACTTTGAAATATGAGAATAGCTCAGTCCTAATCTATCAACTAATTCTTTTGTGTTAAGATTTTCTGTAGATGCTATATTCTCTATAAATAAAGCTTTCATAGTTAAAGAAAATTTTGATGCATCATATCCTCTTTTAGAAAACCATTCTAATAAATCCTTTATATTTTGTGGAGTTACCTTTAGAGTTTTTATTACTGTGTAAACATCATACTTTTTTTTTAAATCAAATGGAATTAATTTTCCATTTTCTATTATACATTCTCTCAGTTCTATTTTTAATGAACATACTATACAAACTGGGTCATCATCAAAGTATCCACCTGTAGTAACAATCTGTTTTTTACAAAATGCACAATTCACTTTTTTATCACATTACCCTTCTGTGGTATGATCTGGACTCCCTGTTACTATAACTCCAATATTACATCCTGCTGTTGGATCTGTTAGTCGGGCATCTTGAAGATTATTTGTATCTGCTAAGCTGCTTCCGGCAACAATCAATCCAACATGTCCACACCACCCCATCGTTAAATCGGTTAATCTTGCTTGACCTAAATTATTTACATTTCGATTTGGACTTGCAGTAATAATTGGTCCACTCATTGGAACTGGTATTGGATGACATACACACACACCTGCCCATATGTCAGTAAGTCTTGCATTTAAAGGCATTTTATTTTCCCTTTTAAAATGTGAATATTGATCGCAATTTAAATATCCATGACTTTCGATATTCATCTATCTTATCATGAGTCTTTTTAAGCTCATCAAAAAATTCAGGCATTTCATCATCAATATATGTCAGGATTTGCTACAAATGTTGGGTCAACCCCACCTTGTCTCCATGCTAAATATTCTGCCCAGGTGGTTGCTTCAGCAGGTTCAACCCAATCAGGAACTCCTTCTATATTTTCAAGCATTGGAGGAATATCTGTAATACATTTAAAATCAAATCCAAATATTTTAGTATTTCCATCCAAATCTTGTCTTGCTTGATATTCCATTATAAGAGTTGCTGCTACTGGGATTGATGCTCCCATGTTTCCATGATCTGAATCTTGATGTTTAAGAATATTTACTACCTTTGAATCATTACCACATTCATAACAAGCTTCTCCAGTAATAGCGTTATGAGTTGGAATAGCTTCTCCAGATTCAGTAGTAGTACCAATTACTTCTTGTAACCATTTGGTGATACTATTGCTTGCATCAAGTTCTGAAATCTTTCCCATAACCCCTTCAAGAAGAGTAATCAATGTGTCAGTTTCATTAGTAGGACTATCCATGATAGTATTGGATACAAGCATCCCACACCTACTATTAGTAGTATCCCAAATCTGACATGCTGCCCCAATACAGGAAACTTGAATCAAGGCACCGTATGTGTAATTCCATTGGGTAATTTCAAATCCACTAGTACCCTCTGATGCGGATGATCCTGAATTGGTTTGTGTAATTGGATGATAGCTTAAAAAAGGACATGTTGCCATTTAACAATTCTCCTATATGGCGGTGAGTGCCGGAATCGAACCGACTAAGCTTTTTACACTCCACTCGCTTCCAACGAGTTTATCACCATTGATGTACTCACCGGTCTAAAATTATTTTTGTTTTGATTTAATTTCAGCGATGAGTTCTTCAATCTTTTGCTTTGCATCATTACTGAAAACACCAACTTCGTTTTGAAGTTCAGCAAAATAATCTTCTGGTGTTTGTAACCAGGTGTTGATTTTGCTTCGATTGTTTCTTAGTACAAAATACCAAGCGATCGTTGTTATAATAGCTCCAAATATAGTTCCTATTACGATATCCATGTTATCCTCCAGTTGATTTAATTGAGGTTACTTTAACTGGACCTCTGAGAGACCAATCAAAATTCCAGTCACGACACCCAAATCCAGCACCTGTGTCAAAACTAATGCCTGCTTCAAGTAAACATTTTTCTGCCTCATGCAGTTTTGTTAATTGGGCATCACTCATTTGTTTCATATCAAATTGAATTAATATTTCAGTTTTTTCTTTTGATTCGCATGTGCAGTTTTCGCAGTTTTCGCTCATTTTCTTATCCTTTAAAAATGGCGGAAGGTAGAAGAGTCGAACTCCCAGGTTTTACCCCGCCCCGATGTTCAAGACCGGTTGCCAGCCACCCAGCGGTACCTTCCTTTATATTGTAATTGGTTTATCCAATTCTTTAACTTCAATCTTTATCTTGAAAAGACATTGTTTTCCATATGGGGTCTTAACAAGATCTTGTAAATAAACACGATAAGTTTTTTTATTGAAATAACTCTTATCGTGTCTAGTTGGTTTCATTCCCATTAGTTCAATAAACGTTTCTTTTGGAACATCAAAGCAGAATGATTCGTAGTCGCCACTTGGATATCCAAAAAACTCAACGTCTATTGTTGGAGTCTTTTTTTTCATTAGAGTCTCTGAAGAAGTTGAGCAACTGAGTATGCGATAAAGATATATCCTACAAATGCAGAAAAGATGCCGACTGTTTTTCTCCACCATCTTCGGTTTTCTTGCATTCTATCGTAGTCGCCTGCTTTGGATATAGTATCCGTATGCATACAAGTAAACTTTCCATCCCCAACTGGTTTCAAGAATATACTCTGTGGTAATTTAGTAAAAAACATTTTCACTTCCTTTCGCCTGTTCGCTAATTCGATTAATAAACACCATACTCTTTTAACAGAGCATCTACTCCCAACGCTTTCATTCTTAATGTTAGGAACTCCATAATGGTTGGTTGAGAAGGTTGTTTTCTCAATTTCATTTTTGCTTCACTTGGAGTTCTATCGCCCTTTGAGTTATTACATGGTTTACAAGCAGCAACACAATTCTCAAATGTTGATTTGCCTCCTCTTGATTGAGGAAGTACATGATCAATCGTCATTTTTTTATCTTTGATTCCACAGTATTGACATCTAAACAAATCACGATGGATAACATTTCTTTTGCTGTAAGGGACTTTCGTTCTATAAACAGTTCTTACCAATTTGATAAGACGAAGTACTGCTGGCATTACAATTTCCCATTTGCCTTCAATACTTTTTAAAACTCTATCAGTTGCTTTCAATGTTTCTACTTTCCCTTTAGAAAGTAATCTCATTGCTGTTTTCCAACCAATAGTGTTTAAATATGAATAATCGCTGTTTAATAAAATTACTCTTTGCATTTTATTACCTCACAAAATGTTCCTTTCGGTTAAACGTAAGATACCTACTTTAAATGTATTATAAGTGGTTTTTAAAAAAAGACAATAACTTTTGGATTAATACTAATTACTATAGTAGTGATTTAGTATTATGTTCTGAGGTGGATAAGTGATCATCCGATAACGAGAGGAGTTGTGAACCGGACACAATACACCCAAAAACATAATAAAATGATAATGTTCTTTTCATATTGGTCCTCTTTTTGAAGTTTGTAAATAGTTTGAGTGACAGAAGGTATTGCACAACCATGGGTGGTATTTTAACGAGTTTCTCAGCAGTCCCATTCGCTAAAAGGACACCAGACCCATTTATACTGGTGTCAAAGCTATGCCGAAGCATATGTCACTCAAACTAATATGGAAGGCGAGGAGGGACTCGAACCCCCAAAGCTTTACAGCGCCAGAATCAAAGTCTGGTGTCCTACCATTAGACTACTCGCCTTTAGTTGTATATATCATGGTTATCAAAAGTATCTACATGAGCATAATTTCTACTATGATCATTTGATGCTATTCTTTCGTTTTGCCAGTCTGATAATTTTTTACATGAATCCATACACGATGGAAATCTATTATGTTTTTCACATCCCTTGCATGGACTCTGTTCGCCTTGGTTTATAGTCATCTTTTATCTTGACTCCATGCTGTTCTAAAATCAATAAATACTGTCTATGCAATTCATCAACAATTTTTTTCTGTTGGATTTTAAAGAAGATTCTAAGCACATACAACCCCCATAACATTCCTGCTATAAAAGCTAATAGAAAAATAAGTGCTTCTCTTCCTTGTAGCATAGATACCTCCTTGTTAGATATAGAGGTTTATGTTGGCTCCAGATACAGGGGTCGAACCTGTACTTGATGGTTAACAGCCATCCGTGCTGCCTTTAACACTAATCTGGAACAATGGTGCTCCTGAAAGGGATCGAACCTTACGTCTATCAGTTATAAGCTGATTGCTCTTCCATTGAGCTACAGGAGCTTGTGGCGCGCCGTAAAGGAATCGAACCCTCTCCTACTGGTTTGGAGCCAGTTTGGTCGCCATGACCTACGACGCTTAAATTTTAAATTCTGGAATATCAACTGTTTCCCAATCATTCATATCAAATCCAGTTGATAGTTCAATGAATGTACATTTAGAACAATTCACTGCAGTAAACCTATATTTAGTTCCAGGTTGTATTTTAAATGAATCGTCTTTGTGTAATTCAATTGCTTTGAAGTTTTGTTTATATATTCCTTTTTCTGAGACTGTATGTACCAGAAGAGATCCGTCAATAACAAAAAATATTTTTTTCATTCTTTTATGATATTGAAACAGTCCTTTCGTGGACCAAAACTTTCGGAAGCATTCTGATTTCTTTGCAGTCAGTCCAGCTCCGATCTTAAACCAGAGTTCATTACCCCAGAACTTTTTTATATACTTATGTTCTGTCATGATCTACACATCGCCATTTTCGTATATTTTTCGATCTTCATATGGAGCAATCTTTCTTCGGTACAGTTCTAGCTTGGCATTTTCAAGAGATGCCACACATACAGAATAGTTCTCATATGACTCACCAAACTTTTTTACAAATAGATGGCACAAACGAGTAAGGACAAAATTCATCTCTCCGCCAGTTTCGATCTCATCTACTATTTTCTGAATTTCAGATCCGAGCTTAGGTCTGCGATTCTGTCTGATATAAGGCATTTGATTTTCCTTTAATCGAAATCAATCCATAAAATTTTAAAGCAAGGACTAGAAGTAATAATAGTACCACCTCTTGTTCTAATCCTTGCTGTTCTCCAACCTTTCACTTTAATAACATCATCATATCTTTTATGAAAATCGTTCCATAACCATTTCCTATATATTTTACTATATAGAAAACATAATATTTTCTGCCACATTAGATGTGCGGAAGGGTATTGATGATTGCAAATAGTTCTGCTTTACACGGAGCATGAACCATAAAATCTCCATAAAGACTTGAAATAAAACATTTATCTATGTACCAAAGAACAGCAATTCCTTCAACACATCCTCTTTTGATACCATCATAATGTTTCAAAATACTATCACTCAGATAACCACAATAATTTCTTCCATCTTGAATGTTTCCATTCATGAACCCCAATTCTTTTGCTTCATCGGTTGCTTTCATAACAACTTGATCAAGATCATTCAAATTTGCATCACAGATTAATGAGATGAAAAGTGGCCACCCCTCCATTTGATATTTCCTGACTATGAGCGGAGACCAGTTTTTATCAAGAAGTCTTGTAGTAGTTTGACTATCATCTCGAGCTCTACCGGCATTAGCATCTTTTCCCATATCAAGCATTTCTTTATTCTCGTTCATCAGTTCTCCTTAAAATTAGTAATTCACCTTCACCTTTTATATATGTTCCTTATAAACTTTTAACCATCCCTATTGATTGAAGTTCATCTTAATATAATTGAAGCATTCATCAATTGTTCTAAAGAATTTCGTTGAGTGATAAGCAAGCCATAAATCTCTTTCAGTTTTTTCATTAGGTGCTATAATAAGAACAGGAATGTTATTATTATAAGCATGAAGAATTTCCATTGATGTTCCTATTGTGAATCTTCGGATGTATGCAACCACTACATCCGAAGTTTCTATTGTTGCTTTTTCTTCATCAACGATATGAAAATAATCTTCTACACTAGGACTTCCATTTGTCCAATCACATTCTATATCTGTCATTGGATCAAAGGCATCAATATGATATCCCCAGTATTTTTTTACGTGCTCACGATATTCTGTTTCTTGGGTATAACCAGCAAGATAAACACGTGGTTTCATTTTTTAATCTCCATATCCTGAATACAACATATCTTTTGTTACGTTGTATTTATTTTTTAATATTTCAAGAATATTTTGTTTTGAAAGACCCATGAGAGGAGCTTCTAAGGTTATAGGATTTGGTCCATTTATAGAAAGAACCTTATTAATCCTTCCTACCCATTCTTGTTTACAATCGGGAAATTCATTCAAATAATCGCTCCAATCTGGTCCGTACCAAATTGTATCAATTCCCATATTCTCAGCAATAGATGCTGCTATTCCAATGAACATTAAATTTCTTGAAGGAACATGCATGGTGTGAACTCCTTCATATTGTCCTTCTTCAAGAGTTCCTGTTAGTCCACTATTGATTCCCAAGTTTGATAGACTAACTTGGGTGTATCTTACTTTTCCATCCAATTGCTTCATGGCGAATTCCAATTCTTCTATATGCTTTTGACCATAATCAATCAATACACAGTAAGGAAATTTTCCTGCCTCAATTGCAAATTCCAATAACAATCTTGAATCAGCGCCACCACTATAAAGGATTACCAAATTTTCTGCATTCATAATTCTCTACTCTCCTTAAATTATTAGTAAAGGTTATTTTTAATTATGTTCCTACTACTAAAATAAACATCCCAAAAAGTATCACTTTAAGTACCGCAAAACTATATATATTAATTGGTGTATTCTGGTATATATTTGCTCGTTCTCAAAGAATGATTAAATATATACAAGAATGCAAAACTTTAATTATAGGAGGACATTATGGATAATGATAAACACAATTTGTCTAAATTGGTGCTTTCAGGATTAGATCATGGATTTAATGAGAATACTAAAGAAGAGGTAGAGGACGAAAGAGAGGAAATATCAAGACCTCAATCTTTCAATGAATTTTACAATAATATCAGAGACTGGGTTGATGGAATTCGTGTATGGAGTGTTCTGTCTGTTGGATTCCATATCATGACGATTATTACTTTTGTAATTGGTTATTACAATGGTGGTCCAGGAGCTGTAAGAAATGGAGCATATTATAATTCATTGATGGCAACTACTGTTCTTATATTTTGCTCAAGCTGGTTTATAGTTGGGGTTAATAGAATCATAACCGGTAGAGTTACATTACGATTTTCTATTGGAACGTCATTCATTATTATGTGTATAACTACATTCATCTTGAGTTTTTGGATCAATGGATCTTCTGTTATGGACCGGTTTGTTGTTGATAGACATGTAGTTGCACAACTTTTTAGTGGACAATTAGATTCATGTGTAACCTTATTGGTTGGGTCTGTAACTTTAGCTTTTCTCTATAAGGTTGTAATTAACAACAAAACTTTCAGACAAGTATTTGCCGATGCTTTCAAAAGGAAAATTAAGGGTCAAGAAATAGATGATCCATATGGTCCTACTTTGAATGCTCTTTATTCAAATGGAAAAACAAAGTCTGATTCAAGACCGCTTCATTGGATTAGGACAGCTGGTATTATTGGTATATGTTCTGTTGGAGCATATGGGTTCGGTTGGATGTTGGCAACAGTAGTTGTGATTTCTATTTACATTCTTTTCAGAGTAGTTACTTTTCCGTCTACTTCTCGCAGTGATTAATCCTCATGATTACTGCGAGAAGCTATATATATTAATTAGTGTATTCTGGTATATGTTTGCTCGTTCTAGAAATGTCATAGCGAAGACATAAAAATACGCGACCGCAAGATCATAGCGGGATATAAGAGATCGTTAGGATGGAACTCTTTCCTGAGACTCCCAAGTTTTCAGGAAAGGGTTGCATTAACATGTTAGCACAATAGAAATAGAAGGTTGCTATAGATCATTGTGATCTACACTTCTATCTCTATGCTAACTTGGGGTGCTAACATGGCAACCCTTTATTTATAACACAAGTTATATAAGGAGAATGTTATGAACACATCATGGACAAAAGAAACTTTAAAAGACAAGAGCGGAAAAGAACTTCATGAAATTTGTGATAACATGGAGATCAAAGGAATTTCAAATCGGGCAGCAAAACCTGATATGATTGCCGCCATATTGGATCGACAGGAAGTAAATTTCAAACTGGCGGAAGCAGAAGCAATCCTCGATGCTCAGAAGAGAAGAGAAGAGACACAGATTCCAAAGGGATCGATAGATCCTTGTGTAGAGTTTGAAAGTACAAACAAGAAACTTTCCGGGTCTTGGTTACAGAACGCAGGAGAAATTATTTGGTGGTGTATCACAAATGGTTTTAATATCATCAAATCAGTTCTGGGTTTTGTATTCATCACTTGTGTATGGGGACTTATTAAAGGAGTATTCAATACCATGAAAAAATCTTCAGCAATCAAAACGGCAGCAGTATTGATTATCATCGTGTTTGGTTTGGCAACCTTTCAACCCAACATTCCGTATCTCAAAAATCATAAAGTTCCTTTCTTTGCCGGCATGAGGACCCTGGTTCTTAGTACATATGATACTCTTGCCAATTGGGAAGGTATTGTTAAATCTATGAATCGTGTTACTATCACAGAAGAACAACGTCTTGCATCCTTACTTCGCGATGGTGGTTTCAAAGCATATAAGGTTGATGGAATTACCTTTATTGCTCCTATCAAACGGGACAAAGTTCATGGAAAATTTCAATCTTTCATGCGGGTTGAGTTTATGAAAGATAAAACCTATGACGCTGTTGTATTTGGTAGCATCTATGGTAAGGGAAAGAACACTCGAATTGGCGATTATGATTTTTCAAAGGGTGTTGCATTTAATGTTGTTCGTGATTACCTGAATGAAGTTGGCGCAAAAAGTGTTTATGGTGCATGGGTAAATACCAATAACCTGACTCCAGGAAAACCTTTTGTAGCATATGTGAAAGGCAATTTGAAGGTTGAAGAAGTTGCCGTTCGTCGTATGGGTGCACTTTGGAAAACCGGAGAAACAGCTATTCGTGTTACCAGTGATAATCTGAACCTTAACGCAAAGAATCATGGAAAAGTTGATTTGACCATTGATGGAAAAGATAAAAGTCGTGGTGGTTTTGGAGAAGCCATTGGAGCAACTACCCACGGAAGTGTCGAAACAGTTAAAGAAGGTTGGAATAATGTTGTTGAGTTCTATACCGGCAAGTAAGTTCTAACGAAATATGGGAGAGACTAAGACTTCATGTCTGGTCTCTCCCTATTTCCAAAGCTCAATATTTTTTTTGCATATATTTTGTAAAGATATCTCATCTCTAAGTGATACTGCTAATCGTTTAAACATATCATAATTAGTCATAGCTTCTTTTATCGTGGATTCTATTCTCGAATCGTCAAATATCACCACGCCATTTTTTTTGTAAAAATTTAATAATCTTGTTGAGCTTCTTAATAGCAAAGGTGTTCCACATGATAATATTTCAGTAATTACTCTTGGACATCCATCGAGTTGATTGGAACATACAAGACCAAATTTTGATTTGTTTATAATTTGATTTAGGAATGTTTTTGATTTATGTCCTCCGAATTTTATATTCCTCACTTTATATTTTTCGCAAAGTTTTCTTCCTTTTTCAGGTTGATTACCAAAGTGAACAATATCTAAACTTCTTAAATATTCAGACTTAGAGACTTCTTTGATGAAAAATTCTTGCCCTTTATATCTATCTTGAGTAAAGTTTGATATAAAACAAATGTCATATTTAGGGTCTCTGTCATTCATATAGAAATGAATCGGAGATGCTGTTTTATAAAAAGGGATTTGATGATAACCTGGTGTGTAATCTCTTTCATCTTCTAGTAAAACTCTATCATACCTACCACCATATTGAGGGTGGATCCTTTTACCAGTACCACAATATAATTTTAATCCAAGACAGTTTCCTATAATACGACTAGGATTTCCATATTCATTTACCAATTTATCATATTCAGGAAAACCTCCCCTGAAAAATGAAATATCTGGAGGGCATCTAAAATAATTATAAATGGGATCAAATATATCATCAAATGAATTAACAAATCTTTGTCGAAGTATTTTCATCTTATCTCCAACTAAAAATGAAAACCCAGATGATAGGTAAGATTCTTTTGGTTTCAATCTCCACACAACCGCTTCATCAAAATAGTCTTGTTCTAAAAATTCAATTAGTTGAAGAATCCAGAAGTCGTGACACGCTTTTTTAAATTCTTCAATATCGGTACAATCTGCTTTATGATAGTCTTCTAATATTCGCAAGTTCGATCTAAATAACCAAATGGATCTCATTAGTTCACCTTTATTCTTGCCACGTTTTGTTGAAATGAAGAAAGTCTGCCAAAGTTGACTTCCATACACTTTAGTCCCCATATACTCAAACTGTTTAAAGTAATATAAGCACCTCTAAATTTATTTGGACTTAAGTCGATATTGGGAATACCTGGTTTTCTCTTTGCCTCAATAGTATATTTTTGCACAAGGTCAGTCTTTCTAAGATAGTTATCTGCTACCATTTTTATGGAATCAATATTTGCTTTTCTCCCCATATTACAAACAATATGAAAGCTCTGCTTTCCAGAATATCTGATTGTTGCATCAGACAGAATTGGAGACTTTGATAAGGTCATAAATATCTCATTGACCGCGTCCTTTGCCTTATTAAAGTCGTCAACATCAATATCTAATACACATATATCTTCGTATCTTCTCATCGTTGAATAGACCGCCACAACTCGTCCATGCATCATTTCATCATAATTAGAGTTGGTTAATCTAATGAATTGTGTTTGGGAACCTTTTCGTTTTAATACCATTTCATTCGTTCCAGTTGCTATTGCAAACATCAAATCTCTTCCACGGGTTTCATTCAAAAGAGGTCCTTTATATAATTGATAATAGTTCCATATATCTATTTCTTTTAGACCTTTTGGATAAAACTTATTTTTGATAAGAATTGTTTCAGGATTTTTTGGGATCGGCATTATACTCCTCTATTGGGTTGAATTTATTTATATATGCTATCAGTTCATCCATATCGTCTTGTTTAAGACTGTAATGATTCGGGATTCCCACAAATCGACCTGCTAAACTAGATGCATTTGTAAGATCGCCAAAGCTAAAACTTTTATGTTTAGCTATAGCGGGATGAGTATTCATAGGATAAAAATTCTGAAATTTAAATGTTATTCCACATGATTTCAAATAATTTTGAAACCTAACACAATTCTGTCTGCTTGCTGAAAGAATGGGAAGCCACCCGAAAGAGTTTTTATAAGTTTTTAAATTATACTTAGTCGTAAGCATTCTAATAAAATTATTGTTTATATTCTCAATTATGTATTTAGAATTACCTATTATCTTTGTAAGAATGGCAGCATGAGGAGAAATATAATGATAAGCGATTCTTGCTGCCAAGTTAGACATCCGGTAATTAAATCCAATGATAGAATGTGTAAATGAGTTTTCAATGAGTCCATGATTCCTCAACTTTTTACATTTTCGATATATATCATATCTATTTGTTGCAATCATTCCACCTTCAATAACTCCTGTATTTGAAAATGAAAAGCATGATACATCACCAAATGATCCAACCATCTTATCTTTGACTGTGGCACCAAGTGCATCTCTACAATCTTCTATTAGTGGTAGTTCCATATTATCTGCAATCTCAGATAAGAATTCTATTTGACACGGATGTCCAAAAGAATGATTAGTTATTATACAACTTGTCTCTGCTTTTATATTATGAGAAAGGATTTTTGGGTTTAAATTACAATAATCATCAACATCACTAAATGATGGATATGCACCACAGGTTATTATAGATGCTATTGTTGAGAAGTGTGACATTGGAGAAACAACAACCTGGTCTTGTGGTCTCACTCCACATGCTATAATTGCCATATGTATTGCAGCACTTCCACTAGAGCAAGCTACTGCATATTCAGTTCCTACATAATTAGCAAATTTTTCTTCAAGTTCTTCTACATCTACATTTCGTTTAAGGATGGATTTTAAATCTTCGTAGCTATATAATGGTTCATTTACATCTAACATATTCACCTCGCTGGTTCACTAGTTCCTTTTGAATCAATTTTAATATCTTTTGTCCATGTAGACCTACAAATTATTTTATCTTTATCACACCTATCTTTATACTTAGATGCAATTTCCATAATTTCCATCATTAATCCGGTCTCTAATTTTATAGGTTCCCACCCAAGATTTAAAAATCCTTCTGTAACAAAAGCTAAATCATTCTTTGGATCTTCATTTCTTGGGTTATTATAAAATCTTATTTCACAATCTGTTAATGTTTGAATGATTTTTGCTAGTTCTAAAATATTTTTACACTCAGATATTTGATTGAATATTTTTACCTTTTCGCCTTTAATGGGAGGATTATCAATTGCCATTTGAATACATTTCATTGTGTCTTCTAAATGGATAAAAGCTCTTGTTTGACCCCCTGTTCCATGAATGGTTAATGGATGATCAATTGCTGATTGTACCAGAAATCTATTTAAAACAGTTCCCATATCACCATCATAGAAGAATTTATTTATCAATACTTCATCAACTCTTGTTTCTTTAGTTTGTGTTCCATATACAATTCCTTGATGTAAATCTGTTATTCTTACTCCATCGTTTTTATTATAGAAACTAAATAAGATTGAGTCTAAACATTTTGTCATGTGATAAATACTTCCAGGATTTGGTGGATATGGAATTTCTAATTCAGTATCTTTTCCATTTACATCAACTTTAATTGGTAAGTATCCTTCAGGAATTTCCATTCCTATTGTCCCATATCCATACACTCCAGCAGTTCCAATATGAATCAAATGAGAATCTATTCCAGATTCTACTATAGCATTTAAAATACTTTGGGTTGTATTAACATTATTTCTCACAGTAAATTGTTTATGATAAGATGATTTCATTGAGTATGGTGCAGATGGTTGCTCTGCTAAATGAATTATTGATTTTGGTTTATAAGATTTTACTAATCTCAACAACTTTTTATAATGTGAGGATAAACCAAATTCATGAAATAGTATAGTAGAGTTTGATATTTCTTCCCATTTTTTTATTCTATCTCTTAAACTACTAACTGGAGTTAATGAATCTACTCCAATGTCTTCACACATATATCGCTTTAGAAGACTATCAATTATAATAACATTATAACCTAATGTAGAAAGTCTTAGAGATAGTGGCCACCCAATAAATCCATCTCCTCCACATACAATAATATTCTCTTTCATATTTTTAACCTACTTTGTTAATTCTAAGTATATATTCCAGTTTGCATATCTCTTATAGTCCTTCCCTTTGAATGCCTCTGAGCAATTATTATATTCCATAGTTCTTACACTAAAGGGGGTCTGATTAATAAAAGCAATCAATAGATCTTTATCAAATCCTATTTTATGACCTGTGCCAAGACCTCTTTTATTTGTATGAAACCAGGAAGTTAAATATCCCATTGGAGTGTCTGGCATAAATTCGGGTTTAGAACAATATTTTTTATTTTTAATTCTTCCGGATTATTAAGATATAACATTATAGCATGTCTAACATCAGGAACTACTATTCTACACTTTCCTCCCGATTTCAAAATTCGGTGAAATTCTTTTAATACATTAAGAATATTTGCAGGTTCAACATGTTCTAAAGTATTTGAAGTGTAAATATTATCAATTGAGTTCGCTTCAAAAGGAAATGGGAAAATTGAGTTGAGATCATGATAATAATCGGCATTTGGATTAGAGTCTAATGTCTTCCATTTGCCATTCAAATCTCTTCTGTGTTTTTGACCGCCTACATCTATATTCATGTAAGTATCACCTTGTCTAAGTTTTCAGGTTTTGTAACAAGTTGTGGAGTTTGTGTAAATCCCCATGTTTGTTGAATTCGTCTTGTAACAACTTCTTCAATATTTTTCCATGTTCTATTTGGGTTTTCTCTTAATATTTCACATAGATTGAATGTTAAAGCACCATTGACGGAACCGTAGAAATAACCTTCTGCTGAGTAATCATCTTCAGCACATCCCGCTAATAAAATATGATTTTGATCGGGAACATTAACAAATGCTTTTATTCCGATCTTGTTTAACTTGGATATAGTACTTCCTTCAGCAATAGCATTCATAGTATACGGGGAAAGTAATGCACGTACTCTAATATCCGTTTCACTTTTTTCATCTTTGCTTATTCCTCTTGATACAGTTCCGCTATTACATGAATCACAAATAAAGGTTAGATGTGCATCAACAGGCACTCTCTTAAAATATTCTGCTAATATATCATCAGTCAATGGATCATCCCAATTCAAATCAGTAGGACAAATGATTTCATCAAAAGAATCAGCTTCATCCCCATTTTTATCAGGAACTTGAGATCCATGACCAGAAAAAGAAAATACTAATTCATCTCCGGGAACAACATCTCCTACTAACCATTCTAATCCATCCAAGATATTTTGTTTAGTTGCTTTATAATCAGTAAGAATTGCTATATTCATCTCGTCAAAATGAAAAGAGTTTATTAATCTTTTGTTGATATTATAAGCATCGTTTACACAACCCTGTAAATCACAATTCAAAGAAGGTTCGTATTTATTGATACCAACAACAAGTGCCCGTTTTATAGGATCTCTTCCTGAAACTTCTTCTACTATATCTTCAGTTATTTCTACTGGTTCGATTTCAGGAATAGCTTCTACCGATTTAATACTGGTTGCTAAGTCATGCAAAGACTCCAATTCAGTTTGCATCATTTCTATTTTTTGAATTAATAAATCTATTGTATCCATTTCATTCTCCCTATCGTTGGATCATTAAAAATCTTGCCACTTTTGGTGAGAATTTTTTCTTTCCAGGCATCCATTGTTTATTCTCATGGCAACATGCTTGTATCATATGCTCATCTGAGAAATTATTATACAATCCTCTATTAGATACAAAATTAACAGTTGGTGAGTATCCCCATTCTCTAAATAGATCAGGTCTTATTACTCCAGCAGATGCTACATATTTTGTTTTAAATCCTGCTTCAAGATATTTTTTTAACCAAAATTCAAGACTATGATTTTTATGATATGTTACTGGATGAAGTTCCATAACTATTTTACATGGAAAATTGTGATTCATAATATATTCATAGAAACCATCGAGAACCTCAACTTCACAGCCCTCAATATCCATTTTAATAAAATTAGGAAAAATATTTCGTTCTTTACAAAAAGTTGTTAGGGTTTGAGTTTTAACTTTCAAAGAACTAGCATGAGTATTTTTTGACAGATGTAATCCACCGAGATTTGATTCTTTGCCTAAATAAAAATTAGCAAATCCATTTTTATTTGAGATTGCCATCTGTTGTACATCAGAGATGGTTTCAAAATTATTAAGATTTATATTAAATTTCAATAATGTTACATTTTCTGGATCAGGTTCTATACAATACACTTTTCCTGACATAACTAAGTCGCACATTAATAAAGTTACATATCCAATATTAGCTCCAAGGTCTATACAAATATCACCACACGATATTTCTTTCCTTAATATATATAAAAGTTCGGGTTCCCGTTCCCCTCCTTTTTTCATTATCTTTCTTAGATTAGAATGAATCCCTCCCCCATTAGTTTTAACCTTCATGGCGTAGTCGCCAACCATCCCTGTTTTGTGAGTCATGTTATTTCCTCGACATCATTAAACTTCTAAATAATTCAAGATCATCAGGTTCGTCAATTTCAAGACTTTTGATAAAGTCAATTTTACACATCCCAATATTTCCAAATAATCTGGAACGATGTTTCAAAAAACCTTCATTACTAAACATCCAAGCATTTCCTGCTTCCTTCTTTCTTGGTGTTTTTAGCTGCCTTGGTTGTCTTGGTTTTACCATAGCTTCTACATCATTTGCAAAACTATAAAAGTAATCATAACATTCTGTGTAGAAACCAGCACTATCAAGGTTATAACATGCATCAATTAAATTAGTAAAGTCTGAAGCTTCTGTAAGGGGTGATGTACATTGAGAAAATAAAGTATAATCAAAATCTTCACCCATTTTATCAAGTACATGACTTAAAACAACTTCTGATGTGGCGGTGTCCGATGCTAATTCTGGAGGACGATCTAAAATGAAAACTCTTCCATTGAATAATTGATTTACTACTTCTTTTATTTTATCATCTTCGGTTGATACTACAACTTTGTCAATTTTGGGAGTATTTAACAACTCATTAATAGTATAGTAACATAATGGTTTTCCATTTAAGTCAATTATATTCTTTCCTGGGATTCCTTTACTCCCACCTCGGAGAGGCACGACTGCCATGATTTTCATGTAGTTATATCTCCTTTACAAATAATTGATGCTAATTTTCCAGTAGAACATTCATCTGAATGACCTTTTTCATAATGACACGTTAAGCAACAAGCAATTCCAAAATCTGGATCCAATGAGAAAAAAGGTTCTAATTTTTGAGGTCGAGAGTGATGAGCATGTTCTGCTGGGTCACCACAATATTCACATAAA